>ENA-USUJ01002031-USUJ01002031.1-human-gut-metagenome-genome-assembly--contig:-NODE-2031-length-15972-cov-5.306323_pt1 | contig 15972 bp, 7 predicted proteins | sample MGYA00250061_ERZ773398 | MGnify/ENA primary metagenome ERZ773398 (study PRJEB29103, sample SAMN06111992) | human gut metagenome | biome: human gut; feature: ankylosing spondylitis patient; material... | reverse complement strand
GCCGACGATGCGCCCGCCGTCGAGCACGAGGATCTGGTCCGCGTGCAGGATGGTGCTCAGGCGCTGCGCCACGATGATGACCGTGGCGTCGTGCGTCTGTTTGGCCAGCGCCTGACGCAGCGCGGCGTCCGTCTGATAGTCGAGCGCGGAGAAGCTGTCGTCAAACAGGTACACCTGCGGATGCTTGGCGATGGCGCGCGCGATGGACAGGCGCTGCCGCTGCCCGCCGGACACGTTCGCCCCGCCCTGCGCCACCGGCGTGAGGAAGTGGTGCGGCCGTGACCAGATGAAGTCCTCGGCCTGCGCCGTGGCGGCGGCGCGGATGGCGTCGGCCTCCGAGACGTCGCCGGCGAACTCGAGGTTCGAGAGAATGTCGCCCGTGAAGAGCACGCCCTTTTGCGGCACGTAGCCGAGCATGGCGCGCAGGCCGGCCTGGGGCAGGCGGCGCACGTTCACGCCGCCGATGCTGACCGTGCCGCCGGTCGCATCATAAAAGCGCGGGATGAGGTTTAGCAGCGTCGACTTGCCGCAGCCGGTCGAGCCGACGATGGCCGTGACCTCGCCCGGCCGCGCCGTGAAGCTGATGTCGTGCAGGACGTCGTCCTCTGCGCCGGGATAGCGGAACGACACATGGTCAAACGTGACGGTCGCGTCCGCAGGCACGGGCTCGGGGCTGCGCGGGTCGCGCACGCTCGCACGCGTGCGCAGAATTTCGTCCACGCGCGTGGCCGAGACCTCGGCGCGCGGCAGGAGCACCGCCACGATCGTGATCATCATGAAGGCCATGATGATGAGCGACGCATAGGTCGAAAAGGCGATCATGTCGCCGATCTGCATGTTGCCGGCGTTGATGCTTTTCGCGCCGAACCACTCGATCATGACCGTGACGCCGTACATGATGAGCGTCATGACCGGGCCCATGAACGCCATGGTCCGGTTGACGAACAGCTGCGTGTCCCGGAGCGCTGCGCTCGCAGCGCCGAAGCGTTCCTTCTCGTGCCGCTCGCGGTGGAACGCGCGGATGACCGGCAGGCCGGTCAGCACCTCGCGGCTGACGAGGTTGACATCGTCCACGCGCTGCTGCATGGTGCGAAACTGCGGCATGGCGACTTTCATCAGCACGCCGACGAGCAGCAGCATCGCCGCGACGGCCAGCGCGATGATCCAGCCGAGGCCGGTCTTCGTGCGCGCGACCATGACGATGCCGCCGAGGCCGATAATCGGCGCATAGAGCACGACGCGCACGATCAGCACGCACACCGCCTGGATCTGCGTGATGTCGTTCGTGCTGCGCGTGATGAGCGAGGCCGTCGAGAACTTGTCCATCTCGGCGGACGAGAACGACAGCACCTTGCGGAACACCTGCGCGCGCAGGTCGCGCCCGATGGCGGCCGACATCTTCGCGCCGACATAGCTGCAGAGCACTGCCGCCGCGATCATGCCGAGCGTGAGCAGGAGCATCTGCCCGCCGGTGCGCAGCAGATAGCTCGTGCGCATATGGTTGACGTTCAGTCCCGCGACGGCGTACTCCGTCTTGAGAAACTGCATGGCCGCGCTGCGCAGAACGCTGTCGGTGAGCACGCCCATGCCGCTCAGCGCCTCCTCGCCGCGCGCGAGGATCTCCTCGCGCGTGATGAGTCCGCCCTGCATCTGCCGGCGCAGGGCAAGCACGGTGTTCGCTCCCTGCTCCGACAGGCGCGCATACATGACCAGCGGCCGGATGAAAACCGGCTCCAGCTCCGGCTGCCGCGCCGTATCGCCCAACGTCCAGATGCCGTTGTCATACGTGTAGGCGGCGCTGACCGACTGCGCGTCCTCGTCCGATAGAAACAGGCGCACACCGTCCATGGTCTTATCGGTAAGCACAAGCGGCGTGGCCGATTCGATGCCGCCGCCCTGAATGCCGGTGTCCACGATGCGGCTCGTGTACGCCGGCAGTGACAACTCGCAAAACGACTGCGCCACGAGCAGCAGCACGATCACCACAACGGACGGGATGTGTCCGCGCAGGTATTTCATCACCCGCATGGCACGTCCCCCTTCCGCTCCTCATAGATCTGCTGGGCGATCTCGCCCGCGCGGTCGCTCAGGCGCAGCAACTCACGGGTGTCGTCCTCCCCCATGCGGCGATACACCTCCGCAAGGCACGCGACCGCGGCGTCATACGACGTCTGCACCTCCTCGCGTCCCTGCACGGTCAGACGCACAACGACACGGCGGCGGTCCGCCTCGTCGCGTGCGCGGGTGATCGCACCCTTGCGCTCAAGATTGTTGAGCATTGCCGCGATGCGCGCCGTGCTCAGCTCGAGCAGCATACTCAGCTCCCCCGCCGTGCGGCCGTCCGCCCCGGCGTGCAGGCAGCCGAGCAGACGCATCTCGCCCTGTGAAAACACCTGACTGAGATCCTCGCGGCGTGCGTTGTTAAGGATCATGGCGCGCACCTGTTCGCGCGCGATCTGTTCAAAGAAATCCATAGAATATCGCTCCGTTTCTCCGGCAGCAGCGGATGGGCTGCATTTTGACTAACACCGTTCCCTATTACCATTCGATCATACAGGCTCCCTGCCCCGCTGTCAAGCACAGCGCAGATGTTTTGCAGAAAATGTGAAAAACTCGCCCCTCTGAAGGGGCGAGTTTTTCACATATTTTCATCTGTTGATGCTTCAGTCCGTGGGCTCGAAGGCGCGGTCGAACAGATCCGTGACCTCCTTCGACGGGGCCTTGCTGCACAGCGACACGATGACCGCCGCAAGCAGACCGCACAGGAAGCCGGGGATGATCTCATACAGGCCGGTGCTCGAGGACAGGAACGCATACCACACGGCATCGACCACGAAGCCAACGCACACGCCCGCGATCGCGCCGGAGTATGTCAGGCGGCGCCAATAGAGCGAGAGCAGGATGACCGGACCGAACGCGGAGCCGAAGCCCGCCCATGCGCACTCGACGAGCGCCATGATGCCGCCGCAGTTCGGGTCGGCCGCGATGAAGTACGCGACGATGGAGATGAGGATGACGATGATGCGGCCCGCCCACTGCATCTCATGGTCGGTGGCGTCCTTGCGGATGACCGGCTTATAGATATCGGACGCGAAGGCGCTGCTGCTCGCCAGCAGCTGGGAGTCGGCCGTGCTCATGGCTGCGGCCAGAATGGCCGAGAGCAGTACGCCGGAGATGAACGCCGGGAACAGGCGGCGCACCATGTGCACAAAGACGAGGTTCTCGTTGTCGATCTCGCCGAGGAACTGGCGGCCGATCAGGCCGACGACGGCGGACATGGCCAGAATGAGCACGATCCAGCTGCAGCCGATGATCTGGCTCTTGCGCATCTCATGCTCGGACTTGATGGACAGATAGCGCACGAGGATGTGCGGCATGCCGAAGTAGCCCAGGCCCCAGCCAAGACCGGAAATGATATCCGACATGCTCTTCCAGTTGAAGCCGCCGCCGGAGAGCACATTATAGTAGTTTTCCGGAACGGCCATGACCGGTGCGACAAAGTCTGCACCCTTCATGACGAACAGCGCGAGGATCGGCGTGAGCATGAGCGCGGCAAGCATGAGCATGCCCTGGAAGAAGTCCGTCCAGCACACGGCGTTGAAGCCGCCGAGAAACACGTACACGAGGATGATGGCCGTGGCGATGATCATGGCCGTCTTGGCGCTCATGCCCGTGACGGTGTTGAACAGCGTGCCGCAGGCCGAGATGCTCGAGGCGCTGTAAATGCAGTAGACCACGACGAACACGAGCGCTGAGATGATCTGCAGGCCCTTGTTCTTCGACTGGAAGCGGTTATTCAGAAACTGCGGGATCGTGATCGAATCGTTCGCGCGGATGGAATACCGGCGCAGACGCGGCGCGACAAACACCCACGCGCAGATCGTGCCGATGACCAGACCGACGGCGATCCACACCTTGCCGATGCCGTACAGATAGATCGAGCCGGGCAGACCCATGAGCACCCACGCGCTCATATCCGACGCGCCGGCAGACAGCGCCGCGACCCAGCCGCCCATGCTGCGGCCACCGAGGAAATACTCTTTTTCGCCCTCCTGATTGCGGTCACGGAAGAAGAAATACACACCGACACCGATCACCAACGCAAAGTAAAGCAGAATGGCGATCCATTCACCGCTCGAAGCAGTGCCCATACGAATTTACCCCTTTCATTAGGAAACCTTATATAGTCCCCAGAAAAACAATATGAATGTATGATACGCCATATTCGCCGCTGTGTCAACAATTACTTTCGTTTTTCAGACGGTATTCGAGATTTTTCTTTCCACGTCAAGGGTTTTTTCTGTGCTTGACTTTTTGATGTCGGCGCGTATAATATAAGATAATCTTATTTTATCAGGAGCATTTCGGACAGGGAGGTACCGTGTGTGACACTGCGGCAATATGAGGCATTTCTGAAAACGGTCGCGTGCGCGAGCGTGTCGGCGGCGGCGCGGGAGCTGGGGGTGTCCCAGTCGGCGCTGACGCAGCTGCTGGCGGGACTCGAGCGCGACTGCGGCTTTCCGCTGCTGGTGCGCAACCGCGGCGGTGTACATCTGACGCCTGCGGGCAAGGCGCTGCTGCCGGCCGTGGAGCAGGTCTGTGCGGCGGACGCGCACCTGCAGCACCGCATTCAGGAGGTGCGTGAGCGCACCGGCGGCACGATCCGCATCGCAACGTTCAAGAGCGTCGCGGTCAACTGGCTGCCGCCGATGATCAAGGAATTTCAGGCGCAGCACCCGGAGGCGCGCTTTCGCCTGTTTGACGGGGCGTATGCCGAGGTCGACGCCTATGTGCGCAGCGGCACGGTGGACATGGGCTTCGTGTCGCTGCCGAGCGAGCTGCCGGGCGAGATCGTGCCCGTGTGCAGTGACCGGCTGCTGGCCGTGCTGCCGGCGGGGCACCCGCTGGCGGACCGGGACGCCGTGCCGATCGCGGCCTTCGGTACGGAGCCGGTCGTGAGCCTTGTGGACAGCACGAACCGCGATGCGCTGCGCGTGCTCGACGCCGCACACGTGCACCCCGATATCCGCTTTCAGACGGCGGACGACTACGCCATGATCTCCATGGTCGAGAGCGGGCTGGGCATCTGCATCGCGCACGAGCTCGTGCTGCGTTCGGACCATCACAACGTCGTCGTGCGCCCGCTCGACCCTCCGGCGCACCGCACCATCGCCATGGCCATCCCGCCGGAGAGCGAGGGCAAGCCGCTCGTGCGCACGTTCGCTGCCTTTGTGCGTGCGTGGGCGCAGGCCAACCCGTGACCGGAGGAGGAAAGCATGAATCGCAGCGAATGGAAACGGTACATTCTCGAGACGTACCACGCCGTGTCCGACCGGCCGTGGCCGCGCTATCCGAACCATGAGGTGTTCCGCCACCCCGGCAACCGAAAATGGTTTGCGCTGATGCTGGAGGTGCCGGGTGAAAAGCTCGGTCTGCCGGAGCGGGGAATGCTCGACATTCTCAACCTCAAGTGCGATCCGGTGCTGATCGCCTCCCTACGGGGTGCGCCGGGGCTGCTGCCGGCATACCATATGAATAAGGAAAACTGGATCACCGCCGTGCTTGACAGCGGAGCTCCGGATGCGCAGATCCGGACGCTGCTGGCCATGAGCTATGACATGACCGCGCCGGGGCGCGGCCGCACCGCAAAAAAGCGCAACAAGAATCAGGCAGCGGCCGGACATTTGCGGTAAGATCAGCGTATCGAACGGTCAGGGGGCATGGAGCATGGCACAGTGGCACCGAAACATTCAGGACATCATCACCATCATGGACGACTGCATCCGCACGCAGCAGGACGAGGCGCTGACGCTGCGCGCGCTGGCAGACCGGCTTGGCTACTCCGAATACTACACGTCGCGCCGGTTCCGGGCGCTGGCCGGTATGACGCTCCGGGACTATCTGCGGCTGCGGCGGCTGGCGTTTGCCCTGCGCGATGTGCGCGACACCGACCGGAGGCTGCTCGATATCGCGGTGCAGTACGGCTTTTCCTCCAACGAGGCCTTTGCGCGCGCGTTCAAGAAGGCCTACGGCGTGAGCCCCAGCGCCTACCGGGCCGCGCCCGGCCCCGTCGTGCTCCAGACCATCCTGCGGCCGTTCGACTGTTATCTGACGGAAGGAGCAGGCGATCGGAACGAGACACAAAGCGCGGGCGAGGTCAGAACCTATTTCGTGCACATCCCGGCGCACAAATTTCTGCACATCCGCAACTATGAGAGCATCGGCTACTGGGACTTCTGGCAGCGACAGAGCGCGATCCCCGGGCAGGACTGCGAGACCATCTGCGGCCTGCTCGCGAGCATTCCCGGCAAGCTCGACGATGCGGGCGGCGAAAACGAGGACGCGGGCAGCGGCCAGCTTATGGCCTGGATCAACGAGCCGACGGGGCGCATCTGCAGCTGGGGCATCCCGCTTGCGGAGGCCTACGGCGTGCGCCTGCCGGCGGACTACGCCGGGCCGGTGCCGGCGCAGATGCAGCTCATGGACGTGCCCGCCGGGGAGTACCTCGTGTTCGAGCACGGGCCGTTCGATTTTGAGACGCAGAATGCCGCCGTGGAAGCGAAGGTCGAGCAGGTCATGCGCGACTTCGACTACGCCGCCAGCGGCTGGCAGCTCGACCTGACGCCGGGCAGGGTGTTTTACTTCTACCACGACTGCGCGCGGTTTTTCAAATACGTGCGGCCGGTGTGCAGGGCCTGAAACAACAGAAAAGCCCGGGGCGCTCCCATCGGGAGCGCCCCGGGCTTTGCTCTGCGCATGTTATTATGTAAACCGAATATGAAAGTAGAAATATCAGTTATGGTAACTGCATTATGAAAACTTAACTGATGAAAAATATTTGAATAATCAAGGAAAACCATGTGAAGATGTAATATTTATGTAAACTGAATTATGTAAATACGACGCATCGCGTGACTTGCAGCTCGATTTGCAGTTATGGAAAGTATATTATGACAACCAAAAGCGAGAAAAAACCGTTGCAAATTCGGAATGTTTATATTTATAAAGTTCGTTATGTAAATTAGATTATGTAAACAAATAGAACAAACCCCTGCCCCGCACGAATATTTTCGCGCGGGGCAGGGGAGATATATGCGTTTCTGGAGGACTTTCGGGGGACGCTTGACCGCGGCGCGCCGGATGCCGTCCGTTTGGCGCGGCACACGGAATGCCGCTTCGTGCACACCATGTGCAGGGAGATTTCCGCTGCGCAGACCGATTCCTGCGTGATTTGGCCGCGCACCGTCCGCCCGGATCTGCGCTGCGCGTTGTCCGCTTGACTTTGGCGCGTCCGGCTCTGTGCTGCCCGTGCCCGTTTTTTCGCGCCTGTTGTGTGCAGACGTTTGCGCCGGGGCTTGCCGGGGCATCTGTGCGCGTGCGGCCGTGCGCCAGAAGCGCACCCGTGGCCTTATGCGTACTCGACCTTGATGGTGTTCGTATTGCCGCTGCGGCCGTTGATGATGCCGCCGGTGATGATGACTTTGTCGCCCTTTTCGAGCTGCATCACACTGCGGCTGACCTTCAGTGCGTGGTAAAACAGCACGTCGGTGCTCTCGTACACCTCGCTCATGACGGGCGTGATGCCCCACGAGAGGGCGAGCTTGCGGTAGGCGCGCTCGTTCGTGGTCAGGCCGATGATGTCCGTCGGGCCGCGGAAGCGCGAGATCAGCCGCGCGGTGCGCCCCGTGATGGAGCAGACGGTGATGACCTTCGCGCCGATGTCGATGGCCATACCGCACGTGGCATGGCTGATGGCGTCGAGCGTGTCGTGGATCTCAAACTGCGTCTTGGGAAAGCGCCCTGCGTAGTTGATGTGCGCCTCGGTGTATTCGGCGATGCGGGCCATGGCGCTCAGCGCCTCGACGGGGTGCTCGCCGGCGGCCGTCTCGCCGGAGAGCATGATGGCGCTCGTGCCGTCATAGACGGCGTTGGCCACGTCGGCGATCTCGGCGCGGGTGGGGCGGATATTGTGCGTCATGCTCTCGAGCATTTCGGTCGCGGTGATGACGCGCTTGCCGAGCAGACGGCATTTGCCGATGAGCTCCTTCTGGATGCTCGGCAGCTCCTCATACGGCACCTCGACGCCCATGTCGCCGCGGGCGATCATGATGCCGGTGCACTCGGTGAAGATCTCCTCGATGTTGTCGATGCCGGGCTGATTCTCGATCTTGGCGATCACGGCGATGTCCTCGCCGCCGTTGGCGCGCAGGAAGGCGTTGAGGTCGGCCAGATCCTGCTTGCGCGACACGAAGGACGCGGCCACGAAGTCCACGTCATTTTCGATGCCGAAGAGCAGGTCGTCCTTGTCCTGCTCGCTCAGAAACGTCTGCTTGAGCACCTTGTTCGGGAAGCTCATGCTCTTGCGGTCGGTGAGCACGCCGCCGGCGGTCACGCGGCAGATGACGTCCGTGTCGGTCGTGGCGGTGACGGTCAGTGCGATGAGCCCGTCGTTGACGAGCACGGTGTCGCCCGGCTCGAGATCCTGCGCGAGTCCGGCGTAACTCACGGATACGCGCTCGGCATTGCCGGCGACGGCCTCGGTCGTGAACGTGAATGTGTCGCCGCTGTGCAGCTCGATCTTACCGTTTTCAAACGTGCCGATGCGGTACTCGGGGCCCTTCGTGTCGAGCATGATGGCGATGGGCAGGTCGAGCTCCGCGCGCAGCTTCTTGATGCGGTCGATGCGCACCTGGTGCTCGGCGTGCGTACCGTGGGAAAAGTTCAGGCGCGCGACGTTCATGCCCGCGAGCATCATGGCGCGCAGCGTCTCCTCGCTGTCGCAGGCGGGGCCGATGGTGCAGACGATCTTCGTTTTTCTCATATTCCGACTCCCTCTCTGAATCTTGCGGTTTACTTTTTCTTCTTGCCGAACCAGCGGCGCTCCTTGCGGTTGCGGCCCTCGGGCTCGTCATCAGCCGCGGTGATGTTCCGGGCGGCCTCGGCCACGGCGTCGGCGTCGAAGTCCACGCCCATCTCGGCGGCGGTATTGCGCATCTGCTCAAAGAACTCGAGCTGCGCCTTGAGCGTCTGGAGCATTTCGCGCGTGAATCTGCATCTTTAGATTTTAAGTTGATATATGATTTTTGTAATTTACTCATTTTTTTCTTTTGTTCCTTTCAAAATTTTATCTTCCGGGGCTTACGCCCCCTGTACAATTTTGTTCTAGTTTTCGCCTTAACCCTTTTGCTAGCCTCGTTCACTTGTATCGCAATTAGTGGTCAGAGCTACTTTAAATAAAGTGTGAGACGCGAACCTATAAGGTTGTAGGCGAGAATAGGGTAGTAGTAGTCGTAGCGACTGACTGCGGTATAAGTATCATCCGTATAGTAAATGCCACCACGACTAGTACGATACCTAGAAGAGTACGCCTCTTGCGTCCACTCCCTAACATTCGAGCTTAAGTCGAATATGTTATTCATAATGTCATTTGGATATTCTCCTGTAATAGACCTTGTACCTGAATGATTTCCTGTTCTTTGTGTAACTTTAGTATTATCTGAACCTTCTAATATGTAATTTAATGTAGCATCATATTGGCATCCCCATATCATTGCACAATTTACACTTGTACTATTATAATATGGATTATTTGAATATCCACTGCTTGACCTTAAATACATATCATACCAGTTTGTACTTGCCATAGTTATTGCTCCTGCAACTGATTTTATTATATCTCCTGAATTTTCTTTATTTGTTGTTGATCCAGAATTCCATCTACTTGTTTCATATCTTCCCACATAAAATCCACCATATTTATCTACACTTTCTACCATTTCTGTGAATTTTTTATTTATGTATTGTCCTAAAGTAGCAGGTGAACTTATTGTAATTTCATCATCTTTTATTGAACTCAATTTGCTATAATTTGCAGCATCATATTCAGTTCCTGATGAATATTGCCAAGATAAGTTTTTATCACTTCCTGTTACTAAGCTTGGCTCTCTATAACTTGTAGCTCCTACTCTGTACGATAAACTATTACCCATAATATATGATCTTATACCACTATAATCATAGAACATTCCCTCATAATATGTTGATGTACTTCCTCTTGTATATCCAGACTGAGTTCTAGCCATTGGTTTATATGTTGAACTATTATTAGATAATGCAACTGTAGTCACACCATCATAAATTGCATTTTTTACAGGTACCCAAACATATTGATTTCCTGCCTCATCTTCTATAACTAATCCGTTTTTTATTGTATTATTTAATGAAGATGTACCATATCTAAATCCTGCTGGTATTACTGCTTGTTGTTTATTTGAATCTGTGTATGTATAATTAGCAGTTTGTATATCTGAATAAGTTTCAAGTTCAGAAACCTCTGTTGTTTTAAAGTTTGAAGAATTATTCTTTCCATCAGTTATTCTTGTATAAACTATATCTCCAACTGATAATCCTTTTACTATATAACCATCAGTAAATGTTTGACCATTATTGTTTACTTTTGACCCTTCTTTCCATCCATTATCTGTTGGTGCACTTCCCGATTTTACAATTTGATACTGTATACGATAATTATTTGTTTTATATGTATTTGCCAATGTTAAATAAACTGCTCCATTTCCCGTTTTTCCATATGTCTTCTTTAATGTTGATGGATCTTCTGTTACATTTAACACTTTAGTTTGAATAACATTTGAATAATATGTACTTGTTAATCCTGCATTATTTGTAACTTCTACTTTTATGTAATATGGAGTATTTTGATTTAATCCTGTAAATTGATATGTCCAACCATAGTTTTCTACTGATTTTACAATATATTTATCTGAAAAATCTGAAGCTGAAAAATCTTTATAACTTATTGTATATTTATATTTTTTTATTCCAGATTCTGCATCTGTCACTTGTGTTTTTATTGTTATATTATTTGTCTCTGTTGTTAGTGTATTATTTGTTGCTGTAGTATCTATTATTGGTGCAGTACTATCTTCTGTGTTATTAATATATAATGCTAATCTACTTCCATCTCCATTTGTAGAACCATCTCCACCTGTGTTTGTTGGATTCATATAAATATAATTTGCAGTTGGTGGTCTCCATGAATTTATTCTAGCATTTGCACCATAAATACCATATTTATCTGTAGTTTTTAAGAATGAACCACCTCTATAAGTTCTATAAGTTGTACCATGAGCTTCTTGCGCCCATTCTACAACATTTGCAGATAAATCAAATATATTTTTAGCTAAATCATCTGAATATTGACCAGAATTTGCTCTTGTACCTGTTCTATTTCCTACAATGCTTGTAACAAAGTTCTTAGTATTGTTATCTTTTAGCATCCAATTTAGCGTTGCATCCCATTGACTTCCCCATATCATACTACTTACTACACTTTTACTATTATGATAAGGATTGTATGCATTTATATTACTATCTTGATAATAATAACTTTGATACCAAGTTCTATTATATAGTACAGCTTTATTTTTTTGTGATTGAACAACTGCTGTATTTGCCAAATTATCATTGGATGTACTAGTTTCATATCTTCCTATATAAAAACCTTTAAATTTATCTACGCTTTTTACCATATTAGTATATTGTTCATTCATATATTGTCCAAATTCTGTATATGAACCAAATCCAGTTGCACTTCCTATTTGAAAATTGGTATAAAATACAGCATCATATGTTACTCCCCTAGCTTTTCCTATATCAACATTCCACGTATAATCACTACTTCCTGTTACTAAACTAGGCTCTCTCATTGAACCATCATTTAGAGCAGTCGAACTTCTTTGTTTAGTTGATGTTGTTCCATTAAAATCATATAGAATACCTTCATAATATTTTGTATTTGATGATTGCTTTCTTGCAATAGCTTTTTCTGTTGATGTTTTATTATTTGTTGTTTCTACTGCAACCGGCACAGGAACCCAAACAAATTCATTTCCATTTTCGTCTTGAACAACAAGCCCTTCATTTACTTTACTTGTTGAATCACCTGTTCCTACTTTAAATCCAGCAGGTATTGTTGCAGTATTTCCTTCACTATCTGTATAAGTTACTGTTTTTTCTTTTGAAGAATTTCCATTACTATCTGTGTAATATTCAAACCCTTCTAATCCACTAACTTTAAACTCAAAATAATCTGCAGATCTATTTATACCATCAAACAAGCTTGCATAAATTATTTGTCCATTTGCTAATCCTTTTATTGTTTCACCTGTTGCCCAATTTTCTGTTATTGCAGAATCACTTGAAATTACTTGATATTGTATATAATATCCTTGGTTTGAATATGTAGTGTCTTTTTGTTCTAGCAAAACAGTACCTTCTCCACTTTGACCATATTTATTTTTTAAAGATATATTATCTTTTGCAACATTTCCTAATTCTTTTGTTACTACTGTTGTAACTGCTCCATCTCCTTCATTTCCTGCACCGTCTGTTGCAGTTACTTTTATACTATATGTTGTATTTTGTTTTAATTTAGTATATGTATAATTTCCTGCTGAACTTTCTGACATTTTTGTCCAACCAGTTGAATCAGAAGGATTTGAGCTCTCTTTTATATAATATGTATATTTACTTACACCAGTCTCTTTATCTTGTGCAGTTGCTTTTACTGTAATTGTATTTGTTGTAGCACTTGTACTTATAATTGATGCAATTGGTCCTGTTGTATCACTTGTACTTCTAACATATAATTGTAATCTTGAACCAAATATTGGACCTGAATCTGTTGCTGTTACAGTTGTTCTTGTCGCTGGAGTTCCTTTTTTAGTTTTATCATATCCTCCACCACGATACACTCTAGCTCTTGTTCCTTCCGCTTCTTGTGTCCATTCATTTGCATTTGAACCTAAATCATATATATTATTTATAATATCTGCATTATCTTGTGCAGTATTACTTAATACATTTTTCTGTGAACCTACTTGCGTAGTAACTTTTTTTGCATCTAAACCTGTTAATAGATAATTTAGAACAGCATCATATTGACTTCCCCATATCATACTTGAAACTACACTCTTACTTGATGAATATGGATTACTTGCATATTTTCTACTATCTTGATACAAATACATATTGTACCAATTGTATCCTGAAAATACTGTTCCATTTTTCTTAGAACCAATAATTACATTTTCACTTGAATCTTTTGTTTGTGTAGTTTCATATCTACTTACATAAAATCCACCAAAAGAATCTACTGAAAGTATCATGTTATTGTAATTATTTGCAATATATTCTCCAAATTCTGATGCAGAACTAAATCCTAAAATTGTCTTATAATATTTACTATCTGCATCATTTACAATTCCTGTTACATTATCTACATTCCAAGTATATCCATCTGAATTTCCAGTTACCAAACTTGGTTCACGATATGATGAATTTCCTACACCAGTATTACTTGTTCTTCTAAATGATAATGTTCCATTAAAATCATATACAAGACCTTCATAATATCCTTTGTTTGAACTTTGGGCTATTGCCATTGGTTTATAATTATTATTTTGTGCTGTTGTTGTATTTGTTGGAATTGAAGTATTTCCATCATGTATTGCATCATTTACTGGAATCCATACATATTCATTATTGTCTCCATCTTTTAATACAGTTCCTTGACTTTGTAAATTTTCTCCTGTTGTTCCAGAAACTTTAAATCCTTGTGGTAAACTTATTGTATAACCAGCATTTATACTTTCTTTTTGTGCTGTATCTCCATATCCATTTTCTCCCTGAACTCTGGCTTGTAATGTACTACTATTGTCAATATATGTTCTATTTCCTGTATATGTTGTATCTACATTTGCTTGTTCAGCAGTTATAATTGTTGCTGTATTTTGACATCTAGTTATATTTCCTTCAGTATCTGTTACTAATACTTTTATTTTATATACTTGGTTTGCAGTTAATCCTGTTACAGTAGCTTTATCATCATAATATGTATTTGTTGCCATTAGTTTATAGTTTGTATCATTTATTGTTTTATAATAATAATTATATAAAGCTCCTTCAGCATTTTTATTTATTTGTACTTCAATTTTGTTACTTGTTGCAGATACACCCAAAACCTCATAATTTGATCTTGTAATTTTCGCAAATTCTGCTTCTGAATATTCTTTTACTGCTGAATTATTTATTGTTATTGATGCATAACCTGTTGTTGAATTTATTCCATCTGTTAGTCTTGCATAAACCACATTGCCATCTTCTAGGTTTCCTATATTAATTGTTTTTTCTGTTGCTTTTGTCCATTTACTGCTATCTGAAACATCTGGATTTTGAGCACTATCTGTTTTTATTTGATATTCTAGATTATAATCTATACTTTTATTATTTGCTGTTATTCTTGCAATAGAACTTCTCCAAATGGTATTACTAAATTCTATTTGACCTGTAGTATATAAAAATTCACTTGTTGTAACTTCAATCTCTTTTTCTGTGCTGTTTCCTAATTTATCTTGTGTTTCTACTTTTAAATAATATTTTTTATTTGAAAGTAATTTTTCAAATTTACAGGTATTTTCTGTTGTTTCTTTATAATTAGTATAGTTACTATCTCCTTCTTTTCTATAACTATATTTATATTTTATTTCATCTGGCATTCCTATTCCATCATCTGTTGCAGTCACACTTACTGTTACAAAATTTATGTCTTTAGCTTGCTCCTGTATTTCTACTTGTGGTCCATTTTTATCTATTTTTTTAATATCTATTGTTTTTGTTTCTACATTTCCTGCTATATCTCTTACTTTTATTATTATTCCTGTTGTATTTTGAGTATATGTTTTGGTTGGTTCTGTTTGCCATGTTATTCCACCGTCAAAACTATATGCTTCTTCTGGTAATCCGCTTTCTGTATCTGTTGCTGTAATTGATATTGTTACATCTTCTTTTGTCCATTCTGTTGGATTACCTGATATTTCTAATGTTGGTGCTGTTACATCTTTTATTTGTTTTTGTAATGTTGCACTATTATTTGTTCCATCTGTTAATCTTGCATAAATCACATAATTATTTAATAAATTTGAACATGTTACCTCTTTGCTGTCTGATGAGTCTACTGTTGTCCATCCATCAGCTTTTGGTGATTCTGTTAAGTTTGTTACAATTTGATATTGTAATTTATATTCAGAATTATTAGTAATTTTTAAACTTGCTTTTTTATCTGACCATGTTGGATCTGATATTGTAAAGTCTGTTGCAATACTTCCTGTTTCTACTGTTACAATTTTGCTTGTTGTATTTCCTAATTTATCTGCAACTTCTACTTTTATATAATATGTAATTCCTTGTGTTAGGCCTGTATATACTTTGCTTGATGTTTTATTTGCTGTTGTATCTGTTGCTTCTTCTGCAGATGCAAGTCCAGTTTCACTTGTTGCTATATAATAATGATAGGTTATCAAGTCTTCTAACCCAACACCAGAGTCTGTTGTATTATTTACATTTACTGTTATTGTACTAGATGTTGATTTTGTATTAATTTCAAATTCTGGTCCCGTTTTATCTATATTAGTAATATTTATTGTGTCATATGTTGCTATATTTCCTGCTATATCTTTTACTTTTATAACAATTCCAGATGTATTTTCTGTGTATGTTTTATTTGTTTCTGCTTGCCAAGTTGCTCCTCCATCAAAACTATATGCATCTGCTGGCAATCCACTTTCTGTATCTGTTGCAGTTATTGTTAATTTTACTGCTCCTTTTGTCCAATCAGATGGTTCTTGTGCTACACTGATTGTTGGAGCTGTTTTATCTTGAATTTGAATACTTGCATATTTTGTATAGTTTGTTCCATCATATAATCTAGCAATAATTGTGTAATTATTTTTTAAATTATTTACTGTTACTGTTTTTTCTGCAGTTGTTATCCAAGCATCATCTTTTATATCTTGTCCATCTTGAATTATCTGATATTGCATTTGATTTTCTGTATTGTTTTTTACTTCTACACTTGCTGTTTTGTCTGCCCAGCTTGCTTTAGAAAATGTAATA
>ENA-USUJ01002012-USUJ01002012.1-human-gut-metagenome-genome-assembly--contig:-NODE-2012-length-16083-cov-4.429901_pt1 | contig 16083 bp, 16 predicted proteins | sample MGYA00250061_ERZ773398 | MGnify/ENA primary metagenome ERZ773398 (study PRJEB29103, sample SAMN06111992) | human gut metagenome | biome: human gut; feature: ankylosing spondylitis patient; material... | reverse complement strand
CGCAGTCCACTTCGATCGGATAGGTCTTTTTCATCGTAAAATGCCCCTTTCTTTTTTGTCGCTTAAACAATTAAGCACTTGTTTAATTCTTATAGCTGTACTATACTGAAGATACCCGAAAAAGTCAAGGACTTCGCCGCGTTCTCTGCCGAACGGGCGAAAAGTCCTGCCAAACGGGAGATTCGACACACAGGGACTACCGGAAAAGGAGCGGAAATATGCAACCGTTTGAGCTTCCCCATCAGCACGAGGACGCCTCGCATCTGCATGAATTGGAGGAGGACCGAGTATTTTCAAACCGTCGCGCTGGTCTTTCGCCAGCTCTCCGACGCAAACCGCGTGCGGCTCTTCTGGCTTTTGTGCCACTGCGAGGAGTGCGTGGTCAACCTCGCGGCCATGATGGGCATGAGCCCGCCCGCGCTCTCGCATCACCTGCGCCAGCTGCGTGAGAGCGGACTGATCGTCAGCCGCCGCGACGGCAAGGAGGTCTACTACAAGGCCGCGGAGAGCGAACAGGCGCAGCTGCTGCACCGCATGATCGAGCGCACCGTGGAGATCGCCTGCCCCGAGGAGGGCGAGGACGTCGCCTCCGCCCCGCACCTGCCGCCGCTCGACGCGCACGCGCTCGAGGGCGCGCACGGGTGCAGCGCCGAGCAGCTTGAGACCATCCGCCGCGTCCACGAGGCGCTGACCGCAGACCTCTCCAGCCGCATCACCATCGACGAGCTCTCGCGCCGCTTCCTGATGAACCCCTCCACGATGAAGGAGGTCTTCAAGACCGTTTACGGGCAGTCCATCGCCGCGCACATCCGCGAGCACCGCATGGAGCGCGCGGCAGAGCTGCTGCACGAAACGGACGCGAGCATGGCGGAGATCGCCGCTGCCATCGGCTACGAGAGCGCGAGCAAGTTCTCCGCCGAATTCCGCAAAGCCTATGGCGCACTGCCGACGGAGTATCGCCGTGCCGCACGCGCGGAAAAAGGATAGGGGCTTGCAGTCCGCAGAAAGTGTGTTATCATGGAAGCAGAAACCAATGAAACGGAGAGAAGAGAAATGGGCATTGTCGTTTTGGGCGCGGTCTTTGTGGACATCAAGGGCTATCCCTCGGACGTTTACATTCCCGGCGGGCGCAACGCCGGCCGGGTGGAGCAGATGCACGGCGGCGTGAGCCGCAACATTGTGGAGGACATTGCCAACGTCGAGCTGCAGCCGACCTTCATCGGTCTGGTGGACGACACCGGCGCGGGCGCGGATGTGGTGCGCAAGCTCAAGGCGCATAAGGTCAACACGGACTACATCCGCGTAACGAAGGACGGCATGGGCACCTGGCTCGCTATCTTCGACAACGGCGGCGACGTAGCGGCGGCCATCTCCAAGCGGCCCGACCTCCGTCCGATCCTGAGCATTTTAGAGGAGCAGGGCGACGAGATTGTTTCCCGCGCCGACAGCATCGCCTTTGAGATTGACATGGATAAGGAGATCGTGAAGAAGGTCTTTGCCCTTGCCGAGAAATATCACAAGCCGGTGTACGCGGTGGTGTCAAACATGAGCATCGCGGTGGAGCGGCGCGACTTCTTCCGCTCAACGCATTGCTTCGTCTGCAACCAGCAGGAGGCGGGCATCCTTTTCTCCGAGGATTACGACGACAAGACGCCGGAGGAGATGCAGAGGCTCCTCGCCGCGCGCATCCGCAGCGCACAGATCCCGCGCATGGTGGTGACGATGGGCGCGCAGGGCGCGGTGTATGCCACGAACGACGGTGAGGAGGGCTGGTGCCCCGCCAAGAAGGTGGACGTGAAGGACACCACCGGCGCGGGCGATGCCTTCTTCGCGGGCGTGACCATCGGCCTGACCTACGGCAAGACGATGGCGGAGGCCTGCGAGATCGGCACGCGGCTGGCCGCGTCGGTCATCTGCACATCGGAAAACGTCTGCCCGCGCTTTCTGCCGAGCGAGTTCGGCATCGACCCGAGCGGGCTTGAGCGCGAGCAGCTTTCGCTGGAGCTGTAATAGGGGAGAGGAGAAGGCCGCAGCCTTCTCCTCTTTCGCGTCAAAAGGTCTTTCCCAGCGCGTCGGCGCGGGCAAGGGCCTCGTCCATCCGCGCTTGCGCGTCCACGCGCTCGTCGTCCAGCCCCTCGGCGCAGAGCAGCTCAAATTTCGGGATGCCGAACATGGCGCACAGCGCCTTGAGCTGGCGCGCGCCCATCTCCATCCATTCCGTTTCCGGCAGGGAGTAATCCCCGCCGCGCGTGGTGACGAGCAGCAGCTTTTCCGCGCGGCAGCGGCCGACAAGCCCGCTTTCCTCGTAGCCGAAGGTGATGTCGCGCATGGAAACGCGCTCAAGGTAAATTTTCAGAATGGCGGGGAAGGATAATTCCCAGAACGGCGCAGCGAGCACGATGCGGTCCGCGCGGGCAAACTGCCATGCGTCAGCAAACAGCGGATCGTCGAGCTTCCCCGCTGCGGCGAGCGCGTCGCGGCAGGCCAGCACCTCGGGGTACTGCGGCTCGAGACGGTCGCGCATGAGATTGCGGTGAAGGATCGCTGCGTCCGGATTCGCAGCGGCGTAGGACGATAAAAAGCGTTCGGCGAGCATACGGGAGCGGGACTCCGCGCCCCGCACACAGGCATCCACAAACAAAAGCTGCGGCATAGTCGGCCTCCTTTGGTCGGGAAAATCTTGCTCCTATTATATCCGTTTTGGCGCGGCGCGGCAAGCCGCGCTGAAAATTTTTCGCGCGGACGTTGCCAAACGGCGAAAAACAGCGTATCATGCTTGCAGATCAATGCTCAAGAGGTGCCGTATGTTTCTTCTTTACATGAATCCCATTCTGATCGCCGCGGCGGTCGTGCCGGCGGTCTTTCTGCTCATCAGGGTCTATCGCGCCGACCGTCTGGAGCCGGAGCCGTCAGGGCTGCTGCTCTCGCTGATCCTGCGCGGCGTGTTCGCCACGGTCATCGCGATGGTGCTCGAGGAGCTTGGCTCGGCCCTGCTCGGGAGCGTCTATACGGAAAACTCCCTGCCCTACAACGTCATCATGTACTTTGTCATCGTCGCCTTTTCCGAGGAGGGCGCGAAGTATATCCTGCTCCGCCGCCGGACATGGCGCTCGGACGCCTTCAATTGCCAGTTCGACGGCGTGGTGTACGCCGTGTTCGTCTCGCTCGGCTTCGCCCTGTGGGAAAATCTCGGCTACGTCGCCATGTACGGCCTGAGCACCGCGCTCGTGCGCGCCGTGACCGCAGTCCCCGGCCACGCCTGCTTCGGCGTGTTCATGGGCGTCTACTACGGCCGCGCCAAGCGCTATGACAACGACGGCGACTTCGTGAAGGCCAAGCGCTGCCGCACGATGGCGGTCCTGATGCCCGCGCTGCTGCACGGCGCCTACGATTTCATCGCCACGATGGAGGACCCTAACTGCGAATGGATGTTCCTTGTCTTTGTGCTTGCGCTGTTCGCCGTGTCGCTGAAGCTCGTGCGTGTCGGCTCGCGCAGCGACCGCTACATCGACGACGGCGAGGGTCCGCTGTTCTTCGGATAACGGCATAAGAAAAGAGACGAAAGCGCGTGCTTTCGTCTCTTTTTTCATCGCGTCCGCCGCTTATTCGGCGGCGTATTCCAAACCGTTCATGCGGCAGAGCGTGTTGATGACCGCGAAGATGATGACCGCGCCGAGGTTGGCGGTGGTGTTGTCCTGATCGAAGCGCGGGGATATCTCGCAGATGTCGAAGCCACGGACCTTGCGCGTGCGCAGAACATGCTTGAGCAGCGGCAGCACGACCTCGGGATCGAGTCCCAGCGACTGCGGCGCGCTGACGCCGGGCGCGAAGGCCGAGGAGAACACGTCCGTGCAGACGGTGATGTAGGCGTCGCGGCAGTGGTAGAGGAAGGTGTCCATGCGCTCCAAAATGGACTCCATATTGCTGCCCTGGATCTCCTTGGCGAGCACATAGTCCACGCCCAGCTCCCGCGCCTTTTTGAACAGGCTCACGGTGTTGCTGTGCTGCTGGATGCCGATGGGGAAGTAGTGGTACGGCGTGCCCTCGGCCCTGCACACGTCCGCCATCTGACGGAACATCGTGCCGGAGGAATTGCCCATGTCGTAGGGGCGCAGGTCGAAGTGCGCGTCGAAGTTCACGATGCCGAGCTCCGGCGTGCGGCCCTTGTCCTTGAGGTAATTGTGCTGGCCCTGAAAGTGGCCGAAGGTCGTCTCGTGACCGCCGCCGAGCACGATGGGGAAGAGCCTGCGGCGCAATATCTCCTCGACCGCGAGGCCCAGCTCACGCTGGCCCTCCTCAAGAGAGATCTCGTCGCAGACGATGTCGCCCGCGTCGAAGAGCTTGACCTCCTGCGAAAAGGTGCAGGGCAGGTTCGACATCTGACCGCGCACGAAGTCCGGCGCGAGCGCCGTGCCGGTGCGGCCCTTGTTGCGCGCCACGCCCTTGTCGCTGCAAAAGCCGACAAAGGCAAAGCCGAGCGCCCCGTCGAACGGCGCACCGCCGTCGTTGAGATCGAGCGGCTGCACCCACTGGTGCCAGCGGAAGGCGTCGTAATCGCTGTCGCTGTCTACGCGGCCCTTCCAGCAGGGCATGGCGCTGACATAATGATCCAAAAGCATGAAAAAGCCTCCAATCCGAAAATTTACTCGTCCAGCTTGAGGACGGCAAGGAACGCCTCCGTCGGCACCTGCACCGTGCCGAGGTTGCGCATCTTCTTTTTGCCCTCCTTCTGCTTTTCGAGCAGTTTCTTTTTGCGCGTGATGTCGCCGCCGTAGCACTTGGCGAGCACGTCCTTGCGCATGGCCTTGACCGTCTCGCGCGCAATGACGCGTCCGCCGATGGCGGCCTGCACCGGCACCTCGAAGAGCTGGCGGGGAATGTTGTCCTTGAGCTTTTCGCACAGGCGGCGCGCGCGGGGATACGCCTTATCCTTATGTGCAATAAAGCTCAGCGCGTCCACCTGATCGCCGTTGAGCAGCATATCGACCTTCACGAGCTCGCTGCGGCGGTAGCCGGAGAGCTCGTAGTCAAGCGAGGCGTAGCCCTTGGTGTTGGCCTTGAGCGCGTCGAAGAAATCGTAGATGATCTCGTTGAGCGGCATTTCGTAGTGCAGCTCGACGAGGTAGGTATCAAGGTACTGCATATCCTTGAACTCGCCGCGGCGCTCCTGACACATCGGCATAATGTTGCCGACGTAGTCGGGCGGCGTGACGATGGTGACCTTGACGTAGGGCTCCTCCGCGTGCTCGATGACGCTCGGGTCGGGGTAGTTGTGCGGATTGTCCACGCGCACCATCGTGCCGTCGGTCTTGTAGACCTCGTAAATGACGCTCGGCAGCGTGGTGACGAGGTCGAGGTCAAATTCGCGCTCAAGCCGCTCCTGAATGACCTCCATGTGCAGCATTCCGAGGAAGCCGCAGCGGAAGCCGAAGCCGAGGGCGACGGAGCTTTCCGGCTCGAAGGTCAGGCTGGCGTCGTTGAGCTGGAGCTTTTCCAGCGCGTCGCGCAGGTCGGGGTACTTGCTGCCGTCCTCGGTGTAAATGCCGCAGTAGACCATCGAGCGCACCTTGCGGTAGCCCGGCAGCGGCTCGCTCGCGGGATCTTCGACCCCCGTGACCGTGTCGCCGATCTGCGTTTCGTGGACGTCCGTGATGCTGGCGGTGAAGTAGCCGACCTGACCAGCCTCAAGCTGCTTCGCCGGCTCCAGCCCCAGCGGGCGCATCAGGCCGCACTCGAGCACCTTGAAGGTCGCGCCGGTCGCCATCATTTTGATCTCCATGCCGGGCCTGATGGTGCCGTCCTTGAGGCGCATATAGACGATCACGCCGCGGTAGGCGTCGTAATAGCTGTCGAAGATCAGCGCCTTGAGCGGGGCGTTCGGGTCGCCCTTGGGTGCGGGGAGGTTGTGGACGATGTCCTCAAGCACCGCGTCGATGTTGATGCCGAGCTTGGCGGAGATCTCCGGCGCGTCCTCGGCGGGGATGGCAAGGATATTCTCGATCTCCTCCTTCACACGCTTGGGATCGGCGGCAGGCAGGTCGATCTTGTTGATGACGGGGCGGATCTCCAGATCGTGCTCCATCGCAAGATAAGTATTCGCGAGTGTCTGCGCCTCGATGCCCTGCGAGGCGTCCACGATGAGCAGCGCGCCCTCGCAGGCGGCGAGAGAGCGCGAGACCTCGTAGTTGAAGTCCACATGGCCCGGGGTGTCGATGAGGTTGAGCGTGTAGACCTGCCCGTCCTGCGCGGTGTAGTCGAAGGTGACGGCGCGGGCCTTGATGGTGATGCCGCGCTCGCGCTCGAGGTCCATATTGTCGAGGATCTGATCCTCCATCTCGCGCGCGGAGACGGCGTTGCACTTTTCCAGCAGGCGGTCCGCCAGCGTGGACTTGCCATGGTCGATATGCGCGATGATGCTGAAGTTGCGGATGTTTTTTTCGTTCATAGCGGTTGCTCCTGCATGGTGTTAATGGGAAGATGGCATCTGCGCGATCCATTTATTAGCCTGCTCGTCGGCGGCGTGCAGCACCTGCGTCATGCTCTGCGCGAGGCCGGGGTAGCTGCCGGTCAGCGTCTCGGCGTCCATCGCGGGAAACGCGCCGTCCCCGGCGGCGTGCCGCTCGAGCGCAAGGCGGTAGAGCGCGCGGCTTTGCAGCATCGCGGCGTCGCTTGCGCCCGCGGAGAAGGCCGCCGCGTCGAGCGCGAAGAAGGCGTCCTTCCCGCCCGCGGCGCGGTGCAGCGCACGGTAGAGCGGATAGATCGCCGCGCCGAGATACTGTCCCGCCGCGGTGACGGCCTCACGGCAATTCGTCTTGCCGAGCAGCTCGAAGAGCAGGTTGACGGTGTTCACCAGCAGCTTCTTTTGCAGCGTAGCGGCGATGCTGCCGCGCAGGGTGCCCTTCTCGTCGCTCGAGTCGTACAGCTCGTCGGAGTCGATCATGCCGCCGTCGCGGTCGAGCGTGCGGCCGAGCAGATAGTCCGCAGAGACGTGATAGTAGTCGCACGCCTTCTTCACAAAGGCGAGTCCCGGTTCGCGGACGCCGTTTTCATAGTGGCTCAAAAGCGCCTGCGAGATGCCGAGGTCGGCAGCCGCCTTGCGCTGGGAGATCTCTTTCTCCTGCCGCAGCAGGGCCAGGGTGCGCGAAAAATCAGCGTTCATGCGCGTTTTTCTTCCTCATTTCTACAGATTGCAATTACAGCTCGTAGAGTATAGCAGGTTTTATACAGTTTGTAAATGATTTTTTAGAACTCCGGCGTGTAGTTGCTGCGATCCTGCCGCGGCGGCTCCTCCGGCGCGGTGGCGCGCAGGTAGAACCCGCATTCCGAGAGGGCGAAGTAGGGCGTGAGGTAAATGTCCACGACTCCGGTGAGCACCGTGAGGATCAGCGAGCCGAGCATGATGCCGAGGAAGCTGTCCGGCATGAGCGCGAGGATAACGCCCTCGTAAACGCCGACGATCACAAAAACGATGAGGTACCAGCCGATGAAGCTCAGATGCAGACCGAACAGCTGGCCCTTGTAGCCGATCGTCTGCCGCTTGCTGCGGTTAAGCGCCTCCATCACGCCAAGCTCCGGATTCTGGCAGAGGTTCCAGATGGCGAAGGAGTAGCGGTAGACCGCAATGATGCCGGGGATCACGAAAAGCATCGACCACAGGGCGGCGAAAAATCCCTCGACGATGTACAGGGCGATGACCTTGCCGGCAAAGGTGAAGCCGTCGAACAGGCTCTCGTAGGGCATCTCCTCGCGGCGGTGGACGCCGAGACAGTAGCACTTATAGCCCGCGTCGAGCACCTGCGTAATGAGGCCGATGAGGATGCTGGCGAAGGAAACGGACACAAAGGCCACGCCGACGATGCGGCCGGTCAGGCTCGTGAGCGCCGTGTCGAGCAGGCTCAGCGCGAGCGAAACGGCAAGAAACAGCAGCGTGAATTTGATGGGCGAGACCCTCGCCGTGCGGATCAGTTCTCTGGCCTCGCGCCTGATCGCAGCGCGGTCGAGCTGACGGATGGGCATGATACGGTCCTCCTTATTCTTTGTAGAAAAAGTATAGCACCCGCTCTCCGGCGCGTCAAGCGGGCATAGCCGGCGGCGCGGGGACATAGCATGGTTCGGCGGAAGAGGCAAAATCGGAAGCCGCTTCGCATACAGGAAGCGTAAAAATTCAACAAATTTCGATAAATTGCCGGAAAATGTGCGTTTTGGCGAAAAGTTATGACTGGACAACGCTTTGCAGTTGATGTATAATCTCAACGATTATGGAGTAGTGTGCGCATTGCTCCAAGCAGTAAAAGATGAGGTGAAGACAATGGCACAAGCTTTCTTTGGCGGCGTTCATCCCAACGACATGAAGGCCGCAACGAATGAGAAGGCCATCGAGCAGCTCTCTCCCCCGCCCGCTCAGGTGGTCATTCCCATGTCGATGCACTTCGGTGCACCGTGTACCCCCATCGTGTCTGTCGGTGACTATGTGAAGGTCGGTCAGAAGATCGGCGAGTTCAAGGGTCTCGGCGCTCCCATCCATGCCAGCGTTTCCGGCAAGGTGGTCGCGATCGAGCCGCGCCCGTATTCCATGGGCGGCAACATGACCTCCGTCGTGATCGAGAACGATTATCAGAACACCGTCAGCGAAGAGGTCAAGGCTCCGGCCGACCCGAACGCTCTGACCACGGAGGAGATGATCGAGATCGTCAAGAACGCCGGTATCGTCGGTATGGGCGGCGCGACGTTCCCGACCCACGTCAAGATCTCCGGCGGCATCGGTCAGGTCACGACCGTGATCATCAACGGCGCGGAGTGCGAGCCCTACATCACCGGCGACCATCGCGCGATGCTCGAGCGCACCGAGGAGATCATCGGCGGCGCGAGCTATCTCGTCAAGATGTTCGGCGTGGATAAAGCCATCATCGGCGTGGAGGACAACAAGAAGAACGGCATCGACGCGCTCAACAGGGTCATTGCGGAGACCAAGGCGCCCGTCATCGTCGTGCCTCTGCACTGCCGTTACCCGCAGGGCGGTGAAAAGCAGCTCTGCCAGGCCATCACCGGCAAGCAGGTGCCTCCCGGCGGCCTGCCCAGCGCCATCGGCTGCGCCGTGTTCAACATCAACACGACCATCGCCATCTTCCGCGCCATCACGACCGGTATGCCCGTTGTGAGCAAGGTCGTCACCGTGTCCGGCTCCGGCGTGATCGAGCCGAAGAACGTCGAGTGCCCCATCGGCACCCCCGTTTCCTGCCTGTTTGATTACTGCGGCGGTCTGAAGGACGAGACCTTCAAGATCATCGCGGGCGGCCCGATGATGGGTATGGCGCAGTACACCTGCGATATTCCCGTCGCCAAGGGCACCGGCGCGATGCTCGCCTTCGCCGCCGACGAGGACAAGACCGTTGAGGACCCCACCTGCATCCGCTGCGGCCGCTGCGTGGAGGCCTGCCCCGTGCATCTCGAGCCCCTCTATATGTATATGTATGAGCAGAAGGGCATGATCGAGGAGCTGGAGGCCGCCAACATCATGGACTGCATGGAATGCGGCGCCTGCGCCTACATCTGCCCGGGCCGTCTGCACCTGACGCAGACCTTCAAGACCGGCAAGCAGAAGGTCAAGGACGCTGCCGCCAAGAGAAAAGCCGCCGCCGAGGCCGCCAAGGCTGCCGAGGCTGCGAAGAAGGAGGCATAAGAGAAATGACTGATTATAAGAATCTGAAGCTCAGAGCTTCCTCCAACCCCCACATCCGCAACGGCGAGGACACGCGCGGGCTGATGCTCGACGTCATCATCGCCCTGATGCCCGCCCTGCTCTTCGGCGTGTGGCACTTCGGCGTCCGCGTGGCGATCTCCGCGGTCGTTTCCGTCGCCTCCGCCATCTTCTTTGAGTGGCTCTACCGCAAGCTGCTGCACAAGCCCCAGATGATCGGCGACCTGTCCGCCGCCGTCACGGGCCTGCTGCTGAGCATGGTCTGCCCGCCGGAGCTTCCCGTGTGGATGCTCGTGGTCGGCAACTTCTTCGCCATCTTCGTCGTCAAGCAGCTCTACGGCGGCTTGGGCAAAAACTTCCTCAACCCCGCGCTCGCCGCGCGTGCCGCGCTCGTCGCGTGCTACGCCTCCGCCATGACCAGCTGGAGCAAGGTCGACGCCGCCACCGGCGCGACCCCGATGGCTCTGCTCAAGGCCGGCGACATGGAGGCGCTGACCGCCGCCTATCCCATCAAGGATATGGCCATCGGCTTCATCAGCGGTTCCGCCGGTGAGGTCTCCGCGCTGATGCTGCTCATCGGCGGCGTTTACCTCATCGTCCGCAAAGTCATCTCCTGGCAGACTCCGGTCGCCTACATCGCCACCGTCGCGGTCGTCACCTTCCTGTTCCCGCGCGGCAACGACCCCATGACCTTCATGCTCTACAACGTGCTCGGCGGCGGTCTGTTCCTCGGTGCCTTCTTCATGGCGACCGACTATGTGACCTCCCCTGTCACCAAGAAGGGCCAGCTCATCTTCGGTCTCGGCTGCGGCCTGATCACGGTGTTCATCCGCTACTTCGGTTCCTATCCCGAGGGCGTGTGCTACTCCATCCTGATCATGAACTGCTGCACCTGGATCATCGACAAATACACCAAGCCCACCCGCTTCGGCGTTGACAAGAAAGCCAAGAAGGAGGCGGCAAAATAATGAAGATCGAAGGTAAATTCATTCTCAAGGTCGCCGGCACGCTGACCGCCATTTCTCTGGTCGTCGCGGCGCTGCTCGGCGCGACCAATGCTCTCACCGAGGATAAGATCGCAGCCATCAACAAGGCGAACACCGAGGTCGCTCTCGCGGCGGTCGTCAGCTCGCCCGACTGCGAGTTCCCGCCCATCGAGGAGATCCCGCAGGCCGCTATCGACGCCGCCAAGACGCAGAGCGGCAAGCTCACCGAGGCCTACCGCGTCGTCGTGAACGGCGAGGATGCCGGCTATGCGTTCAAGATCGTCGCCGGCGGCTCGCAGGGCGACATCGAAATGATCGTCGGCGTGGACGCCGACCTGGCCATCACGGGCATCTCCGTGGTCGACGCCGCCGAAACGAGCGGCATCGGCACCAAGGTCATCGCCAATGAGGCGACCACCGCCGGCACCGGCGCGCTCGATCAGTTCGTCGGCAAGTCCGGCGCGGGCTCGCTCGTCGTCAAGACCAACATCGACGCCGTTTCCGGCGCGACCGTGACCACCAAGGGCATCACCAAGGGCGCGAATGCCGCTCTGGCCGCCGCGGAAGCCATGGCTTAAGAAAGGGGGACGAGATCAATGAATTTTAAGAAACAGCTCAAAGACGGTCTTATCTATCAAAACCCCGTTCTGGTGCAGGTCCTCGGTATGTGCTCCACCATGGCCATCACCACCAGCATCTCCAACGGCGTCGGCATGGGCATTTCCGTCCTCATTATCCTGACGCTCTCCAACATCTTTATTTCTCTCCTGCGCAAGATCATCCCCAATGAAGTGCGTATCGCGTGCTACATCGTCGTCATCGCGGGCTTCGTCACCATCGTTGACCTGTGCCTGCAGGCGTTCTTCCCCGACATCGCCAAGAGCCTCGGCGTGTTCATTCCGCTGATCGTCGTCAACTGCATCGTGCTCGGCCGCGCCGAGGCCTTTGCCAGCAAGAACTCCGTCGCCGCCTCCGCAGTGGACGGCATCTGCCAGGGCATCGGCTACACCGTCGTTCTGGTCATCATGTGCACGGTGCGCGAGCTGCTCGGCGCCGGCACCCTGATGGGCATTCAGATCATGCCCGCGTCCTACACGCCGGCTCTGATGCTCGTGCTGCCCGTCGGCGGCTTCCTGTGCCTCGGCACGCTCATTGCCGTGATGCAGTGGGCGCTCGCCAAGGGCGAGAAGAAGGCCGCGGAAAAGAACGAAAAGGAGGGCAACTAAATGAGTATCACGTCCTTGCTTGCCATTTCCCTCGGCGCGATCCTGACCAATAACTTCATCTTCGCGCAGTTCCTCGGTATCTGCCCGTTCCTCGGCGTCTCCAAGAAGAGTGACACCGCCATCGGCATGGGTCTCGCGGTCACCTTCGTCATGGGCATCGCCTCCGCCGTCTGCTTCGGCGTGAACAAGCTGCTCATCGCGCTGGACCTCGGCTATATGCAGACCGTGGCGTTCATTCTCGTCATCGCCGGTCTCGTGCAGTTCATCGAGATGTTCCTCAAGAAGTCCATGCCGTCTCTGTACACGGCTCTGGGCGTGTATCTGCCGCTCATCACCACCAACTGCGCCGTGCTCGGCGTGGTGCTGCTGAACGTGCAGAACGACTACACCTTCATCGCATCTGTGGTCTACGGCATCACCGGCGGCCTCGGCTTCCTGCTGGCGATCTACCTGTTCTCCACCATCCGTGAGCGCGTGCAGTTCGCCGACTATCCCAAGTGCTTTGAAGGCTTCCCCATCGCGCTGATCACCGCAGGTCTGATCGCCCTGGCATTCATGGGCTTCTCCGGCCTGCAGGTCTGGCCCGTGTAAGGAGGGTAATGGAATATGGAAAATATCATTTTTGCTGTCCTCGTTCTGGGCGCGATCGCGATCGTGTTCGGCCTGATCCTCTCGGTCGCCGCAAAGGTCTTTGAGGTCAAGGTCGACGAGCGTCTGCCCAAGATCCAGGAGTGCCTGGCCGGCGCGAACTGCGGCGGCTGCGGCTACCCCGGCTGCGCCGGCTGCGCGGAAGCGATCCTCGCCGGCAAGGCTCCCGTCACCGCCTGCGCGCCCGCCGGCGCGGAGGGCGCTGCCAAGATCGCCGCGATCATGGGCATGGAAGCGCCCAGCGGTGAGAAGATGGTCGCTCACGTCATCTGCAACGGCGGCGATGCCGCTGTGAAAAACTTCGAGTACGTCGGCATTGCCGACTGCGTGGGCGCACTCAAGGTCGCCGGCGGCCCGACCGCCTGCTCCTTCGGCTGCCTGGGCTTCGGCTCCTGCGTCGCCGCCTGCCAGTTCGACGCTCTGCACATCAACGACAAGGGCGTTGCCGAGGTCGACAAGGAAAAGTGCACCAACTGCGGCGCCTGCCGCGAGGCCTGCCCGCGCAAGCTGATCGTCGAGGTCCCCTACAAGCAGAAGGTGTTCGTCAACTGCGCGAACAAGAACAAGGGGCCCGCCGTCACCAAGGTCTGCGCCAACTCCTGCATCGGCTGCGGCCTGTGCCAGCGCACCTGTAAGTTCGACGCCATCCACGTGGTCAACAACGTGGCTGTCATCGACTATGCCAAGTGCAAGGGCTGCACCATGTGCGCCAAGGCCTGCCCCCGCGGCGCCATTGAGCCCATCCCCACTCCCGAGGAGAAGGAGAAGTTCAAGGCCGCGCAGAAGGCCATGGCCGAGAAGAAGGCCGCTGCCGCCAAGGCTGCTGCCGAGGCTGCCGCCGCCGCGAAGGCCGCGGAGGCTCCGAAGGCCGAATAAGGCATCCTATTGCAAAAAGGAAGAGGAAAACCGGAAACGGTTTTCCTCTTCTTCTTTTATCCGCCCTTAGTTCACAAACTGTTTACACGCCGCCCTATTGACATTGGCATACACTGGTGGTACACTGCGTTTAGCACTCGAGGATAAGGAGTGCTAAATCTATGAGAGAGGGTCGGAGGCATGGAGCTGAGCGCACGCAAAAAGCAGATACTCAAGCGTGTGATCGAGGATTACATTGCCTCCGCCGAGCCGGTCGGCTCAAAGGCCATCGCGCAGGAGATGGGCGGGAGCGTTTCCTCCGCCACCGTGCGCAATGAGCTTGCCGAGCTGTCCGATCTGGGCTACCTTGAGCAGCCGCACACCTCCGCCGGCCGCGTGCCGTCCCCCAAGGGCTACCGGCTGTATGTCAACGAGCTGATGGAGCGGCGCGAGGTCTCCGAGGCGGAAGCGGAGGAGATCAACGAAACATTGCAGGACAAAATGTCCGCCGCGGGCAGCATGATCTCGCAGGCCGGGCAGATGGTATCCTCCATCGTCGATTATCCCGCCTACGCGGTCGCCGAGGGCAAAAGCGGCGTGACCGTCAAGCGCTTCGAGCTGCTGGGCGTGGACGACACGAGCTTCATCACTGTCGTGATGACGGACGACAGCCGCGTGAAGTCCCAGCTGCAGCGCTCGCCGCTCGCGTTCGACCGCGCGCGGCTCACCGATCTGAGCGCTCTGCTCAACACGCACTTCACCAAGCAGTCCCGCGAGGAGATGAGCGCAAAGCTCATGGGGCTTTCCGATCAGATCGCGCCGGAGCTGTTTCTGGTGCTCTCCGCGACGGTCGGCTATGCCGCCGAAATTCTGGAGGAGGCCGCCAAAAAGGACGTGTTCACCACCGGCGCGAGCCAGATTCTGAAGATGCCCGAGTACCGCGACCTCGATAAAGCGCACGACCTGATGACGTTCTTTGTGGACAACAAGGAAAATCTCCCGGTCCCCGAGGACGACACCCCGCTGAAGATCCTCATCGGGCCGGAAAACGTCAACGAGGCACTGCGCGACACGAGCGTCGTCGTCGCCAGCTATGACATCGGCGACGGGATGCGCGGACTGGTTGGTGTGGTCGGCCCCACAAGAATGGATTACGCCACCGTGACCGCACGGTTGAGCTACTTTGCAGACAGTCTGACGCGGATGTTCGGAAAAAGCGAGCTTCCGCCCAAGGAAGAGAAGGAGTAAGAAATGCCGAAGAAGGATAAGCAGAACGCACAGCCCGAGACCCCCGAAAAGGAGCCGCAGGCCGCGGCTGCCGAGGAAAAGGAGCTTCCCCCCGAGGATAAGAAGGAGGAGGCGAAGGCCGAGACCTTCACCGTCACGCGCGAGCAGATGGAGAAGATGGAGGGCCTTGCCAAGCTGGTGGCGGATGTGAACGACAAATACCTGCGTCTGGCGGCGGAGTACGACAACTACCGCAAGCGCACCACCCGCGAGAAGGAGAACGTCTACGACACGGCCAAGGCCGACACCATCAAGCCGTTTCTGGCGGTGCTGGACAACCTGGAACGGGGCGTGAGCCAATTTGAGGAGGGCGACGCACACCGGCAGGGACTGGAGCTGATCTGCAAGCAGTTCGAGGAGGTCTTGACCAAGCTGAACGTTGCGGAGACACCCGCCCTGGGTGAGAAGTTCGATCCGGAAAAGCACAACGCGGTGATGCACACCGAGGACGAGACCGCGGCGGAGAACACCGTGGTAGAGGTATTCCAAAAGGGCTACACACTGGGCGACAAAATACTGCGCTTCGCCATGGTGAAGGTAGCTAACTGAGTGGGAGGTAACGAACATGGAAGGCAAGAAGCTGTACAAGAGCAGCACAGACAAGAAGATAGCCGGTGTATGCGGCGGCATCGCGGAGTATTTCAACATCGACTCCACGCTGGTGCGTTTGGCGTGGGTAGTGTTCTGCCTGCTGGGCGGAAGCGGTGTGCTGGCCTATATCATTGCCGCGCTCATCATGCCGGACCGGCCCTATTAAGCGGCCAGATCAAATACAGTAAGCAATAAATATTTATCTATATACAGGAGGCAATCATTATGTCTAAAGTTATCGGTATCGACCTTGGTACGACCAATTCCTGCGTAGCCGTGATGGAAGGCGGCGAGGCAGTCGTTATCCCCAACGCGGAGGGCAACCGCACCACCCCGTCCGTGGTGGCGTTCAGCAAGACCGGTGAGCGTATGGTGGGCCAGGTGGCAAAGCGCCAGGCTATCACTAACCCGGAGCGCACCATCTCCTCCATCAAGCGTGAGATGGGCACCGATCACCGCGTGACCATCGACGGCAAGAGCTACACCCCCCAGGAGATCAGCGCCCTGACCGTCAGCGAGGCGGTCATTACCGTGCCCGCCTACTTCACCGACAGCCAGCGTCAGGCCACCAAGGACGCCGGCAAGATCGCCGGCCTGGACGTGAAGCGTATCATCAACGAGCCCACCGCCGCCGCATTGGCCTACGGTGTGGATAAAGAGCAGGCACAGAAGATCATGGTCTACGATCTGGGCGGCGGCACCTTTGATGTGTCCATCCTGGAGATCGATGACGGCGTGATCGAGGTGCTGGCTACCGCCGGCAACAACCGCCTGGGCGGCGACGACTTCGACC
>ENA-USUJ01001997-USUJ01001997.1-human-gut-metagenome-genome-assembly--contig:-NODE-1997-length-16194-cov-6.036173_pt1 | contig 16194 bp, 16 predicted proteins | sample MGYA00250061_ERZ773398 | MGnify/ENA primary metagenome ERZ773398 (study PRJEB29103, sample SAMN06111992) | human gut metagenome | biome: human gut; feature: ankylosing spondylitis patient; material... | reverse complement strand
TTGCATGTGTTAAGCCTGTAGCTAGCGTTCATCCTGAGCCAGGATCAAACTCTTCATTGTAAAAGTATTGTTAATCACTCCATAGGAGTGGTTCTTGCTCTGTTCAGGACGCTCGAATTTAAAAAAGCTTTTCAATTACCTATATATTAATAAGTATTGACGGTTCTTTTTTTTTACCCAGGTACATATCTTAAAGATTAAGACAGTACCTGCTCTTGTACTACTTGTATTGTTTATGTAAATCTGTTCAAAGATCGCTTGTTTTACGATTGCTTTTCTTTTCAAAAGCGGATGCAAAGGTAAGGACTTTATTTAATATCTTCCAAATATTTTCGGAAGTTTTTTTTTATTTTTTTTCTTTCTTCAAGTCATCTCTCTTGCGAAAGGAAGAACAAAGAAAAAGAACTGTCGTTACCGCCCGGGTTTCAAAAAGCATGTCAATCAACGCTGCTCTCATTTTGAAAGCGGGTGCAAAGGTAAGAACTTTATTTCATATACTCCAAATAAATCTGAAGTTTTTTTTCATTTTTCTTTTTAAAGGCGGTATTCATGAAACAAACAGCACCAAATAACAAGAAAAAAGGAAGGGTTCCTACTCCGTTTCTGTCAGAATGTCAAACTATCGCCGCCCTCGTTCTCGAAAGCGGATGCAAAAGTAGCGGATTTGGGAATACGCACCAAATATACAAGGCCTTTTTTATCAGAAATATCAAAACTTTTTCATAAATGACTGATTGACAAACAGGTTGCAGAACATGATTTTTTAAAGGGAAACAAAGGGGAAAGGAAGATACACAATATATATACACACGCACGTACGGGCGGGTGCATAGGCGGGCATAAGGGCGGACGATTTCAAGCCGGATATTACATGTAAAAGCCACATAGCAGCGGTTTAGTCATTACAACCACAAAACGGACACCCAAATAGCCACCCTATTACGCTTGTTATCAGCAACTTGAATATACTCCATAGCCACCCCTACAACCAACAAACGGACACAATATAAATAATAAGAAGATAAGATATACTATCGTATATCTACCGGGCAACCCAAAAAAGAAAGGAAGAGGCGCGGAAAGGAAGAGAAAATGCAGGGAAAAGAGCATAAAAAAGGGAAAAAACAAAAGGATAATACGTTTGAGGAAAACGGATGATGCGTTTGAAGGAAACAGATGATGTGTTCGGGGCAAACGGATGATGTGTTTGAAGCAAACAGACCATCCGTTTTGCACCGGCACGACGATGCATGATTCTCTGAATTCATTATCTTTGCCAGTCACTTAAATTTATACACACTGCACAAAGCCCTTCGCTGCCTTTATCCGTAACGCTTGCGCAAAGATATCGGATGGAAGTTATGCAAGAAAAGTAAATATCTACAGTTATGACAGTGTAAACATCTACCAAGCAATGGATTAAGGACGGAAAAGTGTAGTTTCTCACATGATTAGACGGAGGGAGCAGGAATCATAGCGGAGTTTCACTATGACAATCCCCCTGCCAAGACTTATGCACATAGAGAAGGACTTCGAGCAGCAAGTCGGAGAACCACCGATTAAATTTAAGGTTAACAAAAAAGATTGGCTGTCTGAGAAGATAAAGTACACACCATATACACACTGACATGCGATATTTATAATAAGCACCCTAATTTTCATTCAGAAAAAGACATTTACAGTTGCCATTTCACCTATTTTTCAATTATCTTTGCGACATTAAATAATAAAGATAATATGCAAGAAAAGTCTCTTTCATAAATCCATTTGTTATATTCTCCACAAATTATACTTTATATATGAAAAAAACGAAAATCATAAAGCTGTTACCCGCTTATATATTATTGCCTTTGTTACTGAACACCAACACCGCATGCAGTAACGGGCAAGCAAGTATCAAACAATCAAAAGTGATTGAGACAGATACTATCACTACCCTCACACTCCCCACAATACCTGTTATGCTAAATACTACGGAACAGCGTGCAGACTATCTGGCACGCCACTACTGGGACAATGTGAACTTTGCCGACAGCAACTACATACACCACCCCGAAGTGACAGAGCAAGGCTGGGTGAACTTCATTGACATCCTGCAGTTAGTACCCGCCTCTACTGCCGACATTGCCCTGAAAACCTTACTTACACAGGCAGAAAAAGAAAAGAAATGCTATATGTACCTGACGTCTCTTGCTGACAAATATCTGTATGACCCCAACTCACCGATGCGCAACGAAGAATTGTACATCTCCGTCTTGGACGCTATGCTGAAATCCCCCATTTTGGACGATACAGAGAAAATACGACCGAAAGCACGTCGATCCCTGGCACAGAAGAACCGCATAGGTACTAAAGCACTGGACTTCACTTATACACTTGCCAACGGGAAACAAGGCACGCTGTACGCCCTAAAAGCGCCCTACACACTGCTCTTCATCAATAATCCCGGCTGCCATGCCTGCAGCGAAACGATAGAAACATTGAAACAAAGCCCTTCCATCTGCCAAGCTATCGTACAGAACCAGATGAAAGTCCTTTCCATTTACCCCGATATTGATTTAGAAGAATGGCGGAGACACCTCTCCGATTTTCCTGTAGAATGGATTAATGCTTACGACAAAGAACAAGCAATCGAACTAAAAAGCCTTTACGACTTAAAAGCTATCCCGACCTTATATCTATTGAATAAAAACAAAACTGTATTGTTGAAAGATGTTACAGCTCAAGAAATAGAGGAATACTTACGGAAAATTTCTAAAAACATTTCAGAGTGACAAGCTACCCGGTATTGTCATACAAAACGCAACAAAGCATCTTTCATCAGGGAATAGATGCTTTGCTGCGTTTTATGTAACAGAGAGTATATTGTCTAAAACATATACATCATTCTATTATCTTTGCATCTTCGATGTCATCATCACTCTTGCTGCCGGTAACAGGTGCTTTAGGACGAAGACGGGTAAATTTGAACCAGTTTATCAATTCCGAAACCGCATAGACCAGACTGGTGATTCCGATAATGATAAACGCCGTAGAACGCACGCCCGTAGGATTGAACAGCGCAACCAGCCCGGCCAGCAATATAGCCACCGGAACAACGTAGAATCCGCCCGGCACAGGCGTCCATCTGCGGGCAGCCGACAGCGAGGCTATCTGCTGCACACCACCCATCACGAGGATAAAGCCCAGCACGAACGTCAGCAAATCGGCAAAAAAGCCCGGCATAATAACCAGCCATAGTCCAAATAACAGGCTTCCTATCCCCTCGATAGGGAATCGGCGGCGCACTTCTGCATTTTGAGCATAATATCCTATAATACTAATAAGCGAAGGCACAAGGAAAATGACGCCAATCGTTATCACAAAATAATCACCGGCCTGATTGGGAAACATCACCAGCACCAAACCGATTACCAGCGCACACACAGCGCGCAAAAACGAATAACTTAATCCTTTCATGAGTTTTTGATTTTTTGCGAAGATACATTATTTATCCGAACAACCTCGCATGATAATACTGAAAAATCAATTTACATTGAGCCAGGCATTCAAGTCTTCGGCTATAAAAAGCCAATACAATAATAAAACAATGGCAATAATCACACCTATAGTAATCAGATGTTTCCGTTTCATAGTCCGTTCCTTTCTTTTTTTATAGTAAATAATAGTATCCGCCATAAACAACAAAACTTTAAGAAAAAAGTTCTCATAAGAAAAAAAAGAAAGATTTGCTTTGATTATTAAAACAATGTGCTTATATTTGCCTCGGTCAAAAATAAAAAAGATAATGAAAACAATGTTCGTAAATACATATTGGTGGTGGCATCCGTTACAACTCCGGCAGTCGTAAGGGAGCAGTGCTCGTATGTATATATGTACAATATAGATATAAAAAGAGCCCTGTCGCACCAAGCGACGGGGCTCTTTTATTTAAACGATGTATATAGCTAACAGTTCGCAACCGGTAACTGGCAGCCAACAATTAAATAATAAAACAATATATGGTTAGTTTCTTAGTTGACAAAGATGGTTATTACGGAGAATTCGGCGGAGCATACGTTCCCGAAATACTCCACAGGTGTGTAGAGGAATTGCAGAAAACCTATCTCGCAGTCCTGCAAAGTAAAGATTTCAAGCAGGAATACGACCGGTTGCTGCGCGACTACGTAGGACGTCCCTCACCGCTCTACCAGGCACGGCGTCTGTCGGAAAAGTACGGTTGCCGGATTTACCTGAAACGGGAAGACCTGAATCATACCGGCGCACACAAAATCAACAATACCATCGGGCAGATTCTGCTGGCACGCCGTATGGGCAAACGCCGCATCATAGCCGAAACAGGTGCCGGACAGCACGGCGTTGCCACCGCCACCGTATGTGCATTGATGAATATGGAGTGCATTGTATATATGGGCAAGACCGATGTGGAACGCCAGCACGTCAACGTAGAGAAGATGAAGATGCTGGGTGCAACCGTAGTGCCCGTGACCAGCGGAAACATGACCTTAAAGGATGCCACCAACGAAGCCATACGCGACTGGTGCTGCCACCCCGCCGACACCTACTACATCATCGGCTCCACCGTAGGCCCGCATCCCTACCCCGATATGGTGGCACGCCTGCAATCGGTCATCAGCGAGGAAATCAAAAAACAGCTCATGGAAAAAGAAGGACGCGAGTCTCCGGACTATCTCATAGCCTGCATAGGCGGTGGAAGCAATGCTGCCGGAACCATTTACCACTATGTGGACGACCGCCAGGTACAGATTGTCCTTGCCGAAGCCGGAGGCAAAGGGATAGAAACAGGAATGACTGCCGCTACCATTGCCTTAGGCAAATTGGGCATTATCCATGGAGCACGCACCTACGTTATCCAAAACGAGGATGGGCAGATTGAAGAGCCTTACTCCATCTCCGCCGGACTGGATTATCCGGGCATCGGCCCCATGCATGCCAACCTTGCCGCACAAAAGCGCGCCATCGTTCTCTCCGTAAATGACGACGAGGCCATCCGCGCCGCCTACGAACTGACTAAGCTCGAAGGCATCATCCCCGCATTGGAAAGTGCCCACGCCCTCGGTGCATTGAAGAAGCTGAACTTCAAAACCGATGATGTGGTGGTACTGACCGTTTCGGGACGGGGGGATAAGGATGTAGAAACGTATTTGATGTATAAAGAATAAAATACAAAATATGAAGTATGATTATCAGACAGTGAGCCGCACGATGCTCGGCGACTTACATACACCCGTAAGCACGTATCTGAAGGTGCGCGACATTTTTCCTCAAAGTGCACTCATGGAGAGTTCCGACTATCATGGCAGTGAAAACAACCGCTCATTCATCGGACTTTGTCCGGTAGCAAGCGTCAGTATAGACCACGCTGTTGCCGTGTTCTGTCTGCCCGACGGCACACGTGAGGAACATCCCGTTACCGAAGAATACCATGCGGAAAATGCGTTACGCGATTTCCTCAACCGCTTTCACGTGGAAGGAGAATACAGCGACTATTGCGGTCTGTACGGTTACACATCTTTCAATGCTGTACGCTATTTTGAGAACATCGCCGTAAAAGACAGGCGCGAAGCCACCAACGATGCACCGGATATACTATACATATTATATAAGTATCTTATCGTCTTTAATGACTTCAAAAATGAAATGCTGTTACTGGAAATGCTCGCTCCCGATGAGAAGAGCGAACTGAACAAGGTGCAGAAAGCCATTCACAACCGCAACTACACAGCCTATGACTTCCGTGCTGTTGGCGAAACCACTTCTTCACTGACCGATGAGGAACACAAAGCCAATATCCGCCGAGGAATAGCCCACTGCATGCGGGGAGATGTTTTCCAAATAGTCCTCTCCCGCCGTTTCGAACAACGTTTCGTAGGCGACGACTTCAAGCTTTACCGTGCTTTGCGCAGCATCAACCCATCTCCATATCTGTTTTACTTTGATTTCGGCGGCTTCCGTATCTTCGGTTCTTCTCCCGAAACGCACTGCCGCATTGAAGGCCGCCATGCCTATATAGATCCCATCGCCGGCACTGCCAAGCGTACCGGAAATCCGGAACAGGATGCTGCAAATGCCCGGTACCTGCAAGACGATCCCAAGGAAAATGCAGAGCACGTGATGCTGGTAGACCTTGCCCGCAATGACCTCAGCCGCAACTGCCATGACGTAAAAGTGGACTTTTACAAAGAGATGCAATATTACAGTCACGTCATTCACCTCGTGAGCCGCGTCAGCGGTACGCTGAACAGTGATACAGACTCTATCAGGACATTTATCGATACCTTCCCGGCCGGAACCTTGAGCGGCGCACCGAAAGTTCGCGCCATGCAGCTTATCAGCGAACTGGAGCCGCATAACCGTGGCGCATACGGTGGCTGTATCGGATTCATCGGCCTGAACGGCAGCCTGAACCAGGCTATTACCATCCGTACATTCGTCAGCCGCAACGGGATGTTATGGTTTCAGGCAGGCGGCGGCATTGTAGCCAAAAGTAATGCCGAATACGAGCTGCAAGAGGTGAACAACAAACTGGGAGCATTGAAGAAGGCAATTACCATGGCGGAAAATTCCCTGTAAAACAGAAAATCGGCTAATTGTATAAATCAACAAGAGTATCAAAAGTAAATTAATCAAACAGTTAATAACAATGGTAGTAATCATAGACAATTATGACTCCTTCACCTATAACCTTGCGCACTTGGTGAAAGAACTCGGTGTAGCGGTAGATGTACTGCGCAATGACCAATTCAGCATAGAAGAATTGGAACAATATGATAAAATCATCCTTTCACCGGGTCCCGGTGTGCCCGAAGAAGCAGGATTACTGCTGGATGTAATACGCACCTACGCAGGCAAGAAACCAATACTGGGCGTATGCCTGGGAGAACAAGCCATCGGACAGGCATTCGGTGGGAAGTTAGTCAACCTCAGCACAGTGTTTCATGGTGTACAGACCATTATACGGCTGACAGAACCGGATTACATTTTCCGGGGATTACCCGAAGAAATAGCCGTAGGACGCTATCACTCCTGGGTAGTAGATACTGAAAAACTGCCCGAAACGCTTGCCGTTACAGCTGTCAGTCCCGAAGGGCAGATTATGGCGTTGAAACATCGGGAATATGATGTCCGAGGCATACAGTTTCATCCGGAATCCGTGCTTACCCCGGACGGGAAGCAGATTATGAAGAACTGGCTGGAAGAATAACCTATTTTTAAACCACAAACTTAATCAGATGAAAACAATATTAACCCGGCTCTTCAACCATGAAGAACTCACTGTAGAAGAAAGCAAACAAATCCTGCTTAACATCAGCCGGGAGATGTATCCCGAAGCACAGATTGCCGCACTGCTCACGGTTTTTCAGATGCGCAGCATCACAGTAGACGAGCTGGCAGGCTTTCGCGAAGCACTTATGGAGACACGAATTCCGATAGACTTTGCGCCTTACCGCCCCATTGATATCGTAGGTACAGGCGGTGACGGGAAGAACACCTTCAACATCTCCACCTGCGCCAGTTTCGTTGTGGCGGGAGCAGGTTATAAAGTAGCCAAACATGGCAACTACGGCGCTACTTCCGTCAGTGGAGCAAGCAACGTAATAGAACAGCATGGCGTGCGCTTCACCAACAATCCCGACATATTGAAGCGAAGCATGGAAGAGTGTAACATAGCCTACCTGCACGCCCAACTGTTCAATCCAGCCATGAAATTCGTAGGTCCTGTCCGCAAAGCCTTGGGAGTACGCACACTGTTCAACTTGCTGGGACCTCTGGTAAACCCGTGTCAGCCCGCCTATCAGCTATTGGGCGTAGCCGACCTCGCACAAATGCGTCTCTATACGAACGTTTTCTATAGACTCGGCATCGACTTTGCCGTAGTCAATAGTCTGGACAATTACGATGAAATCTCACTGACCGATGAATTCAAAGTGATGACACGTCATTATGAACGCATCTATCGCCCACAAGCTCTCGGTTTCAGCGCAGTACGTCCCGAAGAACTTTCCGGCGGAACCTGCAAGGAAGATGCGGCACGTATCTTCGACAATATCCTGAACAACCGCGCAGAAGCCGCTCAGACTCAATGTGTCATTGTCAATGCCGCCTTCGCCATTCAAGTCATGGAACCGGAAAAGGAGATTGAAGAGTGTATTGCCATAGCCCGCGAATCGCTGGAAAGCGGACGGGCGCTGAAAACATTGAAAAAGTTTATAGAAATTAATCAGTAAGGGATGAGGTGCGAAAAGGTATTTATAGCCGCATATCCCGTAACTCTTCACTAAAACAGCCATGACAGATATTTTATCGGAAATCATTGCTCATAAACAAATTGAAATAGAACTGCAAAAGCAAGCCGTCTCCCTCGAAAAGTTACAGGAAGAGGTTGCCGCCATGATGCAGAAAGACGCCACTACCGGAACTTCTGTAACCATACCCGTCCGCAGCATGAAACAGGCGCTTGCTTCTTCCCCCACGGGAATCATTGCCGAATTCAAACGCCGTTCTCCTTCGAAAGGATGGATACACGAGACTGCCCGTGCCGAAGAAATACCCGCTGCATACGAAACAGCCGGTGCTTCCGCAGTCTCTATCCTTACGGACGAAAAATTCTTTGGCGGTTCGCTGCAGGATATACGCATGGCACGCCCACTGATCGGCATTCCTATCTTGCGAAAGGATTTCATCATCGACGAATACCAATTGCTCCAGGCACGTATCGTAGGAGCTGATGCAGTATTGCTTATCGCCGCTTGCCTGACACAAGAAGAATGTGCCACCCTTACCGCCCGGGCACATGCCCTGGGATTGGAAGTGCTACTCGAAATCCACACTTTTTCCGAACTCGCTTATGTAAACGCGGATGTGGATATGGTAGGCGTCAACAACCGTAATCTCGGCACATTCGTCACCGATGTGAAAAACTCTTTCCATATAGCCGAAAAACTCCGGCAGATACCGGCCACAGCCCAGGATTCTTCCGACAGCCCAAGCCTGCCGCTACTTGTTTCGGAAAGCGGAATTTCACATCCCGAAACCATTTGCCGGCTGCGCGCTGCAGGCTTCCGCGGCTTCCTTATCGGAGAAACCTTTATGAAAACCCACCGGCCGGGAGATGCATTAAAAGATTTCATTTCTCCACTCCGTTCCTGAAAATGAAGTATTAATTACATAAATCATTAAAAAAATGGCTCCTCTTATCATAAAAGTATGTGGCATGACCGAAGCGGAAAATATCCGCAATGTAGAGCAACTGGATGTAGATATGATAGGCTTTATCTTCTATCCCAAGTCTCCCCGTTGCCTGTGCGAGATACCGGCATATCTTCCGGTTCGCGCAAAGCGCGTGGGAGTCTTCGTCAATGAAAGCAAGGAAACTATCCTGATGTATGCCGACCGTTTTGCGCTGGACTACATCCAGCTTCATGGCAACGAGTCGCCCGGATATTGCCGTTCCTTACGCAGCAGCGGTCTGCACCTTATCAAGGCTTTTTCCATTTCACAGTCAAAAGACCTGGCAACCGTTTCCGACTACAAGGGATTATGCGATTATTACCTCTTTGATGCCAAAACATCACTGTATGGCGGCTCCGGCAACCAGTTCGACTGGAACCTGCTGCACCGTTACAGCGGAATGACGCCTTTTCTGCTCAGCGGCGGAATCAACCCTTACAGCGTTAAAGCCATCAGGGAGTTTCATCACCCCAAACTAGCCGGCATCGACATCAACAGCCGCTTTGAAACGGCTCCGGGAAACAAAGATGTAGAACGCATCGGAAAATTCCTCCAGGCAATAAGAACCGGTGAAACTGCTGGCTGACGGCATAACCGCCGACCGGCAGATAACGTAACTGTCATCAATAAATCTGTAATAACAAACTCACTATGAATCGTATCAACCAACTCTTCCAAGACAGCCCCAAAAACCTGCTGTCTGTCTACTTTTGTGCCGGCTTCCCCACGCTCAACAGCACAGCCGATGTAATCCGTACACTCGAAAAGAACGGAGTGAATATGATAGAAATCGGCATTCCCTTCAGCGATCCGATGGCAGACGGCATCGTCATTCAAGATGCCGCCACCCGCGCCCTGCGCAACGGAATGTCTCTCCGCATCCTCTTTGAGCAGTTGCAAGACATCCGCCGGGATGTCCGTATCCCGTTGATATTAATGGGCTATCTCAACCCGATTATGCACTTCGGCTTTGAGGCTTTCTGCCGGAAATGTACGGAATGCGGCATTGACGGCGTAATCATCCCCGACCTGCCTTTCAGGGAATACGAAGAAAATTATAAGGCCGTCGCACAGAAATACGACATCCGGGTCATCATGCTCATCACCCCCGAAACCAGCGAGAAACGCATCCGCGAAATAGATGCCCATACCGACGGATTCATCTATATGGTATCATCAGCAGCCACCACCGGCGCGCAGAAAGATTTCGACGCCCGGAAACAAGTCTATTTCAAGAAGATTCAAGATATGAACCTGCGCAATCCACGCATGGTAGGTTTCGGCATCAGTAACCGGCAGACGTTCGATACAGCCTGCTCCCATGCGTCCGGAGCCATTATCGGAAGCCGCTTCGTTACCCTGCTCGACGAATACAAAGGAAACGCACAAAAAGCCATCTCACATCTGAAAGAAGATTTAGGTAAAAACGGTAAAGCGGCAGGAGAGTAAGACAACTTAAATTCCATTTTTTACGTATCTCTGTGAATAATACGAAGATAAGCTACATTTCAACATAAAAAATGGACAAGTTCATTTTATTCTGTTATCGGTTTACATTATCTTTGTGCCCGAAAAAAAGAAAAAAGAGATATTTATGAAAGCAGATTATCCTTCCGTTCTCTTGATTTACACGGGCGGAACTATCGGAATGATAGAAAATCCGGAAACAGGTGCACTGGAAAATTTCAATTTCGCCCACCTGCTCAAACATGTTCCCGAATTGAAGCGCTTCAACTATCACATCTCGTCCTATCAGTTCGATCCGCCTATCGACTCCTCTGACATGGAACCTTCCCTGTGGGCCAAAATTGTCGCAATTATAAATGACAACTACGAAAACTTCGACGGCTTTGTCATCCTGCACGGAACCGACACTATGGCATATACGGCATCGGCACTCAGCTTCATGCTCGAAAACCTTACAAAGCCTGTTATCCTTACCGGTTCGCAGCTACCCATCGGGACATTGCGCACGGACGGAAAAGAAAATCTGATTACTTCCATCGAAATAGCTGCCGCCAAACGTCCGGACGGTACAGCCCTTGTCCTCGAAGTGTGCATCTTCTTTGAAAATGAACTGATGCGCGGCAACCGGACTACCAAAATCAATGCCGAAAATTTCAACGCTTTCCGCTCTTTCAATTACCCCGCTCTGGCAAAAGCAGGAATCCATATCCGTTACAACGAACACATCATCCGTCGCCCCGACCCTGCACGACCGATGAAGCCGCATTATCTTTTCGACACCAATGTCGTAGTCCTCACCTTGTTTCCGGGTATTCAGGAAAGCATCATCGATTCTGTACTTCACGTTCCGGGATTGAAAGCAGTGGTTCTCAAGACATTCGGTTCCGGCAATGCACCGCAAAAGGACTGGTTCATCCGGCAACTGAAGGACGCAACAGAACGAGGCATCGTCATTGTCAACATTACCCAATGCCAAAGCGGCGGTGTTGAGATGGGACGCTACGAAACCGGATTGCATCTGCTCGAAGCCGGCGTTATCAGCGGCTACGACAGTACGCCCGAATGCGCTGTTACCAAACTCATGTTCCTGCTCGGGCACGGACTGAGCCAGGCGGAAATCCGTCGCCGGATGAATTCGGATTTGGCAGGGGAAATTACCAAAGAGTAATTTCCTCTTTTTTTTCCTCTTTACTCCCTTTCAGACTTCTCCTTTTTATTCGCTCCGGACAATATTTACAAGTTTTCAAAAAACGGGTAAATGGTCGGATTCAGCAAAATATTCGCCTTGTTTTATCAAAAAAGACAATATTCGCAAGTAATAATCCGAATATTATGGCTATCTTTGCGGCATATTCAATTAAAAGTTGATTATTTTATTCAACAAGCAAACAAAACATAAAAACATTATAGATCAGCCTATGGAATTATTCTACCGTTTTTCAGTTGTGGTAGCCATTGTCAGCACTTTGGCACTTTCCAGTTGTACGGATGATGTGTACGATCCTGAAAGGGGCATTCAGACAAAACCGAAAGAAAATCCCTTAGGAGAAGACTTTACCGCCCCCGATGGTTTTGACTGGTCCATGGTCAACACCGTAAATCTGAATGTTGAGATAAACGATGAATCTGACGGGCGATATAAGTATCTTATTGAAATCTTTACCGCCAACCCGATATCCGACATAAGCGCTGTCCCCATTGCGGTGGGCACTGCCAACAAGAACGGAAATTACAACGCGGAAATCAACGTCTCCAAAGCCGCAACAAGACTGTTTATCCGTCAAACCGATCCCAAGCAACGCAAAGAAGTATACGAATACAGTATCCCTGAAAACGGAGGTATATTGGAATGCAAACTGTACAATGTTTCAACCGGTACAAGAACAAGAGCCGCAAACAAGACTGCCGGTAATTCCCACTCGGCATTCGAAGCGGCACAGGCAGCCGGCATAACGGAAATCGCCGATAAAGAATATAAGGACGCGGAAGTGATACCAGCCGTTCCAAGTGTATCGGATGGTTACATTGACCCTTGGAATACAGGCACACTTGCCAACGGAGCGAAGTATATCATAGGAAAAGAATACACATCGGATTCTCCTTATACCATCCAGCTAAAAACAAACAGCGGCAGAGCAACTGTATTCGTACAGGGCGTCTGGAAATTAAGCGGTTGGAGCAGCCTTAATTCAAACCTCGATATATATGTAATGGGTGGAGGCAGAATCATTGCAAATAACCTGCTGCGGCGTTTGACCGACAAGCCCCGGCGCAACCGGTACTACATTCTGTACGCACTGGTAGCCAACGCGGCGTCCTTCTGCATAGGACTTTTGATTTCCCCCATGCTGCCGTCGGTCTTTTGAAATATACAACGCAAGGCGGGGGCTGTAAAAAACTCATCTTGAGCTTTTTACAGCCCCCGCCTTCTCTCTATGCCCGATTCAGGCTGCGTCCGTCTTCAGTCCTTCCACGTAGAGGGCACCAGCAGTGCCAGCATCGGGAACAGCTCCAGACGCCCGGCAAGCATATCGAATATCAGCACCACTTTGGAAGCGGTTGAAAACAACGCGAAATTGCGTGTCGGTCCGACAAGGGAAAGCCCCGGTCCGACGTTGTTGAGGGAGGCGGTGACGGCGGTGAAGTTGGTCACGAGATCAAAGTCATCAAAAGAGATCAGCAGCACCGATACGGCAAACAGCAACACATAGGCAACGAAGTATACGTTGGTCGAACGGATAACGTCCGTATCCACCACGCGTCTGTCCATCGTGATCCTGCGGACACGGTGCGGATGTACAAGCCCCTCTATCTCCCGCCGGATGCTCTTGCACAGGATGAGGATGCGCGAGACCTTGATGCCGCCGCCGGTGCTGCCGGCACAGGCACCGAGGAACATCACGCCGACCAGAATGGTTTTGGAGAGCGCCGGCCACAGGTCGAAATCTGCCGTTGCGTAGCCGGTCGTGGAGATCAGGGAGGATACCGTGAATGCCGCATGATGGATGGCACCGTACAACGTGAAGGACTCACCGGTAACGGAATTGATCACGCCATTCAGTCGGAGATCGACCGTGATGACAGCGACAGCTGCCGCAACGATGAGCAGGAACACCCGCACCTCCGCATTGAAGGCTTCCCGTATGCGGCGCAGAAGCAGCAGGTAGTAACAGCTGAAATTGATGGAAAACAGCAGCATGAACACCGTCACAACGGTTTGCAGGTAGTTGGAATAGCCTGCCATACCGTCGTTCCGGACGCCGAAACCGCCGGTTCCGGCGGTGCTGAAGGCAGTGCTCAGGGCATCGAACACACTCATCCGACCGCAGAGCAGGAAGATAAACTCAATAACTGTCAGCGCCATGTAGAGCGCGTACAGAATCATGGCAGTGGTGCGCACGCGCGGCACCAGCTTGCTCACAGAGGGACCGGGGCTTTCCGCCTTCATGATGTGCATATTCCGCCCGCCGGAGAGCGGAACGAACGCCATGATGAAAACCAGTACGCCCATACCGCCCACCCAGTGCGTAAAACTACGCCAGATCAGCGCGGCGTGAGACAGCCGTTCCACTTTCGGCAGGATGGAGGCTCCCGTGGTGGTAAAGCCGGACACGGTCTCAAACAGGGCATCCACGAAGGATGGGATTTCCCGGGACAGCCAAAGCGGGAGTGCACCCATCAGGGAGAGCAGAATCCAACTCATTGCCACGATGACAAAGCCTTCGCGGGCGTACAGTGCTGTAACGGGCGGCTTGCGCCGTATGCACAGCCAGCCCAGAAGTCCGCACAGCGCCATGGCGCCGAGATAGTACACAACAACGCGCTCACGGTACACGACCGCCGTCAGCGCAGGAACCGCCAGAAAAACGCATTCAAACAGCAAAAGCCAGCCGATGATATGCCGGATCATGCGAAAATTCATAGTGCGCCCCTTATTCCAGTATGTCGGTCAGACTGTGCAGAGACAGATCCCCCGACACGATGATCACCGCATCGCCCACCTGTACGGTGTCCTTGCCGCGGGGGATGATGACGGAGCCGTTCCGCATGATGGCTGCAACCAGGATGCCCTTCTTGCACTTCAGTTCGGACAGCGGGACGTCCGTGACTGCCGAGCGGTCGGACACGACAAACTCAGCCGCCTCGACCTTCCCGGGGATGACGTGATACAATGTTTCCATGTTGCTGCCCAGCGTGTTGGCAGCGGCACGGGCATAGCGTTCGATCTGGTCGGCGGTGATATGCTTGGGGTATATGGTTGAGTCCAGATCCAGGTGCGCAATGACGCTGGCAAAGTCTATCCGGTTGATCTTGGTTATGACCTTCCCGTGCCCCACGCGCTTGGCGAACAGGGACAGCAGGATATTCTCTTCATCAATGCTGGTCAGTGCGACAAAGGCGCCCGCACCGGCGATATTTTCCTCCAGCAGCAGATCCTGAACCGATGCATCGCCGCAGACCACCGCCACGTCCTGCCACCTGGCGCTCAGTTCCTCGCAGACCTGCGGATTCTTCTCAATAATCTTGACGGCAATACCCGCGCGTCTCAGCATTTCGGTCAGGTAGTGGGCGATCTCGCCGCCTCCGGCAATCATAACGTCCTTTACCGAGCGGATTTTATAGCCAATCCGGCGGAAAAACTCCGAGGCGTTGCGCGGCGAGGCGATCAGGGAGATAACATCCCGGTCGGCGAAAACAAGGTCTCCGTTGGCAATATATGCCTGCTCCCCGCGCTCCACCGTGCAGATCAGCACATCACAGCCCAACTTGGCAACGATGTCCCGCACGGATTTTCCGATCAGCGGACTGCCCTCCGGCAGACGAAACTTGAGCAGCTCGACCCGTCCCTTGGCAAAAGTGTCAATTTTAATCGCGGAAGGGAAGCGCAGGATGCGCGCGATCTCTGCTGCTGCCGCCTGCTCCGGGTTGACCACCATGGCAAGTCCCAGCTCTTCCTGCAGGAACCGGATGTCGTCCCCATACTCCGGCTTTTTGATGCGGGCGATGGTTTTGCACCGGCTTTCCTTGTGCGCGATGAGGCAGCATAGCATATTCAGTTCATCCGACCCGGTAACGGCTATGAGCAGGTCAGCGTTCTCGACGCCCGCCTCGGATTGAACGGCGTGCGTTGCACCGTTGCCCGTGACGCCCATGACATCCAGCTGGGTTGCCAGCCGATTGACGCGCGCGGCATCGGTGTCCACAACCGTAATATTGTTGCCTTCCTCGTTGAGCTGGGCGGCGAGTGTCTGACCGACCTTGCCACAGCCGACAATGATGATATTCACGGTGTATCTTTCATCTCCTTCGGTCGTTAAGGCTGTCGGAAACCGCGTCCGATGATCTCACTGGTGGATTCTACAATGACAAACGCGGTGGGGTCGGTTTCCTTGAGGAACCGGCGCAGGCGGACTGCTTCCGCACGCCTGCAAACTGTGATGACAGCCTTCAGCTCCTGATGCGTATACTCACCGC
>ENA-USUJ01001991-USUJ01001991.1-human-gut-metagenome-genome-assembly--contig:-NODE-1991-length-16219-cov-7.185603_pt1 | contig 16219 bp, 16 predicted proteins | sample MGYA00250061_ERZ773398 | MGnify/ENA primary metagenome ERZ773398 (study PRJEB29103, sample SAMN06111992) | human gut metagenome | biome: human gut; feature: ankylosing spondylitis patient; material... | reverse complement strand
TGCTTTTTTTATGAAATAAAAGAGGAAAACAAATTCCGGTTTGCCGAACATTTTGTACCTTTAACTGAAAATACAAGAATGAACGAACTACAAAAAGGAAAGACAATGAAAGGAAAACTGATTTTTATCACCGGAGCCACAAGCGGCATCGGCGAGGCTTGTGCCCGTAAATTTGCCGCAATGGGCAGCAACCTGATTCTGAACGGACGAAACACCGAAAAGCTGGAAGCTCTGAAAAAGGAACTTACCGCGCAGGGCGTAGAAGTACTCACCCTGCCGTTTGATGTGCGCAACCGCGAGGAGATGCGCCGCACCGTGGACTCATTGGAGGGAAAATGGCAACAGATTGACGTGCTGGTGAACAATGCCGGACTGGTGCTCGGCATGGACAAGGAACATGAAGGCTCGCTCGACGAGTGGGACATCGTCATCGACACCAACATCAAGGCGTTGCTGGCCATGACGCGTATGATTGTGCCGGGCATGGTGGAGCGCCAGAGAGGACACATCATCAACATCGGTTCCATTGCGGGCGACGCGGCTTATGCCGGAGGCAGTGTGTATTGTGCCACCAAGGCTGCCGTAAAGGCGCTTTCGGACGGACTGCGCATTGATCTGGTAGACACCCCGCTGCGCGTGACGAATGTCAAGCCGGGCATGGTGGAGACGAACTTCTCCGTGGTGCGTTTCCGTGGCGACAAGGACAAGGCCGATGCGGTCTACAACGGCATCCGTCCGCTCACCGGTGAGGACATTGCCGAGGTGGTGTACTATGCGGCTTCGGCACCCGAACATGTGCAGATAGCCGAAGTGCTGGTCATGCCGACCTATCAGGCCACAGGCACCGTTTGTCACCGTCAGCTATAGTCGCACTCTGAATCATGACAGAACTGACGAAAGGAAATCTTACCGAGGGAAGTATCACGGGCACAATGCTGCGCTTTGCCTGGCCGCTGATGCTGGGCAATCTGCTGCAGCAGTGCTACAACATTGCAGATACACTCATCGTGGGGCGTGTATTGGGAGCAGAAGCACTGGCTGCGGTAGGCTCCTCATACACGCTCCTGATATTCATCACCTCTATCTTCATCGGGCTGTGCATGGGATGCAGTGCCGTGTTCTCCATGCAATACGGTGCCGGAGACCTGAAAGCACTGCGGCAGAGTATCTACTCTTCGATATTGCTGGTGGGCGGCACTACCCTGCTGCTCAATGCCGCTTCCCTGGTTTGGCTCTCGCCCATCATCCGCCTGTTGCAGACCCCGGCTGAAATCGTAGACCTGACCTATCGCTATCTGTTCATCATCCTGCTGGGCATGATTCCCGTAGGCATCTATAATTTTTATGCTTTCCTGCTCCGTGCGGTGGGCAACTCGGTGGTGCCGCTTCTCTTTCTGGCCGTGTCGGTAGTGCTCAACATCGGGCTCGATCTTCTGTTTGTACTGGGCATCAGGATGGGAGTGGAAGGAGCGGCGCTGGCCACGGTTATAGCCCAAAGCATTGCGGCCGGCGGCATTCTGCTCTACACACGCATCCGGTTTCCGGAACTCAATCTGACGCGAAGTGACTGTGTGGTCAAGGCACAATCCCTGAAACGGGTAGCCTCGTATGCCTTTCTGACGTGTGTGCAACAGTCGGTGATGAATTTCGGCATTCTGATGGTGCAGGGCCTTGTCAACAGTTTCGGCACCCGGGTGATGGCCGCCTTTGCAGCCGCAGTCAAGATTGACTCCTTTGCCTATATGCCGGTGCAGGACTTCGGCAACGCCTTCTCTACCTTTGTGGCCCAGAACTACGGTGCCGGACGCACGGAACGCATCCGTCGGGGCATCCGCAGCGCGGTGTGGGTCACCACGGCCTTCTCTCTGGCGGTTTCGGCCATCGTCTACGGCACGGCTCCCGCACTGATGAAAATATTTGTGGCTCCGGAGGAAACGGAAATCATTGCCATCGGAACGGAATATCTCCGCATCGAAGGCAGTTTTTATGTGGGCATCGGCTATCTGTTTCTGCTCTACGGACTTTATCGGGCAGTATGTCTGCCTTCCATGTCGGTGGTGCTCACTGTAATCTCTTTGGGCACCCGTGTGGCATTGGCCTATGCACTGGCGGCTGTTCCCGGCATCGGCTATACAGGCATCTGGTGGGCCGTTCCCATCGGTTGGGCCTTGGCCGACATCGTGGGTGTAGCCTATTATCGGCACATCCGGCAACGCCTTTACAGAACAGCTTTATGATTCGATTTCCGGAGTCTGCATCTGTTCTTTGGTTATGCCGAATCGTTTGCCGTAATTGGTCCAATATCTGTTGGCCGCCCACTGGAAGATTTTTTTTGGTAAAGGCATCGTGGCGCAGTAGGTACGATAAGTACCCTGCGCCACCGAGCGGGCCAGCTTCCGGATGCTCCGCACCGCAATAAAGCGGAAAGGAGTATCCAGAATGGCCTCGCCGCTACCCAGCATCAACTGCGCTCCCAGGCGGTAGCCGTTGCGACGGCAGAAAAGCTCCATCATCTGCAGGGCCACTTTGTTTTGTTCATACTCCAGAAAACCGCAATTGATCAGGATGGAGATGACCGGTTTGCGCTGCGGCGGATTTGCTTCAAGCACTTTCAAGAATTGAAGCAAACCTGCCGGAAGGGCATCGGCATACAGAGGAAAGACCAATAGCAAATCGGAATATCCGTCCATTGCGGCGCATAAATCCAGATGATTCTTCCGGGTAATATTCTGACAGACTACCTCGCCGGAAGAATAACGCATAAAGATTTCGGCATAGCGTTTGGAATTGGATTTCGGTGCCCGCGGGCTCCCGTTCAGAATCAGAACTTTTCCCATTGTGCAACAATTTCATGAGCCAGGCCGTCCACCTGTGACTCGGTTGTAAACAGTATCTCAAAACTCTCCAGATTCATGTTGTATGCATTGCGCCGGACCAGCTGCCGGAAAATCTGACGCTCCTCCTCTTCTATCATCGTGTCGGCATAGGCAAGTATCGTTGCCTTCTTGGGCAACACGGCACGCTGCACATGATGCGTCTCGCGGCAATGAACGCGAATAAAAGCCTGCTGCACCGGAATGGCCCGTTCGAGCATGGTTTTCATCGGCACATCATAGCTGCCATAGCGCACCCGGCTGACATAAAGCAGTGTGTCGCTGGCAGCAATGCAGGGATAAATACGGGTGGCATCATCCCGAATCACACAACGGCCGGGAGTCTTCGTCCAACAGCCAAAGCAACCGACACAGTTGGAAATCTGCTGTGAAGACAGATCAAAATAACGGATGCCCTCGGCGGGTATGGAGAAAGACAAGGGTCTGTCGCTTAAAATCAGTTTCATGTTTTTAGCGCCGATCAGCATTGTCCGGTGAAAAGACGAGTTTCTGCACACGATGGTTCTTGCCCTGCTTCAGACGAACCAGATATAATCCCTTTTTCAAGGCTGACAGCGAAATGCTGCCTCCGGCCGAAACAACGGCACGCTGCACAAAAGCACCGGCAGCAGAATAGATTTCCACCTGTACCAGACCGGCAGACTGAGGGGCTTTCACCTGCAGACGACCGGCAACGGCCTCTACAGCCAGCGTATTGCCGGACTGGGCCAAAGAAGCGACTCCGACAGTGGCACCCGAATCCCGCAAATCAACCGTTATCTTAGACAACGAGTCGTCCACACGGAATTCCTGCTTCTTCAAAACTTCTCCGCTCGTGGAAAGGACTTCCAGAGTATAGGTCTTATGGGATAACAGACAGGCTTTCAACTTTTCTCTCACAGCCGGATATCCTTCAACAACCCCTGTCTCCGTACCGTCACTGATCCGATAAGTCAAAGGCTGGAACTTCATCGCCTCATCAACCAATACTTCCACCGGTAAAGAAACATAATCCCGATAGTCCAGGGTTACCGAAACATCCGTGTCTCCCACCGTAAAATCTTCTTTACGCAAAAGAGTCAGCAAATCCGGATTGGTATCGGCCAAATCGGCAAGCAGACAATATGATCCCTTTTCCAGAGATTCACCGGAATAGAAGCGGCCATCGACCACCTGATAAAAAGGAGGTAAATAAGAATCGGGCAAATTCAATGATTTGAAAGATACACGATGAAAATCGGATGCCTTCGCTTTCAGGTTCAGATTCTGTGGGGCCGCAGACACCTCAAAATTCTGGAAACGGGTGCGAACCGCTTCTCCCGACTGCATCTGGGCATCCAGACTGCAAGCATATTGCCCGGATGGCAGCAGCAAATACATCTGATCGGAAGCAAAAGACATCGACCACAGCTTGTCCGACTGGCTATTTCCTAACAGCAATATGCCTTTTGACAGTCCGCTCAGGGTAGCCGTCACCGTTACCGGAACCAGCTCATTCAGATCCAGATTTATAATGGTATCGCGACGAAGCGTTTGCGGCAAAGAACAGTTGATATGTGCAAACACTTCGCGCCGGTTGAACTCCAGGTCTGCCAACGAGGCATTTACCTCTACCTCATGAGCTTTTCCGACAGGGACATTTTCCACCGTCAGCACGGCATACTTCTCCGGGGTCAACGTTTCCGTCACAGCCGGCGAACATCAACCAGATGTTCAATTTCAAGGAGGACTGCATCGAGCCAGAGGGTATGCACGGCGGCTGGCAGACAAGCGGAACAGTCAAGGTCTGCCATCTTGCTTTTAACCTTTGGAACGGGTATGCAGAGGAAGGGCGGGAACGGTATTTCACGCCAGAGGAGTTGTTCTGCTGTGAGTTTGCTCCCTACTTTATGGAGGGTATCAAGGTCAGATACCCCGAATATTGCAGGGAGCTTCCTGCTCCCAGAAAACAGACGGAAATTTCAAGATAAGAAAGGAAAAGCCTATGAAGAATTATAAATCTATTATCTGTGTTGTAGCCGCCGTGTGCCTGTTAGGTACGGCGGCTTTTTGCGGCTTCCGCATTTATCATTACTATGCAGAGGTGGACGAGCAGACGGAAGCCTTTGAGGAGATTGCCGAGATGGTAGAGCAGGCTCCAACGGATGAAACCGTGCCAGACGATGCCCCTGTCAGCGAGGGAGAAGATGTGCTTGCCAAGTATCTGGAATTGTATTTACAGAATGAGGATATGGTCGGTTGGATTTCCATTGCCGGCACGACAATCAATTATCCTGTGATGCAGAGCAGGAACAATCCGAATTTTTATCTGAAGCACAATTTTGAAAAAGAGTACAGCGACTTAGGTACTCCTTATGTGCAGGAGAATTGTGATATTGCCGAAAGTGACAATGTGGTTATCTACGGTCATCACATCAAGGGTGGCAAGATATTTGGAGCGTTGGAGGATTACAAGTCCAAGAGCTTCTATGAGGAACACAAGACTATTCAGCTTGATACCCTCACAGAGCAGGCAGAGTATGAAATCGTCGCTGTATTTAAGACTGTGGCGTACAGTTCTGAGGGCTTCCGATACTACGACTTTGTTGATGCGGAGAATGAGGAAGAATTTAATTCCTATGTCGAGAAGTGCAAGGAGCTTGCTTTGTATGATACAGGTGTGACCGCTGAATACGGCGACAGGCTCATTACCCTTTCCACCTGCGAATACTCCGCACAGAACGGCAGACTCGTTGTAGTGGCAAAAAAGGTCGGCTGATTTGAACGCAAATCCTCTGGGAAAGGAGGTTTTCTATGGCTGATATTAAAACCAGAGATGCGGTCAAAGGCACGATAAAGACCATAGATAAAGCCGCCATAGCCAGTGAGCGTATGAAGTCTGCCTATGTGGGGATAAAGGAAAAAGCGGAACAGGGATATTACGCTGATGAAAACTCTGCCACAGAATATGCTGCGGATAGGATTTCTTATGCGGCAGACCGTGTAAAAGACGAAGGTATCCACCAGTTCAATAAGCAGGGGCAAAAGGCAGTCAAGACAACGCAGGAGAATATCAGTAAGGCAAAAGATAAAATAATCGATTTCAAGCAAAGTCGGGCTGTCAAAGCCGCAGAACAGAAAGCTGCACAGAATATGTCAGAACAACACGGCTTGCAGATCCGCCACGGGGCTGCAAGCCGTTCTTCTGCCACCGATGTTTCCCAGACAGCAAAATCGCAGTTGATAAAGACCCGACAGCAGGGGCAAAAAATGATTAAGACCACAGCCCGAAATGCAGAAAAAGCGGTGAAAGTAACTGCTAAGGGAACGGTCAAGACAACCGAAAAGGGAATTAAAACCGCACAGGCAACTTCTAAGGCGGCAATCAAAACGACAGAAACCTCGGTAAAAACAGCACAAGCAGCGGCAAAGGCTGCTGTGAAAACTGCTCAAAAGGCAGCACAGGTGGCAAAAGCCACCGCAAAGGCAACCGCCGAAGCAACGAAAGCTACGGTCAGAGCCACCATAGCTGCGGTCAAGGCGATTATTGCAGGAACAAAAGCTCTGATTTCCACTTTAATTGCAGGAGGTTGGATTGCAGTTGTGATTATTCTCATTGTTGTCCTGCTCGGCTGTGCTGTTTCCCTGTTTGGCGGCGGAAGCGGGAGCAACGCCTATACCCCTGTCAGTGCAGAGGTGGAAGCCTATGAGCCTTTCATACAGAAATATGCCAAACAGTATGGTATTCCCGAATATGTGGAGCTTATCAAGGCGGTAATGATGCAGGAATCTGGCGGGCGTGGACTTGACCCCATGCAGGCGGCGGAAGGCAGCTTTAACACAAGGTATCCCCACGAGCCAAATGGGATTAAAGACCCAGAATATTCGATTGAGTGCGGGGTGCAGGAATTAAAGGCTGCCCTTATCTCTGCCGAGGTAGAAAATCCGATTGATATGGAGCATATTAAACTTGCCTTGCAAGGTTACAATTTCGGTAATGGCTATATCTCGTGGGCTAAGACCAACTATGGCGGCTATTCCTATGCCAATGCGGTGGAGTTTTCTACCATGCAGGCGTCACGGTTAGGTTGGGACAGCTATGGCGACACGCAGTATCCTGCCCATGTGCTGCGGTATTATCCATACGGGCGGGCGTTCACAAGTGGCGGCAACCAGGCGATTGTGGAGGTCGCCTTGACACAGCTCGGAAATGAGGGCGGGCAGCCTTATTGGAGTTGGTACGGCTTTGAGGGGCGTGTGGAATGGTGTGCCTGCTTTGTATCTTGGTGTGCCGACCAATGTGGCTATATCGAAAGCGGGATTATTCCAAAATTCGCAGGCTGCGTGGATGGTGCAAATTGGTTTAAGGGTAACGGGCAATGGCAAGACCGAAACTACGAGCCGCAGGCAGGCAATATTATTTTCTTTGATTGGGAAGGCGACGGAGAAACCGACCATGTAGGCATTGTGGAGAAATGCGAAAACGGTGTTGTTTACACCGTGGAGGGTAATTCTGGCGATGCTTGCAGACAAAATCAATATACGGTGGGAAGCAGCTCCATCTATGGCTACGGCGTTCCTGCCTATTAAAAATGGGCAAAAGAAAAACCAGAGGTTTATTCCTCTGGCTCTTTTGCCTTACATAGCCCGTTTACCGTTGCTTCGATTACCGATAGCTCTCTATCATCTAAAATGTCGAGCTGTGCGTCTAAGCGTCTGCGGACGGAACTTTTCTTGACCTCATTGTCTGGGAATATGTACTCGTCAACCGACACATCGAACATTGTCACAAGCTGAATGAATAACTCCAGACTTGGATATTGCCCCTCATTTTCGATTGCCTGCAAGTGTCGAGGGTCGTAATCAACGATGCGGGCAAGTTGCTCTCTGGTCATACCTCTGGCTGTTCTGGCTTTCCTCTGAAAATCTTACTCTTATATTTTACAGAGATGTGGCTTCTGATTAAACGATGTGAAATCTCTCTTAATAGGATATATAATCTCTTGTTACAGGGCGTAAAAATTCATATTTGCAGACTTGTATTCTTCGGACAAACGAAGTATACTTTATAAGTGTTGGAGGTGTGATATGGACTATATGACCACAAAGGAAGTTGCTGTAAAATGGAAGATTTCAGATAGACGAGTATTGCAATATTGCAATGATGGACGAATTGACGGGGCAGAAAAGATGGGCAATACTTGGCTCATTCCTAAAAATGCCAAGAAGCCTGAGGATGGACGCTTTAAGCATAATTCATCAAAGAAGCAAAAGGAGGATATAACTTCGTGACAGATTATAAAATTATGATTGTCGATGATGAGCCAGATATTTTAGACTTACTTGAAAAAGCTCTTAACATAGAAGGGTATTACAACATTATCAAAATTAACAATGGATTTACTGCGGTGGATGTGTGTAAAAAAACACAGCCAGATGTTATCGTATTAGATGTTATGCTCCCTGACATTAGTGGGTATGAGGTGTGCAAGCAAATTCGAGCATTTTCACATTGTCCGATTTTATTTTTATCATCCAAGAATGATGAATTAGATAAAATACTTGGTTTGTCTGTTGGCGGTGATGACTATGTGACAAAGCCATTCAGTCCAAAAGAAATTGCTTATAGAGTAAAAGCACAATTACGCCGTGCTGAGTACAAGCATACATCATCTGAAAATTATTCTGTTAAAATTGGCGATTTGATGATAGATACTGAAGGTTGCAAAGTGATGAAAGGCAATAGCACTATTGAATTAACAGCACGAGAATTTGAAATACTGAAATATCTGGCAGAAAACAAAGGTAGAGTAATTAGCCGCGAACGCTTATATGAAGCAATTTGGGGCGAAGATAGTTTCGGATGTGATAATACAATAATGGTACACATTCGACACTTGCGTGAAAAGTTAGAGGATAATCCCACAACTCCCCAATATATTATAACGATGAAAGGATTAGGCTATAAACTGGTGAACCCATATGAAAAATAAAAAGAATATCAATCCATTTTTTCGGCTGTTCGGTCTTGTAATTGTTTTGGTTTCAGCTTCAATAATTATAGGAATAGGTCTCTTTTATTATATTTTTTCAATTCCAGAGCCAGAAGGGCTTAGTTTAGCCACTTGGCCAAACAGGTTTACAGACAATTTTTCTGCTTGGTTAGAGGAAGAAAATGGAGAAATCATAGTGGAAAATAAAGGAATGGAATACTTAAATGAATATGATTTGTGGTTGCAAGTGATTGATGAAAATGGACAAGAGGTTTTTTCTTACCATAAACCAGACAGCTATCCTGTGCACTATTCTGCTTCGCAGCTAATGGAGTTTCATACAAGTGATTATGATAATAAATATACGGTTTTTGCAAGTAATTATGAAAGTTCGGAGCAAACATACAGCTATATTATTGGTTTCCCTTACGCAGTTGGTAAATATATGATTTATTATAACGGTGAGAATATTAGCCGCCTTTCGCCTATATTTCGCATAGGGATTATACTCATTTTAGGTATTGTTTTTGTATTCACACTTGCTTATGGATTGTGGCTTTCAAAGCATCTTGAAAAAATCACAAGAGGTATTCAAAATATTAGTCAGCGTACTTATGTTCATCTTGCGGAAAAGGGGTTGTTTCGTGATGTCTATATAGTTTTGAATGAAATGAATACTGAAATCCGTCATAGTGATAATTTGCGAAAAGATACAGAAAGAGTACGCAGAGAATGGATAACGAATATAACTCACGATGTAAAAACTCCTCTCTCTCCTATTAAAGGATATGCAGAGCTACTTGCAGAAAATAAAATTTCTGAAAATAGCACTATACAAGAGTATGGAAAAATCATATTGAAAAATGCAGATTATGCAGAGAAGTTAATCAATGACCTTAAATTAACTTATCAGTTTGAAGCAGGTGTAATTCCCTTGTCTATGCAGAAAATTCATCTTGTGCGTTATATTAAGGAATTGGTTATAGATATTATCAATGACCCTGCTTTTTCAACCCGCAATATAGAGTTTGAAAGCGTAGCGGATGATATTGTCGTTCATATTGATGATAAATTGTTCCGTCGTGCCATAGGAAACCTTATTATCAATGCCTTGACGCATAACCCACCAGAAACAAGTGTGATAATTTGTGTGGAAAGAAGTGGGCAAGATAAGGTGTCCATTATTGTACGAGATAATGGAGTTGGTATAAGTGATAAAGAGCAATCCGAGTTATTTGAACGATATTATAGAGGTACAAATACCCAAGAAAAGCCAGAAGGAAGTGGTCTTGGACTTGCGATTGCAAAACAAATTATATTGCTTCACGGAGGAATAATTACTGTAAAGAGTAAAGTGAATGAAGGAACAGAGTTTACAGTATCAATACCCATTAAGCAGTAAATTAAGGTTAAATTAAGATACAGAAAAGCCCTGCCTAAGATAGATGATTTATGCTATTAAGCATAGGTCATCTATTTTTATGCCTATGAAAAAACAATAGGAGGTTATCTGTATGGAATTACAGTTACGGAATTTGAGTAAACAGTACGGAACAAAATGTGCAGTAGATAATGTAAATGCTAAATTAGAGCCGGGAGTGTATGGACTACTTGGAGCAAACGGGGCAGGAAAGACAACGCTGATGCGAATGATATGCGGTGTTTTGAAACCGACTTCGGGCGATATTCGCTTAAATGGAAAAACAATAAATGAGCTTGGCGAGCAGTATTATACTCATTTAGGTTATATGCCGCAGGATTTTGGTTTCTACCCTGATTTTACCGCCCGTGAGTTTATGCTATATATGGCGGCTGTAAAAGGACTTGATAAGCGAGTGGCAAAAACTCGTACACAGGATTTGCTTCATATGGTAAATCTGGATGATGTGGCAGATAAAAAAATCAAATCTTATTCTGGTGGTATGAAACAGCGTTTGGGGATAGCACAGGTAGAATTGAATAATCCGTCTATTTTGATATTGGACGAGCCGACTGCGGGACTTGACCCGAAAGAGCGTGTGCGTTTCCGCAATCTCATTTCAGATTTTGCAAAGGAGAAAATCGTTATACTTTCTACTCACATTGTTTCAGATGTTTCTTATATTGCAGATACAATCTTACTGATGAAGAACGGTAGCTTTTTGTTGCAAGAGCCAATGGCTACGGTTACAGACAATATAAGAGGAAAAGTGTGGGAAATCTTAGTTGATGAACGAAATGCTGATGAATACAGCAGAAAGTTTTCTGTTGTAAATTTGCATCACGAAAATAACAAGGTAAGGCTGAGGATTATAGATGAAATTGCACCGATGGATGATGCAATTGCTGTAAGTCCAAGTTTAGAGGATTTATTTTTATATCATTTTGGAGAAGAAACACGGGAGGGAAAATAAAATGTTGGTTAAGTACGAATTTTTAAAAATATTGCGTAAAAAATCCACACTAATCATTATGGCAGTCAGTTTGATTTTAACGGCATTTCTTTTTGGATTACCTATTATACAATTTCAAACCTATAATCAAGAAGGTGTAATGAAAGGTTTTGAAGGTATTGAGTATCAGAAAACACAGTATGAGGATATTTCTGTTTCTCTGACGAATGAGTATATTGCAGGAGCAATTCGTGAAGTACAAGAGCTTTTTGAAAATTCTGATAATGTAGGCTATGACGGATATGAACAATTTTTAATTGATGACGCATATTGGGATGGTATTGCGCCGAGAGAAAGTTTGCTCAACCTGATTGCAAAAAACTATTCAAATCCAAATGAGAGCGTTAGCTATAATACATTAGTAGATTTAGATGTTTCTAACGGTACGGACTTCTATCAGGCAAGACAGGAAAAAATTGAAAAGTTATTAAACGATTCTTCTCGTAAATTAACGGAAGAACAAAAGTCCTATTGGTTAGATATGAACAGCAAAGTTGAGGAACCTTTTCAGTATGGCTACTATAAAAGTTGGGAAACCATTATAAGTTGTTTTGAACTATTGATGTTTTCGCTGTTGGCTGTATGTATTGTAATTGCACCTGTATTTTCTGGCGAATATCAGGCAGGAACAGATGCAGTAATTTTGTCAGCAAAATATGGAAAAACAAAACTGACAACCGCAAAAATTGTGGCTTCCTATTTGTTTGGTTTTGCAGCATTTACACTTCATATCATTGTCGCTTTTGGGTTGCCGCTTGTTGCATTTGGTGTTGATGGATGGAATTTGCCATTGCAAATCAACGGAACTACTGTTCCTTATCCTTTAACATTTCTTCAAGGAACACTTGTCAATTTAGGAGTGATTTATCTTGTATTGTTTGCCATGATAAGTTTAACTCTTTTACTGTCAGCGAAAATGAAAAGTCCTTATCTTGTGCTGATTGTACTCGTTCCTGTCCTGTTCATTCCACTATTTGTTTCTCCTAATGGAACAACAGGATTATACAATCTAATACTGTTCCTGCTTCCATACCATTCTACTGTGCCACAGTTTGGTCAATATATTTCTTATCAATTTGGGAGTTTGGTTTTGGATATATTTTCTGTTAGGGCAATTTTGTACGCTACGCTGACAGTAATTATGTTTCCGTTAGCAAAACGATTTTTTAAGCAACATCAAGTAGCATAGAAAGGTGAGCTATCAGCCAAACGAAAGTCGGTCATAAGAACAGAGATATTGTTAAGATATTTCCGACCTTAAATACTTCCTTGCGTTTGGCTGCCTACATAGGCAGAACTCATCTGCCTAAATCCAGATGGGAGGTCAAACACAATGGAAAGAATTATTAAGCGTGGCGACATTTACTATGCGGAGCTTAATCCCGTTATCGGCTCAGAACAAGGCGGCACAAGACCTGTACTTATCATTTCCAATGATATAGGAAACAAGCACAGCCCGACGGTAATCATTGCAGCAATTACGAGCCGGGTACACACAAAAGCAAAGTTGCCCACACATACCGCAGTAAGTAATTATGAAGGACTTGACAAGGACTCTGTTATCCTGCTTGAGCAGATACGGACGATTGATAAGCAGAGGTTAAAACAGTATATGGGAATGATGCCCAATAGCATAATGGCAAGAGTTGACAAGGCTCTTGCCATTAGTGTTTCTCTGAAAGGAGGTCAAAATGGATAATATTAAAGTAGATAAATATACCGCAGCTCTGAAACTCATTGAGATACTTCTTGAAAAAGGGAAAATAAATCAAGCCACATATACAAATATCGTGAAGCACAACAATTCGCACATTTCACAAGCGGCTTGATAATAGGTAGAATGTAATCAGCACAGAAATGGAGGTATGCTTTATGAATACAGCAGTAAATGAATATAATTACCGATTTAAGCTCACAGATTATGCTCAGTTTGATAGAAATAGAGCCAGAAATGTTGCTATTTATGGTCGTGTATCAACAGAACACGAAGCACAGTTATCTGCATTGGAAAATCAGTTACAATGGTATGATGACCAAGTAAAATATCATCCGAACTGGACGGTTTGTGAACGATATATTGATGAGGGTATCACGGGAACACAGGCAAAAAAACGTCCTGCCTTTTTGAAAATGATTGAAGATGCTAAGCAAGGTAAATTTGATTTAATTGTTACCAGAGAGGTATGCCGTTTTGCACGAAATGTTGTGGATACCCTTGTTGTTACAAGAGAGTTGAAAGGCATAGGCGTTGAGGTGTTTTTTATCGACGATAATATTTGGACAATGGACGGAGATGGAGAACTGCGGCTATCTCTTATGGCAACATTGGCACAGGAAGAAAGTCGCAAGACTTCCGAGCGTGTAAAAGCAGGTCAGAAAATCAGCCGTGATAATGGTGTTCTCTATGGAAACGGTAATATTTTAGGATATGACCGTGTTGGAGATACCTATGTTATCAATGAGGAACAGGCAGAAACAGTCAGAATGATATATGATTTGTATCTGCAAGGTTATGGCTCGATGAAAATCGCAAAGATTTTGACGGAGCGAAAAAGGAAAACAGCTTCTGGACTTATAAAGTGGAGCGTTTCAAATATTATGAGAGCGATTAAAAATGCCACCTACACAGGAACAAAGTGTTACAACAAATCCAGAAGCAATAATTTTTTAGAGCAGAAGCGAATTAACAATCTTGATATGTCCACTTATGAATATGTTGAGGGAGATTTCCCTGCTATTATTTCTCAAGAGATATGGGATAAAGCACAGGCAATAAGGGAAAGCAGAGTAAAACCTGTATGTGTATCGGCAGGAAAAAACACACATAGTAAGCGTGATTCACGAGATATATGGGTCAACAAGCTGCGTTGCTCCTGCGGCTCATCATATCGTAAAAACAAATGGCATACGAAATTGGACGGAAAAACCTCTTACGGTTATCAATGCTACAATCAGCTTAACAACGGAATTAAACGGAAAAGAGCTGAAATCGGTTTAGACACTGAGGGATATTGTGACAGCAGAATGATAACCGATTGGAAACTTGATTTTATGGCAAAAGCTCTGTTAGAGCATCTCTGGACAGAGAGAAAAGAGTCTGTACTGATTGCGTTAGACCTTATTAAGTGTTATTATAAGGAAGAAAAATCTAACGAAACTCAATCCGATACGGTAACGATACAGGCGAAATTGGATAAGGCAAATAGCAGACTGACTAACTTGATTGCTATGAGAGCTGATGGAGAGATTTCCAAAGACGAGTATCAAGCAATGAGAAGTCCTGTCGATGAAGAAATCAAGAAACTTCAAAAAGCACTTGATGAAATTCCACAGGAAAAAAGCAATCCGAAAGGATTGGATATAGAGGGTATCCGTTCTACTCTGAACAGCCTTGTTGATTTTAGTGGTAGCACTATCAGCCACGATGTTGTCAATCAGTTTGTATATTTGATAACACCAACATCGGATACTACATTTGATTGGTATGTTAATCTGAATGGGACAGCAGATGTGAAAGCGACCTTTACAGCGGAAGGCAGAAAGAAAAACTGCATTATCAAATTGGAGGAAATCGAAAAGATTTCCTCGGTACATAGGGGAGAGAATGAGGACAATGCTCATTTCATTAAAAACCCCCATATTTTTACCTATCTGCACAGGCAGCTATTGCTAATAAATAATAGAAATTCTATTAGTCAGCCCCACAGAAATGTGGGGCTGATTTTATTTGTGGAAAACGCATTTTTTTCACCATTGGCATATCCGGGATATGATTGGATGAGCATGGCAGTCAGCGAGCTGAGTGCAGTAGGTGCGCCATCCAGAGAACCGGCAGCGCAGTTAAAACGATATTTGTCGATGAAATCATACATTTAATATTTACAGATGAGAATAGAAATGGTACAATTAACTCGGGATAAACCGAGTCGAAAGGAACCGAGTAAATGAGATTTATTGGACGTAAAGAAGAATTGAAGAAACTGGATAAGGCCATACATGCGGATGAGATGAATATCACATTGATATACGGACGGAGACGAGTAGGAAAAAGTGAACTTGTCAGTCAGGCACTTTTAAAGGGCGGAGTTAAAAGCTTGTATTATGAATGTAAGCAGGTTGCACAGGAGAGCAATGTTGAAGGCTTAAGCAGTATTCTGTCTGAAACCATGGATCTTCCGAAACTTGGATTTTCAGATATAGAGTCGCTGTTGGACTATATTTTTGAACTTTCTTCCAAGGAAAAGTTGGTTTTGGTATTGGATGAATATCCGTATTTAAGGGAATCTGTTAAAGGGATGGACAGTATTTTGCAGACGGTTATTGATAAACACAGGAAGACTGCAAAAATCACTTTAATTATCCTTGGTTCATATGTTGAGGTAATGCGTTCGCTTCTTGAACACGCGAATCCGTTATACGGAAGAGTGGATTTAACAATTAATCTGAAGCAGATGGATTATTATGAATCATCTTTATTTTATCCGAACTATACGGCAGAAGATAAAGTCAGAATCTACTCGGTGTTTGGAGGGATACCATACTACAACAGATTGATTGATGATTCGAAGAGTGTAAAAGAAAACATTATCGAACTGATTGCCTCACCGGGAGCGAGGCTTGAGAATGAAGTGTCCATGTATCTGAATGCTGAACTGTCAAAAATTGTAAATGCAAATGAAGTATTTGAGACATTGGCGAGAGGTTTCTCAAAATATAGTGACATTTTGTCCCAGTCCCATGTGTCAAGCGGACCAACACTTGTGGATGTAATTGATAAGCTGATTCGTATGGAAGTTGTGACCAGGACGGCGCCGATCAACGATAGCGGTAATAAAAAGAAAACTGCCTACAGCATTTGTGATAACTGAGGTGACCCCAAAAAGTTAGACTTTTACGAGACGACTTCGGTCGTCTCGTTTTTCTTTATGCAGCTAGAAGATGA
>ENA-USUJ01001988-USUJ01001988.1-human-gut-metagenome-genome-assembly--contig:-NODE-1988-length-16242-cov-4.809527_pt1 | contig 16242 bp, 8 predicted proteins | sample MGYA00250061_ERZ773398 | MGnify/ENA primary metagenome ERZ773398 (study PRJEB29103, sample SAMN06111992) | human gut metagenome | biome: human gut; feature: ankylosing spondylitis patient; material... | reverse complement strand
AGATAATCCATCACGAGATCGACCACTGCGAGGGGATCATAATATAAAGCAACGGAAAACTCCTCACCTTACCGGTGAGGATTTTTTGCGCTCGTGTGCCGAAATATAGGCCAAAATGATCTCCGCGCTTTTTTCCGTGCCAACGGAGGAGTCAACCGTCAGCTCATAGTTTTTGGCCTCGCCCCAGCGCATGCCGGAGATGTGCTTATAATAGGCGGCTCTCGCCTTGTCCGAGCGGCGGATATTGCGCTTTGCCTCCTTGAGCGTGTCGCCGTAAACCTCCCGGACTCTGCCGATGCGAAATTCCATCGGAGCATGGACAAACACGCGCACGACGTTTTCGTAATCCTTCAGAACATAGTCCGCGCTTCTGCCCACAATGACGCAGCTTCCGTTGTCTGCGATCTTCCTTATGATCTTCTCCTGCGCCTCGATCGCGTGCTGCACGACGCGCGTGCTCAGATAAAGTTCGCGCAGGATATCCGGCGAATTTTTGTGTACATCGGAAATGAACTCCTGATCAAGACCGCTTTCGTGGGCGGCAAGCGCGATCATTTCCTTGTAATAGAACGGTATTCCCAGCTTTTCGGCAACGAGCTTGCCGATCTGCTTTCCGGAAGAGCCGTGCTCGCGGGCAATGGTTATGATAACTCCGGGCGCCGAGGGCTTCAGCACCGGTGCGGCAGCGCTCTGCGCCACACCGAGAGCGGGAGCTTTGACATAATCGCTTTTAAGAAACTGCCTGTAAAACACAAGGCCGACGATGCTTGTGACGGTGTCGGTCACGGGGAAGGTCAGCCAGAACCAGTTAAGGCCGATGCGTGAAAACGCATACCCCAGCGGCACGAACAGCACGACCGTGCGGATGACAGTCAGCGCCGAGCTTTTCAGGCTCGAGCCGACCGCCTGGAAAAACACCGGGAACGTCAGCGACGTCACCAGCGGCAGGAAGCTTACGCCGATGATGCGGAAGGCAACGCGCCCGATATCAATGACCGCCTCATCGGAGCTGAACGCGCGGAGCATCTGGGTCGGGATAAGCTCAAAGCACAGCGTTCCCAGAGCCATGAGCGTCATTCCGAAGCATACGGAGGCCCAAAGCGTCTTTTTGCAGCGATCAATGTTGCGCGAGGCATAGTTGAAGCTTATGACCGGCACGATGCAGGTCTGCATGGCGCCCAAGGGGATGAAGAAAAAGCTCTGCCACTTGTAGTAAAGGCCGAGAACCGTCACCGCCTGGTCGGAAAACGCCGCCAGAATAAGATTAAGTCCAAATATGTAAAACGTATACGCCGACTGCATCAGAATATTCGGCGCACCGAGGCGGAATATCTCGCCGATGTGGTGCGGATATACCGCCCTTTCGGGAGATCTGCGGAAACCCTTTTTCATGACGATCAGCGCCGCGACTATCTGCCCGGCGACCGTTGCGGCGGCAGCGCCCGAAATGCCCATTTCCGGCAGACCGAGCATGCCGAAAATAAGCAGCGGATCCAATATAATATTGGCGACCGCGCCGGCTATCTGTGCGATCATCGGCGTTTTCATGTCGCCGCCTGCCTGCAGCACCTTTGTCCAGATGCTCTCGAGGAAAAGTCCGAAGCTGAAAACGCAGACTATCCTGCCGTAAACGACCACATCGGCGATTATCGCCGGGTCATCGGTGGACATTTTTGCAAACGCAGGCATGGCGCACCACGATATCGCGGCAAACAAAAGCCACAGAAAAACGGCCAGCGGAGTTCCCACGCCGGCGTATTCGTCGGCCTTTTCACTTTCGCCGACGCCAAGCTTTGCGGCCATGACGGTGTTGATGCCCACGCCCGTGCCCACGGCAAGGGCGATCATCAGAAGCTGGATCGGATAGATGATCGACAGTGCGGTCAGGCCCGATCCGGAATACCTGCCGACAAACAGGCTGTCAATAATGTTGTACAGCGCCTGAATAAGCTGCGCAAGCATAACAGGCGGCGCAAGCCTGAATAAAATTTTGCTGATTTTTTCGGTTCCGAAAAGCTTTGTTGTTTCCATATGTGCCTCACCCTTTTCAAACGGAACTGAGGCAGTATATCACCGCCGCCGACAGTTTTCAATAGGCTCGGCAAAAACAATGCGCGCTGTAATGCATATTCGTCATATCACTCTTTTTATAGCAAAAAAATCTTGACTCTACAATAATTGTAGAGTTTAATATAAGCGTGGCGAGGGCCAATCCGTTTTTAATTGTCTATGGGCACAAAATGTATTTTGCGGTTTCGTTAAGGACGGCCCTCGTCATACTTTTTTGAGGTGATATACCGTGGAGCGCAACCTTACAACGGGCAGCGTTTTCAAAAACATCGTCATTTTCTCGCTGCCGTATTTTCTGTCTTACTTCCTCCAGACCCTTTACGGACTGGCGGATTTATTTATTATAGGCCAATATGAGGGCGTTGCATCGACAACGGCGGTTTCCGTCGGCAGCCAGGTCATGCACATGCTGACGGTCATGATCGTCGGACTTGCTATGGGCACGACGGTGTCTATAGGCCGCGCGGTCGGAGCCGGCGACAAAAAGCGCATGTCCGCCTGTGTGGGAAACACCGTTACGCTGTTCATGCTCGTTTCCGTCGTGCTGACGGCGGCGCTGGTGCTGCTGGTCGATCCCATCGTTTCCGTGATGTCAACTCCGGCCGAGGCCGTGGACGGCACGGCGCGGTACCTCACCGTGTGCTTTATCGGCATCCCGTTTATAACCGCGTACAACATCATAAGCAGCATTTTCCGCGGCATGGGCGACAGCAAAAGCCCCATGTATTTCATTGCGGTGGCCTGCGCGGCAAACATCGCGCTTGACTATCTGTTCATGGGCGCGATGCGCCTCGGCCCCGTGGGCGCTGCGCTGGGCACAACGCTTGCGCAGGCGATAAGCGTGCTCGTTGCATTTATCGCCATCCGCCGCCGCAGGAGCGTTGCCGTTTCGCGCGCCGATCTTCGCCCCCGGCGCGACGTTATGGGGCAGATACTCGGCATCGGCGTGCCCGTTGCGCTTCAGGACGGGCTTATCCAGATCGCGTTCATCCTCATAACCGTTATCGCAAATCTCCGCGGGCTGACGGACTCGGCCGCGGTCGGCATAGTCGAAAAGCTCATAAGCTTCCTGTTCCTCGTTCCGTCGTCGATGCTCTCGGCGGTGTCCGCCATCGGCGCACAGAACATCGGCGCCGGGGATTACGGCCGGGCAAAGCAGACCATGTGGTACGCAATCGGCATTGCCGTCGGCTTCGGCGTCATAGTCAGCGCCCTGTTCCAGTTTATCGCCGAGCCGGTGGTCGGCCTGTTTACGCCGGATGAGGGCGTCATCGCCGCCGGCGGACAGTATATGCACGGCTACATCTTCGACTGTCTGTTTGCAGGCATCCACTTCTGCTTCAGCGGATATTTCTGCGCCTGCGGCAAGTCGATGATCTCGTTTATCCACAACATTTCGGGCGTTGCGCTTGTGCGCGTTCCGGGCGCGTACCTGATGTCTCAAATGTACCCTGCGACGCTGCTCCCGATGGGGCTTGCAACAGCGGCAGGCTCAATTTTGCAGGTTCTTATCTGCATCGTCGCATACAGAATAATATGCCGCCGCGGAAAGGACGTGCATGCTCTTGGATAAAAGCAAGCTGTTTTCCATAGGCGACGTTGCCGGGCTTTTCAACCTCAGCACCGGTACGCTGCGCCACTATGAAACGCTTGGGCTTATCACGCCCGAGTACACGGACCCCGACACGGGCTATCGCTACTACAGCGTGCGGCAGTTTGAGCCGCTGAACACCGTGCGCTATCTACGCATGCTGGATATGCCGCTCGGCTCGATCGGCGATTTTCTCCAAAACCGCGACGTTGACGTCATTGAGCAGAAGCTTCTCCGGCAAAAGGAAGAGATCGTGGAAAAGCAGCGCGAGCTTGCCGTTATCGAGCGCAAGATAAACAGCCGTCTGCGCATGATAAGCGATGCACGCAGCTCTCCGCTTGACGTGATCGAGGTGAAAACGCTGCCGCCCTGCCGCCTTGTCTGGGTCGAAAAACCGCTGAGTATTGATGATTCGCTTGACATGGAGCTTCCCATACGCAGGCTCGACAGCGCGCAGGACACGGCCGTGTTTCTCGGCAAGGTGGGCGTCGGCATATCGCGAGAGAATCTGCGACCCCGAAAAATTCGTCACCGAGATCAGCATCCCGATAGAGAACAAATAGAAAAAGACCTCGTCCAACCGGACGCGGTCTTAAACTTTGTAATTTTTAAATTACTTAATGCCGTACTTCTTGTTGAACTTATCAACACGGCCGCTGGTATCGACCAGCTTCTGCTTGCCGGTGTAGAAGGGGTGGCACTTCGAGCAGATCTCGACGGTGATGCCGGGGCGGGTCGAGCCGGTCTCGATGGTTGCGCCGCAAGCGCACTTTATAACGGTGGGCTGATAGTTAGGATGGATTCCTGCCTTCATTGTTCATATCTCCTCGTCGTAGGCTATCTTGAGCACGCAAAAGCGTGGTTACAAGACGCAAAGGTAATTGTAGCACAGCACTTTGCTATTTGCAAGAACTTTTTACGGTTTCGCCGGAATATAAAAAATACAAAACGCACTCGCGCACGGGCTTGCCTGTCATCCGCTGTGCGGCATAGGCATAGGCCTCAAGCTGTTTTGAATAGGTCTGCGCACGCTCGGCGGTCTCCTCGCCGCGGACTCGATCGGTTTTATAGTCGATTATCGTAAGCTCGCCGGCCTCCTCGATCATGCAGTCGATAACGCCCTGCATGAGCACGCTCTCGCCCTCGCCGCCGGGGAAGAATTTTTCCGCCGGGCAAAGGAGCGAAAACTTAAACTCGCGCTTTCGCGCATCGGCCGACATTATGCGCTTGCCGAGAGGCGAGGAAAACAGGCGCAGTATGCTGCCGGTATCGACGGCCTCGGCCTGCCGGGGGCTTAAAAAGCGCGCTGCGGTCAGCCGCGCAAGCTCCTCGCGTATCTCCTGCTCGGTGCCTGTTTTTTCATAGTCGATGTATTGCAGAAGCATATGCGTCGCCGTGCCGCGCGCGGTGGGGCTAAGCTTATCCCCGCCGCCGAGACGGGGCGCGCGAAAATGAGCATGCTGCATCGGCACGATGCTCTGCGCCTCCTCGTCGGGCGCTTCAAGGCGCTTCAGCTCCGTTGCCGTGACCTTCGAGGGCAGCGCGGATGCGGCCGCATGCGGATACGAAAACCCGGCGTTTTTCTCAAGCACGGCAACAAGCTCCGGGTCTGCGCAGGCAATGTCTGCCGAGGCTGCGGTATCCTGACCGGCCTCCTGAGCCTCAGTGCTCAAAAAGCTCAGGCGGAATTTCTCCTCCCCTGCGCACAGCTGAGCATAGATCATCCATTCGGCCATGCTCGATGCATTAAGCAGTATCTCCGGTGACATTGGGCGCGTGCATTGCAGCATCATTTTCTGCATTTTTTCCTCTGGATGCTTTATCGCCGCCGTGACAATGAGCCTTTCGCGCGCGCGCGTGAGCGCGACATACAGCAGGCGCATCTCCTCGGAAAGCTGCTCGCGGCGCAGCCGCTGCTTTATCGCGCTGCGCACAAGGCCGGGATATTCGAGCCTGCGCGCGGTGTCGTAGATCTTGGCGCCAAGGCCAAGCTCGGGATGAACGAGCACTGTCTGCTTGAGGTCGGCATCGTTGAACCTGCGAGAGGTATCGCACACAAAAACGACCGGAAATTCAAGTCCCTTGGATTTGTGGATGGTCATTATCTTCACCGCATCGCCGGACGATACCGCACCCATGTCTCCGCCGCGCTCGGCAAGCTGCCTGAGCCAGCGGCAGAAGCGGTGCAGTCCGCGAAATCCGCCGGCGGAAAAGCGCTTTGCAAGCGTGAGCATCATGCGCATGTTAGCGCACCTCTGCGGCGCATCCTGCATGGCAGCGCAAAGCGCCATGAGGTCGAGCTCATCATAGACAAACATCAAAAGCTCGTCGATCGACATTTCGGGAGCGCGCGAGCGCAATTTATCGAGCGTCTTCAGAAAATTCGCGCATTTTTCGTTATCCTGCGCGGCGGCTTTGAGCGCCGTGTAAAAATCCGAATTTCTGTCGGCAAGGCGTATCTCCGTCAGCTCATCGGCGGAAAAGCCGAATGCGCCGGAGCGCAGCACCGCGATGAGCGCAACATCCTGATGCGGATTGTCGATAACCGCAAGCAGGCTCATAAGCGAGGCTATCTCCGTCGAGCCGAAGAAGCTGCCTCCCTGACCTGCCGCAACGGGTATGCCGCGCAGGATAAGCTCGCGGCGGTAGGTCTCGCCTACGGAGTTTGCCGAGCGCATGAGCAGCGCGATATCCCCGTAGCCGAGCGCGCGGCCGTTTACCGTCATGCCCGAGTGCATGAGTTCAAGGATCTTCTCAGCGACGGCAGCGGCCTCCTTTTCGGCCTTGCCGCGCAGATCGTCCTCGTCGGCGCTGACATCTATGAGAACAAGCTCCGGAGAAACGCCCTCGTCCTCATACACACCTCCGCATTTGAGCTGCGCGTTCTCGTCGTAATCGATCTCGCCGAGTTTTTTCGACATGCAGACTTCAAAAACGCCGTTTATGCCGTCGATCACCTCACGGCGAGAACGGAAGTTTTCCTGAAGCATTATCTTCACAGGCTCGCCCTCGCGCGCATCGGGCAAAAATGCGTATTTTTCGTATTTATCGGTGAATATCAGGGGATCGGCAAGGCGGAAGCGATAGATCGACTGCTTCACGTCGCCGACCATGAACAGGTTGTTCCCATCCCTTGAAAGTGCGCGGAATATCTCGTCCTGAACGGAATTTACGTCCTGATACTCATCGACCATGATCTCGCAAAAGCGCTCGCCGGTTTCGCGTGCAAGGGCTGTCGGGCTTCCGTCCTCATTCGTCAGAAGCTGGGCGGTAAGGTGCTCAAGGTCTGCAAAATCGACCTCTGCCCTGCGGCGCTTTTCGGTGCCGTAGGCTCTGTCAAAGCGCAGGGTCAGCTCGATGAGCGCGCGCATGGCCGGCGCCGAGGCGCGCATGTCGCTCAGGAGCTTTTCGCTGTCGTCCGAGAGCATTTTCGTGAATTTTTCGCAGTCCTTTTTGCACAGAGTACGCACCTGCTTTACATACTCGGAAAGCTCGGGGTCTGGCGAATTTAAAAGCCTGCCGAGCGTGGGGAAGCTCACGGGCAGCTCCTGCCGCGCCCTGTCCCAGCCGAGGGCGCACGCGCGCGAGAGCGAGCGCAGCGAAAGCGCGGTATCCGCACAGCTCGGGCCGTATTTTTCGGCGATGACCTTGTTTTCGGCCGCCCTTTGGCAAACATCGTCCATCCTCTGCGCCCAGTATTGCGCCGAGGCGCTGATCTCCTCGAGGATCTCCGCGCCCCAGACGGTTTTTCCGGCATCGTCGGCATTTGCTTCTATTGCGCAAAGCTGCTCGCCCAGCCACTTTGCAGGGCGCGCGTGGCTTTGCGTTTTGCGGTGCAGCGCAAGCACCGTTTCCGCAAGACGATCGTCGCTGCGCCCGGCTCCGACAGTGTCGGCAAGGAGCTTAAAGCCCTCGTCGGGCGCTTCATAGCACTCATCGAGCACGCGCTGGATAACGCGCTGCTTTATCGCCTCCGCCCTGTCCTCCTCGATGACCTTGAACTCCGGCGAAAGCTGCGCCGCGTGGCAGTTTTCGCGCAGGAAGCTCTGGCAGAACGAGTCGATCGTGCCGATCTGCGCCTTGGCGCACAATGCGCTCTGCCGCTTGAGCCTGCGGTTATCGGGATCTGCGGCAAGGCGCTCGGATATCTCGTCGAGTATGCGGCTGCGAAGCTCCGCTGCCGCTGCCTTGGTAAAGGTTATGACCAGGAAGCTGTCGATATCCGCGTCGTGCTCTATTCTGCGAAGCAGGCGCTCGGTGAGCACCCTTGTTTTTCCGCTTCCGGCCGCCGCCGAAACAAGCACGGCGCGTCCGGTTTCCTCGATCGCGCATTTCTGCGACGCTGTCGGCTCAAACCTCGCCATCTTCCCCGCCTCCTTCCAGAACGCTCCACACCTTCGTTGCAGGCAGATGCGGAGTAGATCGCATGCTCTCGCCGTTTTCGCCGTCGGCAAAGCGGCATGCGTCGAAATAATCGCAGTTTATGCAGGCATTCTCCTGCTGTCCGGCATAGTAAGGGTCGGCAGCTATGCTGCCGCGCCGAAGCTCCGACGCCATTTCGCACAGCGTTTGGTCGATATGCCGGGCGAGCGTGCCCAGGCGCTCTGCCGAAACGAGCGCGTCGCCGGCAGGGCCGTTTTTCTTGAAATCAACGGGTATGTACTTCGGCGTGTCGGCATGCTCCATCGCCCGGATGACCTCCGGATCGCTGAGCACAAGGCCGCTGCGGCGCAGACCCTTGCTGCGCTTTTTCTCAAGCTCGGCGTCGCTTATATCCCCGTCCTCGCTTATCACTCCGTCGCGCGCCGGAACGTACAGCACTCCGGCCGGGACGATCTCCTCGCCGTACAGAAGCTTTCCGTTCTCGCCCAGCGAGAAAAGGTACAGAAGCATTTGCAGGTTCATGCCGTACAGCACGTCCGAGAGGTCAAATTTCTTGCGCCCTGTTTTGTAATCGACAACGCGCAGATACAGCTTGCCATCGTGCAGCCAGCCGTCCACCCTGTCGGCAATGCCGGTGAGCACGAGCTTATCCTCGCCCTCGCCAAGCTCAAGCGGCGGAAGCTGCGGCGTGTCGGCAAAGTCAAGCTCAAACGACAGCGGCTGAAAATCGCTGCGGCGCAGCTCGTCGGCAAGATCGAGCACTATCCGATGCACGCTGCCGGTCAGGCGGCGGAAAAGATATTCAAAGCGCTTGCTTTTATCGCGAAAATCGTTAAGCTCGCGCGTGATGTATTCGTCGATGTATTTATCGCACAGCCGCGTAACGGTCTCGTCATCAACGCTCTTGTAGCCGCCCATGGAGGCGGCCTCGCGCGAGACCTGCTCCAGGATCCTGTGCATAAACGTGCCCATCTCGGGCGCTGTGAAGCCTGCCGGCTCACGCGGCTTTGCCTTGAGCGCGTACTGCATGAAGTAAGCAAAGCGGCAGGACGCGAATTTATCTATTCTCGATGCCGAAAGGCGCAGCTTTTCGCCGTAAAGCGCCCTGACCGACGCGCGCGAAAGACTGCCGCGGCTGCGGTTTGCCTGCGCTTCAAGCGAGCGCAGACGCTCCGGCTCGTGCCGGGCGAAAAACTCGGCCGCGCTTGCCGCGCACGCTCCGCCGCCGTGCAGCGACTGCGCGGCAAGCTCCAGCGCCGGAGTTGCGGCGTTAAGGCGCGCCATGTCAACGTCAAACTCGCAGATATCTATTCCGAACATGGCCTTTGCTCGGTTAACGACAAACGCCGGGCGCTGCTGCGCGCCGGCGCCGTCGGTGAGCGCATAGCAAAAGCTCAGGCTGTCCGACGGCAGCGTCAGGCAGTTGTACACGACGGAAAACGCGCGCCACAGCTCGCTGTCTCCGACGCCGCCGAGGTCGATGTCCATCTCGAGCAGTCTGCGCCGCTCGTCGGTCGAGAAAACGCCGGTGTCCGCCTCCGTGCCGGGGATGCGCTCATCCGTTGCGCCGAGGACGATCAGGTGCTTAATGTTTCGGCGGCGCATGCGGTCCATTTCGCCGGCCGTCACGCAGTCGAGCGAGGCCGGGATCGTTCCGATATCGTAGCGCGAGAGCATCAGCGAAAACAGGCGGCCGAAATACTCCGCGTCCGCCGGAGTGTCGCCGAGCACCGCCGCGCACTGCTCGAGCGCGCCGACCGTTATATCCCACAGCTGGGCGTATTCCTGCGCCGCGGCGGCCCGGCCGTCTTTCTCCAACGCCTCGGCGCGCGCCTGAAGCTTATCGGCAAGGTGCAGATCCTCAAAAAGGCTTGCCAGAGCCTGCGCCTGCTCCGTCGCGGTCGATGCGGCAGCGGCGTTTTCGGCAAAGCGCATAAGCGGCCGGCGCGCCGTTTCGCGCAGAAGATTTATCTGCTCAAGCGTCTGCTCGGACGCCTCGTCCGGCTGCTTGCCGTAGCCCTCCGGGTGCAGCCGCCAATTTTCGGCTCTTGTCCACGCCGAGCCGTGCAGCTGCCACATGAAAACGTAGTTTTCAAGCTCGTCGCACTCGTCTGTATCCAATCCGCCGAAGCCCGTGCGCAGATAGTCGAACACATCGTCGGCCTCCCAGCCGCCGAGGATGATCTCATACGCCGACTCGATAAGCATCGGCAGCGGCTTTGATAGCATGTCGGCCTTGCGCGCTGTGTATATCGGCGCACCAAAGCGCGAAAATGCCGACTCCAGCGGCAGGCGATAATCGTCAAAGCCCTTGGCGCACACGGCGATATCGCGCCAGCGGCAGCCCGTGTCGCGCACGAGCGACACCGCCTCGGCGGCAGCAAACTCGCACTCGGCGTTTGTGTCGGCTGCGCTTATTATTTTGATGCGGCCTTGCGCGTCGCCGGCCTCGACGGCGCGGTAGCTGAACATGTTTTCGCAAAATTCACCGAGCGCCTTTGCCTTGATGCTCTCGCCGCCGAAGCGCTCGGTCTGCGCCTTGATGCCGTTATCGGCGGCAAATTTCAAAAGCGCCGAGGCTGTTATGCGGCTGAGCGCAAAGACCTCGCTTCCGCCGTGCAGCTCGTCGCAGCCGAGGCACACGGTAAGGCGCACGCCCTTTAAAAGCAGCGCCTCGAGCACTCTGCGCTCCTGCGCGGTGAAGTCTGTAAAGCCGTCAACGAACACATGCGTGCGCTCGCTCATCGAGCACTGCCCGATCTGCTGCGCAAGCACGCTCAGCCGGTCGGACGGGTCTGTCCTTCCGTTCGCGACAACGCCGTCATACGCCTCGAGTATAAGCCCCAGGTCGTGCAGCTTATCGCCCAGCGCGCCCTCGCAGGTCTCGGCGGCGTCAAGCAGCCGCTCGCTCGTCACGCAGGCGCTTTTGAACTCGTCCACGGCGCCGAGCAGCATCGTTTGAAGCTCGGCCTTGCGCCGCGCCGCGCCGTAAACGTGCAGCCGCGAATACAGCCCGTCGGCAGCCAGCGCCATGCACAAAAGTCTGCCGCCCTTGTCGAGGTATTCGTTTGCCGCGCCGCCGCACTCGGAGCTTACCTCGCGCGCAAGTCCCGTGAACGACAGCACCTCGGCGTACAGCGACAGGCCGTCGCCGCACACGGCGCACAGCTCGCGCTCGGCTTCGTGGCTGTACTGCTCGGGAACGAGCAGGATGTACCGCTCGCCGCTGTCCGCGCCGCGGCGGATCTCGTCCATGATCGCCGCGCTTTTGCCTGTGCCTGCCGTGCCGTAGAGTATTCTGAGCATTCTTCCACCGCCTTGAAAATTTCTAACGCTTTATTATACCAAACAATCCTCCCCCTGTCTATTTTTAGTGGCGCATTACCGCACCTACGGATACATATATCTCTGGTGGCCCGGTTCGGGATATTGGAATAAACCGTATTTGCCTCGCCGTACATTAGTGCGCTGCTGAGTTTTCGGCGCATCCTCGTAGGGAACGGATTTATCCGTTCCGTGTGTTTCATCTACTGACGCAGTTAATACAGCGCTACGCAGCAGAGGTTTTGCCATTGCCTTCCCCTTGCGGAGCTTGAGGGGAAGGTGTCGCTTGCGACGGATGAGGTGTTATTATATCCGCGCCGTAGGCGCTACATTATTGTGTAGGGAACAGGCTCGCCTGTTCCGCATGTCGCGGTTTCATCGGCACCCACCGGTCGGGATACCGCAATGAATGTATCGGTATCAGCGTTGATGCGCCTCTAAAAAAACGGGCGGCCGATGGCCGCCCCTACGACTATATATTTAGGTGCCGACAAAATCGGAACACGCGGAACGGATAAATCCGTTCCCTACGAGCAATAGATTTTGGTGTCGGCAAAGTCGGTACAGGCGGAACTGGCAAGCCCGTTCCCTACAAGCGACCGTTGGTCGCAGTGAAGAGGTAATAGCTGATAGTTAATAGCTTTTTTATTCAACCCCTCGGCAGCAAAGCTGCCTGCTCCCCTTGACAGGAGAGCCAATGGGGTGCGGTGCAAAATTCAGCACCGCACTAACGGATGGCGCGGCAACTACGGTTTCCTCCGCGCCCTCGAACCGGGCAAGCGCAATCACCGTATCCGTAGGTGCGTCAATTCGCCTCTAAAAAGAAAAGCCGGCGACTTCGGTCGTGGGGAGAGAGAAGGCTATCGTGCCGGCTTCGGTGTCGGGCCCGGCCTTTTTGATTATAGATGTCATGATCTCGGACTTCTGCTCGGTCGCGGCAACGATGAGGACTACCTCCTTCTCCTCGGCGAGGGTGATGTTGTAAAAATGCGGATCCTTCTCGCCGGTACCCTTGCCGTGCAAAGTCGTGCCGCCGCGCGCACCGGCGGCGCGCGCCGCGTTCATGACCATATCGGTGCAGCCCTCGTTGGTGATCGCGACTATAAGCTCGTAAGCGAAGCTGAGCGCAGGCGCCTGCTTCACGTTTTTGTTGTCCTGATTAAGATATGCCAAGGCCTTTCCACCTCCAATACTTTTTACCGGCACGGCAATGACGATGCCGTGACCCGGAACGCCCAGATGCAGCCTGCGCCTCTGGTCGGCGATGAGCTGCTTTGTTTTATCGCTGTCGGCAACGGTCAAGACGACGCGCTTTTCGTTCGACTCGATGCCGAGAAGATCCATCATGCTCTGCACGGCCGTGCCGTGCCCGTGCATGACTACGGTCATCGGCAGCTTTAGCTCGGCGCATATCGCGCACAGCGTATCGAGCGCCTCGGGGTTAATTATTGATATAACGTAGTTCATATCGCTTCCTCCCACAGCTCGATGATATCGAGGTCTCCGTAAACTTCTTCGTTCGCCTCGCTGCGCTTTGCGTGCTTTTCAAACAAGACGCCGACCACCTGGATCGACAGCAGCGGCATCATCGCGACTATTGCGACAACTCCGAAAGCATCGCTGAGCACATTTCCGCCGAGCGCGGTGGATGCGCCCATCATAAATTGCAGCATGAAGGTCGCCGTCATTGGGCCGGAGGCAACGCCGCCGGAGTCGAAGGCGATCGCGGTGTAGATATCCGGCACGAAAAACGACAGCCCCAGTGCGATCGCGTAGCCGGGAACGAGAAACCACATGATGCTTATGCCCGTCACGACGCGCAGCATGGCAATGCCCATTGCAAGCGCAATGGCGACGGAAAGGCTGAGCTTTATCGCCCTGCCGGGTATCGCGCCGGCGCTGACCTGCTCGATCTGCTTTTCAAGAACGCCGACGGCAGGCTCTGCGGAAATGATGAACCAGCCGAGCAGCATCGACAGCGGAATGAGCAGCCATTTGGCTCCGCTTTCGGCAAGCGCCGCGCCCAGCGACGCGCCGAGGGTCGAAAAGCCGACGTTCACGCCCGTGAGGAACAGCACAAGTCCGACATAGGTGTAGACAATGCCGATGAGTATCTTTGCAAGCGGCCGCCCGTGCAGACGCAGCAGGCAGAGCTGGAAGATAAGGAATATCGCAACTATCGGCAGCAGCGCGACGGCCATCTCGGCCATATACTCGGGTATAGCCGAGATAAATGCCGAGCCTATCTCGCGCGTGTCGGCAAACGCGGCGGCGCTGACGCCTGCGGTCGCCTCGCTGTCGTTATAGAAAAATCCGAGGATGAGCACCGAGAGTATCGGTCCGATCGAGCACAGCGCGACAAGGCCGAAGCTGTCGGCCTCGGCGGAGCGGTCGCTTCGTATCATCGAAACGCCAAGCCCCATTGCGAGGATAAACGGCACCGTCATCGGCCCGGTGGTGACGCCGCCGGAGTCGAACGCGATGCTCAGATAATTGCGGTCAGTGAACGCGGCCAGCACGAAGATGAGCGCATAGCAGGCTATGAGCAGCCATCTGAGGCTTGCGCCGGTGAGGATGCGCAGCATACACACCGTCATGAAAAATCCGACGCCTACGCCGACGGTTATGAGCAGCACGCTGCTTTTTATGTGCGGAACGGTCTGCGCAAGAACCTGAAGATCCGGCTCGGCCACGGTTATCGCAAAGCCCAGCAGGAAGCTCACGCCGAGGATGAGCGGCAGATTTTTTGTTTTGGTCAGCGCCGTGCCGATCTTCGAGCCGATGGGCATCATCGCCTGCTCCGCGCCCAGCGAAAACAGTCCCATACCGGCAACTATCAGCAGTCCGCCGATGAGAAAGCACAGCAGCAGGTCGGCCTGCATCGGCATCACGAAAAGGCACAGCACTATGACTATCGCGACTATCGGCAGCACCGAGACTGCCGCCTCGCGCGTTTTTTCGACTATCGCAGTGTGATTGCTCCCAAATTCAACTGATTTTCTGATAATATCACTCCTTACTTTTTTGGAGGCGTTTTAACGCTTCTGCCGATACATTTATTGCGTCGGCCCGGTATCGAAGCTGCCGGGCATCACAACAATGATCGCTTGCCGAAACCGTATGCGCTCTTGTCAATCGAAGGTATCTTCGGAAAGCGCGTCGAGCATTTTCTGCTGAAGCCGGACGTATTCGTGCGCATCCTCCTCGCCGAGCGAGCGCAGTGCCGCCGCGACGCGCTCTATGGCCTCGCGACGCCGCCGGTTTATGAGCTCGCGCCCGGCATCGGTCAGCGAAACGTTGACCCTCCGCTCGTCGTGCTCATCGGCGCTGCGGCTGATCCAGCCCTTTTGCTCAAGGTGCTTCAAAAGCGCCGCAATGCGCGCCGACGATACTCCCATGCTGCGGCTCAGCTCCGACGGGCAGCCGGGCGCATCGTCGAGCAGCAGCAGACTCAGCGCGAAAAACTCGCCGCCGCAGGCGTCGCTTATAGCCTCGCCGGCCGGGAGATGGCTCAGCCTCGCCCTGACCGACAGCATTTTTTCCGCAAGAGAAAAATAGTCCATTGTTGTCTCCTTGCAATTTAGCTAACACTATTAGCTAAATGATAACATAAATTTCGCCTCTATGCAAGAGCATAAAGGCGAAATATACCGTTTATTCATATTCTGAACGCTTTCTTAAGGCTCAGTCATAGCCTCCGTTTGCGGGCGGCAGGGCCGTCCATTCCGGCAGCTCCGTCACGGCCTTCTTAACGGAGGTCACGGCGTTTATGAAATTTGCGGCGTCCTCATCCGAGGTCATGTGGTAGACGGCCGTCTGATCGCCGCAGATAAGAAGGCTCCTTCCGTTCAGTGTTACGGAGATCTCGTAATGCTCGAGCGGGATCATGGAAACCGCCTTTGATTTATCGTCCGCGAGCTCCTGCGAGGTCATTTCGCGGTCGATATCCGTAAGGCGATATTTGCAGACAAGCTCGTACAGCCGCTGCAAAAAGTCCGGCTCGGGGCGAAGCTCCGCCGATGCCGTCCCGTCCGAGGCAAGATCCTTTTGAATACTGCCCGTCTGTGTGTCCAGGATGTTTTTCTGCGTCTCGTCATACCACCATGAAAAGCGCAGCGAGAAGTCGTCCGGAACTGCCGGAGTGTTTTCTGGCGCTGCGCCCCGAAATATGCCGCAGCCTGCGAGCGAAAAAGCAAGAGCAAGGCACAGAATGCTCGCGGCAAGCTTTTTTGTAATGATCTCTCAACTCCTTTTGTGTTCTTTGCCTGTATGACGCCGAGGGATGCGGAAATGTTCCCGCAGAGGGAAGAAAAGCTTCTTAGGCCATTGAAAGGCCTGCCGCCGGCATGGTATAATTATATTGGGTAGGTATACACAAAGGCGCACACAGTCCGGATACGGGATCCACGCAATATATATCGGCAGCTGTGTCAGGACGTCTGTGAAAAAGCGGCAGGCAGGTCAATGTTTAGTAAGGAGGTAAAGGCATGGCTTTCTGGGTATTTATGCTTATCATGGGATTGCTGATCCCTTTGACAATGGTCGGCTTCGGCAAGCTGTTTTTGACCAGAGCCCCAAAAAACATCAATATGGTTTTCGGCTATCGAACGGTGATGTCCATGAAGAACAGGGACACATGGGAGTTTGCTCATAAGATGATAGGGAAGCTGTGGCTTCGGTGCGGCCTGGCGATGCTGCCGCTGTCCGTGATCCCTTTCCTTTTCGTGATCGGCAAGGATGCGTCGGCCGTCGGAAGGGTCGGAATAATCGTCATTGCGATCCAGATGCTGCCGATGCTGGGAACTCTCTTCCCCGTGGAAGCGGCTCTCAAGAAGAATTTTGATAAAAACGGTGTGCGCAGGCAAATCGGACTT
>ENA-USUJ01001973-USUJ01001973.1-human-gut-metagenome-genome-assembly--contig:-NODE-1973-length-16335-cov-9.509780_pt1 | contig 16335 bp, 8 predicted proteins | sample MGYA00250061_ERZ773398 | MGnify/ENA primary metagenome ERZ773398 (study PRJEB29103, sample SAMN06111992) | human gut metagenome | biome: human gut; feature: ankylosing spondylitis patient; material... | reverse complement strand
GCGGAAGCTCTCGAAAAATGGCCGCAAAACCTGTTCCAAAGCCTTCTTCCGAGAATCTTCCAAATCGTGCAAGAAATCAATCAACGTTTCTGCAACGAGCTTTGGGCGTTCTATCCCAACAATTGGGACGTTGTCAACCGCAACGCCGTGCTTTCAAACGGGCAGGTGAAAATGGCAAATCTCTGCCTTGTCACTTCTCACACCATAAACGGCGTCAGTGCACTTCATAGCGATATTCTTAAAAACGACGTTTTTGCGGACTACTATCGCATGCACCCCGAGAAGTTCACCAACGTTACAAACGGCATCACGCACAGAAGATGGGTCGCTCAGGCAAATCCGCGGCTTGCAGGTCTTATCAACGAACTTATCGGCGACAAGTGGCTCAAAGAACCCGATTCGCTTCAGGAACTTCAAAATTATATCGGAGACAAGCAAGTGCTCTCCCGTCTTGCTCAAATCAAGCGTGCAAACAAGGAAGACCTTGCAAAATACATTCTTGCTCAGAACAACGTTCAGGTTGATCCCGACAGCATCTTCGACGTGCAAGTGAAGAGACTTCACGAATACAAACGTCAGTTGCTCAACGCGCTCAACATTCTCGATTTATATCTGCGCATAAAGGAAAATCCAAATCTCGACGTTCAACCGCGCACGTTCATCTTCGGCGCAAAAGCCGCAAGCGCATACTATATGGCAAAACAAATCATCCGATTTATTTGCGCGCTCGGCGATCTTGTCAACAACGATCCCGACGTCAAGGGCAAGATAAAAGTCGTCTTCCTTGAAAACTATCGCGTGACGCTTGCCGAGATGATTATGCCGGCGGCGGAAGTGAGTGAACAGATTTCACTCGCAGGCAAAGAAGCGAGCGGAACCGGCAACATGAAATTCATGATCAACGGCGCGCTCACCATCGGCACTCTCGACGGTGCAAACGTTGAAATTCACCAAGAAGTCGGCGACGGCAACATCTTCCTTTTCGGCATGCTTGCCAATGAAGTGGAAGAGCTTTGGAAGAAGGGCTATCATCCCTCTCACTATTATCAAACAAATCCGCGCATCAAGCGTCTCATCGACACTTTGCGCCAAGGCGTGGGCGGCATCTCTTTCGGCGAAATTGCCGACTCACTCACCACAGGCCGTGGCGGACAACCCGACAGCTACATGGTCCTTGCCGACTTTGACAGCTACTCCGCCGCACAAGAGCGCGTCAACGCCACCTATCTTGACAAAGACACATGGAATCGCATGTCTCTCGTGAACATTGCCAAAGCAGGTTTCTTCGCAGCCGATAGGTCGGTGGAAGAGTATGCTCAACGCATCTGGAACCTTCAAAAAGTGTGTCATTGAGCGAATAGCTTCGTCAGGCACGTTGTGACTGAAAGTCATGTACGCATAGTACATTAGGCTTGTCTGCAAGACACTCCTTCCTTGCTCTTCATCTCACGACTGAAAATCGTCGCCGAGGCAATGGCAACACGCAAATATGCGTATTGCCAAGAGCCTTGCTCGCTTTTCAGTCTTCTATCGCGCAGAAAATCTTTGCTATCGGTTTCGGGCACGGATAAATGTTCAAGCCGCAATTTCGCAAGATTGTCTGCTTGATATGTGTGCCTTGCGGCACGAGTGGAGAATTTCAAATTTCAGTATCACTTGCCGTGGGATGAAAACATGCGCTTCAAGCGTGTCTTGTGCTGTGAGCGGACAACAACAATACAAAGCGTGGGTATAAATAATTAATAGGAATATTCCACAATTATTCATTATTAATTATTCATTATTAATTAAAATGTACAACCCTTTGCTGGACAAAAAGCCGTACGGCGCAAGCGTTGCGAACAAAGCAACGACGATCGTTTTTCCGGTTGGCAGTTCTTTATGTGTCAAGCGTGTTTTTGTCGTGCTAAGGCAAATGTTTGGAGAAGGCGGCGAGATAAACGGCGCGCCGCTTAGATTTGAATTGCCCTATCAAAAGAGCGAGATGGGACAAGATATTTTTGTCGGAGCGTTTGCACTCAAAGAGTGGGGTGTTTGGAAATACCGCTTCGAAGGCGAGCTTGAAAACGGTGATTTGGCTTTCTTCGGCAGGGCACTCGACGGGACGGCAGTGCGCGGCGATTGGTTGCCTGAATGGCAGTTGACCGTCACAAAATGCGACTATAAAACACCGAATTGGGCAAAACACGGCGTAACCTATCAGATTTTTGCGGACAGATTTTGCAAGGTCGGTGACAAGCCTTTTTCAAAGTGCGGACGCTTGCATACGGACTGGTACGAACGTCCGGATATTGCGCGTGAAGGCGTGGATTACCGTGCGGACGACTTTTTCGGCGGAAACGCAAACGGCATAATTTCAAAGCTCGATTATCTCAAAGATTTGGGTGTCAATCTTATTTATCTCTCGCCGATTTTCGAGTCTTGCTCGAATCACCGCTACGACACGGGTGATTATTTGAAAATAGATTCTCTTTTTGCAAGTGAAGAAGAATTTGCAAATCTTGTAAAAGAAGCGGATGCGCGTGGCATAAAAATTATGCTTGACGGCGTTTTCAACCACACCGGAGCGGACAGCAGGTATTTCAACCGAGAAGGAACTTACGACACGATAGGTGCGTATCAGAGCAAAAACTCGCCATATTACGAGTGGTATTATTTCAAGCATTATCCCGACGAGTACGCTTGCTGGTGGGGCAGCACCGTCGTGCCCACCGTTAACAAGAGCGCGAAAGGTTTTTGCGATTTGGTGCTTGCAGACGGCGGCGTGATCGACAAGTGGACGAAACTCGGCGTGAAGGGGTGGAGACTCGACGTCGTTGACGAATTGCCGATTGATTTCACGACGAAACTTTGCAGACGTATCAAGCAAGAAGGCGAAGACGTGCTTATTGTCGGCGAAGTGTGGGAAGACGCGTCCACCAAGATTGCGTACAGTCAGTGGCGGCCGTATTTCATGGGCGAACAACTCGATTCCGTAATGAATTATCCGTTTAAAGAAGCGGTGCTTGCATATACGATTTCGGGTAACAAAGACGAGTTTGTCTCAACTGTCACGCATATCCTTGAAAACTATCCCAAAGAGTCGCTCGACGTGCTTATGAATCTCATAGACAGTCATGACACTGCTCGCGCACTTACTGCGCTTTCGGGAATTAAACCGCCGTTTAGCAGAGCGTACAGAGCGAATTTTTGGTTGAATTCCGAGCAGTACGCGCTTGCAAAACGCCGTTTGAAATTGGCAAGCACGTTGCAGTACGTTCTCCCGGGCGTACCTTGCGTATTTTACGGAGACGAAGCGGGCGTTCAGGGCTATGAAGACCCGCTCAACAGAGTGACTTATCCGTGGGGAAGAGAAGACGAAGAACTTTTGTCTCACTATCGCGCTCTAGGTGCGTTCAGAGAAAAATACGCCGATTATCTGACGGGAGAGACGCATTTTGTGAACGACAACGACGCGTTGATTATCGAACGCGAGTGCGAAAAAGGCAAAATGAGACTTGTCTGCAACAACCTTACGGCTTGCGTTTTCGTAAACGACGAACGAGTCCTCACGATCAACGCTTAAAATATAAAAACCGAGTTGTTGGATTTTAAATATCGAGAAGACATACAATTTGAAAGATAAAAAGATTTTTGCGGACGAAAAAAATTCGTCCGCTTTTTCATGTTTGCGAGAAGCAAAGAAAAATCAACGAATTTTTGTTTTTTTGGGTATTTACATATTGTTTATTATACATTATAATATATTTGTGTTTTTATTTCGCGCGTATACGTGCGTGTGTAGGTAAAAATGCCATTCTTATTCGGGAGAAGATATATGAAGAAAAAAGAGAAGGCCGCTCCTATTCTTGACGAGAAAGGCAGATCACCGCTCAAACTCAACTATCCGCAAACATTCAAAGTCGGCTTTGCGTTTGCAATCATCATGCTGTTTTGGACAGCGTACGATTTTGTCGTACCCCTTCTTCTCGAACAAGCCTACGGCTTGCCGAGTTGGGCGCGCGGCATAATCATGGGACTTGACAACTTGCTCGCTTTGTTCATGCTTCCGCTTTTCGGAAAACTCTCCGACAACGCGCACGGCAAACTTGCAAAGAAATTCGGTCGTCGTACGCCTTTCATCGTCATCGGCACGCTTTGTGCGGTTGTGCTTATGGTGTTCGTTCCCGTTGCCACGCTCAAACAACAGGCAAAGGCGGAGCAATACACCGCGTCTATCGAAGCGCAACTTGCAGACGATTCGTTCATGAGTCCGCTTCTTTCAGAATGGTGGGATAAGGCAGAAGCCAAAGAATCGGGCAGTGCAAACTATTGCGACCTTACTTATGTAAGAGATCAGAACCATCTCACAAAGGAAGATTTCGTCTCCATACGCTATTACGGAGACATGACTTCCAAAAAAGCCGTGCTCAATATGTTGGGCGACACGACCTACTATTATAAGGGCGAAGTTGTTTCCGATTTGAGCGCAACGTGCGAAGAGACGGGCAAAACTTATCAGGAAATGCTCGACAGCAACGCAAGTTACAAAAAATACGTTGCATCAGGCATGAACAATTACATTTCAAACGGAATTCACGAGAACTACACCAAGACCAAAGAAGGAATTCAAAGCCTTGCAATCTACATGGTCATTCTTCTTCTCGTGCTTATAGCGATGGCGACGTTCCGCTCTCCTGCGGTCGCGCTCATGCCGGATGTCACCCCCAAGCCGCTTCGCTCGCAAGCAAACGCAATCATCAACCTTTGCGGCGGTATCGGCGGTGCGATAGCATTCCTTATCTACACAGTGGTGTTATTCGGCCAAAGACTTGAAAACTACGTCATTATTTTCGGCTCGGTTGCCGCAGGTATGCTCTTGCTCCTTGCAGGCTTCATCGCTCTTGTCAACGAACGCAAACTCGTGGCAAAATGTCAGGAAATCTGCAAAGAATACGAAATTGACGACTTTGCGGAAGGAGAAAATCCCGATGCGGAAAAATTTGCGGAAGAACTCATTTCCGAAGGTGACGCAAATTACGCTCTTGATTCAAAACCGTCGGGCGACGCTATAGAAACCATAGATGAAAGTGCAGTCGATATCGTACACGCAAAGCTCGCTCCCGAAACAGTGGAGTTTGCAAAAGAAGTCGTTGCCAACGCCAAGAAAAAACACACAAGCCCGAAAGAGTGGTGGGGCGCAAAGTCCGACCTTGAAAAAGGCAGACTCAAATCCTTCATTCTTATCCTTGCTTCCATCTTTATGTGGTTTATGGGATACAATGCCGTGTCTTCTAACCTGTCGATTTATACGACAAAGGCTCTCAACCTGTCGGCAGGTATCGCGTCCATAATCTCCGGCGTTTCTATGGGCATCAGCGCAATCGCGTTCATCCCCGTCGGATATATGGCAGCAAAAATCGGCAGAAGAAAATCCATTATGATAGGCTTTGGCATGGCAGTCGTGTCATTCGTGCTTATCTTTGCGGCAGTCGCTCCGAACGACAACGCGGCAATTCCCGCAGTGCTCTTTGCACTCTTCTATCTCATCGCAGGTTTCGGCCTTATCATCGCAAACGTCAATACGTTCCCGATGGTCACCGAACTTTCCACTGCCGAAACGGTCGGACAATACACCGGTTATTACTATGTGGCAACCATGTCCGCACAGGCAATCACTCCTGCAATCGGCGGCGCAATCATGGACGCAGGCGGCAACAAATTCTTGTTCTTGTACAGTGCAATCTGCATCGTCATAGCAATCGTGCTTATGCTCTTCGTCAAACACGGTGACAGCGTTATCTCCGCAAAGGGAAGAAAACTCACCAAAGAAGAGAAGAAGCAAATCAGATTGGAATCTTTGGATGCCGACTGAGCAAAAATCGTCGCAAGTTTACGGACACCGCACAGTTTTGTGCGGTGTCCTTTTATTTGCCGGATTTTTGCTCTGCTAATCGCGTAGAAAATATGAATAACACATCCCCCATTCGGAGCGTACTTATAAACGGAATGTGTGACTTCGAAGACAGAATTGGAGCCGCAAGGCGGCGACCGTATCGAGCGTCGGACTTGACGTAAAGTACGAGAATGTGTGGCGTTCTGTTGCGTAGCTGCCACACAGGCGAAGTGGCATAATAAGGGAAATGGCGTTAGTTATGTCTCGACCGAGTGTTGTCCCCCGCCACGCGGTCACCGTGGGTTCCCTTGCAAGGGGGAACGGTGATAGGGAAAACACCTGAGGAAAGGGGAAAGTTGCATTTAGGGTATAAAACGCTCAACTTTTGTAGAGTGGTGGAAGAAATACCGGCACGGACCGGAAAGATGGGGCAATTTTATTTTGGGTTTTAGATATGCTTATAAAAAAATTAACTATATAAAAAAACAGCGGATTTTTGTGCCGTGTGATTGGTTTTAAGATTAGATTTCTTGAAAAGTCGCTTTCAATTCAAAGCAAGGGACGTTGCCGACATAGCCTATCATTTCCGCTTTGTCTCCGTCAACGGTGTATGCAAGCGAGACTTGCGAGCCGAGTTTTATCTCTGATTTGAATTCGATTTCGAGTGTTTTAAGAGAGTGCTTTTCAAGATACTCACCGCCGAGAACGTCTTCCATTTCGTCGAGATATTTGCTGTTGTTCATGTGCTTGTTTATATCGACTTGACTATATGCGACGGTGAATTGTTTTTTCTCTTTCTGTTCCCCCAAAGAAACGCCCAAGGGTAGTGGAAGTTCGCCGTCTTCTTTTATGCCCGAAACAACCACGCCGTATTCGTCGGGGAACGCCATTCTGCGTTCTTTTGCATCCATAAGAAGCCAAACCGCGCTTGCTTTCACGATTGCGTTTCCGCTCTCGTCTTCAAGGACGTAATGACGCGGAAACAGCACGCGCAATGTCGGACCTGCCCAACTTTTCAGCGTGACTTTTTCGTCGTATACGGGAAGCCTGCTTGCTTCGATTTTTATGCGAGCCACCACCCAAAGAACGCCTTTGTCAAGCGTTTTCGCTCTGCCTGCACCCAGTTCTTCCGTGTGTGCGATGGATATTTCCTGGAGCCATCTCAAAAGCACCGACGGACGAAGATTTCTGAACATAGTCACGTCGTCGGCAAGCAGTTTCTTTTTTTCGATATACGTCAAATCTGCCATTTTATCTTGCAATATGCGCCATGTAAAACATCGTTTACGTTATTTCGAGTTCTTTTCTGCCATATCGTAGACCGTATCGACGACATCCCCGACAGTGTCGAGTTTCATCCAAACTTTATCGGGAATTTTCACGCCGTAGTCGCTTTCGAGCGTGCAGATGATAAGTATATAATTGAGAGATTCGTAGCCCTTCGAGTTTATCGGAGTTTCGCGGGTTATCTCTTCGTTTTGTAATGACGGAATGTATTGCTTTACGAGTTTAGCGATGTTTGACTGAATTTGTTCCTTGGTGAATTGAGTTGCCATAATTCTCCTTTTGAACGGTGAAAAAGCGGTTGTTTTTTCGTTCTATGATGCGGCGATTGCAAGCAAATGCGCACAGCCGCTTTTTATATTTTTTTTGTGGTTATTGCAAAGCGTAGCGTTTCACTTTGCCGGTTGCTGTGCGAGGCAGGGCGGAGTCAAGCACCTTTACGTTGACGATTTGTTGATCGAAAGTGTGGGATGAGTTGAACCGTTTCACGTCGTCTTTCACTTTGTTTTTGTCAACGTTTCCGTCTTTGTTGCCGACAAAAAGCGTAATCACGTTGTCCACAAGCGCAAGTGCGATGTCTTCTATTCCGAGTGTGCTTTGAAGATCGGCTTCCCATTCGGCTAGGAAGATTTTCGTTCCGTTTTCGAGCACTAGAATGTCTTTCTTTCTACCCGTTATGTGAAGGTTTCCGTTTTTGTCGAATTTGCCCAAATCGCCCGAGTGGAAAATGCCGTTTTCAAGCACTTCGCGCGTTGCGGTTTCGTTTTTGTAGTATCCCTTCATCACGCATGTGGGCGCGAATATTAGAATTTCGCCGTCGTCTGCAATGGTAATTTTGTCGTCGGGGCATACCGACATCGCAAACGGGTCGTCTCCGCAACTTATGGCAACGCCGCTCGACGTCTCGGTGAGTCCGTATCCGAAGCGCACTTCGATACCTTTTGCTTTTGCTGCCGCAAGCATTTGTTCGCTTGCGGGACCTGCGCCGACGAGTATAACTCTCAAATCGTCGTTTAGCGCGTTCGTGGCAATCAAGAATTTAAGCACGGACGGCACGACGGATATTATAGTCGGGTTGAAGTATTTGCAATCGAACGGGATATATCTCATTCCTCTTGTCAGCGAGATTCGCGCGCCCTGCGTCATTGGCCAGAGCATTGCGCATACAAATCCGAACACGTGGGTGAGCGGAAGCATGCAAAGAAGATTGTCGCTAGATGTGCAAGGGAGTTTCTGCTGTCCGTTCCATGCGCTCGAGCAAAGAGATTTCGACGTCAGCACGACCGCTTTTGAAAGGTTGGTTGTGCCCGACGTGAAGAAAAGTATATCTCCTTCGCCGTCCGCCTTTTCGACGTTCTCTACGGGAGCGGTTTTAACCGCTTGCGCATACGGAGCGGTGAGTTCGTCGGTAAGAACGAGAGCAACGTCGGTCGCGGTCACCATTTTTTGAATAACGGCAGGCTCTTGCATAGGATCGAGAAGCACCGTTTGTTTTCCTGCAAGCACGCTTGCAAACGTATCGACGAGCCATTTTGCGCTCGGGGCTTGCAATATGCCCACGCAGTTTGCGTTTTCTTTTTCGAGTTGAGCCTTTCTTTCGAGAACTCCGTCGAAAAATTCGGAATAAGTCACGTTGAATATCTCTCCGTCCTTATCGAAAATCAAAGCGACGTCGTTTGTGTGTTTCTCGGCATTGTAGCGCAGAAGTTCTTCAAAGGAGTTAAATCTCATATTTTCCCGTCCTTTTTTGATTTTTCAACATTATTATAACACGCGTTTTTTGCATTGTTAATACTTATTTTACAAAATAGATAATAAAATATTGATAAAATTTTAGCAAGATATTTACTTTTGCAAAAAATGGTGCTATAACTATATCGATGAAAAGAGTTGACAAACGTATTTATTTAGAAAAACAAAATAGGATATATTGTCAAAAAGGAGATTATTATGGCAAAGAACGAAAAGATTTGTATCATCGGCGCAGGCCCTGCGGGACTCAGTGCGGCAGTGCATCTTGAAAAGAATGGCTATACCGATTACGCAATTCTCGAAAGAGAAGATCATGTTGGCGGAAAATGCCACTCTCCCTATCACGACGGCAAGAGATTTGAAATGGGCGCAATCATGGGTTGCCCGACTTATTATGCCGTTCACGAACTCGAACTCTTCGGCGGAGTGGACCACAACGGCCCGAAACTCGAACGTGCATACCGCAAACAAAACGGCAAGCCCTACGATCCGTTCGATCCTAAAAAGAATCCGCTTCTTATTCCGCACCTTCTTCGCATGAAGTCCCAAGTCAAGAAACTCGGCACGCTCCTTGCGACCAAGTATAAGGGATATCAATACACAGGACACAAGGGAATTTCCGAAGGCAAATACGACGGATACGATCCCGTCACGGGCGAACATGTCGTTGGTGAAAACCCCAACCTTAAAGATCTTTGCATGAACTTCACGGATTTCTGCAAACTCAACGGCGTAAAACTTGCTCAAGAGATTTGGATCGGACCGTACACCGCATTCGGATACGGCTTCTTCGATGAAATTCCTGCGGCATACGTTCTCAAATACCTTGACTTCGCAACGGCAATGTATTTCGTCAACAAAGACCTTTGGACGTGGAAAGACGGTACGCAAAGCATTTACGAAGCAGTCAATGCAAAACTTCAACATCCCGCACGCCTTAACGTGAACATCACCAAAGTCACGCGTCAAAACGGCAAAGTGCAAGTCTATATCGGCGAAGATATGGAAGAGTATGACAAGATCATCATCACCGCGCCGCTTCAACATATGCCCAACTACTTCGATGCAACCGAAGAAGAAAAGAAACTCTTTGCAAAGATCGATTACGAGCGTTACGACGTCACGGCAATCACTTGCAAACCCGGCACGTATTATCCCGATATGTCAGGTTATCTCTTCGATAACATGATTCCCGAACGTCTCGGACACCTTATGGTCTTCTATCACAGATGGGCAAACGAACCCAACCAGGTTCTCACCACCTACGTGCTCAGAAACTACAAGGGTAAGGAACTCAAGACCTACGAAGAAGCAAAGAAGATGGCTTGGGACGATATGAAACTCTGCGGCATCGACATCGACAAATGCGTCTACGAGAGAAAGTGGTATTATTTCCCGCACGTCTTCGAGAAAGACTACGCCGATGGTTGGTACGAGAAAGTCGAAGCAATGCAAGGCAATCTCAACACCTATTATGCAGGCGAAATCATGAGCTTCGGCGATATGGAAGAGACTGTGCAGTACTCCAAGGATCTTGTCGCCCGCTTCTTCTAAGAGTGCGCTATTGAGCGAATAGCTTTGTCAAAGCCCCTTGTCAACAACTCACGTACGCTTTGTACGTTAGGGTTGCTGGACAAGGGGCTTTTTCGCGCTCTTCATCTCAATATCGCACTCTTAGTGTTACATCATTCATCTATTTATCGCGTTTTTTTCTATTTCAAATAGTTTTAACGCGCGCTCTTCATCTCAAATATCCTCATATTTATATATTCTCGCAAGATAGCTCAACCAAAAGCACTATATATATTGAACGCACGCGTGTACACGTGCAATTGTGTGTGCGTATATGCGTGTGCATATATTGTGCGTGCATGTGCGTACGCGCGTATATGCGGATACACGCGTATATGAGAATACGCATGTAAAGTCGTGGAAAGCGGGGCAATAAACGTGTGTGAATAATATGGCATAATCTTGCAAAAGTGTGAGTAAATATACAGTATAATTTGCAAAAAGCATAAATAAAGTTTGATATTTTTGCGGGATTTGTAACAAATTTGCTCAAAAAGCGTAAAATGACTTATACAAAAAAATTTATTCTTATGCATTTTAAGGGTTATTTTGTATAAAAGCAACGAAAAATTGCGGTTGTGCAACCGATGTTTTGGTGGTTACAAAGGCAAAAAACTGGTGCAAAACGGCAAAATGGCAATACAAAACCGCAAAAATGTATGATAAAGTGGCATAAAAATGAGATTTTGGGGCAGAACGGAAGGGACGTCTTGAAAAATGCATAAAAATAAATTTTTTTGAAAAACAGAAAAAAAGTGTTTACAGATTCGGGATATGCACTTATAATAAACACAAATCAACAACCTAATAATAAACAAATCAGGAGGTAACAACAATGAAGCAAAGAAGAATTATTGCTATTTTGGCTATGGTTTTGGTTCTCGTTCTTGCGATTGGTTTGTTCGCAGCATGCGATAACCACAACAAACCGAATCCGACCCCCAAGCCGAGTGATAATACCGGCTGGCGAGATTCAAAAATGTATACCAACAACGACTATACTTCTCAAATGCCGAGCCAGTGGTGCACGATATTGTCGAGCGACAATGCGAACTCAACAATGGAAGATTATTTCACAAGTGCATTCTATGAGTTCAATTACAAGTTTGATGCAGACGGAAGCATCGTTCCCGGCGCATATACGCTTGAATATTCTGCGGCTACAAAACTCGAAGATGTAACTGCAAAATATGCAGGTCAATACGGTCTTGCAGAAGACGCAACTTCCGGACAGGCATTTGCAATGACTCTGCGCAACGATCTCACGTGGGATGACGGCACGCCGATCAAAGCTGCTGACTTCGTTTACACGATGAGCCAACAACTTTCTCCGAAGTATCTCTTCGACACCGCGTCCAACTACTATTCGGGCAACTATGTCATTCACAATGCTCAAAACTACGTCAAACAAGGTCAAAAAGGCTGGTTCGATAATGGCAACATGAATCTCGCATATTCTGATCTTGTTCTCGGTACTGACGGAAAATACACGCTCAAAGGCAATGAATGCACTATCGCATTGAAGAAATCTTTGGTGTGGCTCCAAGGCAAATCCCTTGAGTTTTACGTGACGAATGCTCCGCAATACTTTGACACAGAAGCATTTGCAAGCCTTCTTGCACTTGCCGATGAAAACGGCGATGTCGCTGTGACGGCTGCATCATTGGAACTTCTCACAAAAGTTATTACGGCAAAAGCATCTTGGGGTGAAACCAAAGAGAATACAGTCGGCTATATGTACGTCAACTACACTTATCCCGAAATGGACTTCTCCGAAGTCGGATACTTCGTCGGTGAAAACGAATACGAACTCGTTATGGTTATCGACGGAACTTTGAGCCCGCTCGATGATGAAGGCAACTTGACTTATGAAGCAGGTTACTACTTCAGCAGTTGGCCGCTTGTCAAGAGAGATTTGTGGGAAGCATGCGAAAATAGAAGCACGACCCCGTACAAGAATACGTACTGCACAACGACTGCAAGCAGCGCGAGCTGGGGCCCCTACAAACTCACGAACTATCAAGATCAAAAGACTTACACCGTTTCTCGTAACGAAAAATGGTACGGATACGGTCTTGCACAATATGACGGTCAATATCAAACCGACCAAATCATAACCCAAAAGATTGACGAATGGGATCAGGCTTGGATGGCATTCCAAAACGGTCTTGTTGACGGAATCAGCATGGACGTTAAGATCGCAGCGGATTACAGAACATCTTCTCGTGCATACTTCACTCCTGAGACGTATACGTTCGATCTCAACTTGCAATCTCTTGCAAACAGCCGCACAGAGAAGAGAAACAACCTTCTTTTGAATTACGACGAATTCAGAAAAGCAATCTCGCTCTCTCTCGATCGTGATAACTACTGTGCAACGAATAGCCCGAGCTCTCAAGCGGCTCTCGGCTTGCTCAACAACATGTACTACTACGACGTTGAAAACGGCAAAGTGTATCGTGAAAGCGTTCAAGCAAAAGAAGCAATTCTCAACGCATACGGCGCAATCAAGAAAGAAGACGGTTCTTGGACTATCGGTGAAAACACTTATACCGATATCGAAGACGCACTCGATGCAACGACCGGTTATAACCTTACTCTTGCACGTGAACTCGTCAACTCTGCAGTTGCAAAAGCAATCGCAGACGGCAAATATGCAAAAGGCGAAAAAGTTGTTTTGACATTCGGTGTCGAAACTGTAACTGCAAACTCCGATAGAATCAAGGGCTGGTTCCAATCTGCATTTGACGCAATGACGAAAGGTACGGATCTTGAAGGCTTGATCAAAGTCGAATACTTCATGTTCTCAAGCGCAACATGGTCCGAGCAATTTGCAGACGGTGAATACGACCTTTGCTTCGGCGCATGGGGCAGTGCGGCATTCAACCCGGCATATCTCCTTTGCGAAACTCAAATCAGCGATGAGAACAGATATGCAGTCAGTTGGGATCCGAGCACGGTCGAAGTGACGGTCAAGGCAACTCCCGATGAGAAACACGCAGACGGACTTTATACCTACAACCTCGCGCAATGGAGATTGATCCTTCAAGGCAAAGAGGGTTGCCCGGTCAATTTCAAGACTTTCCCGATGGAAGATCAACTTGCTGCACTCGGCGCAGTTGAAACCGCAATTTTGCAACAATACTACTCCATCCCCGTCTACAGCAGATATTCTGCAAGCTTGATGGGCTACAAAGTGGACTACGCTTCTTATGAATTCAATACGTTCATGGGTTACGGCGGAATTCGTTACATGAAGTACAACTATGACGATACTGCTTGGAACGAATTCGTTACTGCAAACGGCGGCACTCTCGATTATAAAAAATAATCGGCACGTTATTTTTGAATAACAGTTAGAAATAACTCGGAGTTGGGGCAAAAATCTTGTCCCAACTTCGTGCTATTGTTAAAGTAGCAAATAAAAGGACAAAAAACTATGTATATGTTCAAATACATACTCAAACGTCTCGGACTTATGCTATTCACCTTTTCGGTGATTATGTTTGTCTGCTTCGTTTTGATAAAATCGCTTCCAATCCCCATCAACGACGGTCTTGGTAAAGACAAAGAACTCTTGGAAGCAAACTTGCGTGCAAGGGGCTACTACGATCCTATCATGGTTCAGTTGTGGCACTATTTGGAGCGTATTTTCACCAAGGGCGACTTCGGTATCGGCACAACGATGTCGGGCTTCATAAACAAACCCGTTTGGGACTCGTTTGTCAAATGCTTGCCACCCACGATTCTTATCAACATTTATTCTTCTCTTATCGGTGTTCCTATCGGTCTCGGTCTCGGCATTCTCGCTGCGCTCAAGAAGAACAAATGGCAGGATCAGGTCATTTCAACGGGCGTTATGGTGCTCATTTCGGTGCCTTCCATCGTGTATGCGTTCTTGATTCAGTACTTCTTCTGCTTCAAGTGGAAATTGTTCCCGCTTTTCATGGCAAACGGCACGAATTATTTGTCGTGGGATATGTTCTACAGTATGTTGCCGGCAGTGTTTGCACTCTGTCTAGGTTCTATTGCAGGATACGCTCGTTACACGCGTGCTGAACTTACGGAAGTGCTGACAAGCGAATTTATGCTTCTTGCTCGCACGAAAGGTCTGACAAAAGGTCAGGCTATCGTTCGCCATGCTCTCAGAAACGCAATGGTGCCGATTTTCCCGATGATTTTGGGCGAATTTATCTCCGTTCTCAGCGGCTCGCTCATTATTGAGAAGTTCTTCTCCATACCGGGCGTCGGCGGTCTGTATTTGAACTCTATCAACTCGCTCGACTACGACTTCTTTATGTTGCTTTCGGGCTTCTACACACTGGTCGGTCTTCTTGCAGGTATCATCGTCGATATCAGTTACGGAATGATCGATCCGAGAATTAGAATGGGGGCGAAATAATATGGAAGAAATCTATAACGATATATCCGCCGAACAATTCCAATTCGTCGATAAGCAAGACTTGACGCACGAAAAAACGCTTGAAACAAAACCGCGCAGTTATCTCGCGGACGCTTTTTCGCGCTTCTGCAAAAACAAAGGTTCTATCGTGGGCGCGTGCGTCATTTTGGTTTTGGTGTTGTACGCGATTCTCGGCACTGCATTTTCGCAATATTCCGTTTCTCACAGAGATACGTATTTCCGCTATGCGCTTCCCAAAAGCGAATTGTTTGCAAATACCAATTTCTGGGACGGTTGTCAGGAAAAGACGTTGTCTGCCGCTACGTTCTATTATTACTATTACATGGGCGAAGAGACAGGACATTATGCAGTCAAAAATCAAGAATATACGATTGATGACGACAAGATGTATACGTTCCGTCTCGATTCCTATCAGAAGACGGGTTGCGTGTATCTGAAAATGTCCAAAGAAGACTATCTCCTTCTTCAACAATATCAAAACGAGAGCGGAAAACAAGTCATTTATCCGGCACTCAGATTGTCTATGAAGAGAATGGTAGACACCTATCAGATAGTCACAAAGGGTAACGTCTCAACCGATACGGCGGCGAACTATTATTACAAGTTCAACACAAGCACAATGCAAGCGCAACTTGACTCAAAAGGCAACGTTATCCCCGACTACAAAACACACAGCGTCGGACAACCTTCCAATGACAATTACAATTCTTTGCGTATAGCGGGGGACGGCGAGAACGGTATCGAGTACGAATACGCTCGTCCGATTGACTCCGGTTATGAAGTCCGCGTCAATTACTATGAATATTACGTCTTTTATCACTCATATGTGTTGAAAGACGGCGTTGATAAACCGTCGTTTATCTTCGGTGCAAACGAAGAAGGTCAGGACATTTTCACATGTCTTGCAGCAGGTGCATTGTTCTCGTTTGCGTTTGCTATTTCCGTTGCTGCAGTCAACTTGATCGTTGGCGCAATCTACGGTGCAATCGAAGGTTATTACGGTGGAAAAATCGACTTGGTCATGGAGCGTTTCTCGGATATTTTGTCCGCAGTTCCGACCATGATCATCGTTACGTTGCTCAAATTGCACATGGGAACATCGGGCGCGGTGCTCATTTTGTTCCTATCCTTCTTCCTTACGGGTTGGATCGGAATGGCGTCCACCACCAGAATGCAGTTCTATCGCTATAAGAATCAAGAATACGTCCTTGCGGCTCGCACGCTCGGTGCAAAAGACGCAAGAATCATCGTCAAACACATTTTCCCCAATGCGCTCGGAACTCTCGTTACCAGTTGCGCATTGGTCATCCCGTCGATGATTTACTCGGAAGTCAACCTGAGTTATCTCGGAATCATCAGTTTGACGTCGGGCAATCTCACAAGCGTCGGTACGCTTCTTGCAAGCGGACAAAGTGCGTTGATGACTGCT
>ENA-USUJ01001972-USUJ01001972.1-human-gut-metagenome-genome-assembly--contig:-NODE-1972-length-16341-cov-5.794946_pt1 | contig 16341 bp, 14 predicted proteins | sample MGYA00250061_ERZ773398 | MGnify/ENA primary metagenome ERZ773398 (study PRJEB29103, sample SAMN06111992) | human gut metagenome | biome: human gut; feature: ankylosing spondylitis patient; material... | reverse complement strand
AGTTTCTAAATCGTTCGCGCATAAAAATATCCTTGCCTTTCTCTTGCTTTTTTGCCGTTCTTCCTGTTATGATAGCATAAAAGAAAGAAAAGCTGAACAGGAGATGAAGTGTGGTTATGAAAAAAAGGCAGCTGTGCGGGCTGCTCGTGCTTCTGTGCGTTTTCCTGACGGCCTGCTCCGCAGCAGCGGAGACGGAGCCGGTGTCCATCAGCTTCATGCACGGTTGGGGCGGAAGCGGGGCCGACCATGTCGGTATGCGCGAGCTGTTTGCCGAGTTCGAGGCAGAAAACCCGGACATTCATATTGTCTATGATACCTCGCCGGATCTTGGGATCGTCATGGAAAAGGCCGCGGATATGCTTGCGGTCGATAAAACACCGAACATCATCAGTACAAATGGAAATGTACAGTATGTTTCAAATGCCACAAAGAAGGGCGTGGCGCTGGATCTGACGCCATATTTGCAGGAAGACGCGACGTTCGCCTCGGACGTCAGTCCACAGATCCTGCAGGCGCTGCAGGAGCCGGACGGCGCGGTCTATACGCTCCCGGATGCGGTGGAGTATATCGGCTACTGGTATAATGCGTCTTTGTTCCAGCAGGCGGGGATCACGGATACCGGAACGCCGGAGGGCACGGTCGTGCTTCCGCAGACCTGGGAGGAGTTCTGGGCGGCCTGCGATGCGCTGGCGGAGATCTCGCCGCAGACCGGCGCCGTGCCGCTTCAGCTTCAGGTCAGCCAGATGGGCTTCTTCCTTGGCGCGAGACTGGCAGCTGCATCCGAGGATGCGCTGTCCTTTATGCAAAAGCAGACGCCTGTGTGCCGCCGGGAGGATGCAGAGCTTGCGGTGTCCGAGCTTATGCGTGCGCTGGCCTATGACACGCAGCGCGGCACAGCGCCGGACGTCCGCCGGAATTTCTTTGACGGCAAGAGCGCGATCTATATTGACGGCGTCTGGGCGAATACAGAGCTTGCCCTGTTCGTCAAGCAATACAGCACCACAAGACTTGCTGCCATCCGCGGGCAGTCCGACCGGAACATCCGAAAGCTGCGGATGACCATTCAGAAAAAGCTGCAAAAGCGGATGTATGAGCATCTGAGCGAAAAGCTGGAAAACGATCATGGCCTTACCCTGCGGGAGCGCGAGTTCATGGAAGAATATGAATCGCTATTGCAAACCACGGGCAAGGATGCCGTGATCCGCCGGGAGAACAAAACAAAGCCGAGAAAAAAGAAAGCCGCCCTTGACGATGCCAAGGACGGTTGATACAATAGTAATATGTTTAATATATAGATAGATTACGAATTGAGAGGAACAGCGTCATGAATAATCTGTTTGCGCAGTCCCGTTCCCATTGGGTGCGGTATGACCGCTATGAGATCAAGACCGGCAGGGACGGAAAACGCTATATTACGCCGGAAAAGACGGCAAAGCCCGACATCTATAATCCGCTGAAGGAATCCTCCGAGATGGTGTTGGAGGCATTGAATGTGGGGATGCTGATGATGAACCGCGCCCCAGCAGACGAGGTGGAAAAGGCAATTTTGGCTTTTGTGACCCATTACGGTCTGTTGGGGCTGATGACGGCACTGCCCACCACGCCGTCGTTTATGGACTACGAGGCGGTTTATCTGCCGAAGAATCACTTCATCAAGGAAGAAAGCATGGCGACAGAGGATTATCTTGCTCTGTTCTATCCCTTTGACAAATTGGATGTGGTGAAAAAGGGCGTGGAATCCAGTTGGAATGTTTCCGGGGATAATATGATGATTGCCCTGACCATGACCTTTATGGATGAGCCAATGGCGAAGAACATGAGCTTCCAGCGGGAATATGCCGAGCCGTATGATTGGGTTGCCCAGCAGTTCAAGGATTGGGCGTTCACGCTGACCACCTCTATTCTGTACTATAACGACTACGACAGCATTGACGAGGATACAAGAAATCTTTACCGCAAGGCCATGGCTGCCTTCGGCGGCATTGCGCCTACCTATCATATCGAACTGCTGGAGAAGCCGACCATCTATTGGGACTTCCATTCGTTGCTGCTGGGCATCCAGATGATGTTCAGCTTCATGCTGGTGGACGATGCAAAGCCCCTGCGGCTGTGCAAGCACTGCCAGAAGGTATTCCTCGGCAGCCGGGCCAATTCCGCATTTTGCAGCGCCCGGTGCAAGAATCAGTATAATGTGTACAAGAGTAGGGGAAAGAATAAAGGACAGGCCGGTGAGGAAAATGGATGAGAATATGGCACTTACTCCATATGAAACAAGAGAAATTTTGTTTTATAAAACAGACAACGGCGATGTCAAGGTTGAAATCCTGCTATATCAGGAAAATCTATGGCTGACGCAGGCAAAGATGGCTGAGCTGTTTGAGGTGCAGAAAGCCGCTATCTCAAAGCACCTGAAGAATATCTTTGCCTCCGGCGAATTGATGGAGGATTCAGTTGTTTCCGTTTTGGAAACAACTGCGGCGGACGGGAAAAACTATCCCACACGGTACTATAATCTGGATGCGATCATTGCGGTCGGTTATCGGGTGAACTCCAAAAAGGCCACCATGTTCCGCATCTGGGCGAACAGGATACTGAAGGAGTATATTATCAAGGGCTATGTCATGGACGATGAGCGCCTGAAAGAGCCGGAGAACTTCTTTGGGAAGGATTATTTTGAAGAACAGCTGGAGCGCATCCGTGACATTCGCGCCAGCGAGAGAAGATTTTACCAGAAAATCACGGACATATATTCCCAATGCAGCGCCGACTATGACGTGGACAGCCCTGTGACAAAAGAATTTTTCGCCACTGTACAAAACAAGCTGCATTACGCAATTACAAAGCACACCGCAGCGGAGATCATCTATGACCGGGCAGACAGCACAAAACCGAATATGGGCCTGACAACATGGAAAAATGCACCCAGCGGCAGGATCCGCAAATCCGATGTTTCGATAGCCAAGAACTATCTAGATGAAACTGAGATGGGAAGCCTGAACGAAATCGTCACAATGTATCTTGATTACGCCGAGCGACAGGCACGCCGTGGAAACATCATGTATATGCGGGATTGGGTCGCACGGCTGGATGCGTTTTTGCAGTTTAACGAGGAAGAAGTGCTGCATCATAAAGGAAAAGTAACAGCGGCCATTGCAAAAGCCTTTGCCGAGAGTGAGTTTGAGAAATACCGTGTCATTCAGGATCGGCAGTATCAGAGCGATTTTGACCGACTTGTAGCCAGCACCGAGGAAAAGGATTAAAACGCAGAAATGCCCGTTATCGGCCATGCAACCGATAACGGGCATCTGTCATTCATATACGAGCTCAGTCAGAACGATTTCCTCCGCACGGCTGCGGATGCTGTTCATGCGGCGTACCCATTCCATTTGGTCGGCGGCTTTCAGAGTTTCTGTCACGCCTTCCTGCTTCGCCATTGCAGGAACGATGATTTCCATACGCTCATTGCAAGCTTGGTCGATCTCGGCCAGGTGCCAATGCAGCGTTCCGCTTGTGAGCAGGTTTGCGTAGAGAACTGGACGATGTTCTTTCAGATAGCTGCGACGCATACGTCCATACTTGCCGATCTGGTATTCCGGTTCATCCGGCAGCGCAAGGTTCGGGATAAGATAATCACCCTCCTGACGGTAAGTGCCACCCATTTTCTCAAATAGAGATTTCATAAGAATTAGCTCCTTTTTGTGTTGATTTGCAGCGGTTATAAGGATTATTCTGCTCCTTTCCTACAACTGCTGTTCCATTCACCACAAATGAGCCGCAGTCATATGTATTAGGTGGGAGAAACCACCCTCTACATAGTAACTCTTGATTTGCGATACTGTTGCTCTCGCCATCCTGGGCATCCTCGTTGCTCAGACGGCAGTAGAGAATGGTGATTTTCTGCTGATCCAACATCTTATCCTCCTTTGGTTGTTGGTCAGCCGACAGTACCGTTGTACACATCGAAATTATATCATGCTTTTGTGTCGCAGTCATTAACAAATCGCCCCCTTGTCAGAAAAAATGAGCCGTTTTACCTTGTTGGCAAGCGGCTCATTTCCGTCACATTCTGTTTCGATCACATACCATGTGTTTCCGATCTGGCGCTCAATAGTCTGACGAAAAGATGATTGAGCCGATTCCCAACGCTTCCGGCATTCTTCCAGAAAATCAATAGGCGGCTCGAAAATCGGTTCAAAGCAGGAGGAAATATCAATGTTGCCGATGGCATCGTTGATTTCTTCCATCGGGGCATACAAAACTGACAATACAAGAAAAACTGAAGGATCTGCGAGTGGAACGGCATCTGACTTTGGAGCAGCTTGCGGAAGAAACCGGCATTTCCAAATCCGCACTGGGTAAATATGAATCCGATGATTTCAAGGATATCAGCCCATTCAGCATTGTCACCCTGGCGAAATTCTACGGTGTATCCACGGACTATCTGCTGGGGCTGACGGAAACAAAAAATCACCCAAACACAGACCTGCACGATCTGCATCTGGGTGATGATATGATTGAATTGCTGAAAAGCGGAAAGCTCAACAACCGGCTGCTGTCTGAACTGGCTCTGCACAAGGACTTCCAGCGCTTTCTGGTGGACATTGAGATATTTGTGGATCGCGTTGCCGATATGCGGATCAATGACATGAATGCCATTCTGGAAGCCAACCGAAAGCAAATCATGGAAAAGCATAATCCCGGCGAGAATGATCTGTATGTGCGCACTCTGGAGTTGGCGCAGGTCAGCGAGGAAAACTTCTTTGCCCATGTGGTTCATAAGGACATTGACGGCATCCTACATGATATCCGGGAAGCCCACAGGAAGGACACCACTACTGCAGACACCGCTTCTCCTGTTGCCGAAATTCAAAAGCAGATGGAGACCGCCCTGCACTACGAGGGCACCGAGGAAGAAAAGAAAGCCCGTTTGTTTTTGGCGACTCTTGGCATTGACTATGACAAACTGACCCCGGAGGAATTTGTCACGCAGATCAATATTCTCAAAAAGTCCGAACACCTGAAAAGCCCCAATAATCAGCGCAGGAAAGCTGTGCCGTATGCGTAAACGAATACCGGGGCAGCAAAAAATGCGCTGTCCCGGTATTTTTCTGGTTTCAAATATGATAATGGAGTTTTGTACCATGGTAAGCTGAGCGGCTCCCTAGGATAGAGAGCCGCTGGTTGTTATTTTTAGCACGGATGTATTCGCCGTTGAGCTTTGCAGCGATAGTCTGCGAGTCTGTGGTGACGATGGACTGGGTTAAGGTGTAAACACTACGCCTACCAAAGCGGGGCGTGGGTAGAAACCAAGGAAGCCGACACGCAGTTTGAATCTTATCTCGATATGGCTCGCTGGAGGGTGCGGGTATCCAGTTCAATGGAACCATCGCAGTCACAGACACAGTTCCGGATGGTATAGCCGTTTTTTCGTGCCCAGTCGGCATAGCTACCGTCAATTTCCCGATGCGAAAGCCTGTTTCTATTTTTGGAGGAATCAGTCTTCCTCCAGCTCAAAGCGAATTGTCACACGGCTTTGACCTCCCACGGTACAGGTGAACAGAGTCAAATCCCAATTTCCACTTTCCATTCCCTCTATATCTGTGGGGTTCAGTGTCTCCCGCTCCACCATTTTGTAGATGAATACATTTCCGTCTATATCTGTAAAGGTGGCAATATCGCCCTCCGAGAGCGTTTTCAGGCTGCCGAAATGGGAGGCATAGTTATGACCACAGAGAATCAGATTGTTCAGATATGCCGACCCGCTGTACCGGCAGGGAGCAGTTTTCAGATTGGGATAATTCCACTCACTGATAACCGGCAGCTCCAGCTCCAAGGCAGGGATTCTTAAAACACCGATAAAGTCTATTCCGTTGATGGTTTCCACTGGCATTTCCATATTAGGGGATAGAACATAGTCCGGAATAACAGTCCGCTCATCGCTCACCAACGGCTCCTGATCCCCGGCGGAGTCCGAGGGAGCCTCTGGAGCGGCCTCTGCGGGCAAATACGCATCCAGCTGGGTTACCGCTTGCCTGGCCGATTGCTCTGCCCGCAGCTCGTCGTATAGGTTGTAGGATGCGAGGAAAAGGGCCGCCGCGATTAGCAGCAGCCCAACCGTAATCGACAGCAAACCCCTTTGTTTCCTGCCACTCTGTTCTTCATTTCTCATCTGTTGTACCTCTGCGGCGCACCAGGCCGATCACGACAAAGAGCAGTCCGGCGGCAATCAACACTGGAACCGGCCACCAGAGCTGGCCAGTCTGAGGCAGCGTCGGCTTTGTAGGTGTAGTAGGTTTGTCCGGCGTGGTAGGTGTTGTGGGAGTAGGTTCGTCAGGAATTTCCTCATTGTAGCTATTTGTCACCACAAAAGTGATACCATCCCGTGTGACCTCCACGGTATAGCCCTCCAACTCTTTCTCCACAATGGTCCACGTATAGCGATCATTCAATCCCGTCCAGGTGTACCGCCAGTTGTTTGCCGCGTTCAGGGTTACGGTATCATATACCTTGCCGTCACGAAGAAGCTGAACAATTACCTCTTTGGGACGATCTTTTTCATGTCCATCATCGGCCCAGACCTTCAGAACCTTTCGGTCGATGGTATGGTCATCTGGGTTATCAGGGATTTGGGATGAATCGAACTTTGCATTGACGGCTACATCATAAACCCAAATGTTATTCTCTTTGTCCAATCCAGGCAGCATTACCATGAATGGCGTGGGATCATAGCGGAAGCCATTTTGCGTGTGTCGATACCCCAGTACAAAGTACAAACCCGCTTTCAGGCTCTTTCCGGCGGTGGGAAAGGAAACCAATCCCTTATCATTGGTCTTTCCACTGTCTGTGGGGGAAATATCATCCCGCAATACATAGCCCTCCAGGGTGGATGCCAGTGTCCGCCAGGCCTCGTCATCCTTGCCCCGGATATTGACATGGAACTGGGCGAAATCTTTTGTGGTGGTCAGCTCGCCGTATTCGTCTACTGTGGCAACCAGGAAAATTTCAAACTCTGCACCAACCAGGGGCGTGTTTCCATCTTGATAGGAAATGGTCAAACTTACATCCTGGTTCAAGTCAATACTTCCCGCCGCCAGAGCCTGCAAGGGCAGGAGAAGGAATACTGCCAGCACACTGAGCAGCGCAGCAGTCATGCGTCTAATCCTCTTCATCGGCTTCACCTCCGTGTTTCGTCTTGGGCCGCTTTGGCAGCAGAAGCAGTATCAGCAGTAACAATAGAATCGGGATCGCCACAATGGGCGCCACCAACAGCGGTTCGATCTGGACGGCGTCGGCTGTGACGCGGACGGTTTTGGCCTCCTCCACATTGTCGATGCGGTGTCCCCGGACCAAAAGCCGATGGGTATTGATACCGTAGGGGGTGCAGGTCACCAATGTGCAGTAATCCTGACCCTCCACGATTTGCAGCGCTCCGACTTCCTGAGGCTCCACGATGAGGATCTGATCCACTTCATAGGTCAGCACCTCGTCCAGAATGCGCAGCAGGAAGATATCCCCCTCTCGGAGTTTGTCTAGGTTGGTGAACAGCTTGGCGCTGGGCAGTCCCCGGTGGCCGGAGAGAACGCAATGGGTGCTTTCGCCGCCCACGGGCAGGCTGGACCATTCCAGATGGCCCACGGCGATCTGCAGGACCGATTCCTCCGTACCATGATAGATGGGCAGAGAGCAATCAATGCTGGGGATTTCAATATAGCCCATGACGCCAAGACCGGACACATTCAAAAGCTGCTGGTATTCCTCCTTCTGTGCGTCGCTCAGAAGGTAGGCGTTGTCCCGTTCTGCCAAAGATGCATTGTAGGCCTTTGTGGCGGCCCAGATTTCGTCATATTGATCCTGGTTCAAATTTGCGACTTCTTCGGCATACGTGGCAATGGCGCGGGTTTGGTGGAAGGAGTTCCAGTAATCGCTGACGGAAGGATACAGCAGCAAGGACAGTCCCGCGAGAAGCACCAGGATCAGCAGCAGCGTTGTGAAATTTCCTTTTTTCTTCTTCATGCGGGGTTCTCCTTGCCGCTGTGGGCCGGGGAGGGAGTCCCTCCCCGGCGTTCACAGCGGGATGTCAGTGCGTTTCAGATATGTATCAGGGAATTAGCCCTTGGTGCTCATGCGCTTCTTGGTGACCAGCAGCACAGCCGCGCCGAGGACCAGAACAGAGCCGAGGACATAGAAGATGGTGGTGCCGATGCCGCCGGTGGAGGGAAGCTGTGCACCAGATTGGTTCTCAATGTTGGCAGAAACAACACCGGTGGAAATCACTCCGGTGAACTTATCACCGCCACTGAGGGATATCAGCGTGGGGTTATCGGAAGACACATCGTGAGTAGCCGTAATGGTGAACTCGATATCGGGAATTGTATTGTAGCCAGAGGGCGTGGTGGTCTCGACCAGCTTGTAGTCGCCATCATCCAGGCCACTCCAGGTAAAAGTGGTCATGTCCTCACCCTTAAGCTCGGACCCTACAGCTTCATATGTACCAGAAGCGTTCTTCTTATACAGGGTGAAGCCTGCGCCCTTCAGAGGGATGAATTCCGTGTTGCCGTCGCTGTCGGTGCCAGTTTTTCCAGTATCCTTGGACGCATCATAGGCGGGGTTCTTGGTAACCTTGTTGACGATGGTCTGGTAGGTGAATACGATGACACCATCATCGGGGGTCTTGCCGTTTTCGCCGGCCTGTTCATCATTGGGATTGTTGGTATAGCTCACATGGGAGGTGTTCTTGTTGCCGGTGGAGCCAATAACGGCCTGATTGTTCAGCGTGGAGGTATACTCAACAGAAATGACACTTCCGGCCTCGACAGAGGCAATATCCTTCAGGTTGGCAAAGCGGACCTCAAAGGTGCAGTCGTCGGTCAGGCCTTCGGTCACAACCTCATAGTCAGTGGTAATCAGCGTTCCGTCAACATAGACTTTCACAGAATTCTTATTGAAGCTCAGGCCAGCGCCTTCCTTATCGTGGAAGGTCAGCTTGTAGCCGTGGGTGTAGTTGGCGTAGTCCTGCGCAATGGTGGCGCTCAGCTTGAAGGGTACGGCATCGCCGATATCGTAGTCAGCGGAATCCTGCCAATCAGTGGTGGAGTTCGCCGCGCTGTCATTGGTGTCCTTAACCTTCTTATCGGAGGTTGTGGTTCCAACCTTGGGAGAGATAGTCGTGGGGCCGACAACCTGGACTACATACAGGGAGTAGGCTTCACCGTCATTGACAGGGCCGTTGTCCTTGATCAGATAGTAGCCGGTGGGTACGGTCAGCGAATTACCATTGGAAACCGTACCGAATTTTTCAGAATCCAGTTTCACATATTTCTGAATCTCCGTTAACTTTTCGGTGTTGCTCTTACCATTCACAGCGGCCAGAGCGTCCAGAGTGGTCTGATCGACAGCAGTTCCTTCGGTGCCGGTGCCGTTCTTGCCCCACTTGATGTTGGACAGAACACCCTCATGGAGGTCACCAGTGAAGATCTGGTATACATCATAGGTGCGGGTGCTTCCCTCGGGAGCCGAAATTGTAGTGTTTTCTGCCGCAAACGCGGTAGTAGCCAGAGCGAAAACCATAATTAGAGCCAGCAGGAGACTGGCGGGTTTTCTTGCGTGTTTCATTGTTTGACTTCCCTTCTTCTTTTTAAGTTTCTGCATAGTAATGGGATCATGCCGCGCATCAGGAGGATGCGGATTCCTCCTTTCTGCGTTTTGTATGGTAATACAACAGAAGGAACATCGCGCTTGCCGTTAACAAGACGCCTCCCTTGGTATACAGGGTGGTTCCGGCCCCGCCGGTGTGGGGCAGTTCAGGATAACAGACCTGATTGGTCACGGTAACGGCGGCTGCGGCGGTTCCGCTCTCGGGAATGGTTACCGCGGGGCCATTGGAATAGGTGACAAGGAAGTTTGCGCCGTTCACCGTGGCCAGCGTATTGTCTCCACGGATCGGCACGCCGTTAACATCCAACTCGTAGATGTAATACATTTTCCCAAGGGTCAGGTTTGTAAACTTCGCTGTCCCGCTCTCCGGCGTGACCGTGCTGTTCGCGTATGTGATGGTCACCGTTTGCAGCGGATTGCCGGTGGGATTTGCTTCGGCATAGATTCCGAAACGGTAGGCTCCGTCGATTTTTGCCAGATGATTGCCGCCCGCATCCAAAAATGCCTTGGCCACCGTGGCTTCGCCCTTGTGGTTGTAGGCCTGATAGGTGTAGTCCGCGCTTTGATACCAGACGGTCACACCATTCGGGAAGGTGGGACATTTCCCGTCCTCCTGCTGCTTTGCCACAGCGAAGTAGTGGGGCGCGGCATCCAGCACATATCCTTCCGGGGCCACTGTCTCGGTCAGGCAGTAGACGGTGTTATACGACATGGTCTGCTTGCTTGTTTTTCCGAAGGTCAGGGTTCCGTCCTCGCCGGTGGTGCCGGTCAGGGAAAGGCCGTCCGTTGTTGGGGTAAACGTACCGTCAGCATAGGTTCCCTCCACCAATGTGAACGTCGCGCCGGAAAGAGTCTGGCTGGTATTGTATTGATCCAGTTTTTTGACTGTTACACTGGGAGAAGTGTCCGCACCAGCGGTGCCGCCAGAAGAATAATGGAATTCTTTGACCTCAACGCTGCCGCCGCTTGGGGTGGTATAGCCTTTCCAATGGGCGTTGTTGGAAATGGAGATGGTCTGACCCGGCGCGGCGTTGACTGTGGTTTCATAGGTAACGGTCAGAGGCAGGTTGTCCGGCAGAACAATTTTCAGCGTCTGTCCTTCCACGGAGGCGGTCCAGTTCGATACCACCTCGCCTGTCTTGGTGTTCACCACCTGAATGGAAGCGGTGTCCAGAATCAGGGTATCGCTCAGATCGTCCACCAGGGTGATGGCATCCGACCCGCTGACCAGATCCTCGCCCAACTCATTCAGCGTGATCTTAAAGGGATACCGGCCGCCATTGGTTTCGGGGTTATAAGTGCCTTGCTTGGACAGCGTCTGTTTTCCGATTGTCACACCATTGCTGTCGTTGCCGATGGTCGTTCCCTCGGAATTTTGCAGGCTGACCACATTGTTGAACTCCTTGCTCACGCCGCCCAGAAGAACGTCAGGATCCGTTACCTTACAGACGATCTGTATCTCCACGGCATAATCGTCCCGGTATCCGCCTCCGGCTACCAGATTGTCAATATCCCAGATCACCTGCTGACCGTTGGTGTAATAGTAGTTCGTCTGGCTTCCCGCGTTGTTGCTGAGCAGGGCCTTCGCGTGTTCCGTCCAGCTGCCGCCTAGGGCGGCGATTTCCTCAGCTGTGAGCCGCGCAAAGGTGGGTTTGGGATCCTGCCGAACTGCTTTAGATCCCAGCCACCATATACGGACATAGGTTACCTCCATCCCATCCGGGATCTGCTCGACCACACGGTACCGCCCGGACAGGCTGCCCTCATAGTTCACATGAATCTGCCAGGCCACATAGGTACCCGCTCCGTTCAGCGCACCTGTGCTGATGGCCTGATTTGTGCCGCGCTGGATGTCCGTGGTGGAGTTGCCGGAACCGGGATAGGTAAAGACACGGCCCAGTTCCTTAAAGATATTTTCGCTGCCGTACAGGGTCTTGCTGGCCGTGTTGTGGTCCAGCCAGTTGGTGCCGTCGGAGGAGCTTTGCAGCTTATTGTTATAGGTAAAGGCGTCTCGTTTATTGGCGGGCCGTTTACTCGGATCGGTCTTGACAATCAGATAAAGGGAATCACCCTGCGTCAAGGAAATCTCTGTATTCAGGGTCAGCGTCAGAGAATAGGTGCCTTTCGCAACGGTATAGTTACGGCTTTCTAAGGCCTTCAGCAGGTTGCTGGCGATTAGCGAATCCAAATCCGCATAATCCGCGAGAGAGTTCGTTCCCAAATTGCCCGTATATACGCCCACAAAGGAGGTGTCCCGAATATAGTGAGCCGACCCGCCGACCGCATTCGTGACGTCCCTGATGGCAGTGCCCTTGGGCAGAACAGTTCCATCCACCTTGATGACCCAGTACAGTGCGCCATTGGCAAAGTCTCCGGTGGTCACCTGGGGTTCTTCGTAGTACCAGCTCTGCTTTTCCGCAGCAAAGCTGTTGCCGCCCGCCACAACGACGGAGGCTTCGGCGCCAATACCGGTTAGCACATACCGGAAGTTGCCGATTCCCACCTCACCGGTCAGTTCGAAGCGGTTGCTCACTACCACCTGCGTAATGCCGTCGATATTCGTGGGCTGCGCGTAGTAGGTCAAAAGGTAGGCTTGCGTTCCATCCAATCCAATCTGCTCAGGTGTGAAGCTGAAGGAGGTTTGCCCGTCAACTTTTACCCAGACGGTTTGATCGGGCGTGCGGCTGCTCAAATTGGCAATGGCTGCTGCATCGTCCATGCCGGAACCGGGTGCATTGCTGCTGATGGTATAGGCCTCCACCCGGACATAGCCCACAAACTCCATGTACTGGCTGCCCAGGCTGTCAGCCATGGACGCAGAGGACAGATCCCAGTCTCCCGCCTCATTGGCTGCCACCTGATACTTGTAGCTGCCGGCAGGCACAGTGAAGCTGCTGTCAGGGGAGGTGATTTGGTTAACGGAACTGTCGGTGGCGTCATACACGCTGCCGCTCATGGACACAGTGCTTTCCGTCTCCTGCTTCCCGCCCGCCAGCTTTCGGCTCCAGACCTTGCGGTTAATGGTCTTACTGGTGTTATAGCCTCTCAGCAATACGCCGCCATCTGTTCCGCGGTCATCGGTATAAATGCAGGCGCGATTGTTGATCTTGAAGTCTTTGTTTCCCGCCGCCACGAACACACCGGGCTCCACATTCACCGTGTAGGTCAGAGTCTTGCTCTCACCGGGAGCCAGGGAACCCACATAATAGGTGAAGCTATCGTTCTTCTTGCCGTCATTGTCCGTATCCGTGATGTTCAGTGTAGTTCCTGCCGTAATCTCCGTTAAGCCGCTGCTTCCGTTCTGGCCGTTGGAACCGCCCTGATAGAGGTGGAAAGAGTTTGCATCGTAAGACAGATATTGGCGGATGGCTGCTAAAGTCCCATTCAGATGATCGATTGAACCGTCCAACGCGTCCATAATTTTCACATTGTCCAGGACATGGCTGTTGTCCGCATTGGCCTTCACCCAAATGGTGTAGGTGATGGTGCCTCCGCCGTTTTCGCCGGGGGTAAACGTCGAGGCCACTTTGGACATGGTTGCACCAGCACGGGGCGTAAAGGTGACGGTGTCGCTGTCCCGCTGGTAGGTCTTGGAGTAAACATTCGCCGTGTTCTGAAGATTTCCCTTTGCCGTGACGCCGGTGTATGCATCCTTCAGCTTAACCCGGTATGTCAGAGTCCTGGTTTCGTTGGCTGCCATATCGCCGATGTCCCAGACCAGCGTGCCGGGTTTCGTCGGGTTTTCACCTGCGGGATCCGGGATGGGTTGATCCTCCGTGGGTGCCGCACCGATGTAGACGCTTCCGGTGCCTCCGGTTTCCGTGGGGCCATCCGTATCATTGGTAGCGCTGGACCCGCCCGTCACGCCCACATATTCCTCGATGTGCTGGGTATCCGCAAAGGTATCCACCACCTTGACCTCCGGGCAGCCATCCGCGCCGGCCTTCACGGTCAGGGTGTAAGTCAGATAATCGCCGTCTGTCTCCTCCGAGATGGCCGAGACGGTTTTGCTCAGATCCACATTTCCGTACTTGGCGACAATGTCACCAGCAAAATCGATGTTGATCGTTGTCTTGCCAATGAAAATTTGAGCGGTTCTATCTTCGCCGACCTGCGACAGGTTAACTTCTGCTTCCACAAAAAAGTCGCCGCTGATGACGGTATTCGTCTCTGTCTTTTGCTTTGCCAGCCATGTAGTATCAAAGGCAAGGGTGACCGTATTGTTTGCCACCGTGATGGTGCCCACCTCGGCGCTGCCGCTGGTGATTTTGCCGTTGGCCGTAGCGTTGCGAAACAGCGCCGGAAGGGTATAGGTCATCTTCCCGTCTGCCGCCAGAAGGGTGTCGATGGGGACATTGCCATAGCTGATCTCCAGCTTGAAATCCGCGTCGCCGGGAATATCCGTCGCGCCTGATACATTGGTCCACGCTGCGTTTTCATCCGTGCGGTAATAGAGTGTTGCGCCTGTGATATAGTTTTCTACGGAAACGGGATCGGTTGCCCCTGTTGTATCCGCATCCAGAGTCATCACCGAATAAGCGCGTGTTTTGGCGCCAGAAGCGTAGGCAGTGCCCATAACCGGCAGGCTGGGATCGATCTCCATGCCGGACATCTCTTCCTCCGGTTCGGTCGTTTCTTCCGTTTCTTCTGTCGCTTCTGTTTCTTCCGCAGTGCTGCATTCCTCCGTGTGGGTATGTTCCTCCATATCGCAGGTCAATTCCCAGGTGCCGTAGCACAGGGCGGTATGGGTGTGTTTTTCATCCTCGGGAAGCGTACAGGTCAGAGCCTCGGTATCCGCCGGTTCCTCCACCGTCTCAAAGCACGCATCCGTGTGCTGATGCTCCAAAACCTGGATTTTGCCGCAGATCAGATTGCCAGATTCCTCCAGGCAGCCAGCGGTGTGTTCGTGGAGAAGGATTTCCGCTTTTCCGCAGACCAGCACCGGTTCCGTTGCAACCTCGGCTGGTTCGGTGGACAGGTCACAAGTCAGCACCTTATTCCATGCATAGCAGTCATCGCTGTGCTGGTGCCCATCACTCTCCTCCAGGCTGCATATCAGAGTGCTGGTTTCCGTGTAGCAATCATCCGTATGCACATGCTCTGTACAAGTCAATTCGTCGCGCTCCACGGTGTAGCAATCATCCGTATGGGTATGTACTTCGGGCGCGTCTGCTTCCGGCACGGCATAGCAGCTTCCGGTGTGCTCATGGGTCTCGATCTCCGGCAGCGGGCACCAAAGGTTTCCATTTTCGTCATAGCATGCCGAATCATGCTGGTGAACGACAAAGTCTGCATACCCGCACGTCAGGTTTCCTTCGCTGTCATAGCAGGTATCGTCATGCTGATGGAGATTCAGGCTTTCGATGGTACACACCGGCTCGGTCCGGGTGGCAGAGGTTACTTGCGTGTAGCAAGCCTCCGAATGGGTGTGTTCAGGAATCTCACACGCTCCCTTTTCCATGGTAATGGCAGGAAGAATCAATGCGTAGACCGTGCAGAACACCACAACGCAGGCAAGACCGGTTACAACCCGGTACCAGCTTTTTTTTCTTTTATGCGCTTTCATATATTTTTCTGCGCTCTGTAACGCACCGTGCTTCATATGCCAATCACCCGCCTCTCTATTTAAGTATCCCGAAATCTGCTATCGGCCAGACCCGGAATACGATTTTTCCGACGATTTGTTCACCGGAGACGCAGCCCACCGTAGTGCTGCGGGAATCCACCGAGGTGGACCGGTGATCGCCCATGCAGAAGTATCGATTGTCCGGTACCTGGTAGGGCAAATCAATGTCACAATCCCCCAGGGATTTTTCTGTCAGATACGGCTCATCCAACAGATTGCCGTCCACATACACATTGCCCTCAACGTCGATATCCACCCACTGACCGGGGCCGGCGATACAACGCTTGACTAATATCTTGTTGCCCATGTAAAAGGCTACCAGATCGCCCAGTTCACAATCCGACCCTTTGACAGAGAGCACAATATCTCCCTCATTCAGCGTTGGCGTCATGGAAGCCCCGTAGATCTGCAGCACCGGCATCCAGATGGTGGCGACCAATACGGCTACAGCCGCAACGACCACAAGGGTATAGACAGCGCTTCTCAGGACCCGCCGATATCGCTTTTTGTATTTCTCTCTGTCAAGCTCCGTTTCGAGCTGTTCCAGGGTTGGAAGCTCGCGGGACGGATTTGCTGTGTTCTTCATTGATCTCAACCTCTCCAGCGGACTGAATCAATTGCCGCAGTGCTTCCTGGTCTGCCAGCAGTTTGGACGCTCTGGCAGCGACCTGCTTCCAGTAGGCATCCGCATCCGCGTGTACTTTTTGGCTGTACGCCTCTGCCTCCTGCCGGATCTGGGCGGCCTCTTTTGCCGACTGCTCCTTGATAACGCGGCTGATGTCATCCTGCTGGCTGCTGATCCGCTGGATATTTTCCAGATACTGCTGCGCCGCGGCCTCCGCCGCCTGAAAGACACCGTTGAGGGGCAGCCTCCGCCAGGGAACCGGCTTTGTCGATCTCGATCCTGCGGTCCCGAAGCTGTGCTTCCGCCTGCTCCAGCCTGATCTTCAGCTGGCTGTTTTCTTCTGTCTGGGCAATCAGCATTTCCAGCAGCTCACTCCGGCTCAAACGCCGCAATTCTTTATCCGTCATAGAGCACCTCCAAATCTGTGCCGCCGCGC
>ENA-USUJ01001967-USUJ01001967.1-human-gut-metagenome-genome-assembly--contig:-NODE-1967-length-16357-cov-7.607617_pt1 | contig 16357 bp, 15 predicted proteins | sample MGYA00250061_ERZ773398 | MGnify/ENA primary metagenome ERZ773398 (study PRJEB29103, sample SAMN06111992) | human gut metagenome | biome: human gut; feature: ankylosing spondylitis patient; material... | reverse complement strand
ATATTGTTACACCACAGAATGTGAAATATGCGGAAGAGCACTTGAAAATAGCAAAAGAGTGTAGGCATAGAAAAAGCCGTTTTTCACCTCGACGTTTGCGCCCATCTTCTCGCAGTATTCACGGACAATGGCTATTTCAGCCTCTGTATCGGTATAGAAGTGGTTTATCGCAACAACTGCAGGCACGCCGTATTTACGCATATTCTCTATATGTGCGCCGAGGTTTACGATGCCCTTTCTGAGAGCCTCTGTGTTCTCTGCGGTAAGCTCGGTTTTCGGAACACCGCCATTATATTTCAACGCACGGATAGTAGCTACTATGACCGTACACGAGGGCTTAAGTCCTGCGTAACGGCACTTTATGTCAAAGAACTTCTCCGCACCGAGATCACTGCCGAAGCCTGCCTCGGTTATGGCATAGTCGCCAAGCTTTAACGCAAGCTTGGTCGCTCTTACGCTGTTACAGCCGTGAGCAATGTTTGCAAACGGACCGCCGTGAATGATAGCGGGAGTATTTTCGAGCGTCTGCACGAGGTTGGGGTTGATAGCGTCCTTTAAGAGTGGAAATGCTGCTGCAAAGTCATGAGGGCTTTATCCATCTGCTTCCTGCCCTGCCAGATAGCTGGACTGCCGGCAACTTCCGTGGAATGCGCGTACGCGGCGGTGCTTCCATAGACCTGGACTGGAAGGATGGACGGGCAACGAGGGCTGTTGTTACCGCTCTTGTTCCGGGTAAATTTACAGTAAAGATGCCCGCAAGTGCTGTCCGTGCCGAAGTGAAGGTAGGAGGACGCACGCGTACTTACAAAGAACCGGCATTTCCGTTGGATTTGAACAAGGGAGAGGCGGTGACCATACATTTCTTATAGGAACGTTCCCCTCCGACAAAATTATCAAGTTATTTGTCTTTCGCGCCCGAATGCTGTACATTTGCAGCGCATGTAGAACAAATATCTTAGATAATTATGAAAAATAGAGTACGTTTTTTCTTCTTGTTTCTCGGCTTGCTGGGAGCGTTGGCAGTTCATGCACAAATCAATGAGTTGCCACGTTCCACACCCGAGGCAGAAGGAGTCCCTTCCAAGGCTGTCACTGCCTTGTTTGATTCACTGATGGCATTGCCGAAAACAGATATCCACAGCGTGGTGGTGCTGCGTCACGGCAAGGTCATCGGAGAAATCTATCCGGCTCCGTTCGCGCCGGAATATCGCCATACCATGTATTCCTGCTCCAAAACCTTTGTCGGGGCTGCCGTAGGACTTGCCATTGCAGACAACCGCTTGCGCTTGACAGACCGTGTCGGTACCTTCTTCCCGGAACTTCTTCCGGATTCGGTTTCCGCTAATCTGGCAGACATGACTGTCCGTGACCTGCTTACCATGACGTCGGGTATCACTCCCGACTGGAATATGCGCAACCTCACTTCCGACTGGATACGTACCTTCCTTGCCAAACCGGTGAAAACTCCGGGCAAGAAGTTTGAATATGATTCGATTAGTACCTATATGCTTTCTGCCATTGTGCAGAAGGTGACGGGCATGACCTTGCTGGATTATCTGAAGCAGAAGCTTTTCATCCCGATGCATATCACGGACGTTGCGTGGGAGATAAGCCCCGAAGGCATCAATACCGGTGGCTGGGGACTGCATATCCAGAGCGAGTCGTTGGCAAAATTCGGATTGTTGCTGCTGAACCGGGGTGTTTGGGAAGGCAAGCAGTTGCTTCCGGCTTCCTGGGTGGAGCAGATGATGACCAGACAGATAGGAGATTATGGCTATCAGATGTGGCTTTGCGAATATCCGGGTGCTGTACGTGCTGACGGGGCTTTGGGACAATACATTCTGATTGTTCCGGATAAGGATATGGTAGTGGTCATTACCGAATGTACATTGATAGACGGTCGTCGGCAGCGTCGTCTGATCTGGAACCGCTTGTTGCCGGAGGTCGGTGACCAGGTATTAGCGCCCGGTAAGGACTACAAGCGCCTGCAGAAGAAACAGCGTTCTTATCAACTGCCGTTAGTGCAAGGAAAGGCTGCTTCCTCCCTTTCACAGAAATACGCAGGCAAGCGCATCCTGCTCGGAGAGAACAAATACGGATGGCAATCCATCGAGCTGCAATTCAAGCAGCAAGAAGTAGTGATGACTGTGGTGGAGAAAGACGGAAAGACATACAGTCTTCCGTTTGGCTATAAGCAATGGTCGAAAGCGGCAATTGATGGCTATCCTCCGTATTCGGTTGCTGCAAAGGGGCGTTTTAAGGGTATAGAAGGCCCTTTCCAGGTGGCAGGCAGTTATGCGTGGGCGTCACCTGATGCTTTGCAACTGAAAGTACATTATGTCAACTGGATAAGCGCTCTTGGGCTTACGCTCTGCTTTGAGGATAACAAGGTACTCCTGACTGTTACGGAGAATTATTCTTCGGGTGAAGGGGTGACTTTCGAAGGTACATTAGCACATTAAAATAATGAATCGTATTTTGCTTACTCTAAAACGGCCTTTTATCTGGCTGTACCGTTTCCGGCACCGTTGCGGCTACGGTGTACATTCTCCTTTTGCCTTTAACCTGATTACGCATGTAATTTACGAAAGTACGGCTTATTATAAATATGAAGAGCTGGCCAAGGCACAGAAGCAACTGGAGCTGGAGAAAGATAAACGTTGGAAGTACGAATCGAAGAAAGTAAAACGCCTTCTGTTCCGTCTGGTAAACTATACCCAGCCGGAGACCATTGTAGATGCCGGTACGCTTGCCGCTTCTGCCCTCTATCTGAAAGCGGGGAAGGAGGGAGCAGATTATACTTCGGCTTCCGACCTTTCCGAGCTCTTTCTGGAGAGTGGCGTTCCCGTTGATTTCCTTTATTTACACGATTATCGTCATCCCGATTTTGTAGAGGAGGTCTTCCGCATCTGTTCTGCCCGTACCAGGGGAAAGTCTGTTTTTGTGATTGAGGGTATCCGTTACACTCCGCAGATGTCTGCCCTCTGGAAACGTATGAAGCAGGACGGGCGGGCGGGTATTACGTTCGACCTTTATGACCTTGGTATCATATTCTTCGATAAAACAAAGATAAAACAAGACTATATTGTCAACTTTTGATTATCTTTAGGCGTTTCAATAGTGATTAGCGGTTAGTGATTAGTGCTTAGCTCCACTTACTGGCTGCTAAACATTAATCTCTAACCCCTAAACATTAATTCCTTATGAAGATATACACCAAAACCGGAGATAAAGGAACCACCTCTCTTGTAGGCGGAACCCGTGTACCTAAAACGCATATCCGCCTTGAGGCATACGGTACGGTGGATGAGCTGAATTCCAATCTGGGTCTTCTCATCACGTACCTGCTTGACGGAAAGGATAAAGATTTTCTGCAGCAAGTGCAAGACAGACTTTTTGCCGTAGGCTCTCATCTGGCCACAGACCGGGAGAAAATGGAGCTGAAAGAAGCCAGTATCATCAGCTCGGAGCAGGTGGAAATGGTGGAGCGGGAGATAGACCGTTTGGATACTCTTTTGCCTCCTCTTTCAGCCTTTATTCTTCCCGGCGGAAGTCGCGGTGCGGCAGTCTGCCACGTTTGCCGTACGGTTTGCCGTCGTGCAGAGCGTCGGATTCTTGCTCTGGCCGAACAAGTGGAAATCGCTTCGGAATTACTGGCTTACGTGAACCGCTTGTCTGATTATTTGTTCGTTCTTTCCCGTAAAATGAATCAAGACGACAAAAAAGGTGAAATATTTTGGAATAATAGTTGCAAGTGAAATAAATTGTTATACTTTTGCCGAAAAATAGAAATAGGACTTAATATTCACAATTTTAATACTAGAGACTATGTATTGGACATTGGAATTAGCATCTAAGTTGGAAGATGCTCCTTGGCCGGCAACTAAGGATGAATTGATAGATTATGCCATGCGTTCGGGTGCTCCGCTTGAAGTGATTGAGAATCTGCAGGAAATGGAAGATGAAGGCGAGATTTATGAAAGCATAGAAGATATTTGGCCCGATTATCCCAGCAAAGAGGACTTTTTCTTCAACGAGGAGGAATATTGATACGCTTTAAAAGAAAAAACTTACCGGTATGTCTGGTAATATTTTGAAACATAGGGAGAAGTAATTCCAAAACCGATAACTATGGTTGAAGAATTACTTCTTTTCTTTTTAATACCCCCACACTACAATAATAATGAATGTACAAGAAGCAACGACACGCCGGTTACCGGATTTGAAGGAAAGGCATCTGCCTGAAAACTGCCGCGAAACCATAAACACGATTTTAAAGGAGACTTACGGCTACGAACAGTTTCGTAATCTTGAGATTTACGATGACTTGTCCAAGGGAAAAGAGAAACTCTGCATTTCGCAGGGACAGCTGATAGAGAACGTTATACTGGAGGCTGAAAAGGCTTGGAAAAGTGAAACGCAGGTAGACAATATATTGTTGACTGCCCCTACCGGCTCCGGAAAATCCTTGTTGTTCCAGCTTCCTGCCATCTATTTGGGGAAGGAGTATAATCTGCTTACCATTGTGGTTTCCCCTTTGAAGGCGTTGATTGTAGACCAGGTGGAAAGTCTGCAGGAACTGGGGTATGCGCGTGTGGCATACGCCTCGTCCGATTTATCGCCGGAACAGAAGATGGAGGTTTACCGGCAGGTGCGTGAGGGGGAGATTGATTTGTTCTATCTCTCGCCGGAATTGCTTCTCTCTTACGACATCAAGCATTTTGTAGGCGAGCGCCGCATCGGTCTGGTGGTGGTCGATGAGGCGCATACGGTAACGACATGGGGTAAGGAGTTCCGTGTGGACTACTGGTTCTTGGGGCGCTACCTGACTGCTTTGAAACAGACTCTCGGCTATAATTTCCCGTTGTTTGCATTGACCGCTACGGCTGTCTGGAATCCCAAAGGGGGCAATGACATGATATTCGAGACTATCCGTTCCTTGCAGATGGAGCCTTGTGTGCTTTATGTAGGTACGGTGAAGCGCCGGAATATTGGCTTTGACATCCGTCAGATGGAGATGGAGGACGGGGAGACATACGACAAGGCAAAGCAGCGCGTGGTGGCTGCGCGGGTCGAGGACTTCCTGGACGGACACAAGACATTGCTCTATTATCCTTTTGCGGGTGGCATCGACATGCGCCTGAAGACGTGGGTGAAGCCGGCAGACTGGCGTCTGGTGGCTTCCTATTATGGCAAGAAGGAAAAGGAACAGAAAGCTGCCATTGTGCAGGAGTTCAAGGAAGGGACCAAGAAACTGATTGTGGCTACGAAAGCCTTTGGTATGGGAGTGGACATCAGTGATATAGACCGTGTATACCATGTGGCGCCATCCAGTACGTTTGTCGACTATATTCAGGAGATAGGGCGTGCCGCGCGTGATACGGAGATACGTGGCATTGCCGCTACCGACTACCATGAACGGGACTTCTATTATATGAAGCGTCTGCATCAGACGGGGAACATTGCCCAGGAACAGCTGGTGCTTATTCTGAGAAAGCTCATGGAAGTGTACCGCATGAAAGGGGAGAAACCGGAAATCATGGTGTCTTTGTCCGATTTCGAGTTTGTGGTGAAACTGCCGCGTACAAAGAACAAGCTGGAGTATGAAGCAGAGTTGGGACAGCTCATCAAGACTGCCTTGCTTTGGCTGGAAGACGATTTGATGCAGCGTTATGGCAGGTATCTGCTTGAAATCAGTCCCAAGAATTTGTTGACCGAAGGATATGTCCAGGACAAGACGGGTGATGTCTTTGCCCGTGAATTCCATAGCTATCTGACAAAGGTAGAAGGGGAGGACGGGGTTTACGTCGCACGTCTGGAAGCGCTTTGGGAAGAGCGTTTCCCGGAGCTTGGCTACAAGGAGTTCAAACAGAAGCTGAATAATGGAACGTTGCGGGAAGGTGCCCGTGCCGTATCCGTAGGCAAGCATGAGGTGCTGTTGAAGGAAGATGCCTCCGTCATCCGTGAACGGATGGATGCCTTGTTCAAGAGCCTGACAACGATGCTGAAAACGGCATTGATAAAGTCGAAAGGACGTTTTGATGAAGAAGAATTGCGGGCTGTCTTTGCCGAGCATGGCATGGACGTGCGCTCTGCCAAACGCTTTATCGGTTCCCTGCTGGAGAGTCGCACGGAGGAAGGCCGCAGTGTAAGCTATATCAGCAGTGTGAAAAAGAAAGATTCCAATGAACTCTCTTTTACGGTGACCAAAGGCTTTGATTTGCTTCTGTCGCGCTATCAAAAACTGTTTAGCCAACGTATAGTGGGCAGTAAGGGAGACCGCCTGTTGTTTTATTGCACTCCTTTCTCGGACTTGAATATGCTGCTTAATCTGCTTTCTATGCTCGACTGCCTTTCGTTCAGTGTGGAGGGTGGCGGTACGCCTTGCGTATTTGTCCGTTTCAATGACCCCGAAACTCTGCAGGAACTTGCGCTTGGCGATGATTACCGCAATCTGATTCTGGATACCAACGAGCAGATATTCCAGGAGCAGATTGACTTGTTCTCTTTCTTCTTCGGAACAGATAAGCTGACGGATGAACAGCGCTGGGACTTTATCGAGGATTATTTTACGGGAATGGGAGTGGACGACTTGAAAAAGAAGTTTGTGTCCTTGTAGCACCAATTCGTTGAACAGCCTTTCCAGAGTTACAGTTCATCTTTGCTTTTACTGTAAAGATTGTGAGTAATTAGTCTAAGTGCTCCTGCAGAAACCGTTGCAGGATGCGTGCATGGTTGTATATCGGTGCTTTGGAAGCATATAGTAAGGTTATGGTATGGTGGTGTTTTATGGTGTCAATGAACCTAAGGGCGGCTTCCGAATTTTCCAGTTCCTTGCGATACATGGCTGCAAACCCCTCCCAGTGTTCCGCTTGGTCTTCGTGAAACCATTTTCTTAATTCAGGTGAAGGGGTAATATCCTTTTCCCAGACATCGTATTTCAGATGTTCCTTTTTTATGCCGCGAGGCCACAGCCGGTCCACCAATACACGGTAGCCGTCTGTTGCATCGGGTTCTTCATATACCCGTTTGATTCTGATTTGTGTCATGGCTGTTCTCTTAATTTTGCTTCCATTTTGATGGAGCGTGGGAAAACGATATTATTTTCCAGATGGATGTGCTGGTGCAAGGCCTCTTCAAATGCTTTAAGCTGTTGGAGTACGAGGCGGTAACTGTTGCAGGCATCTTCTGGAGCTGTATAGCCGTTGGTCAGATGCTCTATGTGGCGATAGCGTTCTCCTTCAATGTCATGTTCTGCCATCATGACGGATATGGGAGCTTCGATGCTTCCACAGTGGAATTCGGGCAGGGGAGTATTTTCCAGCTTAGCCTTTACCATCTCATAGATGTAGGGAAACAGTACCAGTTCCTCTTTGTCGAGATGGGCATTGAGGTCGGAGAGGGAATCATGAAAGAGAGCCTGCACATTGTAGAGTGACGGATGTTTTTCACCGTGTACGCGACATATTTTATCCAGCAGTTCTTCAATCTCGGGACCTTGTGTACGGATATTACGGTGGTGGATTTTGAGAATATAGTCCACCAATAAGTCCAGAGGCCAACTCTTGAAATCAATATTTTCGGAGGTTGTCGGAGCCAGATGCTCTATTTCTTCTATCACCTTCTCCATATCGGCTCCGGCAGTTTTACTGGCTTCGGGAAGCAGTGCGGAACCATGGCAGCAGAAATCAATGCCATATTTATCAAATATCCCGGCATTGTTGAAGTTGTCGGCTACGATTTCGCCGACTGTCATACGTTTATAATCCTTCATATGTTATCTTGTTTTTGTTTTCCACAACATTGTGGAAACCTGCTATATATACAATTATATGGCAGATAATGTTTGAAGGGTTATGATTATTTGAGTTTTCTTGCCCGGTTCTTTCATTTAAAGGAATTGGAGGAGTTATCACTTCGCTCCGCTCCGTCAGGAGTTGAAGAAGTTAAAGCCGATACTTCTGTGAATACATACGCACGAGTATTGGCTTTAACTCCTAAGCCGACTTGTCGGCTGATAACTCCTTTAAATGAAAGATTCGTGGTTTCCTTGTCTATCCTTCTACTTTTTGGAATGCCAGCCGTTCGTCTCCATTGGCCAGAAGGATGATGCCGCAATATTTGAATCCGTGCTTCTTCAGTATGTATTGCAGGATATGATTGTCCCGGTGGGTATCTGCACGTAGGTTGGGTATTTGTTCGTAGCACCATTGCAGGCAGGCATTGGCCACTCCTTTGCTGTGTTCTGTACTTGCCAGCCGGTGAATGACGCCGTAAGGAAGCGTATCTTCCACCCATTTTCCTTCATAGATATGCGTATATGTGGGGTCGTTTCCACGGATAAAGGCGAAGGTTCCGATAATTTCTTCGGTATCGTCGGTGCACACATAGCTGTTTCCTTGTTCGATGTCTGCTATGACGATTTCCCTGGAAGGGTAGTTGCCTCTCCACTGCAGCATATTTCCGTCTTTCCGCATGATGTGCTTCGCTTGTTCAAAGATGTCCATAAGGATTGTAATGTCTGTGGGTTGCGTCTTTCTGATTTTTATCATAGCTTTTTATTTTATCTGTGTGGTATCTTTCTTTGATTCAGGTTGCAAAGGTAATGCGTTTTGTGATTCATTGTTCTCTTAAATGAACAAATGCTAATAGATGTTGTTTCTTTAGGAAGAATTTGCATATATTTGTCCCGTAATATTAAACACAATTGATTATGAAAAAGATTTTTAGTGCTTTCGTGATAGCTGTATGCTGTATGTTTATGGCTATGCCTGCCCAGGCCCAACTATTGAAGTGGGGTGTTAAGGGTGGTGTGAATATGACGAAAATAGATTGGGATGGCGGATATAAGGGAAACAAGGATAATTCTACCGGTTTCTTTATTGGTCCGATGGCTGAGTTTACCATTCCCATTGTAGGCTTGGGTGTTGACGGTGCTTTGCTGTTCTCTCAGCGCGGCAAGGACGAGGTGAAGCAAACAGGACTGGAAGTACCCGTAAATCTGAAATATACCATTGGCTTGGGTAGCTTGTTGGGTATTTATATAGCTGCCGGTCCCGATTTCTTCTTCGATTTTAAGAAGAAAGACTACGTAGATCGCAAGAAGGCTCAAGTGGCACTTAATCTGGGTGCCGGTGTGAAGCTGCTGAAGCATCTCCAGGTTGGCGTGACCTATCAGCTCCCGATGGGCGACTCATTTACGTGGGAGGAGGCGGGTAAGGCTTTCGGTGCCAAGAATAAGACTTGGCAGGTGTCTGCGGCGTATCTCTTCTAAATGTAGTAAAACGATTTGTGGAATATAATATAAGAAAGGCTCTCCTACAAAAAGGAGGGCCTTTCTTGCGTTTTTGATGGGAATTGAAAAGTTTATCAGATGGCTTTATCACCCATTCCTGAATCTTTCATGCATAATTTCCAATTCCCTAGATAGCGTACTGGTTTAAAGTACCAATTGGTCTTTCTAGTTTCGGTAAAGTAAACGGTGCATCTTACTTCATTATCTTCGGCTTCTTTAAATTGTATATTATCAATTTTATATCTATAGATAGGAAAGAGTTCAAATAATGTTTTAATATGTTGCATGTCTTCATTATCTAAAGGTTCTGGTGCTTGATTAGGTATTTTAGCATCCATTTTGTATAGCATGGCTACAGCTTCGGCATACTCTTTATTTTGAGCTAAAGTCATGAATCGGTTTACAAGCTCAGTCACAGTTGCTGTATCTCGCTGTGAGAGTACCATGATAGAGGATGTTTTGGGGGCAATACTTTCTACTCTTTTCTTTTCTTGTTTACAAGCTGTCATCAAAACAAGTACATACAACAGTATACTTAAAGACTTTATCGTTTTCATTCTTTTATCTATTTTTGTTAGGTGATTTTGGGGGCATATTATTATGATTGGTATCAATAGGCTGGAGCTATATTAAAATATATAGCGAAAAAATGAAAGAGAAATAGCTTCTTCACTTCACTCCAAGTGAACTGACCACATAATTTCAATATGTAGACGTCTTTATAGATTAAAAAGAGTGCCCTCTTTTGAAGGCACTCTTTCTATTGGAGATTTCTATTTAATCTAATGATTAGACAGTTCCGTGAACATCAATAACAATATTAACTTCAATAACACCCCATTTATAAGTTACTTTTACAGGAACTTGAATTTGGTAGTTACCAACTTCATTACCATTGTTCTTATAGTTTAGAATACCCATATGTGTACCATCAATAGGCTCTGTAGACGGAGTATATGTTATTTCGATATTATTACTCTTAGAGCTCAACAATGTTTCACCCAATGTTCCACCATTCAAATTAGTTGTGATATTAGCTTCATCTACTTCAATCTTCTCAACTCCATAGTAAGTATAGTAGTTATATCCTTCCGGACTGAACTCATTTTGTTCCTTGTTATTACGCCAGTCCGTAAATGCTAATACCTTGCTGAAGTCAAGCTTGTCACCGTCATTAATAGCATCTTTCAAGCCTTCATTATCCTTAGAAGTTACATTAATAGGGCGTATAAATTTCACATCAAATTCATAATTGCTCAATTTCAAGTCCTTTTTGCATTCGTTTGTTGCAACAACTTTAACACGACCGCAAAGAGTTTCACCATCTTTCATTTCAGTGCGACCAGCATAGTTCAAGATATCTTTTGCGTAATCAGTTTCTTGATATGTCACAGCAGAATTGCTAATTACTGCTATCTTTTGAGAAGCTCCGGTTGGTTGATTGTTCTCCAGCTTAGTTGCAGATAAAGTTAATCCATCCGTAGAAACAGATAATCTGTACTTGTTATGTTTAGAAACGCCATAAACATCCTTTATGCGCGGAGTAACGAACTGGAATGTTTTAGTTAATTTATTATCTTGGAAATCTGCATAAACTGCATCTACTCCACTGATAGTAACCTTATTGCCTTCAAATACATTCAAAAGGTCATTTACATAAGTACACTTATCTGCGCCTTCACCCTTATTGGGTACTTTTACGTTCTGATGGATTTCATCATAACCGCTCTTAGCTTCTGTACTACCACTTGCAAACCAAGCATAGTCAAGTTTTGTAGTATTGGCAATAGTACCGGCTGGAGTAACATTGCGTGGACTCGGTGTCCAGTTGAATGTTACATACACATAGTGTGCAGTTTTATTGCTATTCTCCTTAACAAAACGAACGACAGCATTTATACTTGCTTTTTCTGTGAAAAGTTCATAAGCGTCATTAGCTCCTATTGTCCACTGCAATACTTCTGTCATATGGCCTTCCGTATCAGCAGTTGTTTTAGAAACTACCCCAATCTTCTTCGCAACTTCTACTGCATCTGCACTTGCCCCAGTGAATTGCTTTGCATCGCTATCCGTAGCGTCAAGTTTATAAGTATTTTCAAACTCTTCCTTAGAAATATCAAGTTTAGCTAAAATTTGTTCTTCCACTTGATCCCAAGTTAATTTCTTAATCAAATTATCTTGAGAGCAATTAACGGTATATCCTTCAGTAAAGTTGAACGGATCAATAACAGTAATTTCATTCTCTTCCGGAGTTGTTGTAATTTCAGCTTTAATATAACCAACGGCTACATTTTGGTTCTGTACAGTATCTTTCAAGATGACACGAATCAACGGCATACGACCTATGGTTGCTTTGCTTTGTTCAGCACCAAATGCCTGTTGCTTACCACCTTTGGTTATTTGAGGTCTCAATATAGCACCCTTCCAATTTGCATGGGCACTTTCTGAAGTCTCATTTTGTCCGGCAAAATAACCTACCAATTCATAAATATACTTGAAACCATCTTTCTCAACAAGACCTTCATTTGCATTTTTATCCCAAGCGATATCTTGATTGGTAGTTGTTGTATAGTGTGTTTGAATATATTCAGCAACATCTACACCTTCGCTGTTCCATGCAACTTGAATTTGAGGTTCATTCTGAATAGCTTCAGCTGCAGTCGTATACAAGTGACCTTCTCCGTCAGCATGATTAGGTTGTACTTTTGCGTTTGCCAATACTAAATCTTTGATTTCTTGCGCTTTTACAGCAGCGTAATCAGAAGTAATTATAGTATCTACTTTGGCATCTTTATAATGAGCTTGCAAAGCCAATACTGTTACGAGTCCATCTTTGTCAATGTCTTTAATGCTACCGTCAGTCAATTTTGCTTTTACTCTCAAAACACCTGGTTGGTTTGGAGCTAAGCTTTTACCAATAACTTCAGCTTTCACTACTGCACCTGCAGCTTTAGTGTATTTCTTATCATCGGAGATAAATGTCAGTTCTGCGATATTATTTATATCTACAGTAGACGGATTCATGTGATAATCTGCAGTCAATCCTGGAGTCAAATAAGACTGCGTAGTTGCAATTGTTGCCGCATCTTTAGAAAAATCCGCATCAGCATTAACAACTTTCAATGTCAAAGCCTTATACGCAAATGTAGACGCAGACATAGCTTCAATACCTTGATAATAGAAATCAGGCTTAAACACTAAACTAGTCAATTGACGGCCGATCAGATTTAATGCCTCATTTTGTAATTTAGCCACCTTTTCTGCAAGAGCCTTCAATTCTTCTTGACTTGCTTTACCTGCAATAGCATTGGTCAGTTCAGATTTAAGGTTGGCAATTTGTTCCTCAACATCTTTTAAAGCTGCTAACTTAGCTATTTTAGCTTCTAAATCAGTTTTTAGAGCTTCCAAGTCAGCATCTGTAACAGTACCAGCTCCTGTAGCTTTATCTAAAGCTTCTTGAGCTTTTTTCGCTGCATCTTCTGCACTTGACTTAGCAGCAGCAATTTCACTTTCCAATGCGCTTACTTTGCTATTCAAGTCTTCAGCTGTAGCTTTTTTGTCCAATTGCTCCTGCAAATTATCGATGTCATCATCATAGTCCTTGCAAGATGTGAACGTACTTGTAGTAGCCGTCATCAAGGCTCCAAACAAGATTACACTTAAAAACTTTTTGTTCATAATGAAAACTTTAAATTTATAAATTTAAAAAATGAAAAATAATAAAATCTACGATTACAGTATTTTTCCTCACATTTTTATATGTGTTTTTTCCGTTACTTCGCAGGTAATGAAATCTTGTTAATTTCGTTAATAATCAGGGAATAAGGAGAAAATAGACCGGTTTTGTTTGGAATAGTAAAAAACAGTCCGTTGGGATATTGGAAAGAGGATTGGAAGTCCAGAAAGATGACAGTGGGAAAGGGATGAAATGAGGCTCTCAAAGAATAAAAGTATGTATTTTTCAGTTCAAAAGGTTGAATGACAGTCCATTGATAGCACCGATGGGAGCTCCGTAAAGACAACACCATTCCGTTCCTCAAAACTCATTTTGAAGATTCCGGAAAATGCGCAACAAATCTATTCTATCCTATCAAAAGAAGTAACGTCTTTTATACTGTACACGCTCCGCTTCTTACAAAAGAAATTACCCTCTGGTTGGCCTCGTCAATCTTTCTGTTGCTGAAAGGCTTCAGATAGGTTTCCGTCACCGTGATGGAGGAGTGTCCCATGGCTTCCGATATGATTCCGGGGTGTATCTCGCAATGGTAAGCCATTGTGGCCCAGGTGTGTCTGGCTGCATAGGTACTGAGTGCCGACTGCATTCCCAGGCACTGCCTGAGTACTGCCAGCCGCTGGTTGAATCCCCTGAGTGCCGACTGGTATTCCCGGTATGCGGCTTCCGTGCCTTCCTCGCTCTGCAGGATGGGAAACAGATAGGGGGAGTCGGGGTTCCTGTTCGCCACCATCCTGACCATCTGCATGGCTTCGGGTGTGAGTGACACGGTCAGCGCCCGTCCTGTCTTCCGCCTTCTGTAAGACAGCACATTCCCCTGCAAGTCCCTTTTGTGCAGGTACGCCAGGTCCACGAAGGGTATGCCCCTGAGCATGAACATGAGTACGAAGAAAATCCTTGTTCTCTGCTGTGTGTTTGGGAGCGTCCCTCCTTGCAGGCTCCTTTCCGTCTCCCTTACCAGGCTGCTGATGTCGGATGCTTCGAGCGCCTTCTTCCTGTCCGCCCGTGTGCCGGTATATACATGCTCGAACAGTCTGGGTACATACCGTATGTACTTTCTGTCCACCGCCCGGTTATACACCGAGCGTACCGTCTTGATGTAGGTGGATACGGTGTTCCAACTGCAGTTCCTCTGCCTGAGGAAGTTTTCGAATCTCTTCAGTACGGTCGGGCTCAGCCTGCGCATGGGCATCGGTTGCCATTTGGTGAATGCCGAGAATGCATTCACCGCTGACTGGTAGATGTGTGCCGTCCCCCACCTGCCGCCTTCCCGGAGTTCCCCGATGACTGAGGAGAACATCTCCTGTAAGGTAATTTCATTTCTATTCATTTCCAATTTATTTATAAAGGGTTTACCTTACAAGTATATACAATAAAATGAAGAAAAACAGAAGCTTATAATGTATTTCTTCATTTTAGCCAGTCTTTCAGAATGAACTCAAATATATTTCTTATATTTGCGAAAAAAGTCGCATTGAAAAAAGTCGCAATATGAATAATCCATTTAAATTCGGTACGATTGTAGACGGTGAATACTTTACGGATAGAGTAGCGGAACAAGAAAAAGTAAGAGAGATACTTGCAAGTGAGAATCACCTGATACTTATTAGCCCACGACGTTTCGGCAAGACCAGCCTCGTCCAAAAAGTAACGAAAGGGTTGTCACGTCCCGTTTTCCAGTTGAACCTGCAGTTGGTAACAGGCACTGCCGACTTTGCTGCACGATTATTGCGGATTGTGCTTCAACAATATCCGATGGAACGTCTGAAACATCTTATCACTCATTTTCGTTTTATTCCCACCATTTCAACCAATCCCATGACGGATGGTATAGAAGTTTCATTTCAGCCGTCAATGGATGGTTTCATTCTGTTGGAGGATGTATTCACACTGATTGATAAACTGGGTATGAAGAATCCACACAAGAAACCGATTGTAGTACTGGACGAATTCCAAGAAATACGTACATTGGACAAGAATCTGGATAAAAAATTGAGGTCTATTCTACAGACTTACAACCATGCCAACTACATTTTCTTAGGTAGCCAGGAATCGATGATGCAGGAAATCTTTGAGAAAAAGAAATCTCCTTTCTATCATTTTGGATATTTGATGAAGTTGGGTAAGATTCTTCAAGATGACTTCTATGAGTTCCTCAAGAATGGCTTTCTTCTCTTAGGTAAAGATATGGATGCTGAAACGATAGGCTGCAGCATTCTGTCGTTCACCAATTGTCATCCCTATTACACCCAGCAACTGGCTTACCAGACATGGAATAACTGGAAACAAAACGGTTACAGTGATGCTTTGGTGGAAACTGCCATTACGGAGTTGACTCATGTACACGATATGGATTATGAACGTTTATGGAGCACTTTCAATAAAACAGATAAAAAAGTCTTGATAGGCTTAACTATGCAGATGGGGACTCCGTCCAGTCTTCCTTTTCTACAAGGTGTCGGCATTGATTCTCCAAGTACTGCCTTCAGTAGTTTGAAGCGACTTGGGCAACAAGGATATGTGATACGTAATGAGGGGTATGAACTGGATGACCCTTTCTTCAGAAGGTGGATTGAGGTAAAGAGAGAAGGGTGATAGAAAGAGGAAATCCTTGTTGGGTTTCGTATCATTTTAGCATATTGAGTTTTATGCTTATCATGTCTTTATATGATATTTGCATCTCCTCCGGTAGAAAAGAGAGAGTGATGAACTCCATCCATTTGGTTTCTACTTTCAAGAGTTTCTTGAAAAGGTTTTCTATTACTTTTTCGTCCAATCCCGACGCCCGCATGGACGTGACAAAGTCAGCCTTCTTCAATTTACGTTTTTTGCCGTTTAGTGTAAGTGCAAGTTCTTCGGTGTCTTCAGGCATCACCAATGCGGTAGACAGCATGTCATATGCTGGTGTGAGCGTATATACCTCTTGTTGGGGACTATAAAGCGAGAAGTTCTTCAAATGCATGTCGGCATTACCGGTTATCCATGAAAAGACGACTTGCTCCCAGAAATTCACCAGGTCCAATTTGGGAGCGGATGAATATCTCAGCACTAGCTTCGCAATCTGCTCATAAGAACCTTTGTATTTTTGTTCAGTGAGTTTTTCAGAAAGTTGGCACATATCCTCCATAGCCAATTTTCCCCCTTCATTCGTGCGGTCTATGCGCCGGGTGATATAGCATAATTCACCATCCTCAAAGCGGATGAGGCTATGTGGCACAACTCGTATCTTGGCTATTTCCGCAAGATGCATTGTTGTAGCTAACACTTGAAAAGGGACCCGGAACAACATTTAAAAAGTGCCCCACCCATGGGTATGTTTAACCGAACAA
>ENA-USUJ01001961-USUJ01001961.1-human-gut-metagenome-genome-assembly--contig:-NODE-1961-length-16432-cov-9.366310_pt1 | contig 16432 bp, 19 predicted proteins | sample MGYA00250061_ERZ773398 | MGnify/ENA primary metagenome ERZ773398 (study PRJEB29103, sample SAMN06111992) | human gut metagenome | biome: human gut; feature: ankylosing spondylitis patient; material... | reverse complement strand
TTGCCTTAAGATCAACTGCGTTTTCCTGAAGCATTTTTACTGTTGCCTCAAGATTTTTAATCGTTGCTTGAAGGGTAGCAATCGTTTCATCTTTCTCATTCAGACGTTCTTTCAGCATCTGAATTAATTCCTGAGTCTGATCCAATTCCTGCATTCGTGCCTTCCTCCTTCCTTTTTTCTGAGTGCTATTATAAAGGAAAAACAGACATGGTGCAACCAGACGCAAAAAGAGCTTCGTCATTCTGACGAATACTGTTTTGTGGATAACTCAGCTGTCAGATGACAGTACAACTGCAACACTCAGGCATTGGAGTCCAATCTGTCCACAAATAGACGTATTCCTCAGCGAAGACTTGGGGACAAGTCCCCCATACGGGGAAGAAACGATTTTAAAAATTTTTTGAGATTCTCTGTTTTTCATAAAAACTAGAAGTCTTTTCGTTTGTCCCCGGCATGAATAGCTTTCGGTTGGTCAATGCTCAGTCCTTCAGTCAGCCAGCGAAACTGCTGACGGGTTAATTGACGGGCTTCACTGGCATTTGTAGGCCATTGAAAACGTCCGCTTCCATCAAGCCTTTTTTGCAGTAATACAAAGCCGTCTTTATCGAAGTGAAGTGCTTTGATTTTTCGTTTGTCTCTCCCACAGAACAGATACAGTGCATTCGCATATGGATCTAGTTCGTATTTATCACGAATAATCGCCATTAAGCCATCGAAGCTTTTTCTCATATCGGTCCTGCCGGTGATCAGGTAGATCTTCGATACACCGGACAGATCGCCTAACACAGGCGATGCAGCGCTGACAGAGTATGAAAGATTGCACTTTCGGACGCTGCATTTGTGATTCCGATCTGAAAGCCATTGATCTGCACAAGAATTGCTGCATCTGCCTTTGCGTCCTTTGATAGACAGGACTGAGGATGTTCCGATACAGCCGGCTGTTCAAATGTAACTTGAACAACTTCCTGTTTTTGTGCAGTCAGAGTTGTTTTTGAATGAGACTCCGGTATTTCACAGGCTCTCTTGCGGAATTTCTGAATCTGGTAATAAAAGTTACTCGGACAGATTTGATGCGTCTCGCACCATTGCTTATCCGTAAGTCCACTCAAGCGGCACTCCTGAATCAGAGAAAGCCACTCCTCATCTGTACGATATTTTCTTTTTGTCATAGGTGTCGTTTACTCCTAATGTTATTTGGAGTGGATATAGCACAGGCTCCAAATGATTTGAAGTAAAATGGTCCTAAGTGCAAAACTGAGAAACAGAAGACTTGCCACTCCATGCAATAATTATGACACGGTTTAGGCAGATATGGAATCCGGGGTGTTATTCATCGCTTACGTTTAAGTGATAATTCTTTTGAAATGAAACTATGGGAGATTATCCCAAGACAAAAACAGGTTTTTGATTGGAAAACGTGTAAAAATGTCGCAGATTTTTTTGCAAAGATTGTAGATTATAAATCTTCTTTTACAAGCAGACATTCTATAGGAGTGGCTGAAAAAGCAGCTTTTTTTGCTCAATATATCGGATATGATTCTATTAATGTGCAAAAAATTTATCTGGCTGGTGCACTGCATGATATTGGGAAGATGGCAGTAGGCAATGAAATTTTGGAAAAACCGGATAAGCTTACGGATGATGAATTTTCAAAAATGAAGAATCATGCTGGCTATACATACCTTATATTATCAGAGGTTAATGATTTTGAAGAAATACGAGACTGGGCAGCTTTCCATCATGAAAAATTAAATGGAAAAGGGTATCCTTTTGGAAAAACCGCAGCTGAATTAAATGAGCCGGAACGTATTATGGCATGTATTGATATTTATCAGGCATTAACCGAGGACAGACCATATAAGAAAGGTTTATCGCACGAAAAAACGTGTGAGATGCTCGATGACATGGCGCAGAAAGGTTTTGTTGATTCTGATATTTCCAAGAAAATTAGGGAATGTTTTGGTGGAATCTATTAATTATAAGAAGATATTTACACAGAAAGTTCAACATCAGGAATTTATACATAAACTTGATGAATTTATGGAACATCACAATGATGAGGTAGAAGATCAAGATGAACAGATTATGGGAATTTTAAAATATCTCACAGAGTGGTTAGTTAATCACATTCTGTATGTCGATGGTCAAATTCCAAAATGCTGATATAGTAAGAATGGCTGTTATTTTTTAGAGAGTAGCAGCCTTTTTTATTTTGAATATAAAATATGACACATTGTATGATTACATAAATGAACGAACAGAGAGGTGATTCAATTAAATGAAAGTATCAAATAATTATGGCACTGCAACATTATGGGGCACTTGGAATAAAAATGTTTCTAAATCTTCTGAAAAAAACAAATGGAAATTAACGGATTCCTTGAAGGAGAAGATTGTTGAACTGGCACAAAAAGATGCACAGGACAATGTATATATGGGAAAAGCATTTATGAATTTGAGGAAGAAGGAAGTGAGCAAGGTAGCCCCAGACAGAGCTGCTTTAATTGGAAAACTTAGCCAATCAATGGCTTCTGGCAATATATCTGCTATGAATGAAGTTGCAGAAGCAGATACAAAATGGCTCTGTATGCTGTTTGGAATACCTTATGAAGCAAAATGTAAGGAAACAGGGACAGGCTCGGCAATACATGTATATAATGAAGAAGGCGAAGAAGTTTTAACTTATACAGGAGGTGTAGGCTGGCAGAAAAAAGAAACAAAAGCAGAGTCACAGGTACATTCAGCATTGAAAATAACATATTATGAAGCATTTTGCGAGGCGAGAAAAGCATTAAATAGTGAAGAAAAGACTGGCAGCGCAGGTGAAAACATAATAATGCAAGATAATTTTGATATGAAGGCATGAAGTATGCAATTAAAATAATGTCTACAATTAGTAGGAGAACAATATCTATGTTCAATTTAAGCAAAAAGAAAGAAAATAATGACCTGATGAAAATGAGAGAAAAATGGCTGAATGTTAGTATTTATCTTAATCCCCAATTTCTTACCTGTCGATTCCAAATGGCAGATTTGCCTTTGGTACAGACTTGAAATTTACCAAAGTTTTTACCAAAATTGATGACAAAAATATGCAAAGATATGCCAAAATATGCCAGAATAAGTGAAAAATGAAGAAAGGTAAAAAGGCTTGAAAAGCCCGAAAATACAGGAAATATGGGAAAAATCAAGATTTTATTTATTTGCCACGGCAACATCTGCCGCAGCACCATGGCCGAAAGCGTCCTCACCCACCTGGTCCACCAGCTGCACCTCGACAACCAGTTCGAGATCGACTCCGCTGCGACCAGCCGTGAGGAGATCGGCAACCCGCCGCACTACGGCACAAAAAATAAATTATACGAAGAAAACATTCCGCTTGTTCCGCACCGGGCGCGCCAGATGACAAGGGATGACTATCTGTATTTTGATTATCTGATCGGAATGGATTCCGCAAATATCCGGAACATGACAAGAATCGTGGGAGGCACGGACAGCCAGGATAAAATATACAAGATGCTTTCATTTGCGGGCTATGAAGACACGCAGAAATTTACCGGGGCAAGGGATGTGGCAGATCCATGGTACACTGGCAATTTTGATGAAACCTATGAAGATGTGGTTGCAGGATGCAAAGGATTCCTGTATTATTTACAGCAGAAAGGGGACATTTCAAAAGAAATCGAAATTCCCCGGTAAGTAAGGAGTGACATTGGGTGAAATATCTGATCATTGGAGCTGGTGGCACAGGCGGAGTTGTCGGGTTTCACATGGCGCAGGCAGGAAAAGATGTGACGTTGATCGCCAGAGATGCGCATTTGGAGAGTATACAGCAAAAGGGACTGACGCTTCAGACCATGTGGGATGAGAACACAAAGACCATACCGGTAAAGGCATCTGACATGCAGCATTACAAAGACCGGCCGGATGTGATCTTAGTCTGCGTAAAAGGATATTCGCTGGATGGAATTTACGAATTTATCCGTAGAATTGCAAAACCGCAGACGATTGTGATTCCAATTTTAAATATTTATGGAACCGGAGCTAAAATGCAGGAAAAACTGCCGGGAATGCTTGTGACGGACGGATGTATTTACGTGTCAGCCAATATTAAGGAGCCGGGAGTTATTTTGCAGCACGGAAAGATTCTGCGCATTTTCTTCGGCGTGCGCCAAAAAGAAGAAAAATGCCAGCTGTTAGAGCAGATTCAGAAAGATTTCCGTGACAGTGCAATCGATGGGATATTATCAGAACAGATCCAGCGGGATGCGCTGGAGAAATTTTCCTATGTGTCACCGATCGGAGCGGCGGGCCTTTACTTAAATGCCACGGCAGGAGATTTCCAGAAAGAGGGGAAAGCAAGAGAACTGTTTTGCACGATGATAAGGGAAATCGTCGCACTGGCGACGGCCATGGGATTTCCGTTTGAAAAGGATATGGTTTCCGTAAATCTGCAGATTTTATCCAATCTTCCGCCGGAGGCAACCACGTCAATGCAAAGGGATGTGATGGCACACAGACCGTCGGAAGTGGATGGTCTGGTATACGAAGTGGTGCGCATGGCGCACAGATATCAGGTTCCGGTGCCCGCATATGAAAAAGTGGCACAGAAACTGCAAGGAGAAATTATGTGCGAAAAAAATTCTCACACAGAAGGAAATGTGGAGATAAAAAGGGAAGAAAAATAACAGGATTCATTGCAGATAATGAATCATAAAAACACAGGAGAACAACATGGAATACAAATACAGCACAATTAACGAGGTAAATCATTTTGAATTTGGCGAGGCTGTGGTTGGGGACATCCAGCTGACAGAGCGCATGTTTCATCTGGTACTGGACAATGTAAAAATCTGTCCGGAAAATTCCTGCAACCGCGACATCCGGATGATGCGTACCAATGAACTTTTATTTAAGATTTCAGATGCAGAAATCATTTCGCTTGTTGAGGAAGGATACAACGAATACGATGCTGATGGAAATTTAAAGCACACGTATCCGGACGAGCAAGTGGAAAAAGCAAAGTATGATGAGGTGGCACAGGTTCTTTTGGAGGGAACCATATATGAACTGACGTTACAGAGCGGTGTTTATACGTTTATCATTGACGGAACCAACGACCGCACCTACGCGCTGAAAGTAACCGGAAGCGGCGATACGCAGGAGTGGAACCGGTTTCTTGAGGTATAGAGTCGGGAAAGCTTTTGTTCGCCGGGTAGCCTTTGAACAGAAACACAGGAGGAAAAAGACATGATACAGACCGTTATTTTTGATCTGGACGGAACCCTTTTGGATACAGAAAAATACTATTTCGCGAAATGGAAAGAGGCTATGGCGCATTTCGGATATCATATGACTGATGAGGAGGCATACAGCGTGCGTTCCCTTGGGATGCCTTATGCACCGGAACATTTTAAAAAGCTGTATGGAGAAGATTTTGACTATGATAAAGTGCATACCTATCGCAGAAAACTGACGGATCAGGTGCTTGATGAGGGACCGATTGAGGCAAAACCGGGAGCAGAGGAACTGTTAAAATATTTGCGCAAAAAAGGTGTGCGTACAGCGATTGCCACCGCAGGAGGTGTGGAGCGCAGCAGCAGTCTGCTGAAGAGAGTGGGATTGTATGACTATCTCGACCACATTGTTTCTGCCCGGCAGGTCGCCCATGGCAAACCGGCGCCGGATGTTTATCTGTACGCCTGCAGCCAGCTTCATGTGCAGCCACAGGAATGCTATGCGGTGGAAGATTCTCCAAATGGAATTCACAGTGCATACAGTGCAGGATGTAAGGTGTTTATGGTGCCGGATCTGACACAGCCGGATGCCGAACTGGAGAAATTTATATACAAAAAAGTGGAATCACTTGTAGCACTAAAGGAGTATTTTTAAATTTTTTCTTGCAATCACTGGAATTGTGTGATAAAACAGATTACAAAAGGAACGTACATCAGGGATGTACGACAGAAAATGCATAGATGGAGACTCTGATCATCAGACATCGACAGGAATACAGCGTCACCGACTGAGAGCGCTGTTTGAAAGAGATGATTATGGGAACACTGCCGGAGCAGACGGATTGAACACGGGCAGGATGGTTTTGAAAAACCGGAATGTGGAAGTAGGTTCGTACGTGAGCGCACGTTACGCGTAAGAGAGGGAAGATGAGAATGTCTCATTTTTCAATGCGGGTGGTACCGCGGATAATCTGAATTATTCGCCCCGGAATACAATTATAGTATTCCGGGGCTTTTCTTTTTTCATAAGAGGAGCCCCGGACCAGAAAAAGGAGTAGAAAAGATGAGTAACATTTACAGAGATGTCACACTGAATCAGGTAAGCGAGCAGGACATCGGAAAGACGATCCGTGTCGCTGGCTGGGTAGAAAATATCCGTGACCATGGCGGAGTATCTTTTATTGATTTAAGAGATATGTATGCAGTGATGCAGATCGTTATCCGGGATGGAAAGCTGTTAGAAGGAATCCGTAAAGAGCAGGCTATTACCGTGGAAGGTCTGATCGAAAAGAGAGATGAGGAAACCTACAATCCAAAGATCCCGACCGGAACCATCGAGCTGGATGCAAAGGAAGTGACGGTACTCGGAGAAGTATATTCCCAGCTTCCGTTTGAAGTAATGACCAGCAAGAGTGTGGTACACGAAGATGTACGTCTGAAATATCGGTATCTGGATCTGAGAAACCAGAAAGTAAAAGACAATATCATTTTCCGTTCTAAAGTGATTTCTTATCTGCGTGAGAAAATGACAAGTATGGGATTTCTGGAGTTACAGACACCGATCCTGTGCGCATCTTCGCCGGAGGGTGCAAGAGATTATATCGTACCATCCAGAAAATTCAAGGGAAAATTTTATGCACTGCCACAGGCACCACAGCAGTACAAGCAGCTTCTGATGGTATCCGGATTTGATAAATATTTCCAGATCGCACCTTGTTTCCGTGATGAGGATGCCAGAGCCGACCGTTCACCGGGAGAGTTCTATCAGCTGGATTTTGAGATGAGTTTTGCCACACAGGAAGATGTATTTGCAGTTGGTGAAGAAGTTCTTTCGTCTGTATTTGAAAAGTTCGCACCGGAAGGAAGCGTTGTGACCAAGGCTCCATATCCGATTATCAGTTATAAGCAGGCAATGCTGGAGTTTGGTTCCGATAAGCCGGATCTGCGTAACCCGCTTCGTATTATCGATGTGACCGACTTTTTCCAGAAATGTACGTTCAAGCCGTTCATCGGAAAAACGGTTCGGGCAATCCGCGTACACGCCGATATGTCCAAAGGTTTCCACGAGAAACTCCTTAAATTTGCAACCGGACTTGGCATGGGTGGTTTAGGATATCTGGAAGTATTGGAAGACGGCTCTTACAAGGGACCAATCGACAAGTTTATTCCGGATGACTGTAAGGAAGAATTCCGCACACTGGCAGGACTTGAAGTTGGCGATACAATTTTCTTTATGGCAGATAAGGAAGAACGCGCTGCATATTACGCCGGAATGATCAGAAACGAACTCGGTGAGAAGCTGGATCTGATCGAGAAGAATGCATACCGTTTCTGTTATGTCAACGATTTCCCGATGTTTGAGAAAGATCCGGAGACAAAGAAGATCGGATTTACCCATAATCCATTCTCCATGCCACAGGGCGGCTTAGAAGCACTTAATACCATGGACCCGCTGGATATCCTGGCTTACCAGTACGATATCGTCTGCAACGGTGTGGAATTATCTTCCGGAGCTGTGCGTAACCACGATATGCAGATCATGGAAAAAGCATTTGAGATTGCAGGTTACGACAAAGAAGTGTTAAAGAACAAGTTTGGCGCATTATACACCGCATTCCAGTACGGAGCACCACCACACGCAGGTATGGCTCCTGGAGTTGACCGTATGATCATGCTTTTACGCAACGAAGAAAATATCCGTGAAGTCATCGCATTCCCGATGAACGGAAACGCACAGGATCTGATGTGCGGTGCACCAAACGAAGTCACCGAGCAGCAGCTGCGTGAAGTGCATATTAAGGTTAGAGATTAAGGAGAAGGGAACAAAATATGGCAAACGTAATCTCAGACGAGACAATGGAATATGTTGGAATCCTTGCAAAGCTGGAATTGTCTGACGCGGAAAAAGAAGCTGCGAAAAAAGACATGGAGAGCATGCTGGATTATATTGATAAATTAAACGAACTGGATACCTCCAATGTGGAACCGATGTCCCACGTATTTCCGGTACAGAATGTGTTCCGGGAAGATGTTGTGGAAAACGGCGATGGTGGAGAGGATACACTTGCGAACGCACCGGAGCGCCGCGACCGCGCATTTGTAGTTCCAAAGACGGTAGAGTAAGGAGGGGCAGCTATGAATTTATTATCGCTCACAGCGGTAGAGCTGGGAAAGAAAATAAAAGCGCATGAAGTGACCGTTGAGGAAGCAACAAGAGCTGCTCTTGACGCGATTCGTGCAAAAGAAAAGGATATCAACAGCTTTGTCACCGTAGATGAAGAGTCTGCGATGATCCGCGCAAAAGAAGTACAGAAAATGATTGATGACGGGACACTGACCGGGCCTCTGGCAGGTGTTCCGGTTGCCATCAAAGATAATATGTGTACAAAGGGAATGTTAACGACCTGCAGTTCTAAGATTTTATATAATTTTATTCCAACTTATACAGCGGAAGCAGTGATCAATCTGGAAAAAGCGGGCGCAGTCATTCTCGGAAAGACGAACATGGATGAATTTGCCATGGGAAGTACCACAGAGACTTCTGCCTATGGGGAGACAAAGAATCCATGGAATACCGCACATGTACCGGGCGGTTCTTCCGGTGGAAGCTGTGCGGCAGTGGCAGCAGAGGAATGTTACTATGCACTCGGATCGGATACCGGAGGATCTATCCGTCAGCCAAGTTCATTTTGTGGTGTGACCGGAATCAAACCAACTTATGGTACCGTTTCCCGTTACGGACTGATCGCATACGGTTCCTCTCTGGATCAGATCGGACCGATTGCAAAGGATGTGACCGACTGTGCCACAATTCTGGAGACAATTACTTCTTATGATAAGAAGGATTCCACATCGGTAAAGCGAGAAGAAACCGATTTTACATCGGCACTGGTGGATGATGTAAAGGGAATGAAGATTGGTATTCCGCGTGACTATCTGGGCGAGGGACTGGACCCGGAAGTAAAGGAAGCCATTCTTGCAGCGGCAAAGACGTTAGAAGAAAAAGGCGCAATCGTAGAGGAATTTGATTTAAGTCTCGTAGAGTATGCGATTCCGGCTTATTATGTCATTGCGGCAGCAGAGGCAAGCTCCAATCTGGCACGTTTTGATGGAGTAAAATATGGATACCGCACAAAAGAGTACGAGGGACTGCACAATATGTACAAGAAGTCCCGCTCCGAAGGATTCGGACCGGAAGTAAAGCGCCGTATTATGCTTGGATCTTTCGTGTTAAGTTCCGGATATTATGATGCTTATTATCTGAAAGCACTGCGCACCAAAGCTCTGATCAAGCAGGCATTTGACAAGGCATTTGCAAAGTATGATGTGATTCTCGGACCGGCGGCACCGACCACCGCTCCGAAACTGGGAGAATCTTTGAGTGATCCGCTGAAGATGTATCTTGGAGATGTATATACCGTTTCGGTCAATCTGGCAGGTCTGCCGGGAATTTCCGTGCCGTGCGGTGTGGACAGCAAAGGACTTCCGATCGGTCTGCAGCTGATCGGGGATTGTTTCAAGGAGAAAAACATCATCCGTGCGGCCTACAGTTTTGAACAGACAAGAACGTATCAGCACAGTCCGGCAGCAGAAGCGTAGAAAGGAGAGAAGAGATGTCAAAAGAATATGAAACCGTCATTGGACTGGAAGTCCATGTAGAATTAGCAACCAAGACAAAAATCTTCTGTGCCTGCTCCACTGCATTCGGAAGTGCACCAAATACCCACACCTGTCCGGTATGTACCGGTATGCCGGGATCGCTTCCGGTCTTAAACAAAAAGGTGGTAGAGTATGCCATGGCAGTTGGTCTGGCAACAAACTGTCAGATCAATCAGTACAGCAAATTTGACCGGAAAAATTATTTCTATCCGGATAACCCGCAGAACTATCAGATTTCCCAGCTTTATCTGCCAATCTGCCATGACGGAGGGGTAGAGATCGAGACGGAATCCGGTGGGAAAAAGACCATCGGTATCCATGAAATCCATATGGAAGAGGATGCCGGAAAGTTAGTACACGATGATTGGGAAGGGGTATCTCTGGTGGATTACAACCGTTCCGGTGTACCGCTGATCGAGATCGTATCCGAGCCGGATATGCGCTCCGCAGAGGAAGTCATTGCATATCTGGAGAAACTGCGTATGACGATCCAGTACCTGGGTGCCAGTGACTGCAAGATGCAGGAGGGTTCCATGCGTGCGGATGTCAATTTATCAGTTCGTGAAAAGGGCACGAAAGAGTTTGGTACCCGTACCGAGATGAAAAATATCGGTTCGTTTAAGGCAATCGCACATGCCATTGAAGCCGAGACTGCCCGCCAGATTGATCTGATTGAATCCGGGGAGAAGGTTGTACAGGAGACCCGCCGCTGGAACGATGATCAGGGATATTCCTATGCGATGCGTTCCAAAGAGGATGCACAGGATTACCGTTATTTCCCGGAGCCGGATCTGGTACCGATAGTTGTCAGTGACGAATGGCTGCAGCAGATCCGTGACAATCAGCCGGAACTTCATGATGAAAAACTGGTCCGTTATATTGCAGAGTTTGGTCTGCCGGAGTATGATGCACAGATTCTTACATCGGAGAAAAAGCTGGCAGATCTCTTCGAGGCGACTTCTGCGATTTGCAATAAACCGAAGAAAGTATCCAACTGGCTCATGGGAGAAACGATGCGTCTGTTAAAGGACCGGGAAATGGATGCCGAAGATCTCCGTTTTTCACCAGAGCATCTGGCAAAAATTATCGAATTGACAGAGGCAGGAACGATCAATAATTCCGTTGCCAAGGAAGTATTTGAAAAAGTATTTGATGAGGACGTAGATCCGGAGCGTTATGTGGAAGAGCATGGCTTAAAGAGTGATAACGATGAGGATGCACTTCGCGCAACAATTGAACAGATCGTCAAAGACAATCCGCAGTCGGTGGAGGATTACCACAACGGAAAAGAGAAAGCAATCGGATTTTTGGTCGGACAGACGATGAAAGCAACCAAAGGCAAGGCAAATCCAGGAATCGTAAATAAAATCTTAAAGGAACTGCTTTAAATCTTAAAGAAAAATGAAAAAACAGGGGAAAACTTGTCTTTACAGGCTGAATATCGTATAATAATTTTGCCGTCGCTTACTGCGGCGGCAATGTTATATGTAAAAAAGGAGTTTATACGATGGCGGAAGACCAGAATAATAAAGAAAATACCACGACATCCGATACAAACAATACAAGTGAATATGAAGATGTCTGTTACATCTGCCGCAGACCGGAGAGTGTTGCGGGAAAGATGATACATATCCAGAATGATATCTGCATTTGTCAGGACTGTATGCAGAAAACATTTGATACCATGAACAACGGCACCTTTAACATGGGCGATTTCATGAATATGAACATGGGAAAAATGCCGAATATCAGTATGATCAATCTGGCGGATCTACAGAATGCGGTTCCGAACAAACAGAAGTTAAAGAAAAAGAAACCAAAGGATGAGCAGCCGAAACCGGAACTGGATATTCATTCCATTCCGGCACCGCACAAAATCAAGGCGCGTCTGGATGAGTATGTTGTTGGACAGGAACATGCCAAAAAAGTGATGTCCGTTGCCGTTTACAATCACTATAAACGTGTGATGGAAGACACCAATGACGGCGTGGAAATCGAAAAGTCCAATATGCTCATGATCGGACCGACCGGATCGGGAAAGACGTATCTGGTAAAGACACTGGCACGGCTTTTGGATGTGCCGCTGGCAATCACAGATGCGACCTCTCTGACCGAAGCCGGATATATCGGTGATGACATCGAAAGTGTAGTCAGCAAACTTCTGGCTGCGGCTGACAATGATGTGGAGCGTGCAGAGCACGGTATTATTTTCATTGATGAGATCGACAAGATTGCAAAGAAGCGCAATGCCAATCAGCGGGATGTAAGCGGAGAGTCGGTGCAGCAGGGAATGTTAAAGCTTCTCGAAGGCGCAGAGATTGAAGTTCCGGTTGGAGCAAGCAGCAAAAATGCGATGGTTCCGATGACCACGGTAGATACGAAGAATATTCTGTTTATCTGTGGCGGTGCCTTTCCGGAACTGGAAGAGGTTATCAAGGAGCGCTTAAACAAGGAGGCGTCCATCGGTTTTAAGGCAGATCTGAAAGATAAATACGACAAGGAAGAGAACCTTCTTTGCAAAGTGACTGTGGAGGATGTCCGTAAATTCGGAATGATTCCGGAGTTTCTGGGACGTCTGCCGATTCTGTTTTCACTGGAAGCACTGACGGAAGATATGCTTGTGCGTATTCTGACAGAGCCGAAGAATGCGATTGTGCGTCAGTACAAAAAACTTCTGGCGATGGATGAAGTGGATCTGGAGTTTACGGAGGGCGCTTTGCATGCAATTGCAAAGCAGGCGAAAGAAAAGAAAGTCGGTGCCCGTGCACTGCGAGCCATTATTGAAGAGTTCATGCTGGATATCATGTATGAGATTCCAAAGGATGACAATATCGGAAAAGTGACGATCACAGAGGATTATGTGGAGAAAAAGGGCGGACCGCTCATTGAAATGCGTGGAGTTGCGGCACTTCCGGAACAGGAAGCAAACGCATAAAATGTAGAAAAACCGAAATAAAAGATCTGATGTCGAAGGGCATCAGGTCTTTTTCTTTTCCCTATTGTATGATATGATAGAAACAGTATTGTTTTGTTCGTAATTCATAAGGAGGATGTATGAAAATCATTCATTGTGCAGATCTGCATCTGGATTCCCAGATGACAGCAAACCTGACAAAAGAGCAGGCAAGAGAGCGCAAAAGAGAAATCATCCGTACGTTTACACGGATGGTCGAATATGCAGAAAAGACAGGGGTGCGTCTGATCATGATATCGGGAGATCTGTTTGATACACGAAATGTATCAGCATTGGCGCGCAACACCGTAAGGGACATGATCGATACACATCCCCAGATTGATTTCTTATATCTGAGAGGAAACCATGACAGTGACAATTTTCTTTCCAAGCTGGAGGAAGTACCGGACAATCTGCTTTTGTTTTCCGATACATGGACTGCCTACCGGTATGGAAATATTGTGATCAGCGGAATCGAACTCTCGGAGAACAACCGGGCGACCGTTTACAATTCCCTTGTGCTGGGACATGAAGATTTCAATATTGTCATGATGCACGGACAGGCAGGCGATTATGCATGTCGTACACAGGCAGAGAATATCAGCCTGAACCAGTTGAAAAATAAAAATATTGATTATCTGGCGCTGGGACATGTACATACCTTCATGCAGGACAAGCTGGATAACCGCGGTACCTGGTGTTACTGTGGATGTCTGGAAGGACGCGGATTTGACGAGTGTGGACCGAAAGGATTTGTTTTACTGGATGTGGACGAGCAGACCTGCCGTGCCCAGATGCAGTTTGTTCAGATGGCAGCCCGCACGCTGTACACGCTTGAAGTGGATGTGAGCAATGTCATGACGACAAGGGAAGCGGCGGAGCGGATGGAAGAAGCTGTAAAACAGGCGCAGTATCCGTCGGGAAGCCTTGTCAAATTTGTGCTGACCGGTGAGGTGGAAGTGGATGCGGAGATCAATTGCGAGTATCTGCAGAATCTGTTCTCGGATTATTTTTATTTTGAAAAGGTGAAGGACCGGACAACCCTTCGGGTCAACTACAGTGATTATGAAAAAGATGCCTCGTTAAAGGGGGAGTTTATCCGTATGGTACTTGGATCTGAACTGTCACAGGAGCAGAAGGCAGAAGTGATCCGCTGTGGAATTTTGGCATTGTCCGGGGAGGAGATATAGGATGAAATTACGTTCCTGTCATATCGACAATTTTGGAAAACTATCGGATCTGCATCTGGAATTTCAGGACGGGGTCAATCTGTTTCACGAACCGAATGCATGGGGAAAAAGTACACTGGCCGCTTTTTTGCGGGTGATGTTTTACGGGTTTGACTCTAAGAGAGAATCCGGGCTGTTTGATAAAAACGGGCGGATGTCGCTGACGCAGGCCGAGGCCGTGATGGAGGTCATTGCGGCGAACGGCCGACAGGGGGCCGCGCTGGCAAAATCGGCGCTGGACGGGCGGCTGGCAAAGCGCATCGGCAGGATACAGACCGCGCTGCAAACGCTGAACGCCCACCTGACCGCATGGGTCGATTACCCGGAGGAGGATGTGCCGGAGCTGTCCGATGAGGCGTTTGTGCGCACCCTGACCGAGCAGAAAACCGAGTTGGACGCGCTGATCAACGGCTACAGTGCCGGTGCGGTGCTGCGCCATGGTGTGGACTGCGTGCTGCTGGGCCGCCCCAATGTCGGCAAAAGCACGCTTTTGAACCTGCTGGCCGGGTTTGACCGCGCCATCGTCACGCCGGTGGCGGGCACGACCCGCGATATTGTCGAGCAGGCGGTCCAGCTGGGCAGCGTGCGGCTGAATCTGTTTGACACCGCCGGTGTGCGCGAGGTCGGTGCGGACGGGGATGCCATCGAGGCCGAGGGCATCCGCCGCAGCTGGAAAAAGTTGGACGAGGCGGGCCTTGTGCTGGCGGTATTCGATGCCGCGCAGCCGCTGTCAGACGATGATCTGGAGCTGGCCCGCAGGTGTCAGGGCCGCCCCGCAATCGGCGTGCTGAACAAGCAGGATCTGGCAGGGGAGCAGGATGTTCCACATGGAACATTGGAGCCGTATTTTAAAAAGATTGTGCCGATGTGCGCGAAGGACGCCGTCGGCCTGCAGGCGCTGACCGATGCCGTGGCCGACCTGCTGGGTACGGCACAGCTGGACCCGGGTGCGGCGCAGCTTTGCAGCGCGCGCCAGCTTTCAGCCGCGACCCGCGCGCGTGATGCGCTGGCCGAGGCCATCCGCGCAAAGCAGGATGGCTTTGGACTGGACGCCGCCGCCGTCTGCCTGACAGACGCCCTGCAGGCGCTGTGCGACCTGACCGGCGAGGACGCGACAGCGGCAACCATTGACGAAGTTTTTGAAACATTCTGTGTGGGCAAGTAAGTAAAAAATGGCGGAGCCTTCTCCCTCTGGGGGAGAAGGTGTCCGCGGCCCCGCCCGCGGACGGATGAGGGGAGAGCTTGCGAGTGCTGCCTGTTAAAAGTGAGACCGCGCGAACTCTGCCCCTCATCAGCCGCCTGCGGGCGGCAGCTTCCCCCTCGGGGGGAAGCCTTTAGGGCGTGGAGGTAACATTATGAAGGGCATCAAAACGACAAATCCGCTGCACGCAAATGCACAAAAACTGCGCAGAGAAATGACCCGGCAGGAACGGCATCTTTGGTATGACTTTCTGAAAAATCTCCCGCAAACGGTCCACAGTCAAAAAATGATTGGCAATTTTATAGTTGATTTTTATATTCCATCGTGTAAACTGGTAATAGAGCTGGATGGCGCACAGCATACCGAACCGCAGGCTGCCGAGTATGACGCACATCGCACGGCGTATCTGCAAAGCATTGGCTGCCGCGTGCTGCGCTATGGCAACAATGAACTGGATACAAATTTCGCAGGAGTCTGCGAGGATATTCTGCAAAAGATAGGGTAAGAAGGAAAGTATATGGATAAACTCGGAATCTACGATGTCATCGTGATCGGCGCGGGGCATGCGGGAATAGAGGCTGCCCACGCGGCGGCACGGCTGGGGGCCAGAACGGCGGTGTTTACGCTGTCGCTGGATTTCATCGGCAATATGCCCTGCAACCCGTCCATCGGCGGCACGGCCAAGGGGCATCTTGTGCGCGAGGTCGATGCACTGGGCGGCCTGATGGGCCTTGCCGCCGATGCGACCTACCTGCAGAGCCGGATGCTCAACCGCGGCAAAGGCCCGGCCGTACACAGCCTGCGGGTGCAGACCGACCGCAAGCGCTACCATATCTGGATGAAGCACGCGCTGGAAAAGACCCCCAACCTTGACATCCATCAGGGCGAGATCGTCGGCGTTGATCTGCAGGACGGGCAGGTCTGCGGCGTTTACACCAACCTGCACGCCTACTATGCCTGCAGGGCGGTCGTGGTTGCGACCGGCACAAATCTGGGCGGCCGCATTTTTGTGGGCGATGCCCACTATGACAGCGGCCCCGACGGCACCCATGCCGCTACGGCGCTGACCCGCGACCTGATCACGCACGGCTTTACGCTGCGCCGGTTCAAGACCGGCACCCCGGCCCGCGTACACCGCCGCAGCATCGACTTT
>ENA-USUJ01001958-USUJ01001958.1-human-gut-metagenome-genome-assembly--contig:-NODE-1958-length-16461-cov-5.498596_pt1 | contig 16461 bp, 11 predicted proteins | sample MGYA00250061_ERZ773398 | MGnify/ENA primary metagenome ERZ773398 (study PRJEB29103, sample SAMN06111992) | human gut metagenome | biome: human gut; feature: ankylosing spondylitis patient; material... | reverse complement strand
GCATACCGCAGCAGCGCCAGGTGATAGCCCCGGCGCAGCACGAAGTCCAGCGCCTCCATCGAGCCGCCCTCCCGGATGTGGATGCGGAGCTGGTCGGCCCCGGCGGCTTCTTTCAGGAAATCCACCGCCGCATAGGAGGCGTAGGTGGCGTGGGGGATCATCACCCGCAGCTCGGCGCAGCGCTCCCGGGCGTGGTGGGCATCTTCAGTCAGGCGGTCTACCTCTTCCAGCACCCGTGCGGCCTGCTCGATGAACCGCCGCCCCTGCTCGGTGGGGATCATGCCAGTGGACGAGCGCTCAAAGATGCGCAGACCGTATTCCTCTTCCAGCTTCTTCAGCGCCTTGCTGACGTTGGGCTGGGCGGCGTAGAGCTGCTTTGCCGCAGCGCTCACCGAGCCCCATTTCTTAATGGCAACGAGATAACGCAGTTCTGTGATGTTCAAAGCTCTTCTCCCCCGGTCAATGCAGATTCTCCTTTATTTTATCAGCCCGGCGGCAGGCGTGTCAAGCCGCGGTTGACGCCTCGAAGAGCGGGGCTTATAATAAAGAAAAACGCCCCGCTCAAAAGCAGGGCAGGAGGTGGAAACATGGAGCGTTACCGCGTTGTGCGCCTCGAAGAACAGATGTACGGCTGCGAAGAGCTGCCCGAAGGGGCAGAGGTCTGCTGTGATGTGACGGTAGAAGCAGCGGACGGCACCCGGAAGACCCTGTCCTGCCCCGACGCCGAGCTGACACGGCAGGGCATCGACGAGGGAGATACCGTGCTCTGGGACGGCACGGCCCTGCGCAAAGCCTGACTTTGGAAAAGAGCTGGAAAAAGAGAGGAACCTCATGAAAAAAATCGAGACTTCTGCCCTCATCGGCCTGGGTGCGCTGGGCATCCTCTTTGGCCGGAAGCTGCCCGGCGTGAAGGTCATTGCGGATGCGGAGCGTATTGCCCGCTACTCGGCCCAGCCGGTGGTCTGCAATGGCAAAGAGTGCCGCTTCGATTATGTCACGCCGGAGCAGGGCCAGCCGGTCGACCTGATTCTCGTGGCCGTCAAGGCTACGGTGCTCGAGCAGGCCATCAAGGACATCAAAAAGTTCGTCGGCTCCGACACCATCATCATCAGCGTGCTCAACGGCATTACCAGTGAGAATGACATCGAGGCTGTCTATCCCGGCCACTGTCTGTGGAGCGTCGCCATCGGGATGGACGCCACCCGCGTGGGCCGCAGCCTGACGTTCGGTGCCGAAGGCCGCATCCAGTTCGGCGAGAAGAGCGGCGAGATGACCGACCGCGTAAAAGCGGTGGACGAATACCTCACCGCCTGCGGCATCGCCAGCGAGCCCTGCAATGACATCCTCTTCAAGCAGTGGAGCAAGCTGATGGTCAACGACGGCCTCAATCAGGCGGCCGCTGCTTTTGACCTGCCCTACGGCGGCCTGACCAAGCCCGGCCCGGCCTATGATAAGATGCTCGAGGCCATGCAGGAAGTCATTGATCTGTCGGTGCTGGAAGGCGTCGATCTGCCTGTCGACAACCACAAAGCCTTCCTCGAATCCATGGCCCCCACCTAATATATCTTCAATCTGATCGATACACCCGGTCATGTGGATTTCAATTATGAGGTAAGTCGTGCGCTGGCGGCCTGTGATGGGGCGATCCTTGTCGTGGATGCTGCGCAGGGAATCGAAGCACAGACGCTTGCCAATGTATATCTGGCACTGGATCATGATCTGGATGTTTTCCCGGTCATCAACAAGATCGATCTGCCGAGTGCGGATCCGGATCGTGTAAAGGAAGAAATCGAGGATGTGATCGGGATTGAAGCCATGGATGCGCCTCTTATTTCGGCTAAAAACGGAATCGGGATCGATGAAGTGTTGGAGCAGATCGTCAAAAAGATTCCTGCACCGACGGGAGATCCGGACAAGCCTCTGCAGGCACTTATTTTTGATTCTCTGTATGATTCTTATAAAGGCGTTATCATTTTCTGCCGGATCCGGGAAGGAAAGGTAAGAAAAGGTACAACGATCAGAATGATGGCGACGGGCGCACAGGCAGATGTCGTGGAAGTCGGTTATTTCGGTCCCGGTCAGTTTATTCCGTGTGATGAGCTGTCCGCAGGCATGGTAGGTTATATCACAGCCTCCATTAAAAATGTCAGGGATACACGCGTGGGCGACACGGTCACAGATGCTTCAAACCCATGCAGCGAGCCGCTTCCGGGCTATAAGAAGGTAAATTCCATGGTATACTGCGGACTATATCCTGCAGACGGTGCCAAATATCCGGAGCTTCGGGATGCACTGGAAAAGCTGCAGCTGAACGATGCTTCCCTGAATTATGAGCCGGAAACATCGATCGCACTTGGATTTGGATTCCGATGCGGTTTTCTGGGACTTCTGCATCTGGAGATCATTCAGGAAAGACTGGAGAGAGAATACAACCTGGATCTGGTCACGACAGCACCGGGCGTTGTATATAAGGTATTTAAAACAAACGGTGAAATGATCGAACTGACGAATCCGAGTAATCTGCCGGATCCTCCGGAGATCGAGCACATGGAGGAACCGATCGTCAGTGCGGAGATCATGGTCACGACAGAATTTATCGGATCGATCATGGAGCTTTGTCAGGAAAGACGAGGCGTTTATCTTGGCATGGAATACATTGAAGAGACAAGAGCACTTTTGAAATATGAGCTTCCGCTCAATGAGATCATCTACGATTTCTTTGATGCGCTGAAATCCCGTTCCAGAGGTTATGCATCCTTTGATTATGAGCTGAAAGGTTATGAGCCGTCGGAGCTTGTGAAACTGGATATTCTGATCAATAAAGAAGAAGTGGATGCCCTGTCCTTTATCGTGCATAAGGACGGAGCATATGAGCGTGGCAGAAAAATGTGTGAAAAGCTGAAGGATGAGATTCCGCGTCACCTGTTTGAAATTCCGATCCAGGCGGCTGTAGGCGGTAAGGTAATTGCCAGAGAAACTGTTAAGGCGATGCGTAAGGATGTACTTGCGAAATGTTACGGCGGTGATATTTCCCGTAAGAGAAAACTTCTGGAAAAGCAGAAGGAAGGCAAGAAGCGTATGCGTCAGGTCGGTAACGTGGAAATCCCGCAGAAGGCATTTATGAGCGTCCTGAAACTGGACGACAAAAAATAGAAACGAGAACAGCATGCAAAATAAAGAAGAGTTAAGCCTGTATATCCATATCCCTTTTTGCGTACGAAAGTGCGGCTATTGTGATTTTCTCTCTGCACCGGCAGATGAGAAAGCAAGGGATCGGTATGTACAGGCTCTTCTTACGGAAATAGAGCGTTATCAGGGAACAGAAACAGCGGATAGAAAGATTAAAACACTTTATATAGGCGGTGGCACACCGTCAATTTTATCAGTGGATCAACTGGACTGTATTATACAGAAAATTAAATGCACTTTTAATTTTTGCGATGATATAGAGGCGTCCATGGAAATGAATCCGGGAACCGCTTCAAAAGAGAAGTGCAGGGCACTTTATCAGATGGGGATCAACAGACTCAGCATAGGGCTGCAGTCTACGAATGACAAGGAACTGAATACACTCGGACGTATTCATTCCTATGAGGACTTCATAAACACCTATACATGGTGCAGAGAAGCCGGTTTTCAGAATATCAACGTGGATCTGATGGCAGCACTTCCTTACCAGACTGTGGAGAGTTATACCACAGGACTTCGTAAGATCATCCGCCTTGCACCGGAGCATATTTCGGCTTACAGCCTGATCTTGGAAGAAGGGACTCCTTTTTATCAAAAATATAATAGCGGATGTTATCCGTTGCCGGATGAAGAACAGGAACGCCTGATGTACAGGGAAACGGAGCAGATATTGGCACAGGCGGGGTATGAACGGTATGAAATTTCCAATTATGCGAAAAAAGGGTATGCCTGCAGGCATAATCTTGTGTACTGGCAGGGGGGAGATTATCTGGGGCTGGGACTTGGAAGCTCTTCCTATATGGATGGTGTACGGTTTCATAATACAACTGATCTCAATACTTATGTAAACCAAGGCGCATATGTTGAGGACCGGGAAGAGCTTTCCGTGCAGGCGAAGATGGAAGAATTCATGTTTTTGGGGCTGCGTGTTATGGCAGGTGTATCCGGGACGGAATTTGAGAAACGCTTCGGGAAAACAATGGAAGATGTCTATGGCGACGTTTTACGAAAACACGAAGAAGAAGGTCTTTTACGGATAGAACGCAGGGAAGCTCGCAAAGAGGATCGTAAAGAAGCATCTGCCGCAGAACCTGCAAATGGAAAAACAAACATTGAAAGAGTTATGTTAACTGCAAAAGGAGTTGATGTCAGCAATTATGTATTTGCGGATTTTCTGCTATAATCCTTGCGCTGTCTGTGTTTTCTATGTATAATAAAAATTGGTCGTTACTTTAACCAAACCCTATGCATACAATGGTATAAAACGTATTTGGGAGGCTTCCCTTGCAGACCTTTCAAAAACCACTTTCTGACGAGGAAGAAGCGTATTATCTGCAGATGCTTAAGGGGAACGATGTCAAACAGAGTGAGGAAGCCAGACAGATACTGATAGAAAGAAATCTGCGGCTGGTTGCCCATATTGTAAAAAAATACCAGAATGTGGAAGAGGACGCAGAGGATCTGATCTCCATAGGGACGATAGGACTCATTAAGGCGATCCGGACATTCGATGGAGGAAAAGGAAGCCGTCTGGCGACTTATGCAGCCAGATGTATTGATAACGAACTGTTGATGATGCTCCGTATGCGGAAGAAAACCGCAAGGGATGTATCCCTGTATGAACCGATCGGAACCGATAAAGAGGGAAATGAGATCAGCCTTTTGGATGTGACATTATCCAAACAGGAAGATTTTGCAGAGATGATCAGCCGGCGGGAGGATATCAGCAAGGTCAGAAGGCTGGTGTCTACAGTTTTATCTGACAGGGAAAAAGAGATCATCACGATGCGTTATGGGCTCTCGGATGAACAGGAGCTGACGCAGAGGGAAATCGGGGAAAAACTGGGTATATCCAGAAGCTATGTGTCACGTATTGAAAAGAAGGCATTACTGACATTGAAAAAGGCTTTTGAAGATATGTAATGTATAATTCCGGTTTATACCGGAAAGAAAAGAGAGGTACATTTATTATGGAAAGTTTAGAGGAAATACTGCACGTTGCCTATGAGGCGGGGGCGTCCGATATCCATCTGACGGTTGGTATTCCGCCGACAATGCGTCTGAATGGTCATTTGGTAAAGATGGATTATCCAATCCTCAGACCGGAGGATACATTGGAGCTTTGTCTGGATGTATTAAACCCGGTGCAGCGTGAAAAATTCGAGGAACGCGGGGAATACGACCTTTCAATTGCATTTGCCGGAATTGGTCGTTATCGTGTCAACGTATTCAAGCAGCGTGGTGCGATCGCGCTTGCACTCCGTACTATCACTGATGAAATCCCGGATCCTGAAAAGCTGGGAGTTCCGAAATCAATCGTAGATCTGTATCTGAGAAAGCGTGGACTTGTCCTTGTAACAGGACCTACCGGTAGTGGTAAGTCAACGACACTGGCATCCATCATCAATAAAGTAAATGAAAACAGAGATGCTCATATCATTACACTGGAAGAGCCGATCGAGTATGCGCATCATCATAAGATGTCCATGGTAAACCAGCGTGAGATCGGGCAGGATACGTTAAGCTTTGAAGCCGGTCTTCGAGCAGCACTTCGTGAAGATCCGGATGTTATTCTCGTCGGAGAAATGCGTGACTTTGAAACAATCAGTATCGCCATCACCGCTGCTGAAACAGGACATCTGGTATTCTCCACACTGCATACAGTCGATGCGGCAAGTACTGTCGACCGTATCATCGACGTATTCCCGGAGCATCAGCAGCAGCAGATCCGTGTACAGCTTTCCAACGTTATTGAGGCGATCATTTCCCAGACATTGATCCCTAACGTTGCAGGAGACGGACGATGCGCGGCTTTCGAGGTTATGCATGCTACATACGCTGTCCGAAACCTGATCCGTGAAGGTAAGTCACATCAGCTTGATTCCATTATCCAGACCGGTAAGAAGGAAGGCATGATGACACTGGATGATTCCCTGCTTGCTTTATATATGCAGAGAAAGATCTCCAAGGAAAACTGTATCCAGTTCTCGCGTGATCCGGAAAAAATGAAGACAAAAGTATTCTAAATCTTATAAAATCTAAAATCTGTGGCCGGGCAGGATTGCCTGCCCGGTCATCTGAAACATATCATTTATAATTTCAAAACATTCAATGAAATAAATCCCTTATAAAAGCAATAACAATTTATTTATCATGTCAAAAAATCAAAAAGGAGAACACATCTATGTACAAATCTATTCTGTCAGGGGCATTTCATGGCATGGAGAGCTTTCTGGTACAGGTTGAGGCTGACATTTCCGACGGGCTTCCGTGTATGGATATGATCGGCTATCTTTCAAGTGAAGTAAAAGAAACAAGGGAACGCGTACGCGTTGGTATCAAAAACAGCGGTTATCAGCTGCCTGTAAAGCGGATCACTATTAATCTGTCGCCTGCGGATGTCAGAAAAGGCGGCAGTGCATTTGATCTGCCTGTAGCACTTGCCCTGCTTGCAGCAAGCGGACAGATGGACGAGATAAGCGGAACAGCAGATGCATCAGGGAAAATCGGAGAGACAGGGAAAACAGGAGATTTTCTTGTGCTGGGCGAGATGGGGCTGGATGGCACGATCAAGCCGGTAAAGGGCGTATTTCCGATTTTGATGCATGCACTGGATATGGGAATCGGCAAGTGTATTGTTCCGATCGAAAACAGGGAAGAAGCAGAAGCGGTAGACGGTATGCAGGTCCGTGCTGTCAGCTCGCTTACAGAAGCGGTATCTGTATGGACAGGAAGGCAGAATGCCGGCGGATCATCAGATGACCGGAATGCAGAAGAAAAAACAGAAGATGATGAAACCGTTGGAAGCCTTGTGATAAATCGGGAAAATAAAAAGGACTTTGCGGATGTATGCGGACAGGAAATGGCGAAGCGTGCTGCAGAGATCGCTGCTGCAGGATTTCATAACCTGCTGCTGGTCGGACCGCCGGGCAGCGGGAAATCTATGATCGCAGAGCGGATTCCTACCATTATGCCTCTGATGAGCAGGGAGGAAAGCATTGCTGTTACAAAAATTTGCAGTATGGCAGGAAAACTGCAAAAAGGAGAAGGGATGGTATGGCAAAGACCTTTCCTGCAGCCGCATCATACGATCACTGCACAGGCTCTGGTAGGAGGCGGAAATACGCCGATGCCCGGAATTGTGACACTGGCACATCGAGGTGTGCTGTTTTTAGATGAACTGCCGGAATTTGGCAGAGAAAAGCTGGATCTTTTAAGACAGCCTGTTGAGGATAAGAAAGTGCAGATCATCAGGGCAAGATATGCCTGCACGTATCCTTCGGACTTTTTACTTGTTGGTGCAATGAATCCGTGCCCATGCGGCTATTACCCGGATCTTCACAAGTGTAATTGTACGGATCAGGAAAGAGAAAGATATCAAAAGCGTGTCTCGGGAGCACTTTTAAACAGACTGGATATCTGTGCTGAAGTAGGACGGATTAAGTGGGGACAGTTACAGAAACAGGGAAATGAATCAAGTGCAGTGATTTCGAAACGTGTACAAAGGGCGATCAACAGACAGAAGATAAGATATGGGATGGACAATATATTTAATGCAGATTTATCCAATGAAGAAACGATACTGTACTGCGGAATGAATGCAGGTGCAGAGCGGATTCTGGAGAGAACCTACACGAAATACCAGCTAAATCCAAGAAGCCTGTTCCGTATCCGCAGGCTGGCAAGAACGATCGCCGATCTGGCAGAGTCAGATGAGATAAGAGAGGCGCATGTCAGTGAGGCGATAGCACTGAATAAGGGGTTGTGGCATGCGTAAAGGAGACCTTACATGACAACAAAAAACATAGACGAACAAAAGAAATATGAATACTGGCTGTACCAGACAAATCCGCTGCGGCGAAGCCGCATGATCCGGATGACGGAGCGGGGGATCAGCCCCAAAAATCTTTATGAGATGAAAGAGGAAGAACTGAAGAAGCTGTGGCGGTCTATTTGCCAAAATGGGCAGGAAAGTGTGACGGAAAGAGATATTGCCCTTATTTTAGAAAGCCGCAGGACATTTGACCTGCAGGGAGAATATGCAAAACTGCAGGAAAAAGGAATCACATTTGTATCCATATTGCATGAGGACTACGCATATAAGCTGCGTAATATCCCGGATCCGCCATTCGCCTATTTCAAAAGGACAGATAATACAAAGAACAGACCGGAGCAGCCGACGATCGCCATCATCGGAGCCAGAAACTGCAGCGGATACGGAAAAGAAATCGCGAAAAGACTGGGAATGTGCTGCGCAGATCTGGAGATGACGGTTGTCAGTGGACTGGCAGCAGGAATTGACAGTATAGCGCAGGAAGCTGCCAATCAGGCGGGCGGCTTTGTACAGGCGGTGCTGGGAAGCGGTGTAGATATCTGTTATCCGGCGCAGAACAGGAGCCTGTATGATGCAGTACTGAAAAACGGTGAGATCCTCAGCGAATATCTGCCGGGGACAGCGCCTATGGCATGCAATTTTCCACCACGGAACCGGATCATCAGTGGCCTAAGTGATGCCTTGATCGTGGTAGAGGCAAGGCAGAAAAGCGGGACAAGCATTACAGTCAATATGGCACTTGAGCAGGGAAAGGATGTGTATGCCATTCCGGGGCGGATCACGGATCCGTTGAGCCTTGGCTGCAATCACATGATCAGCCAGGGAGCAGGCATTATCACAGATATCGAGGAATGTCTGCTGGAAATCAGACAGATGATACTGGAAAGAAAAGTGCAGACGGGCTATAGTGTCGGCTCATGTAACGGGAATCAGAATGGAATACCTCAGTATGCTGATGAAATGCATAAACACGCGGATAAAAATAATAAATCACAAGATGACATAGGTTTACATAATATGAACGGACGAAAAAATCTGTATGCGAAGGATGATCTGAAATACCGTCTGTATGCCTGCATGGACTATATGCCAAAAACGATGCAGCAGCTTTATGAAGAAATCGGAGATGCCAATATTGCGGAGATCATGACCGCCCTTTTGCAGATGGAACTGGATGGAGCGGTTGTGGAAAAGGGAGGGGCGTATTCTTTATGAAATAAAGCTGAAATAAATTGGAAACGGGCTACACTTTGAAATACAGATATGATAAACTAAAAGGAGAAATATGAGATACATAAATGTGTATACAGAAGGCAAAAGAAATGAGAAAAAACTGTCATATGAACAGAGAAAAGAATGTCTGGCATATATAGAATTGTTAAACTTTGAATGGGATGTTTCTTTTTCTGAATATAGTAATACTGCTTTTGTATGTAGTTCAGAAGGTGACAGATATTGCAGACTTGTTATCGGAACAGATGTTTATCCTGTAAAAGGGGCATCAATGCCCAATGAGTCAATTTCATATAGGGGAGCAATTGCACATGAAATAGTTGGACATTATGAAGCATGGATGGAGAACTTTGAATGTTCAAATCGTTATATTGATGAAGCGCAGGCAAGTATACGGGCAGCAAGGTTTGCACCGGGCTTATCAATTGCTGAAAGATTAACATTGATAAGGGATGGATTATATCGTTTGAAAGAAGGAAAAATAAAACTATCTGATGCAAGAAAGATAATGCAAATTGAGAGGAGGTAGTGTGGATGAGCACAGTGAGATTGGAAATATTAGAAGTTCTTTATGGAAAGAAGACTACTTTGGTCTGTAAAAGAAATGATATTCCCCAAACGGGTAGTTTGAGAATAACGGATCTGCATGGTAATGTACATATAGAAAAATTCACATTATCAATGCCAAAACAATGTTTTTCAAGTAAAGATATTATGTTTTTGAATATAGATGATACGTCAGTGACTCTTGATTCGAAGGTGGAGTATGAGGGATCTATGGACAGGCAAGCAGTGAACATGCTGAAAGATTAGAAAGATAAATAGTGGCTGGTTATTTGCAGAGGGAATGTCCACCCTCTGCTTTTTCCTATATATAAAATGATATATGTGATGTAATGCAGATAAATGAGAAAACATGATTGTGCTCTTTTGCAGATGGAACTGGATGGAGCGGTTGTGGAAAAGGGAGGGGCGTATTCTTTATGAATTCGTTTCTTTATTTGATGAGTTGGGCATAATTCACAAAAAAATGCGTTCATTTTGCAACTTTACAGCATTGAATTATGGCAATGGAAAAATTATAATAAAAAAGACTATATGATGCGCTGACTGTGTCTGTAATGATGGGAACATGTTGGGGCAGACAACATCCGGTCATTCATCTTTCATATATGTCATGATAAAGAGCGAAACAAATAAGAAAGGGGATACATGAATGGTATTTAACAAATTACCGAAAGAGATGAGAAGAACACTTGCGCTCACGCTGGCTGCCTCTATGGTGGCTACAGGAACGCAGACGCCGGTTCTTGCAGATCAGGTGCAGGAGGTTTCTGCACAGGAAGTGCAGAACACACAGACAGAGACAGGAGAGAAACAAAATGTCCGGGCTGCAGAGCAGCAGGAAGAAGTACCCGTGGCAGAAGAGCAGACAGGTACAGAAGAATCTGTACAAAAGCAGACGCTGTCTGCAAATGAGGTCAACCCGGTTGATCCTGTTACAGATCCGAATGGGCAGGAAAGCAAGATTGAAACACAGGCAGCAGAAGAGGAAGAAATTGAGGCTGAGACAGCAGATGGAGAAGTTACCAGTGCTACATATGTAGAAATTGCCGTACAGGATCAGGAAGGTAATTATGCCGGCAAAGTGAACTGTGGTTTTGACTTTGATAGTGTGAATCATACAGCAAGACTTGTTAGAATCTTACCGGCGGAAAATGAATCAGACAGACCGGCAGTGGATGGAAAGCGCAGTGTTAAGCTGATTATTAAAACAGTATCATATAATAAAGAGGAATATACGGTTAATACGATTTATAACGACGGTGGAATCTGTGGAGTAGGTCTGCCCAATCTTGATCTTGTCATAGGGAAAGAAGTTACCTTGATCGGAACCAATGCATTTAAGGATGTGGGAGCCAAGACTCCGGTGAAGTCAGTCACATTTGAAGCAGAATCCGGGTTAAAAGAGATTGGTAATTATGCATTCAGTGCTGCGAATCTGAGCGGAGAGGTTATACTTCCGCAATCAGTAGAAACATTGGGGGAAGGTGCATTTCGTGGTACAGCGTGTACAAAATTCACCTTCGAAGCCGGCTCTAAAATGACAGCAATGGGTGATAGCGTATTCGCGAATTGCGGCAAGCTGACAGAGGTTGAGAATTTCCCGAGTGGTATTACCAAAATCCCTGACAGTAGCTTTATGAGCGATAAAGTACTTGCAAAGGTTACTTATGCAGCTCCGGAAAAAATGACAGGAATCGGTGCGAGTGCTTTTTCCGGTTGTGAGGTACTTGTTTCAGATGCATTGTATTCGCCGATTACAGAAAATATGGTCACAATCGGAGCATCTGCATTTATGGGGTGTAAAGGGGAACAATTTACAACTGTTACCATTCCGGCAAGTGTAACAAAGCTGGAACAAAATACATTTGCAAATTGTCTTAGCCTGGCAACGGTTACATTTACAAACACAGAAAGTGTAACGGAAATTGCAGCAATGTGTTTTGCAAATGATGGTGCATTAACAAAGTGCGAGCTCCCTGCAAAATTGGAAGTGCTTGGCGACTCTGCTTTTGGCGCAACTGGGCTTACCGGTGTACGTATTCCGGTTACGCTGCGGGAGGCAAAACAGCCATTTTCTGAATGTCAGCAGATCGGACAGATTGAATGGGAAGAAGGGCTTACCAAGGTAATAGATAATCTCTTCCAAAATATGAAAAGCAGCTTAAAAGTGGATTTTCAGGATCAGATCACAGAAATAGGAAATCATGCATTTGATTCCAGTTCAATTACCGGCATAACAGGAACTAACAACCTGGTAAAGATTGGAGAATATGCGTTTAATAGTTGTATGGGTATAAGCGGTAAAGTAGAATTACCTGCCGTAACAGAAATACATGCCTATGCATTTTCGAAGATCCTTGCAACAGATTTTGAAATTTCGGAGAATATTACATTAATAGATAACGGCGCTTTTATGAATTGTACAAACCTGAAAGCAATAAACAAGAATGATGGTGTTGCAGACGTCGATCTTGGTAATATGACGAAGCTGGCAGAAATCGGAAAACAAGCATTTTCAGGATGCTCTTCCATTGTCAGCCTGCGTTTGAGCGGAACCATTACAAAAATCAATGACAGTGCATTTTCAGAACTGACTACTCTGGCGAATGTCAAGTTTAATGACAATGGCGAAGCAGGAACAACGGAACTTGGCAGCAGTGTGTTCTCCGGGTGTACAAACCTTGTAGAAGTATCAACGGCAAAAAATGTTGGAATTATTGGAAGCAGCGCTTTTTCAGACTGTATCAAGCTGATGCGTTTAAATTTGGCAGAGGGCTTACAGATCATTAAGAAAGATGCATTTGCAGGCTGCACCCGTCTGGAAGGTGCTTTGCCGGAAGGAGTAAATGAAAAATATTCCAGCGCAAGTGGTGCAAAGGTAATGCTGCCAAATGAAAAGTCGGTTCTTGAAATTCCGGGAACAGTAACAGCTATAGAGGACAGTGCATTTGCGAACTGCTATAGTGCGGATGAAACACTTCAGGCAGATGGCGAAAAAGAGCCGTCTGACTATAAAATCGGCATCAAAGCGGTTCATATTGCAGGTAATCCTGCGGGCACAACAATCGGTGCTTCCGCATTTGCAGGCTGCCAGAACCTGACGAAACTGACACTTGGAGAAGGCGTGACCGGGTTGGGAGACAGTGCCTTAAAAGATACCAGACTGGAAGAAATTACGATTCCATCTACCTTTAAAACCGGTACTGCGAAGAATTCTCCGTTTACATCCGGGGAAAACAGTACTCTGACGAAAGTGACATTTGCAGATGGTATTCAGGTGATTCCGCAGTATTTCTTAAACAACATTACAACACTGACAGAAATCGAAATACCGGCAAGTGTGCAGAAGATCGGGGATCATGCATTTGCAGACTGTAGTAATCTTGGAACGGTGATTTTTAAAGATGAAGCTGTTTCAAAGCTTACAACGATTGATACAAGTGCCTTTGAGGGCTGCAGCCTGATGAAACTTTCTGCACTGCCACAGTCTGTGACAACAATCAATGCATCTGCTTTTAAAAACTGCAAAAATGTTGAATTTGCAAAACTGCCGGAAGGTCTGATAACAATCGGAAAATCTGCATTTGAGAATTGTGTAGGGGTTCAGATCAGTAAAATGCCTGCAATAACGACTTTGGATGACAAGGCATTCGCAGGCTGTGTTTGTATTCAGAATTTGGAATTAGATACTTCCAATCTGGTAACGATCAATGCAACAGCATTTGAAGGATGTACAGGTCTTTCCAGAGTCCAGATTGATGGTGGTGAAAAGAAACAAACGACGATTGCGGATGGTGCATTTGCAACGTGTGAGAATTTAAAATGGGTATTTATTAATAATATCAAATCAGTTGGAAAAAAGGCATTTACGAATCTACCGATTTCGATATTGGAGATCAATCAAGTAGATGCCATTGGGGAATCTGCCTTTGCAGGTTGTAATAAATTAGAAAATCCGGTCATCAAAAATACAAAAACAATTGGTGCTTCAGCATTTGCAGGAGCAGGATATGTGAAAGAGACCGGTGCGGAAGAAGCAGATAATGAAGTAATGCTGTATAATATCCAGAATGTGGGCATCAGGGCATTTGAGAACAGTAAATTTACAGCAGCAGATATTTGCGATTTGAATGCTGTTACAACCTATAAAGATCAGGAAACAAAGGTCGAGTATTCTCCGTTTGCAAAGAGCAGCATAAAAAGTGTCAGATTTAATGGTGCTGCAAATAGCACTGTTTGTGCAAATGCATTTAAAAACGTGACAAGTTTGCAGAGCGTAGAGTTGGCTGAAGCTTTGGGTCCGGAAAGCATAACGATCATTGATGCAAGTGCATTTGAGGGCTGTGTGAATCTGACAGATATCAACCTGAGTGATGAATTGACAACGATCAACGGACTGGCTTTCTACAATACAGGATTGACAGAAATTACGGTTCCGGCTTCGCTGACAAAGATTACAGCAGCATCCGCTGCAGGGAAAACAGTCAGTCCATTTGCAGGAGGTGTGCTGAGAAAAGTAACGTTTGCAGATGGTGTAACAAAATCATTACAGGGTATGTTTATGGGTACGACTTCTCTGGAAGAAGTGGTATTACCGGAAAGTCTCAAAACGATCGACCAGAATACCTTTAAGGATTGCAGCGGCCTTAAGAAGTTATCAGTAGTAAAGAGTGATCAGGAAACAGGAGAATATGTAGCTGCTGAGGAAAATGTACTTGATACAGTAGAAACCATTAATGCAGGTGCGTTTAACGGCTGTTCTTCTCTGGAAACACTTACATTAAAGAATGTTGCAAAAATTGATTCCAGTGACACAAACAGAACTTTTGGCGGCTGCATGAGCTTAAAGAAGGTATCTGTTACCGGTGTAACGACAACAGATAACACCGGAAAGACAACACCGGGTACAACAATCGGAACTTCTGCCTTTAAGGACAATAAGGCACTGAAAGAAATAAGTCTGGATACAATCAAAACGGTATCACAGGATGCATTCAGAGGTTGTGGTGTGGCACAGGATGATGGGACAGATCCTGCAACATTAACTCTGAATAATGTCAACGCTATTGGTTCGCTTGCTTTTTACGGATGCGGATTTAGGGCAGTACAGATACCGCGTCAGCTGACTTCCGTAGCAACCGGTAAGATTGATGGAGTGGAATATGGCCCGTTCGCAGGCGGAAAACTGGAAACAGTTTCATTTGGTACGTTGATCAATACTATTCCGGATAATTTATGCATGAATACTACAAGCCTGCAGAAGATTGATCTGCAGTCTGTCAAAGCAAGTCTGAAAACGATTGGTAAAAATGCGTTTAAGGGCTGTACATCGGTAGAAGAAGTTACAATTCCGAAGGGCATTTTAACTGTCAGCAATTCGGCTTTTGAAGGCTGCAGTGGACTGACAGATGTTACGATTGCAGCGAAGACAATCAATGCCAAGGCTTTTGCAGAGTGTACAAATCTGAAGGCAGTGAAAATGGAAGAAGGTGTGACGACAATTCAGGGCATGGCATTTGCCAACACACAGATTTCTGCTGTTACCATACCTTCTACCCTTACAACGGCCGGAACGACAAAAGAAGGAACCATTGAAAAAGGACCATTTGCCGGAACGATGATTGCAACAGTGCATGGGCAAACAGGGGATAGTACCGAAGCACAGGAAGGTGCGACAATTCTGCCGGAAACCCAAAAAATACCGGATAATCTTTTCCTTGGCTGTACCTCTATTATAGATGTGCAAATTCCGGAAACTGTTACTGAGATTGGGCAGAAAGCATTTAAGGATGCCAGCAGTGTTGAAAATGTGACATTTGCCGTGAATACGGAAACAGGTAAAGTAAAGGGAGTAGAGAAGATTGGCATCAGTGCATTTGATGGCTGCAGCTCATTGCAGGAGCTTGTTTTGCCGGAAACTGTAACAGAAGTGTTGCAGGGAGCCTTTGCAAATGAAGGAGCTCTGGTAAAGGTTGATATGAGTCGGGCAGCATCTCTGAAAAAATGGGATAAAGAGTCATTCAAGGACGATACAGCACTGGCAGAGGTTATTCTGCCGACAGCAGGTGGTATCACAGCAATTCCGGATGGTGCATTTGCAGGATGTACTACTTTGACAGGTGAAAACCTGAAAATTCCGAAAAATATTGTAACGATCACAGCGAATGCTTTTAAAGAGTCCGGTTTGAAGAAACTGTATATACCAAACCAGGTGACAACGATCGGAGCAAGCGCATTTGAGGCTTGTAAAAATCTGGAAGATGTGCATATTAGTAACAATATATCAATCATCAATCAGAGTACGTTCAAAAACTGTGAGAGACTGGAAAAAGTTGAGATTCCGGTTAAGGTAGCCAAAATTGGAACAAACGCATTCTATGGTTCCGGACTGAAAGACGTATATATTTTTGGCGATCCGGAGATTGGCGGTGGTATCACAAATACCTATGCAGGCATGAAAAATCAGCTTTCTGTTTTTGAAAAAGAAGTTGTGGATGAAACAGCCAGTGCAGTGAGTCAGCATATATTTAATGCAGACTTCACAATTCACGGTGCTGAAAATACAAAACTTAAGACAGCATTTTTCGATACATACAGCACAGAAACAGACGCACCGCCTGTACCAAATCCCCCAGCTG
>ENA-USUJ01001955-USUJ01001955.1-human-gut-metagenome-genome-assembly--contig:-NODE-1955-length-16484-cov-5.967575_pt1 | contig 16484 bp, 19 predicted proteins | sample MGYA00250061_ERZ773398 | MGnify/ENA primary metagenome ERZ773398 (study PRJEB29103, sample SAMN06111992) | human gut metagenome | biome: human gut; feature: ankylosing spondylitis patient; material... | reverse complement strand
AAATCCTCACTTGCTTTGTTATTTGTAACAGTAATACCGTCTGTGTTTGTAACTCCATAAACAGTAAAATCATCTTGAGAAATGCCTGAGTTTTTTACTTTTTCTTTTACTTCACAAATAAAGTTTCCCAATTTCACTGTTGGAAAAGATAGCTTTTTCATTTTAACAACTCCTCTATTTCCAACAGAATTTGTCTGCTTCTGGTAAGACAATCGGATGTTTTTCTAATTACCTCTTCCGGAGAAGGGATACTTTGCTCTAACTGCGTAGAAGGATTTTTGAAGTCAAGATTATACCCTCGAGCCTTAACCTCATCGATACTAACTTTCCACGCACAGTCTGTTTCTTTTCGGGCATTCCACCATGCTTGTTCCGCTTCAAACTCTTCTAACTTAATTGGCTTTGTCTTTGTGTAGTTCTTATACCCTTCCGGGAGCTGGTGTTCATAAAACCAGATTTCCTGAGTCGTTCCACGCTCCAGAAAGAGCAAGTTTGTGTTAATGCCGGTATAGGGAGCAAAAACTCCATTGGGAAGCAGGACAATCGTATGAAGGTTAAACTCGCTGAGCAACTTTTCTTTAATTGCAGTTTTGACACCTTCACCGAATAAAAAGCCGTCTGGAAGAACAATTGCCGCTCTGCCGGTCTGATTCAGTTTGTACATCAGCAGCACTAAGAACAAGTCCGCTGTTTCCTTTGTCTTATAATTTGCAGGAAAATTGTCCTCAATTCCGTCCTCTTCGATGCCACCAAAAGGAGGATTGGTCAAGATAATGTCAACCTTGTCCTTGGGCTTAATATCTTTGACAGGATATCCTAACGAGTTATCATGCTTAATTTGCGGATTATCGATATTGTGCAGAATCAAATTTGTGGTACAGAGCATATGGGGGAGAGGTTTTTTCTCTACACCTAAAATAGAGTTCTGGAGTTGTGCTTCATCATCAATATTACGGACCTGTTTGCGCAAATGCTCCAGCGCACAGACAAGGAAACCGCCAGTGCCGCAGGCAAAATCCAGCACTTGCTCGCCAAGTTGCGGATTAACCATGTCCACCATAAACTGCGTAACGGGACGAGGCGTATAATATTCGCCGGAGTTTCCGGCACTTTGTAAGTCCTTCAGGATATTCTCGTAAATGAAGATACAAATGCTCCAAGTAAACTATTCGCAAAATCTTCACTTCTTGTAATCCAAAATGCAAGACTATTTAATATTACCGCAAATGCTTTTAATATACTTGCTCCTATTATTGAAAAAAATAGGCATAATAATATTGATTTAGGATAAAAAATTAAACATAATACAAATCCATATAGAAAATCACCTATTGCTGATATTCTAGAATAAGATGAAATTACACTATAATATAAATTTCTTGGTGTAACCAAATATTGATCTAATCCCCCATCTTCTATTGTTTGACCCAAATTAAAAGCACCACCAAATACAACATAAGAAAGACCATATGACATGGTTGAAATTCCCCATATTAGCATCATTTCATTAAATCCATAGCCACCAAAACTATCTTTGAGTGAAAAAAGTATTATCCATTGAACAATAAAAGCAGCGTTATTAAGCATCATAAAGATTACATTTAATGTAAATGATAATGGATTAATCATTTGACGCATTATATTATATTTAATAGACAAAAATACTAACTTTATCTCTTTTTTAGCCTCCGTTAACATTTATCTTTTTCACTCCCTTTCTATATACAAACATTATAAGTAATAAAATTATTATCAAATATATAATCTGTGCGACTAAAACATTCAAAAATAATTTATTTGAAAAACTTAATATAAGTTTAGATGGACCATAGAGTATTACAAATACTGGTGTACATTTTATTATTGGTCTTAGGAATTTAGGAAACATTTCAATTGGAAAAAATATACCAAATATTAACATAATTTTTGAATATATCCAATGAAATGGGGATGAATCTTCTATCCAAAATGCTGATAAAGATATAAGTATCTTTATTAAACCATTTATTGACATACCTAAAATTATAGTTAGTACTACTTCTAATATGTTAAATATATTTAAATTTATATTAATATTTCCAACAAATAAATTACCTATTAAAAAACTAACTACAAAATAAAGAACAAATCTTATAATACTATCTCCCAAATATCTTGAAAATACATATCCAACATAGTTGTATGGCTTATTTACTTTATATGAAATATCTCCATTTTTGATATCACTTTCAATTTCCTTTTGGCATAAAGAACTGCAACCATAACTTATAGTTTCTGCAATTAATAAATACCATATCATTTGATTAAGTGTATAACCATTTATTAATTTATTTGGATCATTATAAATATAAGACCATACATTAGTAAGTATAAACATTGTAAGAAAATAACTTATAAATTTAAATAATATTGATGGTATATATTGGAAACTATCTAAAAAACTCATTTTAAATATAGATACATATTTTTTCATTATTTATCACCCTTATAAATGCTTGAAATAATATCTTCAAGAGGTATATTAGATATATTTATATCAATTATTTTATCAGTATCTAGTAAATTAATAACATCACTAATATCTCTTTTTGTAGTATCTACTTCTATTTTTAAATTGTACCCTTTATCCTTTAAAATCACAATTCCATCTTCATCATCTAAATTTACTTGTTCTTTCATTTTTACTTCTACTATTTTTTTATTTAAATAATGATATTTTAAATTTTCCATAGTATCATCAAGTACTATTTTTCCATCATTTACAATGATAACTCTTTTGCATAGTTTTTCTATATCACCTACATCATGACTTGTTAAAAATATAGTGGTTTTCTTTTCCTTGTTTAATCTTTTTATTAAAACCCTGATATTTTCTTTAACAACAGGATCAAGACCAATTGTTGGTTCATCTAAAAATAATATTTTAGGCTCATGGATTAGAGAGGCGACTATTTCACATCTTATTCTTTGACCTAATGAAAGATTCCTAACAGGTATATTTATAAAATCTTGTAGTTCAAATATTTCATTAAATTCTTCAATTTTCTTTTCAACTACTTTAGCTGGTATATCATAGATTGCTCCAAAAAATTTGAAATTATCATATGGTGTTAAATGTACCCATAATTGTTCTTTTTGTCCAAAAACTGTACCTATTTCATAAGATAATTTTTTTCTTTCTTTTACCGGATTTATTCCCATAACACTTACATCACCACTACTTGGATATAATATTCCTGTAAGCATTTTTGTAGTTGTTGATTTCCCTGCACCATTTGGTCCAATAAAAGCAACTACTTCACCCTTTTCAACCGAAAAACTAATATTATTTACTGCCTTTTTTACTTTATATTTTGGTTTAAATATATTTTTTATATTTCCTTTAAATCCTTTTTCTTTTACTCTTGTTTTAAACGCTTTATTTAAATTTTTTACTTCAATTGCATTCATTTTATCACCTCTTTATCTTCTTTAACATCATTACAATTTTTATTTTAATTTTAGAGCATTTTCGTTATTTAGATTTTTGTTTACATCTATCCAGTATCTATACTCCATAATTCCTTCATACATAGATGGAACTAATGTATCTGATTCACCTATAAATTTTTCCATAGTTTTTTTAGAACCAATATTATTTTCTCTACATGTTATTAATGCCTTTTCTATTCCCATTTCTTTCATTACCTTAATTAATAATTTCAATTGAACAGTCCCATATCCTTTTCCTCTTTCACTCGGTCTAATTGCATATCCTACGTGTCCACCTATTTCAAATAATTTTCCTTTTAATTCATGTCTTAAATTAGCCATTCCATAAATATGATTATTTTCATCTACTAATACATATGTTGTTTGATTTGCATAATTTGGATTTATTTCATCAATATGTTTGTTAATTTCTAAATTATTGTAAAATTCTTCAAATGATTGTTCTAATACTTTCTTTAAGTCACTTACACCTTCAAATGGATATTCATCATTTGTATTTTTAAATTCTAAAGCCATTTCTTCTATTTCTTTTTTATCTGTATCTTCTATTTCTCTTAAAAATAAATTCATATTTCTTTCACCTTTTAATTTTAAATTTTTAGATAATAATTCATTTAATGATTTAAAAATTTCTGTACTTGAGATTTCTTCTTCATATAATTCACCATTTTCCCAGTATGTTTTTAAAGCATATGGAATAAATAAATTATCATTTGGTTTCGATTTAATAATTCTATATTGATCATCTATTACTTCAATAGCTGTACAATTAGATAGTGATATACCTACTTTATCGATATATTTTAAGCTTGTTCTGACTTTATCCATTTTACCAACTATTTGAGCATGTGGGGTAAAATATGCATCTACTAAATCTAATGCATTTACTTTATTAATCTCTTTATCAACAAAATCAGTACTATCAGTAAATCCACTATTAAACCAACATATTGCACCAGCAGAAACGCCACACATAACTTTTCCATCTTCCCATGCTTTTTTTAATAATTTATCAAAGCCTGTTTCCTTCCAAAATTTAATCATATTAGATGTATCTCCGCCACCCTCATATATAATATCTGCCCAAGAAACATCCTCTACTGCTTTAGCAAAATTTGTTTTCAATTCTTCAACAGTTAACAATCTACATTCACATTTATATAAATCACCATAAATTTTTTTCATTGTATCATAATATCTTTTTTCTCTTTCATAACCAAAAGAAAGTTGAGCGTGTGCTAGTAAAAGAAAGTTTGGTTTTTCTTTCCCTGTTAATCTTATTATTTCTTTATCTATTTCAGCAGTTTCATATGGCTTTCTAGTTCCATCAGAACCTAATCTACCATTTTCTCCTCCACCAATTGCAATTATTTTTTTACTCATTTTAATCACCCTTTCATTTTTAAATTTCTATTTTTTTATTTCATTAGCATTCGATTTTTGATTTAATAAATTATTTACTTTGTCTAAATCTTCAAATAATACAATATCTGCTTTAACTATTCCAACATTTTTAATTGGAAAATCAATTTGAGATTCAACTATTCCATCATATTTTTTATAAAAATTAATAGTATCATTACCCTCCATACATTCAAGCTGCATTTTATTAAATCCCATTTTTTTCAATTCATTAACTGCTATTTTAAATAACTCTTTTCCTATTCCATACCCATGATATTCTTTAAGTACATAAATTGCTTCCAAATGACCATATTCTTTATATTTTTCTTCTTGTGGAGTACTAATTGCAAGTATACCAATAACTTTATCTTTATCCTTTGCAACAATATATTTACCATTATATGTTCTTATAAATTCTTTTGTTCTTTCTACCTTATTGTTAATGTTAATAATTCTATTATCCAAATATTCGTCTGGTAATAAACCCGTATATGTTTACTTCCAACTATGTGCTGCTACATACTCTATTCCGTATGCATCTTCCTCAGTTGAATAACTATATTTTATATTCATTTTAGTACCTCCTATTTTTTATAAATCATATGTATATCTTCTTCTGTTTTACCAACTCCATCTCTTATAAATCCTACTTTTTCATAACAATGAATAGCTCTTGGATTGGTTTTATGAACATTCAAATCAACATTTTCTAAATTCATTATATTTAAAGCATAATTAATAATTGATTGCATTGCTTCTTGACCGTAATGTTTATTTTGTTTTAATGGAGTTATTGCTATTCCTATTTCTCCTACATTTTCTATTATATCCATAATTTCTACGTTTCCAATATACTCATTAGTTTCTTTTTCAATCATTGAAAAAATTGTTGCATCCTCATTTAATTTTTCTTTTACCCATTCTAATTCCTGTTCGTATGTATATATTTTTGCTTTACGACTAATACCCTTTTGAACTTCAGGGTCATTAACCATAATTAAATAATCATTAATTAAATTTTCATTAATTTTAACATATAAAATATTTTCACTTTCAAATATTATTTCATACTTATCCATTCTTACACTTCTACTTTCTTACATTATATATTTTGAATATTCATCCTTATATTTTTCTATTGATTCATCTACATTAATCCAATATACATTTGTCATTGTATTGTCAGATTCATCTAATTCACATCTTTCTAATATTCCACCTAATGCCTTAATAGTTTTATCACTACCTAAATTGTCAACTGAACAACCAAGCATTACTTTATATAATCCAAGTTTCTGTGCTTTTAATAATGTCAAATATAATTGAATCTTGTTATAGCCTTTTCTTCTTTCTGTAGGTCTTATTCCATAACCTATGTGTCCTCCAAATTTTCTTAAATAATCATTGAAGTAATGCCTTATATTTACCATTCCAATTATTTTATTATCACTTTCTCTTATTGTGAAATACGTATTAGCTGGAACTTTACCAATTGATTCTGCATATTTCTTACTTTGCTCCTTTGTTACTTTTTCTAACCATTCTTCATAGCTTCCACCTTCATTTAATATTCTATCAAGTCCTCCAACACCATTTATATTTGAACCATAATCAATATGTTCATTTATATAATCAATTGCAGCATCTTTTCTTTTCAAAGATGGTTCTTCTAAATAAAATCTTTCCATTTTTACTCACACTCCTATTTTATATTTCTTTTTCAAAAATTACTCTTTGTTCTTTAAAACCTAAATGATTGTATATTTCATTAGCATGTTTATTAAAAGACCAGCAACAAAATTCAACTCTAACACATTTTTCTTTTTTAGCTATTTCTTCTGCCTTCTTAATTAATAAACTAGATATTCCTTTTCCTCTTTCTTTTTCATCTACAACTAATTGATCAATCCATAATGTTTTTGAACGTTTATCTTTTATTTCAAAAATTATAAATTCTAATATATTATTATTTTTTTCTGCTACTAAAACATTTTTATTTTCTATTAAATCAATTAAATCTTTTTTTAAATCATCATTTTTCTTATTATTATCAAATATATCTTTTCTTCCATTTAAATGAAATTCAAATCCATCTATAAATATATTTAATAAATTATTATCTATATCATTTATATTTGTTCTTCTAATATTCATTATTTATTTCACCTCATTTTCTATATATTTTTATAAATTATAAGTATAAAATACTTCAGGGTATTTAACACTAAATTTCACATAATCTTCTTTAAATTCAGATAATTTTCCTCCCCATGATTCATATACTTTTCTTGCCTTTATATTATCTTTTAAAACTCCTATAACATATCTTTTAGCGCCATTTTCTCTAGCCCATTTTTCAAATGTATTTTTAAATGATGAACCAATGCCTTTGCTTTGAAATGATGGATCAATATATAGTCCGATTAAATCTGCATATTCAGAAAAATTATTGTATGTGGATGTTATACTTCCACACATTAAACCAACTAACCTGCCATTATACTCTGCTACATATGCAATATTTTTATTATCATTTTTCATTGTTTCTGTAAAAGTTTTAACTTTTTGTTCTATCTTATTATCTCTATCAATAAACACTTCTTCTGGAAAAATATCTTTATAAGCATATCTCCATACTTTATTTACTAACAAAAACCAATTATAAGCATCATTTTCATTTACTTTTCTAATAATTATTGATTCATTATTCATTTTAGTCCCTCCTATTTTATCAAATTATATCATTTTTATATGTAAAAAAACACAGAATAACACTAACATATACAAATTGTATACATTAGTGACTCCGTGTTTTATTACGTGTAAGAAATAATTCTCTGTGTAGCTCGATAAACTTATACACACTCACTATTATTTTTCAATAAATCTTTTTAATACTTTTCTATTTCCATCAGCAACTTTTTCAAGTTCTGGTAATGTTGTATAATTTGAAATAATATCAATCATTCTGTCTTTAATAATAGTATCTCTTTTTTTATTATTAATTACTGATGATATATATAATTTCTTTTGTGGTTCAGTTAATTCACCCCAAATTGTTCTTTCTTCTGTATTATAAATTAAATACATAATAATATCTGAATATAAATCTTCAACGATTTCATTTTTAGCTTTTTTATCTTTTAAAAATAAATTATAATTTCTCTTCTCTGTTAAATTTGCTTGTCTTAAAATTTGTTCATCATACATTTTTAATGCACTTATAATTTTAGTAATTGAATCAGGTCCAATATTTCTAATTCTTCCTATTACATTTCTACCTAATTGATCTGTTAATTTCAAATTATGCTTTATTTCATCAATAGAATATGTTCTTAATCCTTTAAACTTAGTTTGAAGTTCAAGTGTAGGATTATCTAATAGTAATACATCTCCTTTATTTAATTTATCAACTGATTCAATTCCATTATCTTCATATTCATATGTTTCTGGCTCAATACCTTTTATATTATTTTTTTCAACAATTAATTTAAATTCATCAATTCTTTTATTAACTATATCCCAATTATATTTAGGATATAATTTAGTTAAAGATATTAAATCTTCAACACTATAGCAATTATTTTCTCTTGCTAAATCTACAAATCTTTGTTCTGAACCGTACAATACATAATCAGCGGAAATATTTGATAACCTTACCATTACTTTTCCTACTTTCCTTAAAATAATTTTTTTAAAACCTTTTGTTTTACTTTTGATGGTTCCTCCAATAAAATATTACCATCTTTTTTTGACTTTTTTATTGTAGGTATTTCCTCAATACCACTTACCTTAGTAATTTCACTTTTAACACATGTTATATCTTCTTTTTTACATTTGTATAAATTTGTTAAATAATCTTTAATATATTCATCTGATTCAAATTCTTGTGATGTATATTTTGTGAATTGTTCCCCATTTATACAAAATGTTATTTTATTCATATTTCCTGTATTTGAATAAATAATATCATCTATTTCTATTAATTCGTAATCTAATTTATCCATCACTATATCAAAAGATACACAATCAGATATTTGAACATTATCACTTAATCTATAAATAAAATTTGAATTATAAAAGAATTTATTATCTCCTGGATTACTATACCCATTAATATAATTTAATAATTCAGTATTAATTTCTAAAATTTCATCATCATTTGAATCTTGTACTAAATTTTTTAACATTAAATATGTATTAGCAACATTACTTTCTTCTTGAATTTTTATATTTTTACCGGCAACATAACAAGAATATAATGATAGAAATAATAATATTTTAAATAAACCTTTTTTTAACATCAATCGATTATTTTTCTTTTCAAAACTTTTCATTTTTTCATTTCTATCTTCATGTCTAAGTAATAATTCTTTTTCATCTTTAATATATTCTAAAAGATTTTTCTTATTATATTGTAATTCAATATTATCTTGTAATGCTCTATTATATAACATTTCTAAATTGTAGTTAAAACATTGATAACTTTTTAAAACTATATCATGATTAAGATAATCAGATAGTTCCATCTTTTTATATCTTTTCATTATATTCTCCCCCTTTCCTGTTGTCCGTGTAAGATATAAAAAAGCCACGAACAAATATTATTCGTGACTCCAAATGCTTGTGTAGGCTCTTCGCCCGGGATAGCTCACAATTAATGCTTATATCCCCTCACTTGTTTACAAATTATACTCAATATTTTTTGTTTGTCAACCATGTTTTTTATATTTTTATACTTTTAAGTAATCTGTTTGATATTTTTTCTGCATTATTAAATAGATATTTACATATATTTGTTCTAAAATATGCAAACTCTAATAACTCGATATTTTCATTATTATTAATATATTCTTTATAGCCATATGTACTACTTAATAATTGAATTAAATATATATATGACATATACTTTAAATCATATTCATTTAGTTTTACATACTTATTAAATTCTTTTATATAATCATTAAATGTATCTAAATTAAAAATACCATTTTTTACATCTTTATCTATATAACTATATGATCTAATTAGTTCCCAAACCACAGGCATCCTGCAAGCACTAACAAAATCAATAACTGAATTTATATGATTATTTTTATAAATAAATTGTAATATATTAAAATCACCATGGGTATTTTTTATAGTTAATTTTTTTGTATCAATAAAGATATTTTCTTTACTTATGTTTTTAATCATATTTATTTTTTCTTCTAAATCTCTTTTTATTTTTAATGTTTCTTCAGCATCTTTATCATTTATTAATTCCAATAATTTTTGATGTTTTTCTATACCTTTTGTAAGATTTTCTTTACTAAATGATAAATCATTTAAAGGTAATAATATATCTAAATTTTCTAAAGACTCAACAATCATTCCATATACTTTAGCACACTCAATTGTTTGTTCATAATTTCCTTCATTTCTATCTAATGTATACCCTTCTATAAATTTTTGAATTATAATAACTTTATCTTTATATAGAGAGTAATATGTATCATTTATAGTTTTTATATATGATGGAACTTTTATACCGTCTTTCTTTAAATGATTTATTATAGTTATTTCTTTTTCTATTTCCTCTTTTGTATATTTAGATTGAAATTCTTTTAAAATATATTCATCACCATTTAAAGAATATATATTAGCACTTCCTCTATCAATTATTTTAATATTAGTAACATTAATTCTATACTTTTCTTTAACAAAATTTATTATTTCTTTTTTATTTATAAAAACAGACTTTTCTAACATAATATATACCTCACAAAATTTTACCTTTTGTTAATTTCATATTGTAAATTAAACACTTGTTTGTTATAATCAATCTGGATACGTTTGAAATGTCAGATGTTTTTCCTTTTGGAACCTCATCAGGGGGTTACGAAAGGAGAGTGATATTATGTCTAAGAAAGAAAAATCTTTACATAGAATAATTAGACTCCTTATAATAGTAATTATTTTGTTAATTCTTTTATAAGAAAAAGACATCTGATTTAAGCTAAGCTTATTTCAGATGTAACCATGAAGGGATTACATTTGATTCACGCAATCAAACGTATCCTTTTTTATTTTATGAAGTTTCCTTCATCTGTATTCATGATATCATATTTTTTTATTTTTTACAAGTAAACTCTCTACATTTTATAAAGAAATCAATTTGATCTTGATTAAGCATTTTATTTGTTACCATCTCTTCTAATTCTTCCATACTAAAGTATTTTACTGACGTTAATTCTTCCTTTTGTATATTCAAATCTGCAATATCTAAATCTGCTTTTACATAATACATTTTATAACAATCTTTACCATCACAACCAGAATCAAATTCAGTTATATCGTATTTACTAATATCTATACCAAGTTCTTCTTTTACTTCCGCAATAATCCCTTCATATGGTGTTTCACCAGATTTTGGATGTCCACCAGTTACACCATAATCTCCACCCTTTTCTGGTACTCTTTTTTGCATTAAAAATTTACCATCACTATTTTCTATTGCTATCATAACAACCATTGGATAATATCCTTTTGGTATTTCATCACCTTTATAATATGTTAATTCTGTCTTATTATCAAATTCATCATATAAATCTCTTAATTCTCTCATAATTTTTACCTTTCTTTTATTCTATTAGCAATTTTTTATATATGTTTCAAAATTATCAGGAAATTTTAATGACAATCTCATATGATCTAATTCTGCATACAAATTCTTATCAATAGGTAATCCGAGTAGTAATCTTTCATAATTACTTAATTTATTATTTTCAATAAAATTATCTCTAAATTGATAATCAATTTGTTCATATGGAGATTTTAATTTGCCATTTATTTTAATTTTATATCCATCAATCAAAAAAGAAAGTAAATAAAAATTTTTTAAAATATCTACCTTTGTAGAAATTACCGAAAAAAAATCTCTTAGAAAATTACTTGAATCTAAGTAACCATAATAATTGGCATCATGTTCAATTGAAAATAAATTATGTTTTTTTTTGTATATTCTTTCATTTTTTCTTTTTATGATGTTAGAAATAATAAATACGTGAATTTTAGTAATTTCTTTTTCTTCTTCCAATGTATATACATGATTTTTTGGAAGTTTTGAATAGTAATTATAATATTTATCTATTAATTTATATTGTTCAATATGCCTTATTTCATGAAATAATGTAAAAAACATTGCTTTATAGTATGTAATAATATCTGAAGTTCCTTGATTCTCATTAATTACTATATCTCCTTTATATGAATATGAACCACCATACCCTTTATTTAAATCATTAGATAAAACTATATTCTTTATATAATCAGACAAATTTAACTAATTTATTATTTCAGTAGAAATAGCTCTAAATAATTCTCTATCAAATTTCTCAGCGCATATTGAATTTATAAGATTTCTTCTATATTCTTCCATGTTAACTCCTTCATTATTTAAATTTTTTCCAATACTTTCACTTTACCAGAAAATAATATTCTGATTTTTCATCCGAAATGTCTGTTAAATCTGCTTCCCAATATTTTTTTGCTTGTTCAAACATAGTATTTATACTTTCACCATTATCTGGTAATAATATATCACTTGATTTAAATAAATTGCCCGTAACTTCAACTTTAAATAAATCAATATTTTTACCTTTAATAGTTAATTCATCTTTCCAATGTTCAAGTTGATTATGATCACATAAGTATAATGCATTTTTTATACTTGGAAGTTCTGGGAAAAATCTTTTTCTAACTTCTTCTAAAACTAATTCTCTTTGAAGTGTTGAATAACATTTTAATAATCTACTTGCTTCTTGAAGCATCTTAATATATGTTTCGTTATCTTGCTCTTTTTTCAAATATGTATTAATTACTTCAGAGAATGCACTAATTCCTCCATTAGCAACATTAACTCTACTAGAAAAATATAGACCATCATTCCAAGAATCTGATACATAATTTTTAGTGATATCAATTTGATTTCCAACTGTCCATATATCCTTTCTTTTTTCAGAATTATTAAAATGAAACATTTCTTTATTTTCAACAAACATACGTAAGTTCCTTTCCTTTTCTGGATAAATATTTTATCAAAATACATATATATTGTCAAAAAAAAATTAAATTTATAACATAAATTTTATATTTTTTAAGTTTCTTTTTATAAAAAATGTTATAATAAACGCTACTGGAGTTGATATTTATGAATAAATATAAAACACTTATTTTCGATTTAGATGATACTTTAATAGATAATAATCAATCAATTAAATATGCATTTACTGTGATAATTAATGAATTAAAATTAAAATATAGTGATGATTTATTTTCAGAATGGACAAAATTTGATACCGCATACTGGCATGCTTGGGAAAGTGGAAATATGACTATTCCTGCTTCTATTAAAACACTTGAAGATAAAATAACATATTTAAGATCAAATAGATTTGTTATCTTTTTTAAGGATTTAAAAATGGATTTTAATACTGCCATAGAAATCAATAAGTTATATTGTAACATGTTAGGAGCTAATATAGTAGAAATAGAAAATGCACGTAATTTATTACAAGAATTATATCATAAATATGAAATACTTATTGCTACAAATGGTCCAAAAGAAGCAGCATATAATAAATTAGAAAAAGCAAAATTAGACTCATATATTTCTTCAATTATTTGCTCAGAAGAAATTGGATTTTCAAAACCACTACCAGAATTCTTTAACTTTCTATATAATAAAGCACAAAATAAGGATAAAAATAAAATGTTAATAATTGGTGATTCATTAACTACTGATATATTAGGTGGAATGAATTATGGAATTGATACTTGTTGGTTTAATCCTAATAATAATCCATTACCAGAAGAATATAATCCTACTATTACAATAAATAAATTACCACAATTAAAGAAAAAAATATAGTATATAAAAAATAAATTTTTATACGCTATATTTTTTAATTTTCCAATAATTTATTCGGTATTATTACTAAAACAATTAATTATACCTTCTCTTTACAATATCATCATCTTCTAATTTACCAATTAATAAAGATGAATTTTTATCATGTTTAATTACATTTTCTTTTACCATTTTTTCATTATAATTAGCATAACAATACTTGCAAAAATGAGAACAAGTATTATATGCGCCTATATCAACCATTTGAACACAGTTACAATTACCACCTTTTCTTGCAGTCCATGATTTAAAATTAGTTTTACCTGTTAATTTAAATGCTAATGTATGAGATAAACACTCTTCCTTTTTAAATCCATACTCGATCAAATTTCTTTCTTCAAAACAAGTTTGAACTGTCATATTATTCTTTTTTGCACTTAAACTAAAACTTTCACCAATCACCTTATAATCATTTTCAGTAAAATTTCTATATCTTATGCTTTTCATATTTTTTCTAACATTTTTATAATCATCTATAAATGAAACAATTATAGTTTTTACATATCCATTTAATAAAGTACATAACTTATCAAAATTTCTTATGTGATAATCTAAAGTATATTCATCACTAATAAATATTGGATCATATCTAACACATATATTATCTTTACCAATTATATTTGATAACTTTTTTATAGCTTCTATTATTTTCCCTTTTGGTGGTACATTTACTTCAATATCTCTTTTATATGGTGTTAATGTTACATGAAATAATATAGGTTTATTTATTTTTTCTATTTTATCTAAAATTGGTATTGGATTTTTAGTGCAAAATAATATTAAATCAACATCTTCAAAATATATTCTACTTACTAATTTTTTATTAAATGGATTTCTAACATCTACAAATCCTTCCTTTATTCTATTCATAAACCAATCTGAATAAAATGCGACTATATCAGTTCTTCCACTAACATTTAACACCATAATTACTTCACCTATTTCTATTATACAAAAAAAATAGGGCATTTGTCCTATAAATAATTATACACTATAACCTTTTATTAATACATTAATACTAGAAAATTCAATATTACTAGTTGCAGTATCTCCATCTATTTCAGTTTTAATCTGAAGTGTTGCAGGAGCAGTTATATCAACAAATGATATTTCAGAAAAATCCATATCTTCTGTATTACCTTTTGATAATATAAATGACATATCTGTTAATACCTCAGAAGTTTCACTTTTTATAAGATAAAATGCTCCTCCTATATCTTTAGTAACACCTGAAATTCTACCACAAACTGTAATTTCATATAATCCACTTTGATTAATTTTTATACCGTTACTACCTTCCATTGATATTTTATTTGTAATGCCTGGAATTATTCTTGAAGCACCTGTAAGTGCAATTCCTGCAACTGTTGTATTTGGATAACTAACAAAAGCAATTACATCATATGATGTTGGTCCTAAAGAGCCTGTTGGGCCTGCTGGGCCAACACTACCTTGATCACCCTTTTCACCTTTTTCTCCTTTTGGTATATAAAAAGTCAAATGATGCGTATTATCATTAAAATCATCTTGTATTTTTGCGGGCTCATCTGGTTCTACTGTTTCTGTTTTATCTATTATAATAATTTCACTAATTCCCTTTTCACCAGGTAAACCCATTGGGCCAGTTTCACCTTGTTCTCCTTTTGGACCTATTGGACCAATACTCCCTTGCTCTCCTTTTTCTCCTTTTGGTATATAAAAAGTTAAATAATGTGTATTATTATTAAATTCATCTTGTACTTTTGCAGGTTCATCAGGATTTATTGTTTTTGTTTCATCTATTATAATCTCATGACTTATTCCTGTTTCTCCTACGGGTCCAATATCACCTCTATCACCTTTTGGACCTGTTGGACCTACTACAGGACAAATTCCCATCTTACAAAGTTTGTTTCTTATTTCATTACTTTCCATAATATATTTTATTTTTTCATCCATAGTATTACCTCGTTTCTAAAATATATTATGAGTAATTTTTTTACATGCTTATTTTAATAGTCTAATCATTAAGGAGTATTTATCCAGTTATTAATTTCATCCATGCTTGTTACTAAATCATCCAAATAACTTTTAAACATAATATTCATTTCTTTTTTTGAATCAAGTTAACAAATAAAATTATTATATCTATAACTAAAAATACAATCCATATAATATCAAATTTATTCATAATAAAGTATTCAATTATAAATCCTATTATTCCTAATATTAATCCTATAATTGAAATTACTATACAATACTCTTTTTGATTCTTTTCATCTTTCATAAATACCTCTATTTAATTACAACTTAATCTTTTAATAAATGGATTATCTTCTTTTATATTGTTTTTAGATTTTAATAACTCATAATATTCATCTAATGTATATTGATGATTTTTATTTTGTAATATTTCCTCTAGTTCAAAAAAAAGCTTACATAATTTAGATTTTACATCACTAGACATTTTACTTCTACCATCATTAAATATATTTTTTATTCCATCTTTAATATAGTCCTTAAAATCCTTTTTGTAGATATTTTCCTCTAAGAAAAAATCTTTTTGATAGAGAACTTCATCTTCTAGCATTACGCTAATTGATGCTATCTTTTTTCCCGCATTTAGTGGTGCTTTTATATTTTCTATGCACCACTGTCT
>ENA-USUJ01001954-USUJ01001954.1-human-gut-metagenome-genome-assembly--contig:-NODE-1954-length-16487-cov-5.957831_pt1 | contig 16487 bp, 16 predicted proteins | sample MGYA00250061_ERZ773398 | MGnify/ENA primary metagenome ERZ773398 (study PRJEB29103, sample SAMN06111992) | human gut metagenome | biome: human gut; feature: ankylosing spondylitis patient; material... | reverse complement strand
GCACTCCTTTTATTTTTTCTTAGATTTCCTGCTCATAATAAGCTTTGACAAAATAATAGCAACTACTCCAGCTATAATTCCAAGGCACAGATAAAAAGCACCAGAATTTCCTGAAACTGTTAATGCAAGAATCGCCACTGCAACAATAATTATTATAGCCACAATATAAAACGCTAAAACCTTTGGATTTTTCATTTAAATTTCCCACCTTAAATATAAATTAATCCTCATATGTATGGTCACAAATTTCCTTTATCTTTTCTTGCAATTTAAGATAATCCTCAAATGCGGCCGGCTTGTTATTGGGATTTCTCAACAAAGCCGCAGGGTGTAAGGTTGCCATCATAAGTACATTGCCCTTTTCAACCACACGGTCCACAGCCTGTCCGGCATAAAGGTCTGTGCTGGTGCCAAGCGTTGTGATCCGGCGCACCTGATCGCAGAGCAGCAGGTCCGTGGTGCCGCCGGAAATATGGAACAGCAGAACTTTTTCAGCAAACAGCTGTTCCCCCTTAGCTGCAAACAGCGCTGCGGCAGCGTGACCCTGCTGATGGGTCGTCAGCACAAGTGGGATCCCTTTTGCATGTGCAAAGGCCGTTGCAGCATTGACACCTGCAAGAAAGCAAGGCATATAGCTGCCTTCTACCGGGCGGGGCTTTTGCGATATGCCCACAGCATCGATCTGCGTCAGATCAAATTCCTGCGCCAGTTCCTGCATCATCTCCGGCAGCGCGACCGTATGATGAAACAGTGCATCGCTTTGCCGCAGGCCCAGCTGGCCCGCTTTTACCGGCAAAAAGCGCTTCTTTGCGCAAACAACCTCTCCAGCTGTATCAAACACTGCCAGAGAGGTTGCATAGTTGCTTGTATCAATGCCAAGCGTATAATGGCTCACTGTTCGGCCTGCTCCGCATCCAGACCGTGATCCCGGGCCACTGCGCCAAGCAGACCGTTCACGAACTGGTAATCTTCGTCCGCACCATACTTTTTCGTCAGTTCCACCGCCTCGTTGATGGCAACACCGGGCTTATTCTCGCCGCCAAACAGCATCTCGGCAACTGCCAGACGCAGGATGGTCAGGCTGACACGAGGCAGGCGCTCCATGGTCCAGTTGCGCAGATGTGCACGGATCTCGTCATCCACCTCGGCAGAATGATCGTAGTATGCGTTCAGCAGATGCTTGCTGAAACCATCCACAGGGTGTTCTTCATCGTTTTCTTCGTGGCTGGTAATGGCCTCTGCCAGCGGGATATCACCAAAGGTCTGCGAAAATGCCAGCAAAAATGCATTCTCGCGTGCTTCTCTACGGGGCAAAATATTTTCCATAATGTTCCTCTCGCAGCACGAAGCCTCTCTGGCCAGAGCACAGAGAGGATCGGCTTCCAATTCTGAATTTTATTTTACTGCTCTGCTGCAGTGGTTTGTGCAAGGCCGGCGATCACCAGATTGACGCGGCTCACAGTGACATTGGTCATGTTCTGTACGGCGTTCTTCACGTTTTCCTGCACCTTTTCGGCCACAGCAGGAATGCGTGCACCAAAGCTCATCATCAGGTTCAGAGTGATGTTTGCGGTACCATCCCGCATTTCCACCACGACCGGAGACTGGATGCTGGATGCTTCCAGCAGATCCTTGAGCTTTTTATTTTGTCCGCCGCAGGAAACCTCGGCAACGCCGTCAATTTCCAATGCTGCGCAGCGTGCGATCTTACCGATGACTTCGGTGGAGATCTGAAGGCTGCCGCCCTGAAGATCTGTATTCTGAAAATCCATTGTGTTGTCCTCCATTCAAAAGCGGGCACAGCCTGCTTTTTCTTGTTTGAAATGGTCCTGCCTGAAACGATCAATGCCATACGCAGGACAACATCATTCTTTATTGATAGAGTTATTATACCATCAAAGCGGGTGCGATTTCAATACTTGTTTCGGAAAACTCTGCCGCACCTTCTTATTTGACCTCCACCACCGTGATGTTCTGGGCAGTCACAGTGCTTTTGTTCAGCACCACATCCCGGATCTGTGCCACCTGTGCCGCTGTGAGCGGTTCACCGGAGGTCATCACGGTAAGGTCTGCCCGGCCGGACTGCAAAAAGCACAGGCAATCTGCAAAACCTTTGGCTTTGATCAGCGTTTCGATCTCATTCTCCGCATTCAGATCTTCCAGATTTGCGGTCATCTGGGCGGTATATTCCTTCTTTTCCTCTGCGGAAAGCGACGAGGATTTCATCGTTTTCTTGATGGAATCCATCGCCTCATCGTGGGCCTTCTGTCGCTTGAGCCGAGCCTGCTCAAAAAACTTTGCACCGCTGTCACTGGCAACGCTTACAAGCTGCGCTTCACCATAGTTTTTGTTGGCGCTGGACACCGCTTCGGCCTCTGTGGGCAGCTCATCCAGAACCGTCTGCGCCTGTACCGGGACATCCTCAACCTCTGCCGCGACCATTGCAGCATTGTCCGGCAGTTCCGTGGGCACATCGCTGCGGGCATACTGCCAGTTCAAGTATACGGCGATCACCAGTGCGGCAGCCAATGTAACAGCTGTGGCCCTGCGGGTATTTCTGGAAAGTGCTCTCATAAATCGTTCCTCCTTATAAAAGCTGCAGGGTCTCAGCCCTTGCGCTGTTCCACACAAATGCGGTTGGATGGCAGATCCAGCAGTGCGCTTACCAGTTCGGTGATCCGGGCAGCAACGCGGATGTCTCCACCGCCCTCGCACAGCACGGCCACACCGCACACCTGCGGCAGACATACCGTTTCGGTCAGGGCTGAACCATCTTCCAGCAGGACATGGGTCTGCTGGGACTGCATTTCTCCGGACTGTGTATCCAGCGCATAAATGGCTTCTTCCCCAGTCTCCAGCGTGACCATCACGGTCGTTTTGCCCGCACCGCTCATCTGTGAGATCAGATGTTCCAGCCGGTTCTCCAGCTGTGCCTGATATTCCGTGCTGCTCTGGGCAGACTTTGTGTTTTTTGTGTTGCCCGCTGCCGTGTTCTGCGGAAAAAGTTCCGACAGCAGGATCAGCAGCATTGCCAGAACGCCTACTGCCGCAGCAAGCCTTGCTCTGCCCTGTTTCCCTTTACATTTCCGGGCAAAATCTTTCACGGAATCTCCGAACGAAATGCCCCCTGCTTCTTTCATTCGGTGTCCTCCTGTACTTCCAGTATCGGTGCCATGCCAAGCTCCTGCTGCAGATATGCCGCGATCCGGCTCTGCTCTGCGGATGTGCACGCCGCCGGGAGGATCACAAGCACCTTTTCTGCCCGAACGGTCTGTTCTGTCCGGGTCAGTGTGATCTCCAGTTTCACCTTTGTACCAAAGCGCCGCTCACACTCTGCGCAAAGATCCGCTTCCAGCCGTTCCTGAGCTCCCTGCAAGAGCGATGTCTCCGTACTCTGGATGCTGACCGCTGCCGGAGCAGCCGCCGCTGCACTTTTCAGTTCCAGCTTCATCTGCGGGGCCAGCCGGAACAGGATCACTAGAATATATAGCCCGGCAACGGCTTTTATGCATCTGCCCGCCCAGCCTGCGCCAACCAGCAGCGTCGTGATCTCCGCACAGATACAGGCAATGCAGAACGCCGATGCCGCCGTCTGAAATGCGTGCATTTCCTATCCGCCTCCCGTCATCATCAGAAGCCCCACGCCTACCGTCAGCAGTTCAAAAAACAGTGCCGTTACTGCTGCCATGCATTTTACCGCTTCGGCCATGCAGTCAAACAGCGCCTGACAGCGCCGGTTCTCCGCAAGGCCGCACAGAAGCCTGCATCCTGCAAGGAATAGCAAATGGAGCAGAAGCTGCAGATACAGCGGCAGAAATTCGGCCCCGATCACGGCAAGTGCCGCAAAACCCAGACTGCTTTTGAGCAGCTGCATCCCGGCAAGAAATACTTCTGCCGTATCGCTCAGAGCCTGCCCGATCACCGGCACGCCGCCGGTAAGCAGCTGGCCCAACCGCAGTGCAGAACGGTCCAGCTGAACCGTTACCGCTCTTTGCAACCCTAACAGCACTGCAAAAATCCGCCCAGCCCAGACAAGCCCCCTGCGCAGCAACGCGCCCATGACACGGCACGTTTCCGAAAGCCCCTGCTGGGTGCTGATGCAGCACGCCATGCTTACCGCAAGGTAGCTCTGCAGCAGCGGACTGACCACAAGCACCGTACCCTGTGCCAGAAAGCACAGCCCGGTCAGCAGCAGACCGCTTGCCGCTGTGCTGGCATTTACCTCTCCACCGGCAGCGAGCACACCGCTGTACACCGGAAGAAAGCCCAGAAGGTAGTTTTTCCACCCCTCCATCCGCTCACAGATCAGCTGTGCAAGGCTGATCAGATCTCCCCACAAAAGAGTGCCGCAGCCCACAGCCGCAGCCAGTTCCAACAAGGCGCTGTCGGCTGCTCCTCCCACCAGAAATGAAAGCACGATCAGCAACAGTAAAAACAGCAGAACATCCGCATAGCAGTGTGCCATCTGCCGGATCATCTCTGCCGGTGATCCCGGCAGGAGCACGAGCAAAGATTTGAGCGGATCTTTGGCAAAGGACTCTGCGCTTTGCGGAGCTTTTTCCAGATAAGGCTGCCAAAGCTCCTGTCCGGGCAGGCCCTGCAGCTGTGCCGCAGCGGCATCAGGTGCAAAAGCCAGAAAGCATACGGTGCACAATACAAACGCTGCCGCTTTTTGCAGGAATTTTTTTATCATGCGGCAAGCCCCCAGATCTTCTGGCAGATCTCTTCCAGCAGAGGAAATGCTGCCGCCAGAACCAAACATCGGCCCGCAAACCCGGCGCACCATGCCAGAGTATCCGCACCAGCTTCTTCACACAGGGTCCGCGCGTAATCGGTCAGCAGCAAAATTCCGGCACAGCGCAGCAGGCAGGCAAATGCAGGCCCGTTCACCCGGCGGCTGAAAGCCAGTATATTCCGAAGCAGCTCCTGCGCTGCCGCTCCAAGCTGCAGCAGCACAAACAATGCTGCGCCAACGGACAGCAGAAACGCATAGGCCGGTGCATCCTTCCGCAGCAGAAGCTGCGCCGCTGCAAAGACGACCACTGCCCCCAGAATGGAAAAAGATGTACTCATAGTGCAAACAGCGACTTGATGGTAACGAACAGTGCGCTGATCTGCTTGACAAGGATGGAAAGCACTACCACAAGACCCGCAAGGGTCGTCATCATGGCCTGATCCTCCCGGCCGGAACGGATCAGCAGCTGGTTCAGGACGGCCACGATAATACCGATCGCTGCAATTTTGAACACAAGGTCGATCTCCAAGTTTTCGTCCTCCTGCCACTACAAAAGAATCAGTGCTGCCACCGCGCCGGCTGCAAGGCCAAGCCTGCACGGTAAGCCCTGCCTGGATGCTGCTTTCTGCTGCGCCTGGTGCAGGAATGCTTCAAAACGGGCAGAGTAATAATCCAGTCGTTCGCATTCCTGCGCCGCTTCGCTTTGGCCAAGGCCGGCAAAGCACTGCTCAAAGCAAAGGCGTTCCGCATCATCAAATCTTTCCGGTGCCGGAATTTCCTGCAGTTTTGGTGCTGCATCGCTTTCCAGCAGCTTTTCCTGCACGAGACACCGCTGCAGCTGTTCCAGATCCAGCCTGCGGTAAGCAATCTCCTGCCGGATGCGCTGCAGCAGCTCCACGGTGCGCTGCAGCTGCAGGATATGCTGCTCTGTTCTGACCTGAAATGCAGAACCGGTCAGCCACCCGCACAGCAGGAGCAGTGCAGCCGCTGCCCAATGAAAAAGCTGCATCATACCGTGCAGACCTGCCGGACTTTTCCCGGCGCTGTGCAGCCGTGCAGCAGTACAAATACACGCAGCATTCCACGCCGCTGCAACGCCTGCACCTGCGGCCGCCGGGCGGCTTCTTCCACGCTTGCGGCATGGACGCTTGCAACAAAGTCCACCCCGCTGTAAAAGCCCTGTTCCAGCGCTGCAGTTTCGGCAAGCGTGCCCAGCTCGTCCAGCAAAATAACCTGCGGCGAAAGCGTGCGCAGTGCCATCTGCACAGCCCGTTCCTTAGGGATGCCGGACAGCAGATCCAGCGGCGGCATCTTCTCAGAACCACCCGGCGGAAAGATCTCGCAGCGCTCGTCCACCACGCAGGCTCGCCGCCGCATCCCGGCCAGTTCTCGTGCGATCTGACGCAGCAGTGTCGTCTTGCCGCTGTCCGGCTCGCCGACCAAAAGCATCCCAATAAAATGCTTTTTCAGTTGCACCAGAAGTTCGTCCGGCAGCTGTACCGGAACCGCCCTTGCAATGCGCAGGTTCAGCCCCTGCACCTGCTGCAGAACCGTCTGGCCGTCGCGATCCACATAGCGTCCTGCCACACCCACCCGGCAGCCGGAGGGTGTGGTCAGAAATCCATGCGCAAGCTCCGTCTGGTGTGCATGTACCGCGCCGCCGCACAGGGTGTGAAAGATCTCTTCGATCTGAAGCTGATCCAATACACACTCCCTCAGCTGCAGCGGGCACTCCGGCAGGTCCTGCAGCGGGAGCTGCCGACCCGACAGTGTAACAAAAACACCACAGCCTGTCCGGAACCGAAGTTCATGGATCTGCGCTGCCGTCTGTGCTGGCAGCTGTCCCAATGGCCCGGCCAGCCATGAGGGAAGCAAGCGTATCGCCCGATAATACTCATCCACACTGTCCTCTCCTTTTTCAGGCTCATTGCCTGCTATGAGTATATGCCTGTCCCTGCCGGATAGAACCTGCGGACATAAAAATATCCCCGCAGCACAAAACTGCGGGGATATCCATTGGAGCGGTTTTATCAGATGTTTTCGTCGCTGATCATTGCCAGAAATTCTGCCTCGGTCAGCACCGGGATGCCAAGCGCCTGCGCCTTGGTCAGTTTGGAGCCTGCTGCCGTGCCTGCCACGACATAGGCCGTTTTCTTTGAAACAGAACCGCTGGCCTTACCGCCGTTTTTCACGATCAGTGCTTCCGCCTCATTGCGGGAAAGAGTTTCCAGCGTGCCGGTGACCACCAGCGTTTTTCCTGCCAGCTTATCACCTTTCGGTTCGCCCTTCCACTGCATATTCAATCCGGCATCGGCCAGACGATGGACAAGGTCGATCGTTCCCTCTTTTGCAAAGAATTCCACGACGCTCTGCGCCATTACGCCGCCAAACCCATCGATCTCGCTGATCTGCTCTGCACTTGCTTCCCGGACAGCCTGCAGCGTACCGAAATGCTCTGCCAGCAGGGCTGCAGCTTTATCGCCAATGTTGCGGATGCCAAAGCCGAACAGGAGCTTATCCAGATTGTTCTGCTTGGAAGCCTCGATGGCGTTCAGCAGGTTATCGACGCTCTTTTCCTTGAACTTATCCAGCGTCAGCAGCTGTTCCCGCGTCAGCGTGTAGATATCCGCTGCGGAGTGCACCATGTCCTTCTCCACCAGCTGGGTGGCAACTGCTGTGCCAAGGCCCTCGATATCCATTGCATCGCGGGAAGCAAAATGGATGATATTGCGCAGTGCCTGTGCCGGGCACTCGGGGTTAACACAGCGCAGAGCTGCTTCATCCTCCAGATGAACGACTGGCGCACCGCAGGAGGGGCAGACCGTGGGCATCTCATAGGGCTGTGCATCCTCTGCGTGATTGGTAACACCGATCACTTCCGGGATGATATCACCCGCCTTGCGCACCTGAATGGTATCGCCGATACAAAGGCCGAACTGATGGATAAAATCCTCATTGTGCAGGGTCGCGCGGGCAACGGTAGTACCCGCCAGAAAGACAGGGTCAAAGCAGGCCGTCGGGGTAAGAACACCGGTGCGGCCAACTGCGACCTCAATGCTGCGCAGCGTTGTCTCCTTTACCTCTGGCGGATACTTAAACGCAATTGCCCAGCGTGGGAATTTGTTGGTGGAACCCATCAGATCGCGCTGTGCAAAATCGTTCACCTTGATCACAGCACCATCCATATCAAAATCCAGTTTGGCACGGTTCTGGCCGATCTGCTCGATCTCGGCAATGGCCTGCTCAATGTTATGCACGATATGATAGCGCGGCGAGACCGGCAGGCCAAGGCTCTTGAGGTAATCCAGACTTTCAGCATGCTTGGTAAGCGTTTTGCCGCGGATCTGCTGCACATTGAAAACAAAAATAGAAAGGCCCCGGCTTCCGGTGATCTTTGCATCCTTCTGGCGCAGCGAACCGGCAGCCGCATTGCGCGGATTTTTAAAGGGCGCTGCGCCCTGCAGCTCCTGCTCTGCACACAGCTTCTGGAACGCGCCATGCGGCATATATACCTCACCGCGCACTTCCAGAAATTCCGGTGCATCCTTCAACTTTTTGGGAATGCTGCGGATGGCGCGGACATTGGCGGTCACATCCTCGCCCACCACGCCATCGCCGCGGGTAGAGGCACGAACCAGCTCACCGTTTTCGTATTCCAGACTGCAGGAAAGGCCATCGATCTTGATCTCTACCACATACTCCGGCTCTATGCCGGCTTCCCGCACGCGGCGGTCAAAATCCCGCAGCTCATCATACGAAAATGCATCCAGCAGGCTTTCCATTTTTACCGCATGGGTCACCTTGGGCAGCTTGCTGCTGGCCGTGCCGCCTACCTTCTGGGTAGGCGATGATGCCGTGACCAGCTGCGGAAACTGCGCTTCCAATTCTTTCAGTTCCCGGGTCAGAGCATCATACTCAAAATCTTCAAGCTCCGGGGCATCCTGGTCATAGTAAAGCCGATTGTTTTTCTCGATCACAGCGCGCAATTCTTCCACGCGCTTTTTTGCCTGTTCCAACTCCAAAAGTTCCACTCTCCCGCTATCCGGTTTCTCCCGCGCTGCCGTCCGGCACTACCGCCTGAAAATGCATTGCAGAAAACTATTTTGATTATAACACATCCAGCCGCGCTCTGCAAAGAGAAAGCGGATACAATTTGTATAAGTGCTTTGAAATCCGCACGTGTAATCGTTTTCAATCATTGCTGCAGATTGATTTAAAATCAACGCTCCGAGATACTCTTTGTTTATTCTTTTGATAAAACAACGTTTTATCGTATGATTTCTCCACATCCATGACGAGTGAATCGTCCCGTGGTATCGTTAAGTCGCCAGCCAAAACACACACAGAAAGGGCAACGCATTCGTTGTGAATGCTTTAGGCCTTGTCCCCCCGGCATCGTCCTCATGATGGTCGTGTTCAGTTCGTCACCACGGCAAAGAAAGCCGGTGTGGATGAGCATGTCATTAAAAAGATTGTCGGCCACTGTATTGATGATGTTGCCGAAAAGTCGTATACTAAAAGAGGTATTGAGTGGATTCGTCATTTCATGCAATGCATCGTACCACCCTAGCTTTTGTACTATTATTTTAGGAGAAAAGCTGTTCCGATTTGTGAATCAAGTATCATACCGTTTCAAGAGGAGATCAAGCCGCCATGGATTGGGAAACATTAAGATCAAGCTGTCTTGCCTGCACCCGCTGCGAGCTGTGCAAGACCCGCACCAATGTGGTGTTCGGTCAGGGTGTGGAAGATGCCGAAGTTCTGTTTGTGGGCGAAGGCCCCGGCCAGAATGAGGATGAGCAGGGTCTGCCCTTTGTGGGGCGCAGCGGCCAGCTGCTGGACAAATATCTGTTTGCCATCGACCTTGACCGCACGAAGAACTGCTATATTGCAAACATCGTCAAGTGCCGCCCGCCGCAGAACCGTGACCCCCAGCCTGCTGAGAGCGAAGCCTGTATGCCTTGGCTGCGGGAGCAGTTCCGCCTGCTGAAGCCAAAGATCGTGGTCTGCCTTGGCCGCATTGCCGCCCAGCGGATGATCCGAAAGGATTTCTCCGTGACCAAGGAGCATGGCCAGCTGTACGAAAAGGGCGGCATCCTGTTCATGGGTACCTTCCACCCTGCCGCTCTGCTGCGCAGCCCGCAGAACAAGCCTGCAGCCTTTGCTGATTTTACTGCCCTGCGGGACAGCATTGAAACGGTGTGCAAACATACCTATCATAAAGACTGAATCATTCCCGCTGCAAGAACCAAACACCTTCCTTTTGCATACTCTAAAACAAAAAGAGAGGTGTTCGATTATGGAAGCTGCACGACGTGATTCCATTGATTTCTTTCTGGGTGCCACAACGCCTGCCGGTTTCAAGGGCTATTTTGAACCACTGCGCCACGAACCCGGTATGCAGATGTACCTGATCAAAAGCGGGCCGGGCTGCGGCAAATCCACCCTGATGAAGCGGCTTGCCCGTGCTGCCGAACAGCGCGGCGAACTGACGCAGCGCATCCACTGTGCCAGCGACCCGGACAGTCTGGACGGCGTGATCCTGCCCGGGCAGCACAGGGCTATCGTGGATGCCACTGCGCCCCATGTGGTGGAGCCGGATGCTCCCGGTGCGGACGAAGTGGTGGTGAGTTTGTACCACACCATCAATGCAGAAAAGCTGCACCAGTGCGCCGATGAGGTCAAGGCGCTGTTTGCCCGCAACGCCCTGCTGCGCAGCCGCGCTGCACGATATATTGCATCGGCAGGCAGCCTTTTGCTGGACAGCCGCCGCGCCGAAGCCTGCAGCGCCAATTTTGACAAGGTGCGCCGTTATGTCAAACGGCTGTGCACCCGGGTGATGCCGCGCACGGAAGGCATTGGCAGCGAAGAGCTGCGCCTGCTTTCCGCCGTCACCCCCAAGGGTGAAGTGTTTTATCAGGGCACTGCACAGGCATTGGCGGATAAGTTTATCGTGTTCCGGGATGACTACGGCGCGGTGTCCCGCCTGCTGCTGGAGCTGATCCGCGCCGAAGCCCTGACGCGGGGCTACCACATTATTACCTGTCCATGCGCCATGCACCCGGAGGATAAGATCGACCATATCCTGATCCCGGAGCTGAAGCTTGCCTTCCTGACGGATAATCGCTGGCATCCGGTGCATCTGCCCAGTGTGCAGGCTGTGCGGTGCACCCGCTTCCTTGACAGGGAAAATCTGGCAGCGTACCGAGCACGGCTGCGCTTTAACGAGCGTGCTGCCGCCGAACTGCTGGAACAGGCCAGTGCCCTGATGGCACAGGCCAAGAGCTGCCACGATGAGTTGGAGACCTATTACCGTGCAGCGGTGGATTTTGGCAAAGTGGATGAAGCGGCAGCAGAATGCATGGAGATGTTCGGCCTGAAATAATCAGTTTACGTCGACGAACCGGGAGTTTCTCTGAGGACCGTCCTCTGGAGTGGGACCCTGTTGCCGTGAGGCAATAGGGCGGGCGATGGAATGGCCCGAATCGTGTCTGAAGAGAAATTACCGGTTCGTCAGTGTATCCCAAAAGCGGAGGTGAAATGCTTTGGCAACGGTTCATCTGCCCATCCGGCAGCTGGTGGAATTTCTGCTGCGGACCGGCAGCATTGACAGCCGGTTTACAGGGTTTGACCGTGCACTGGAAGGTGCCCACATCCACCGCAAATTGCAAAAAGCTGCCGGAGACGGCTATCAGGCTGAGGTATTTCTCTCCGTAGAGCGGCAGGCAGAGGACATCACTTTTACCCTTGAGGGCCGGGCTGACGGCATTTTTACCGATGAGACTGGCACGGTAGTCATTGACGAGATCAAGACCACCGCTGTGCCGCCGGAAGAGATTACTGAGGATATGAACCCCTGCCACTGGGCACAGGGCATGGTGTACGGTGCCATTTATGCCACACAGCAAAGCCTGCCGGAACTGAACGTCCGGCTGACTTATTATCAGATAGACACCGATCAGATCATCCGCTTTATCCGCCGCTTTACGCAGCAGGAGCTGGATGAATTTCTTGACAAATTATTGTGCCAGTATGCTCCGTGGGCGCAGCGCCGGATAGAGTGGGATGTAAAGCGTACTCAGAGCCTTGCGGCACTGCAGTTCCCGTTTGCGCAGTACCGGCCCGGACAGCGGGCTATGGCGGGCGAGATCTACCGCGCCTGCCGCGCTGGCAAGACCGCCGACTGCAAGGGCGGTACGCGGCTGTTCTGTCAGGCTCCTACCGGCATTGGCAAGACCATGAGCGCGCTTTTCCCCGCGCTGAAAGCCATGGGCGAAGGCAACGGAGAAAAGCTGTTCTATCTCACGGCCCGCAACACGACCCAGACTGCCGCCGAGGATGCCTTGACCCGGCTGCATACGGCACAGCCAGAGCTTGCCCTGCGCAGTGTGACGCTGACCGCCAAGGAAAAGGTCTGCCTGCATCCGGACGCAGAGGGACATCCCGCCTGCCTGCCGGAGCTTTGTCCCTACGCCAACGGCTACTACGACCGCATCAAGGATGCGCTGACAGCTCTGCTGGACGGTACCGGCAGCTTTGACCGCGCAGCGCTGGCCGGGGCGGCAAAGCGTTTTTCGGTGTGTCCCTTTGAACTGGGGCTAGACCTGAGCGAGTGGTGCGATGTGGTCATTGGGGATTACAATTACCTGTTCGATCCGGTGGTGCACCTGAAACGGTTCTTTGATTCTTCCGGCGACTGGTTGTTTTTGGTCGATGAAGCACATAATCTGCCCGACAGAGCCAGAGCAATGTATTCTGCACGCTTTTGTAAAAGCAGCCTGACCGAGGCAAAACGTGCATTGGGCAAGGGCAAAAGTGCTTTAAAGACCGCTCTGACCAAAGCAGACAAAGCCCTGCTGGAAGCCCGGAAAGCCTGCATACAGCTTGCACCCCGGCACAGCAGCCAGACCGATGCCGCAGACCCGGCACAGACCAGTCTTTTGCCTGAAAACACTGCCCCCGCACTGGAACTGCCCGAACCGCTGTATGTACAGGACAGTACTGTGTTTTTGCAGGAGCCGCCCTCTGCCCTGCTCAGTTCGCTGCGGGCCGTACAGGCACCTTTGCAGGACTGGCTGGAAGCGAACCCGGATGCCGAAGTACATGCACAGTTGCTGGAGCTTTATTTTGCTGTACAGGACATCACCCGTGCCGCCGAACGATACGACAGCCACTTTGTCACTCAGCTTACCGCGCGCGGCAGAGAGCTTGAATTGCAGCTGCTGTGTCTGGACCCGGCACCTTTTGTGGATGCCAGCCTTGCCGCAGGGCGCAGCGCAGCGCTGTTCAGTGCAACACTGGCTCCGCCCTCGTTCTACCGCAGTGTTCTGGGCTGCAGCGATGCACGTGCCGTCGCACTGGACAGTCCCTTCCCGGCTGAAAATCTGGGGCTGTATTGCCTGCCGAATATTTCTACCCGCTACCGCGACCGCGAAGCCAGCGTGCAGGCAGTTTCGGATGCACTGGCCCGGCTGGTGCAGGCCAGAACGGGAAACTACTTTGCCTTTTTCCCAAGCTACGCATATCTGCGGCAGGTACACGAAGATTTTGCAGCACGTTACCCGGGCATTCGCACCCTTGTGCAGGAAAGCCGTCTGGATGATGCCGCTCGGGCTGAATTTCTGGCTCAGTTTGTGCCGGACCCGGCCGAAACGCTTCTGGGTTTTGGCGTGATGGGCGGCATCTTTGGTGAGGGAGTTGATCTTGCAGGCAGCCGCCTGATCGATCTGCTTTTGGCACACGCGGATGTCGCCGCCCGCCTGCTCCACGGCGGCGCGGGCAGTCTCCCACGCGGCTTCGCGGGCTTCTTCCTCCTTGTAAAGCTGCTGCAGCAGCGGGTTCTCGCGGCACTCGTTGAGCTTTGCTTCCTGTTCGGTCACAGCATTCTGTGCGGCAGTCAGTGCGGCGCGGGCATCCCACAGCGCAGCCAGCTCGTCCAGTGCCGTGCCCCGCAGCAGGGTCTGGTACTGGTTATAGGCGGCTTTCAGGTTCTGTTCTGTCTGGGCGGCAGCACGGGCGCTTTCCCCCAGAGCTTCCAGTTCGGCCGCCAGCGCCCCGGCGCGGGCGCGGCGGGCATCCAGACCGATGTACCGCTGGGGAGTGCGCAGCCGTTCCAGCCGGAAGGGGTGGTGGCGCAGAAGGTCGCGGGTGGCGCTGTCGGGATGCTGTTCCAGCGTATCGGGGGTGTCGCAGCAGACGATGCGGCCCAGAATGGTCTGGGCATACTGTGCAGCCAGCGGGTTTTCGCTGCTCACCTGCGCGGCAAGGCTGTCCGGGCCGTACTTGTCGGCGCGGCGGTTGGCCTTGCGGATGCCCGGGGTGTCCAGCAGGCTGATGGGGCCTACCTTGTCCTTCAGAGCCACAAAGGCACTTTTGGCGGCTTCGTAGTGGGCGGGCGGCACAAGGATATCAAAGCGGCGGTCGCCAAGGCAGGCTTCCACGCAGTCCTGCCAGCTTTCGTCCTCCACGTTCAACAGTTCACAGAAAATTTTCGCATCCGGCTGCATGCCCCGGCTCTTGAGTTCCGCATTCACGGCATCCCGCACCCGGGTGGCGGCATCGCCGTGGGGGTAGACCCACTTGCCGCCGGACACCGCGTCCAGCTCGGCGCGCTTGCCGGCCTGCTCCTTCTGCAAAGCAGCAGTGTTCTGGCGGGCAGCAAAATAGGCTTCCTCCAGCGGTTTTTCCTGCGCGGAGAGCCATGCGGTGAGCTGCGGCAGAGTGTCCGCCGTCAGCTCTTCGGCCTTGATGCCGGCAGCAAAGCCGCTGCGGCGCAGCACAGCCAGCAGGCTCTGGGTGCGGGCAAGGGCACTTTCTGCCTTTTCGGCTTTGCGTGCGGCGGTATCCAGCGCCGTTTTGCGGCGGGAAAGCTCCTCGGTCAGGGCATCCAGCGCCCGGCCCTCGCCACTGGCGCTGGCGGCACCGTGGGCGGAAAGATAGGCCCGGCGGGCTTCCGCTTCGGCATTTTTGGCCTCAGCATAGCGGGCGTTCAGCTGTTCCAGCTGGCGGCGGCCCGCATCCAGATGCTCCTGCCAGACGGTCTGTTCGCTGCCGTCGGCAGCGGCGCGGGCCAGCAGCGCCGCGCCCCGGTTCACAAGGGTCTGGGTCTGCTTTTCGGCAGCTTCGCGGCCAAAATCCACGATCTCTTCCAGCGCGTCGGCGCGGGTCTGTGCTTCGGCCAGCACGGCGTGCAGATTTTCCAGTTCCAGCCGGTCGCCCTGCAAAGCGTCCAGATCCAGCTCCGGCTGGGGCAGGATGTACTGGTACAAAAACTCCCGGAAGTTGGGGATCTCGTCCATGCTGGTGCCCATCTGGAACACCTCGTTGAACTTTTTGCCCAAGGGGCTGGAGGCGCGCCCGATGCCCAGCGCACGGCAGATGCGGTCCCGCGCTTCGCTGGGGCTGCGGGTGTAGGAGAGACGGCCCGTTGCGGGCTTGAAGTCCTCCTTTGCGCTGGGTGCACCGGTCTTGGGGTCGATGAAGGGCAGCTGTTCCAGCGTGCAGCCGTCCTCGGAGAGGTACCATGTCTGATCGCCGGGGTGCAGCTCCTGCATGGGGCCTTCGGACTCCACCCGCACCGCGATGACGAAGGGGGTGCGCTTGACGCTGTCCCAGAACTCCGCCCCGATGTAGGCCACGGTATGGCCCGGGCGGCGGTAGGCGTTCTCGCCGCGCTGCTTTGCGTGCACCGAGCCCTGCAGGGTGCGGCCGCTCTTTTTATTGCCCAGCGCATTGAAATTGCGGTTGGTGGTCAGGCAGTAGCGGATGGCATCCAGAATGGTGGTCTTGCCCACGGCGTTCACGCCGATCATATAGGTGAGCCGTGCGCAGTCGAAGGTGACATTTTCAAAGTTGTGCCAGTTGATAAGCTTCAGCCGTTTGAGTTCGATCATTCTTCACCCTCCCCTGCTTCTTCCGGTCGTTCATAAAGGCCAAGCTCTGTGCGGGTGCGCCCGCTCTCGGCGGCGGCATCCGCAAGGTCGGCATCCGGCAGGGCCAGCAGCACGGTGGGAAATACTTCAATGCGGCTGTCCAGCCCGGAAAGCCGCCCCACAGGCCGCGCCAGATTGTACCGGCGCAGGGTGCGCATGAGGTTTTCCAGCGTTTTCTGGTCCAGACGGCGGGGCAGATTCATCTTCTGCAGTTCGGTCTGCACCTCTTCCACCGTCACCAGCACCTCATCGGCATTGGCCGCAAGGCTCTCGCGCTTTTGCAGGTACAAAAGCCGCAATACCAAAAGCAGGATGCTCTCGTATTTCAGCAGCCGGGCCTGACTGCCCTCGTGGCCGTTGACCAGAGCCGCCGCCTGCAGGGGTGCCGGGTACAGCAATACAGAATAGCCCAGCGGGGCGAACACAGCGCGCACCTCGTCCAGATGATCCTGCACATAAAGATATTTTGCCCGCTGATCCTCCACGCCGCCCAGCACGAAGCAGTGGTTCAGCAGGTAATTCGCGGTTTCTTCCAGCATGTTAATGGTTGCCATTTTCTTCCTCCCTGCGGCGGGTGAGGATAAAGTCCTCAAAGCGGAAACCGCCGCGCTCCACCCAATTGCCGGTGAGCTGAATGTCATAATCCCGGTGCGGCGACTGCGAGTAGGTGTGCAGGCCGATGATGCGGGCAAAATCGTTCGGGTATTCCTCTGCCAGCGCCGCGGCGTTCACCTGCGGGCGGGCGGCAAGGGCCTGCCGGGCCAGCAGGGCCACGTTCTCCTCGGTAACGGCAAGGCGGGCGTAATCCAGCAGCAATTGCT
>ENA-USUJ01001953-USUJ01001953.1-human-gut-metagenome-genome-assembly--contig:-NODE-1953-length-16489-cov-4.619120_pt1 | contig 16489 bp, 15 predicted proteins | sample MGYA00250061_ERZ773398 | MGnify/ENA primary metagenome ERZ773398 (study PRJEB29103, sample SAMN06111992) | human gut metagenome | biome: human gut; feature: ankylosing spondylitis patient; material... | reverse complement strand
GAAAGAGCGAGATCGATCCCGAGGAATATCAACTGTTCTTGTCCGCCTATCAGAAGTTGGAACCGGAAGCGCGGACTGTGATTGACGCCATGGTAGACGGCATCAGCGTTCAGGTATTGGCGGAGCAATTAGGGAAAAAGATGAGCACGGTCTACTCCTACCGTCGGGATATTTACGAAAAGGTGGGTATTCAGGGGGAGAACAAGCTCCAGCAGCTCCGTGTCCGCGTCTCGCTCATGCGGCGGGAGCAAACAGAATACGGCGGTTCCCCCGCCCCCTCTAACGGCGAAAACGCCGGGCAAGCGGTAAATCGATAAATCCCAACTGTTCACGGGCTGAAAGTGTTTACACTTTCAGCCCGTGTTTTTATATATCCTAATTCCCTTTTGTCTTTCTATGCCCTCTGAAACCATCGAAGATACAAGGCTCTGGATCCTTTTAGAATACAAAGTCAAACTGGAACCTTGTTATAAAGGAACCCCGACAGACATCGCAAAGCGATGATCTGTCGGGGTTTTCCCGGATTCAGTTGTTGTCCTGATCAGAGACAGACCGCGCCGGGATTTGATCCGTAGACGGAGTCTTAGGCCTGAGGAGCAGCCTCTTCCGCAGCCTTCTTGGCAGCGGCGGCCTTCTCAGCCTGAGCCTTCTTGATGGCCTTATACTTTTCCTTCTCCTCAGCGGTGGCCTTGGGGAGGATGGCGTCACGGGGGCAGACCTTGGTGCAGAGCTTGCAGCCCACGCACTTGTCATAGTCGATGACGGCCACGCCGTTGACCACATGGATGGCGTCCTTCTTGCACTCCTTCTCGCACAGGCCGCAGCCGATGCAGGAGTTGCCGCAGACGCTCATAGCAGCCTTACCCTTATCCAGGTTGGCGCAGGCCACATGGACCTTCTTGCTCACGGGCACGGAGGTGATCAGGCCGCGGGGGCAGGCCTTCATGCAGGCACCGCAGTTGGTGCACTTCTCAGGGTCCACAACGGCGGTGCCGTTGGGACCGATGGACATAGCACCGAACTGGCAGGCGTTCACACAGGAGCCGAAGCCCAGGCAGCCGAAGCGGCAGTCCAGAGGACCGGCAGCAACCTTGGTGGCAGAGAGGCAGTCATGCACGCCCACATACTCAAAGCGCTTCTTAGCAGCCTCGCCGCCGTTGCAGCGGACGAAGGCCACCTGACGCTCACCGGTGGGAGCAGCCATGCCCATGATCTCAGCGATGGCAGCAGCATTGTCGGGGCCTGCGGGAGCGCAAGCGGTGACAGGAGCGTTGCCGGCCAGAATGGCAGCAGCACAGCCGCCGCAGCCGGGGTAGCCGCAGCCGCCGCAGTTCGCGCCGGCCAGATGGCTGAGGATAGCCTCCTCGCGGGGATCCTTTTTGACTTCAAAGATTTTGGAAGCCACGGACAGGATCAGTCCGAACAGAGCGCCCAGAGCGCCCAGAACTGCGATAGCAGCAATAATATTTCCCATCTTTCCTACCTCCTTACCAAACCTTCAGGCCGGAGAAGCCCATAAAGGCCAGAGCCATCAGGCCGGCGGTGATCAGCGCGATGGGGAAACCGTCCCAGCACTTGGGATAGTCAGCGAACACCAGACGCTCACGGATGCTGGCGAACAGCACGATGGCCAGCAGGAAGCCCAGACCGCCGGTGATGCCGTAGACCACAGACTCAATGAAGTTGTAGCCGTTCTGCACGTTCAGCAGCACAACGCCCAGAACTGCGCAGTTGGTGGTGATCAGGGGCAGATACACACCCAGAGCGGTATACAGAGCGGGCATGGCCTTCTGGAGGAACATCTCGATGAACTGCACCAGAGAAGCGATGACCAGAATGAATGCCACGGTCTGCATGTAAGCCAGATCCAGGGGGATCAGGATGTACTTGTTCACCACAAAGCACACAGCGGAGGCCAGACCCATAACGAAGGTAACGGCCACGCCCATGCCCACTGCGGTATCCACCTTCTTGGAAACGCCCAGGAAGGGGCAGCAGCCCAGGAACTGGGAGAAGATGAAGTTGTTTGCCAGGATTGCGCCCAGCGTGATCGAAAGCAGCTTAAAGATTTCCATTATTTGCTCTCCTCCTTATCCTTCTTGGGACGAGCCAGAGCCCACTGCATGGCAGCGATCAGAGCAGCCAGCACCAGGAAGCCGCCCACAGGCAGGGTCAGCATACCGATGCCGTAATCAGCGGGGAAGATCTGGATGCCCACATGCTGACCAGCCTCGTTCACAGCGCCCAGGACGCCGCCGCCGAAGGTGCCGCCGCCCAGGAACTCACGGATGATGCACATAGCCAGCAGGACCCAGGTGTAGCCGATGCCCTGGAAGATGCCGTCAAAGAAAGAGGCAACCATGCCGTTCTTGTAGGAGAAAGCCTCCGCACGGCCCAGGATGATGCAGTTCACCACGATCAGGGGGATGAACACGCCCAGAGAGTTGGCCAGATCCGGCAGGAATGCCTGAATAGACAGGTCCACGCAGGTCACGAAGCCGGCGATCACCACGATGAACATGGCGATACGGATCTTATCAGGGATGATCTTCCGCATAGCGGAAATAATGATGTTGGACAGGGTCAGGATGATGGTAACCGCCACACCCATGCCGATGCCGTTGAAGAAAGAGGTGGTGATGGCCATGGTAGAGCACATGCCCAGCACCTGAACCAGAACGGGGTTCTGCGTCAGCATACCGTCCTTGAATTGTTTACCAAGATTCATACTTCAGTGTCCTCCTCTCTTAACCGATGACGCCGGCAGCAGCCAAAGCGGCATTGACGCCGGTGGTCACACCCTTGGTGGACACGGTAGCGCCGGTGATGGCGTCCACGTTGGAGCCAACGGACAGAACGCCGTCAGCGGCGGACTTGCCGATAAACTGATCCAGAACGCGGGTGCCGTTGGTCAGAGGCTCGTTGCTCATGACCTTGGAGCCGATACCGGAGGTCTCAGAGTTGGTGACAATGGAAACACCGGTGACAGCACCGTCCATGTCAATGCCCACCATCATGGAGATGGTGCCCTGAGAGCCGGAAGCCTCCACGTTGATGGCGTAGCCCACAGGCTGACCGCCAGACTGAGCCTGATAGACGGCTGCCAGAGTACCGCCCTGAGCGGTGGCAGCGGTAGTCATATCGTCGGTCAGCTCCATGGCGTCGGAGAAGTCATCGGCCTCAATGACCTTCTGCATAGCGGCCACGGTCTTTTCCCAGGTGATCGCGGCGATCTTATCCTTGGTGATGCTGTTGACCCAGCCCAGCAGGCCAGCCACGACCATGCAGGTAAGCAGCAGGGTCACAGTCAGCTTGATGATGTACTTGGGGTCCATATTGACCTTTTCCTTGGTCTTCACTTCATTGCTCATTTCGCGGCTGCCTCCTTCTTGTCGGATTTCACCACGCCGAAACGAACGGGCTTGGTGTACTTGTCGATCAACGCGGTGCAGCAGTTCATGACCATGATGGAGTAGCAAACGCCCTCATTGTAAGAACCGAAGTACCGGATGAACACGGTGAACAGGCCGCAGCCGATACCGTAGATCAGCTGGCCCTTCTTGGTGACAGGGGAGGTGGCATAGTCGGTAGCCATGAAGAAAGCGCCCAGGAACAGGCCGCCGCCGAAGATGCTGTAAAGCATATACTCAGCGCCGCCGGCCTTGGGGAACAGCACGGTCAGAACAGCCACGGTGGCGATGTAAGCCACGGGAGTCTGCCAGTTGATGACCTTGCGCCAGATCAGGTACAGACCGCCGATGAGCAGCATCAGGGCAGAAACCTCACCCATGGAGCCGCCCACCTTGCCCAGGAACATATCACCCACGGAGGCGATCTGCTTCAGGCCCTCCAGATCACCGGTCTTCAGATAGGCCAGCGGGGTCGCGGCGGAAACCACGTCCACAGGCATACCGCCGCCGATGGCGGCCTTGGTGCCGGCAGGCAGCCAGGTGGTCATGGCGCCGGCATAGCTGGCCAGCAGAGCGGCACGGCCTGCCAGAGCAGGGTTCAGGAAGTTCTTGCCGATGCCGCCAAAGAGCTGCTTGACCACAATGATGGCAAAGAAGTCACCGATGAGGATCATCCACAGCGGGGTGGTGGCGGGGCAGACGAAAGCCAGCAGCATACCGGTGACCACAGCAGAGAGGTCATCGATGGACTGGGGCTTGTGCATGAGCTTGCGGTACAGTCCCTCAAAGACAACGCAGCCAATGACGGACACGGCGGTGAGGAGCAGAGCCTCCACGCCGAAGTAAATGATGGCCCAGATCAGAGCGGGACACATGGCAATGATGACGTCCAGCATGATGGACCGGGTGGTCTCACTGCCGCGGATGTGAGGGTTGGAAGTGGCAATGAGCTTCAAATTCTTGTAATCGGTCATCTCTTATGCCTCCTTCTTCGCTTCCGCAGCCTTCTTGGCCTCAGCGGCGGCCCGATCGGCAGCCATCTTGTTCTTGACGAGCTGCTTGCCGGTCTTGAACATGTGGGTCAGGTGCATACGGGCGGGGCAGGCGTAAGCGCAGGCGCCGCACTCCATGCAGTCCATGATGTGGGCCTCGTTCAGCTCATCCACCATGCCCTTCTCGGCATACTGATACATAAAGAGAGGCTCCAGGTGCACCGGGCAGGCGGCAACGCACTTACCGCAGCGGATGCACTGGGGATGCTCAACGGTCTGCTCCTCCTTCTCGCAGAAAGCGAGGATGGCGCCGGTGCCCTTGGCCACGGGAATATCCGCAGTATACTGGGCCATGCCCATCATGGGGCCGCCGGCGATGAGCTTGTAAGTACCGTCCTTCACGCCGCCGCAAGCGTCCAGCAGCAGAGACACGGGGGTACCGATGGGGCACTCGATGTTCTTGGGGTCCACGATGCCGGAGCCGGACACGGTGACCACCTTGTTCACCACGGGCATACCGGTGGTGATGGCCTTGAAGATGCAGATGGTGGTGTTGATGTTGAACACCGCGCAGCCCACATCAGCGGGCAGGCCGCCGGGAGGCACCTGACGGCCGGTGATGGCCTGGATCAGCTGCTTCTCACCGCCCTGGGGGTAACGGCAGCGCAGAGGCTCCACCACAACGGGGGCCTTCTTCTCAGCGATGACCTTGTTCATGGCGTCGATGCCGTTCTGCTTGTTGTCCTCAACGCCGATGACGACCTTGTCCACGCCGAACATCTTGGCCAGATAGGTAGCGCCGCCGATGATCTCCTCGGGACGCTCCAGCATGGCCCGATGGTCGCCGGTGATGTAAGGCTCGCACTCAGCGCCGTTGATGAGCACGTCCTTCACCTTGCCGATGCCGCCGGAGATCTTAACATGCGTGGGGAAGGTCGCGCCGCCCATACCCACGATACCGGCATTCTTCACGATCTCGACCATTTCCTCCACCGTCAGAGCGTCGGGATCGGCAGGAGCCTTCACCTCTTCGCTGACCGTGTTCTGGAAATCGTTTTCGATCACAACGGACACCATGTCGCCGCCCATAGAGAAGGGCCGGGGCTCGATGGCCTTCACCGTACCGGAAACGCTGGCATGAATCGGGGCGCCCAGCCCCTTGAATTCGCCGATTTTCTGACCCACCTTTACCTGGTCGCCTACTTTTACGATCGGGGTGCAGGGTGCGCCAAAGTGCATCGACATGGGGATGACCACGGTAGCCGGGGGTGCCAGCTGCTCGATGGCCTTTTCATTGGTTGCGGCCTTCATATCATGGGGATGAACGCCGCCAAAGAAAGCTTGTGCCATTGTCTTCACCTCATTCTTACTCCATTGATAGGTGTCAAAGCATACCCCGCCCCGCCATCGGGCAATGGCATGGCAGGCCATGCTTCGGCACACTATCACATACTGCGCTTTATTCTACACCACCTGTTGAAAAATGTCCAGACTATGAATTCGTTTTTTTGTATAAAATTTATCAATTTCTTTGTATTCCTCCACTTTTTCCCTGTTTTTGCACAAGCCCACCCTCTCTTTTTGGTCAACCTGCATATTTTCCTGCCGACAACTCCCGCAGTCGCTGTACCACCTCTACCTCTCTTGTCTTTTTTTCGGAGGTATGCTATGATGAAGCATATCTTTCAGAAAGTATCGCCGCAGTTTGGCCTGTCTGCCGGAGCGGCGAATGGAGGTCCCTTTTTATGACGAAGCCCATTGACCGCGCCGCAATGAAAGCCCAGACCCGGAAACTCTTGCAGACAGCTCAGGTATCCCCCAAGGGTATGACGGCCCTGTACTGCATTTGTCTGTTCCTTCTCAGCCTGATGGAGGCCCTGTTCCCCGGACCGGAGTTGGTGTCCACCTTCCTCTCCATCCTCACAACGCTGGCCGGATGGATCTTAGCCGCCGGCTTTGCCCTCTACTGCATGGACATCCGCCGCCGGGAACGCTCGGAATACGCGGTGCTGTTCGACGGGTTCTCCTTCACCGGCAAAATCATCGCTCTGAACATCGTGATCAACCTGTTTGTGTTCCTGTGGTCCATGCTGTTTGTATTCCCCGGCATCATCGCCTATTACCGCTACAGCTTCGCCCTTTATAATCTCTATGAAGATCCGGAGATGGATATTATGGAGGCGCTGAATCTGAGCAAGCGGCAAACGCAGGGGTATAAAATGGAGCTGTTCAAGCTGGATCTCAGCTACATGGGCTGGATCCTGCTGAGTATACTTCCCAGGCTCTTTTTTACGAGTCAGGCGATTTTGACCCTTGGGTTCAGCGGTATGGACCCCTATGCGGCCCTCGCCGCTCCCATGCCTCTGTGGCAGATCCTGACAGCCTCCGCCTTCGTTTATGCGCTGTCCATCTTCTACCTGCCCAACTACCAGTGCGTCCAGCTTGCCTATTTCGACGCCGCCAAGGAAGATATGCCGGAGTTCCGTTCCCGGCGGACAGATCTCCCCGGCGGCCCGGACGCTTTCTAATCTCTCCCCCCTACCGCTTTTCCCGCCCCGGCTGGGTCACCCTTGCCGGGGTGCTTTCTTCCTATCCCATTCCGGAGGTACCGCTATGCTGACTTACCCCATGGAGGAGCGGGGCGCGCTCCCCCTCTATGAATACCTGTGCCGCCGCATCCGGGCGGACATTCTCAGCGGTGCTCTGCCCGCCGGGACGCGGCTTCCCTCCAAGCGGGCGCTGGCGGAGCATCTGCGGGTCTCCGTTGTTACCGTGGAGGGCGCGTACAGCCAGTTGGAAGCGGAGGGCTATTTACAGGCCCGGCCCAAGCGTGGCTTTTTTGTCTCCGCCGTGGAGCAGGCCCCACCGCCTGCTGTCCGCTCGGTTTTGATGCCGGAGACCCCCGCTGTTTCCTGGCGGCTGGATCTGGGCCGCAATCAGGTGGACACCGCCCGGTTCCCCGTTTCCACCTGGGCCCGCCTCACCCGGCAGGTCCTCTCGGAAGCACCGGAGGCTCTGTTGTCCCCGGTGCCCCATCAGGGCTTGGCTGCCCTGCGGCAGGCCATTGCCGACGATCTCCGGGACTTCAAAGGTATGGCAGTCTCCCCGGAACAGATCGTCATCGGCGCCGGTGCGGAATACCTTTACTTATTGCTGGCCCAACTGCTGGGCCGGGACACGGTGTTCGCCGTGGAGGACCCCGGCTATCCCAAGATCCGTCAGGTCTATGACGCCTGCGGAGCCGTCTGCGCTCCCATCCCGCTGGATAATCAGGGCGTAGAACTGGCGGCGCTGATGAGATCCAATGCGCGGGCGCTGCACATCTCCCCCAACCACCAGTACCCCACCGGACTGGTGACCCCCATCGCCCGACGGCAGGCACTTCTGCGCTGGGCAGAGGATACCGGCTCCACCATCATCGAGGATGACTATGACAGCGAGTTCCGCTACACCGGCCGTCCCATCCCCACCCTGCAAAGCATCGATGACCGGGGCCGGGTCATTTATCTGAACACCTTTTCCCAGACCATTTCCCCCTCTATGCGCCTCGGCTTTCTGGTGCTGCCGCCCCGGCTGCTGGAACGCTACCGGCAGGAGCTGGGCTTCTATGCCTGTACGGTCCCTGCGCTGGAGCAGCACGTTCTGACCCGTTTCATCGCCGGGGGCCACTACGAGCGTCACCTCTCCCGGATGCGGAAGGAATATCGGGACCGCCGCTCCGCCACCATCAGCGCCTTCCGGGCTTCGCCGCTGGCCAGCCATGTCACCTTTTCCGAGGAGGGGGCCGGTCTGCACTTTCTGCTGCGGCTGGATACCAACCGCTCCGATGAAGAATTGCGCCGCCTGACGGCGGAGGCCGGCATCCGACTGAGCTTTCTCTCAGAGTATGCCGCCGTACCGGACCCCCGCTTCGCCCACACGCTGGTCATCAACTACGCCGGTCTGTCCCAGTCCGATCTGGAGGAGGCCCTCCAGCTGCTGACGGATGTCCTGCTGCCGCTGCTGGCATAAAATATATCATTTTCTTCCAAGAGAGGTTTGTTCCTATGAAGTCCGTCAACCGTGCCAAGCTGGATCTCATCATTGCCGTCACCGCCTTCGGCACCATCGGCATTTTTGTCCGCTATATCAACCTGCCCTCCTCTGTCATCGCCTTTGTCCGCGGCGCGGTGGGCGCAGTGTTCCTGCTGCTTCTGCTGTATTTCCGCCGGACACCCTTTCGGTGGGCAAGCGTCCAGCCGCATTGGAAGCTGCTGGCTCTTTCCGGCGCGATCATCAGCTTCAACTGGATCACGCTGTTTGAAGCCTACCGTTACACCACCGTGGCCACTGCTACCCTGTGCTACTACATGGCGCCGGTGTTCGTGACGCTGGCCTCCCCCTTTCTGTTCCACGAAAAGCTGACCACCAGAAAGCTCCTCTGCGTGCTGACCGCCCTGTGCGGCATGGTGTTTGTCTCCGGGGTCCCCCAGTCCGGTCTGCCGGAGGCTGGAGAGGCCACCGGTATCCTGCTGGCCCTTCTTTCCGCCGTGCTTTATGCCAGCGATGTGTCCATCAACAAGTTTCTGGATCAGGTCCCCGCCTGTGAGCGGACTCTGGTACAGCTGGCGGTGGCAGCACTGGTGATGATCCCCTATATCCTGCTGACGGAGGATGTAGCCGCTATGACTCTGACACCTCTGGGCGCCGTACTGCTGCTGATCGTAGGTGTTTTCCACACCGGCTGGTGCTATTCCCTGTTCTTCGGCTCCATGACCTATCTCCCCGCCCAGACGGTGGTGCTGTTCAGCTACATCGACCCCATCGTAGCCATCTTCCTCTCCGCTCTGCTGCTGAAGGAGCCTCTGGGTTGGAGCGGGATCCTTGGCGCCGTTCTGGTGCTGGGCTCCACCCTCATCAGTGAACTGCCTGTCCGGGCCGCTGTGGAAACCAAATAAACTGTCAGGCGGCAGTCAGCCCGCCGGAGGGACCATGTACAATCTGCATTCCATCTTGATCCAACTGAAAAAAGAGGACACACCGCTCCATGGCGTCATGGTGCGGTGTGTCCGTTGTTTTTATCAGTGGCTGGACCCCACCCTGTGGGAAGGTTCAGCGCTGTTTGAGCTGTGGGCGCAGGAATTGGAGCTGATCTACGGTGATCTGCGCCAGCGGCTCTCTCCCAATGCAAAAACCGACGCCGGGTCCTTGGGTGATCGGTTTGGTTTTGACACACCGCCGGAATTGCCCCGGCTCCTGCAAAGCATCCAGACCTTTTACAGTGTGCTCATCAAGCTCATCGCCTGGAACACCCTCCGGGGTGCGACCCCCGAACCGCCTCTGACGGAGCTTCTCTCCGGCAGGGCCTTTGTTAACCGGGGTATCCGCAATTTCTGTGGGGATGACTGGTATATCTGGCCGCTGGACATCTGGGACCCGGCGCTGGAAACCCAGTGTGAGGAATTGCGGGCCTGTCTGGAGTCCTTTGACACCTGTCCGGAAGGCAGCACCCTTTCCCCGGACAGTCTCAGCCGCATCTACGAAACCGTGGTCCCCCCGGCCCTCCGCCATGCCCTTGGGGAATACTACACCCCCGGCTGGCTGGCGGAACGGACCCTGCAAAATGCCGTCAGCGCCAGCGGACGGCAGGCCGGAGATTTGCGCTTTCTGGACCCCGCCTGCGGCTCCGGTGTTTTTTTGATCCAGGCTCTCTGCATGATCCGGGCGGATACGCCCCAAGGTCCTCCCTTATCCGATCAGGTGGCAGGCTTCGACCTCCACCCATTGGCAGTCCTGACGGCGAAGGTCAATTATCTGGCCGTCATAGCCTGCCAGCCACTGCCGGAAGCGGGTCTGTTTCTCCCCGTTTACCGCTATGATGCTCTGAATATTCCCATCCTCCGGGGGGATACACTGGTGATCGACACCGGCTGTGGACTGGTATGTGATGTTCCCTTGTCCCTCTGCCGTCAGGCAGTGGAAATGCGCCCCGATCCGGAGGAATTTCTTTCCATGCCGGAAGCACGCGGTCTGCTCACCTCTCTGCCCCCGAATGGGCGGCTTCATTTGGCCGGTATTTTGCTGAACCGTATTTGGGCGTTCTTCCATCAAAAGGCAGATATAGTCATGGGAAATCCCCCATGGGTGAACTGGGAGTACCTGTCCCCCCGGTATCGGGCCGGGTCCCAGCATTTGTGGGGGGAATACGGCCTGTTGCAGGTAAAAGGCCCCCGGCTCGGTTTTTCCAAGGAGGATGTGTCTACCCTGTTCACCTGCGCCGCGTTGGACCGCTTTCTCGTCCCCGGTGGGCGCCTCAGTTTTATCTTGCGGCAGGCCACCTTCCGCTCCGCCCAGAACGGCGCCGGGTTCCGGCGGTTTCATCTGGACGGCCCCGGTCTGGATTTCCGGGTGCTTGAGGTGGAGGACCTTGGCCGTATCCGACCCTTTGACGGGATCTGCACCCCTGTTGCGCTGGTACTCATCCAGCGGGACGCCCGCCACGTTTTCCCTGTCCCCTACCGGCACTGGCAGGCAAAGCCCGGCTTCCGGCGGGCGGTCCGGTCACCGGACGCGACGATTGCCTCCGTTCTCCCCTTTGTACGGATGGAGAACATGACCGCCGCTCCCGCCCACCGGGATGATCCCGGCTCCGTGTGGGTCAGCGCTCCCAATGGACTTGCTCCAGTACTGGACGCTCTTTTAGGCAGCAATCCCTATCAGGCCCGGACCGGCGTATTCACCGGCGGGGCCAACGCCGTCTATCGGTTCCAGATTCTGGAACGGACAGGCAATACCCTGCGGGTCACCAATCTGGCGGAAAAGGCCCGCCGCAAGGCCCCCGCCGTTACGGCGGAGCTGGAGCCAACCTGCGTCTATCCCCTTATTCAGGGCAGCGACCTCTCCCAGTGGAGCGTCCGCAGCCGTGCCTGGCTGCTGTGCCCCCACACGGCTGAAACCAAAATCTATCCCCTTGCGGAAGCGGATTTGCGGCAGGATCTGCCGCTGACCTACGCCTACCTGACCCGGTTCCGGGATCTTCTGGAAACCCGGAAAGGCTTCGCCGGGTGGGAACGGGCCATCCAAGAGCGTTACTTCTACGCGCTGCTGCGGGTAGAGTCCCTTACGAGCAAATACGGCGGAGGAGGAGGGATTCGAACCCGTCAGGACGCAAAGCGTAAAGAAAACGCGCCAGTGGCGCGTTTTTAGCGCAGCGCGGTCGGCGCAAGCCGACCGAATAAATTTTGAGCTCCGCTCAAAATTTAGACATCCCTCCTCTTCAACCCACACCCCCATCACGTTCAATCCCAACCCAACATCCCAAACATGTACATCACCCTCCAAAGATGTCAAAAAATGTCGTTTTTGGAGGGTGGTGTACACGTTTGTATATGACACACGCCGTGCATGAGTCGGCTTACTCGCATTCGGTATATTTCCCCACCTCAACGGACATAAGAGTTGGGTATCGACTCAGAGCGAGAGGTCCCCAATGGATACCCCTGTTCTCATTTCGCATAAAACTGCATGGCTCGTCCATCACGCGCCGCAAGGCCGGGTTCAAGCGGTCGCGCAACACGACTACCAGATAGGCGCAAGAGGTCTCTCCACCCAGCAACGCATCGCGCGCATACGACAGGCCCTCACCGACTGCGGCATTCCGCCCGATATGTTCAAGACTATCGATATCTCCGTAGTGTTTGCTTTCGAGCGAATTCGCACCAACGGCGTCACTTGCCATGTTCTCGGCCAAAGCCTACCCTAGGAAAACGTCATGTTCCCGCTGGATATGTTTTCCAAAGCCTCTTATGCCGAACGGGTGAAACGCGCCCAGTTTTGTCTGGACAGGGTGAACCTGCTTGAAGCGCAAAAGAAGTTCCCGGACGAAATCAGCGGCGGTATGCAAAAGCGTGTGGCCATTGCAAGAGCCATCGCCCTCAATCCCAAATACCTGTTCTGCGACGAACCGAACTCGGGTCTCGACCCCAAAACCTCTCTGGTGATAGACGAACTGATTCACGACATCACCGTGGAATTCAACATGACCACCATCATCAACCCGCATGCCATGAATTCCGTAATGGGCATCGGAGAAAACATCCTGTATATATATGAAGGGAGAAAAGAATGGCAGGGCAACAAAGACGAAATCATGAACTCGACCAACGAACGACTGAACAGCTTCATCTTCGCCTCGGACCTCTTCCGAAAGGTGAAAGAAGCCAATAAATAACCTCCCCCGTCCATATCTCGGTTTGGACACCACGTCCGTCGGCATCATACAACACGGTTCGCCGGTATCCTTTCCTTAAAAGGAATCCTGACATCGATCAACGCTAAAATCACCTTGCTGAAGAAAAAAAATCATTTGGCTTAGATTGATAAATCGTTTGGCTTAGATCGTTTGTCCAATCTAAGCCAAACGATTTACACCTTCCAGCAGGTTCATAATCAGAAGTTTACAAAACGACCCGGATAAAAGAAAGATGCTGACGCATTCGTTCTACCGCCACGAACGTTTTTCAAGCATTCGCATTCTTCACATCGCCGACATAAGGCGGCCCCCCCAAACGATACCGCCATAAGGCAAACTAAACTGAAAATGAGGATGTCCCGTAATAGGCACATCCTCATTTCCATTCCTACAAACCGGCAAACCAATTTATTTCAATGCCGACAAAGCTGCGTCATAATCCGGTTCTTCCGTTATTTCCGGAACCAACTGGGCATATATCACCTTTCCGTTCTCGTCCACAATGATTACGGCCCGTGCCGTCAATCCGGCCAAGGGACCGTCCACCATCATCAGCCCGTAATTCCCGGCAAAGTCCTTGCTGCGGAACAAAGATACGGGCTTCACGCTCTCAATGCCTTCAGTCGTACAAAAGCGTCCTTGTGCAAAAGGTAAATCCATGGATACGGCCAATACCTGCACATTCTCCAAATGGGCCGCTTTCACATTGAACTTGCGCACCGACGTGGCGCATACGGAAGTGTCCAGACTTGGAAAAATATTCAATATCACACGCTTGCCTTTAAGACTGCCCAAAGACAAATCACTCAAGTCACCGGCCACAGCCGTAAAGTCGGGAGCCATCTCTCCTTTTTGGGGCATCATCCCGTTTGTATGTACTGCTGTCCCTTTAAATGTCACGGTTTCAAACTGTTTCATAGTTCTCTTTTATTGTTTAGTATCCCGACGTGCAATAGGCACTTATCGGATAGCTCCAAGGCTATGCTACAAATATACGCAAAAGATTCTCATTAAAACATTTCAGTCAGTTAATTATCCCTTTTTCAGGATTCTTTAACTGACTGAAACTATTTCATACTGATTACTGCATCTTCCATTCCTCTCCGCATCGGACCATCGGCAAGGCGATTTCTTCACGCGTGCTGTCTCCGAACAGCACTTCCAGAAAAACGCTGGCGACATCTCCAGATACCGTATCTCCTAATGCCCGGACGGAAACCAACCCTCCCCTACGTTCTTTCTCACGGGCGGCATACTGGGCCACAAGATCGACCATCTGGCTGCGATAGGACTCCGTCATGCTGTCGCTATAGGCAATAGAATGAATGTAATCTTCGTACTTGCCCTTTATCAAATAATTATAATAGGTCTCGGCTGCCCGGCTTACCTCGCTTTTATCGCTTTTGCCACACGAAACCCATAGGGAAAGTCCTAAAAAGGCCACCCATAGGGGAATGATTTTCCTCATTACTTCTGCCGTATAAAGATATTAATAGGAGTACCGCTGAAATCCCAACGTTCGCGTATCTTGTTTTCCAGGAAACGACGGTAGGGCTCTTTCACATATTGCGGCAAATTGGCATAGAACACAAAAGAGGGAATTTGCGTATCCGGCAGTTGCATGCAATACTTAATCTTAATGTATTTACCTTTGATGGAAGGGGGCGGATAGGCCTCGATCAAAGGCAACATCTCTTCATTCAGTTTAGCTGTAGCGACGCGTTTCTTCCGGTTCTGATAAACCTCCTTGGCTGTCTCAAGCACCTTAAAAATGCGTTGTTTCGTCAAGGCGGAAGCAAATATAATCGGAAAATCATCGAATGGAGCCATGCGATGGCGGATGGCATATTCATATTCGTTCATGACCACCGTCGTCTTGTCCTCTACCAAGTCCCATTTATTGACCACCACAACCAAACTTTTGTTGTTCCGTTGTATCAATTGGAATATGTTCAAGTCCTGGGCTTCTATGCCACGCTCCGCATCCAGCATCAGAATGCAGACATCGGAGTTCTCAATGGCCCGGATGGAACGCATGACGGAATAATATTCCAAATCTTCCGTCACCTTGTTTTTACGGCGGATACCGGCCGTATCTACCAAATAGAAATCAAACCCGAACTTGGTATAACGGGTGTAAATGGAATCCCGGGTGGTTCCGGCGATATCGGTCACGATATTACGTTCTTCTCCGATAAACGCGTTGATTAGGCTGGACTTGCCTGCATTCGGTCGCCCGACAACGGCAAAACGAGGGATATTCTCATCCGTTTCGTCATCGGTAGTTTTAGAGAATTTTGAGACTATCAGGTCCAACAATTCCCCCGTGCCGCTTCCGGTTGCCGCCGAAATACAATAGGGGTCGCCCAACCCCAAGGCGTAAAACTCTGCGGCACTGTATATCCATTCATTCGTATCGGCCTTGTTGGCTACAAGGATAACCGGCTTTTTGGTACGCCGCAAGATATTGGCCACGGCTTCGTCCAAATCCGTCAAACCGTTCCGGACATCCACCAAAAACAATATGACATCCGCTTCTTCCGTCGCCAACATCACTTGCTTGCGGATTTCTTCCTCAAATATATCATCCGAGTTTACCACCCAACCGCCGGTGTCTATCACGGAGAACTCACGTCCTGTCCAGTCCGACTTCCCATACTGGCGGTCGCGCGTCGTCCCGGCTTCATCACTGACAATCGCATGACGTGTCTGAGTCAAACGATTAAAAAGAGTAGACTTACCCACATTCGGGCGTCCGACTATTGCCACTATATTTCCCATAAATTATCGAATTTCGGCTTCACAACCTGATTATTAATCTAAATTATACCCAAAGCTTTTCAAAGCCCGTTCCGAACTTCTCCAATCCTTATCCACCTTCACAAAGGTCTCCAGATAAATGCTTTTACCGAAGAATTTCTCCAAAGACTTCCGAGCTTCTGTGGAAACTTTCTTTAATGCCACTCCCCGATGGCCGATGATGATGCCTTTCTGAGAGTCGCGCTCCACATAGATAACGACATTGATATGAATGGATTTTGCCTCTTCCTTGAACTGTTCCACTACGACTTCCACAGAATACGGAATCTCTTTATCGTACGTCTGCAATATTTTCTCACGGATAATTTCCGTTACGAAGAAACGAGCCGGCTTATCGGTCAAAGCATCTTTCTCGAAAAACGGAGGTGACGGAGGTAGTAATTCCTGAATACGCTTCAACAAATAGTCGAGGTTAAATTTATATTGTGCCGAAACCGGTATAATCTCGGCATTCGGCAACAACTGTTTCCACTCCTCTACCAACGTTTCAAGAGCGCTCTGCTCTTTCAGCAAATCGATCTTGTTGATAACTACCAATACAGGAACCGTCTCCCGAGCCACCTTGTCGAGGAACGATTGGTTTTTCGCAGGAGCTTCCACCACATCGGTCACATAAAGCAAAATATCGGCATCGAGTAATGCCGACTGAGAAAAATTCAGCATCGACTCCTGCAACTTATAATTAGGGACAAGAACTCCCGGAGTATCGGAATAGACGATCTGCATATCCTCGGTATTCACTATTCCCATAATTCTATGACGAGTCGTCTGTGCCTTCGACGTAATAATCGAAATTCGTTCTCCGACCAGTGAATTCATCAACGTAGACTTACCTACATTGGGATTCCCGACAATATTTACAAATCCGGCCTTATGCATAATTCTGTTTTATTTGGTTACAAGTCAATAACTTCTGAATACAAAAGTAGTGAAAATATTCTACCCGACGAAACAACCTACAATCGCTTTTGTTCGAAAACAAGGAAAGAAGAATATCTTGCGCCACAAGATGCGTCTTACTTATATCTCGACAAATT
>ENA-USUJ01001944-USUJ01001944.1-human-gut-metagenome-genome-assembly--contig:-NODE-1944-length-16524-cov-5.950872_pt1 | contig 16524 bp, 19 predicted proteins | sample MGYA00250061_ERZ773398 | MGnify/ENA primary metagenome ERZ773398 (study PRJEB29103, sample SAMN06111992) | human gut metagenome | biome: human gut; feature: ankylosing spondylitis patient; material... | reverse complement strand
AAAGGAACTGGGCGTGAAGATGCCGGTCGGCAATCTCTATTCCTCCGACACCTTCTATGACGCGGCGGGCCGCAACGCCCGTTTCGGCAAGATGGGCATTCTCGCGGTCGAGATGGAGGCCGCCGGTCTCTACTGCACCGCCGCCTATACCGGCAAGCGCGCGCTTGCCATCTGCTCCATCTCCGATAACCTCGTCACCGGCGAGGAGCTTTCCACCGACGAGCGGCAGACCACCTTCACCAACATGATGAAGATCGCGCTCGAGGTCGCGGTCAAGATGGAGAACAAAGAATAAGGAGCGTTTTCCCCATGCGAGTCATCGACATTGAAAACATCACCGAGGCCATGCGCGACGACACGCGCTTTGTCCTGCGCTGCGAGGAGGTCTTTCACGACAAGATCAGCGCCGCCGCGGCGAGCATCCTGATGAACAAGAGCAAAAAGCCGCTCGTCTGCCTGACCGGCCCGAGCGGCAGCGGCAAGACCACCACCGCCATGCGCCTGAAGGCGTATCTGGAAAACCTCGGCGTAAAGGTGTGCCTGCTGAGCATGGATAATTTCTTCCTGCCGCTCGCCGACCGTCCGCCGGAGCTGACGGACTGGGAATCCCCCCTGTGCGTGAACCGCGACCTGCTCATCGACTGCATCCACCGCCTGTCCGACGGCGAGGAGGTCGAGCTGCCCATCTATGATTTCAAGAGCGGCACCACCGGCAGCTGGTTCAGGATGCAGGGCGACCGCGACGCCGTTATCATCGCCGAGGGCATCCACATGCTCAACCCGCTGATCTTCGACCGCGTGCGCGACATGGCGACCGGCGTTTACGTCGCGCCCCGCACGCGCATCATCACCGCGCACGACAAGATCGTCCGTCCCGAGCAGCTGCGCGTGGCGCGCCGCATGATCCGCGACTATCAGGGCCGCGGGCACTCCCTGCGCCAGACGGTCGAGCGCGCCGAGAGCGTGGACCGCGGCGAGCGGAACTATATCATGCCCAATAAGCCCAACGCGGGCATCCACATCGACACCTTCCACGACTACGAGCCGTGCATCCTCGCGCGCTATCTCAAGGAGATCCCCGAGTTCTACACCCAGCTTGACGACGCCTTCATCGACGAGCATGGGCTGACCGACCTCTTCGAGGTCGTCAACTCCGTTCCGCCGCTCAAAACCGATTACGTCCCGCGCGACTCCATCGTGCGCGAGTTCGTCGGCGGCAGCATTTTCCAATACTGAGCAAAGAGAGACCGCGTCTGCGGTCTCTCTTTGTGCGTTTTTACCATGAAGGATTTGCCAAAAATTCACACTTTTCAGCAAATATGACTTGCCCTTTTGAAAAAATCTTGCTATAATACGCTCGATGTCATGTCCATGATATGATTTCAAAAAATTGTAAGGAAGGTTTGCACTATGAAGAAGTTATTTGCTCTTCTTCTCTCCCTGGCTATGGTCCTCGCGCTCGTAGCCTGCGGTCAGAAGGACCCCACCCCCGACACGCCCGATACGCCCGACGATCCCCAGACTAAGGTCGAGTACAAGGTCGCCATGATCACCGACTACGGTGACATCACCGACCAGTCCTTCAACCAGACCACGTATGAAGCCTGCAAGGCCTTCTGCACGGAAAACAACATTGAGTTCACCTACTACAAGCCCGCCGGCGACAGCACGCCGGACCGTATCGCCATGGTCGAGAAGGCCGTTGACGAGGGCTACAATGTCATCGTGATGCCCGGCTATGCCTTCGCCGGCACCATCACCGGCACGCAGGACAAGTATCCGGACGTGAAGTTCATCGCGCTCGACGTGTCCGAGTTCGACATCAACAGCTCCTTCTATAAGACCGACGACAAGGGCAATGCCACGGAAGAGCTGCTCGACGCCAACAACAAGCCGCACGTTGCCAGCAACGTCTACAGTGCAGTCTATCAGGAAGAGCTCTGCGGCTACATGGCCGGCTACGCGGCTGTGAAGCTCGGCTACACCGAGCTCGGCTTCCTCGGCGGCATGGCTGTCCCGGCTGTGCAGCGCTACGGCTACGGCTTCCTGCAGGGTGCTGACGCTGCTGCGGCTGAGCTCAAGGCCAAGGTCAACGTCAAGTACGCTTACGGCAACAAGTTCAACGGCGATCCGGACATCACCGCCGCCATGGACACCTGGTACGCTGGCGGCACGCAGGTCGTGTTCGCCTGCGGCGGCGGCATCTTCACCTCCGCTGCCGACGCTGCCAAGAAGGTCAGCGGCGCCAAGATGATCGGCGTTGACGTCGATCAGGCCGGCGTCATCAACGGCTACTCCGGCGTGGAAGACATGACCGTCACCTCCGCCATGAAGGGTCTGGCCGCCACGGTCAAGACCATGCTCACCGAGACCATCCTCAACAACAACTGGGATAAGTTCGGCGGCAAGGTCGAGAGCCTCGGCCTCGTCTCCGGCGACGATCCGGAGCTGAACTACGTGCAGATCCCGATGACCAGCACGCAGTGGGCGGACGGCAAGTTCACCCAGGCCGACTACAAGACGCTTGTGAAGGCCATGTTCGACGGCACGGTCAAGGTCTCCAACGACATCACCGCGATGCCGAAGACCACGACCATCACGGTCGAGAATCTGGGCAACCTGAAGTAAGGTCCTGCGGGCACAGCCTGCAAAAACAGAATCACAGCACATGGGCGCGGCAGTTTGCCGCGCCCATGTTTTTTCGTGCGCGCACATTCGGCAGGAAATGCCCGCAGCGCACGGAAAATCCGAAAATTCCTTTGCTTTCACCATGACACTATAGTATACTATGTGCAAATAGATTCCGTACCCGCTTTTGTGCGCGCGGGCTCTATGCATACGGAAGGAGGGCATTCCCTTTGGACACACCCTATGCCATTGAAATGCTGCACATCACGAAGCGCTTCCCGGGCATCGTGGCCAATGACGACATCACGCTCCAGCTGCGCAAGGGGGAGATCCATGCGCTGCTCGGCGAAAACGGCGCCGGCAAGTCCACGCTCATGTCCGTCCTGTTCGGCCTGTATCAGGCCGAGGAGGGCGAGATCCGCAAGGACGGCAAGGTCGTCTCCATCAAAAACCCGAACGACGCCAACAGCCTCGGCATCGGCATGGTGCACCAGCACTTCAAGCTGGTCGAGTGCTTCACGGTGCTGGACAATATCATCATGGGCGTCGAGCCGACGAAGCATGGCTTCCTGCAAAAGGGCGAGGCGCGCAAGAAGGTGCTCGCGCTGTCGGAAAAATACGGCCTGCAGGTCGATCCGGATGCGCGCATCGAGGACATCACCGTCGGTATGCAGCAGCGCACCGAGATCCTCAAGATGCTCTACCGCGACAATGAGATCCTCATCTTCGACGAGCCGACCGCCGTGCTCACCCCGCAGGAGATCAGCGAGCTGATGCAGATCATGCGCGGGCTCGCGGCCGAGGGCAAGTCGATCCTGTTCATCTCGCACAAGCTGCAGGAGATCATGGCCGTGGCCGACCGCTGCACCGTTCTGCGCAAGGGCAAGTGCATCGGCACGGTCGAGACGAAAAATACCACCGCCGAGCAGCTTTCTGCCATGATGGTCGGGCGCAGCGTCAATTTCCACGTGGAGAAAAAGGCGAGCACGCCGGGCGACGTGCTGCTCGACGTGCAGCACCTGACGGTCGCCTCCCGGCAGCACAAGAACGACGCCGTGCACGATGTGTCGTTTCAGGTGCGTGCGGGTGAGATCGTCTGCATCGCCGGCATCGACGGCAACGGCCAGACGGAGCTGGTCTACGGCCTGACGGGGCTTGAGCCGGTCAAGGACGGGAAGATCCTGTTTCGCGGCGAGGACATCACGCATATGTCTATCCGCAAGCGCTCCCTGCTCGGCATGAGCCACATCCCCGAGGACCGGCACAAGCACGGTCTCGTGCTCGACTATCCGCTGGAGTACAACATGATCCTCCAGCGCTACTTTGAGCCTCGCTTCACCGATAAGGCGGGCTTCCTGCGCCGCAAGAACATCCGCACCTACGCAGAGCGCCTCATCGAGCAGTACGACGTGCGCTCCGGTCAGGGCGCGGCCACCATCGCGCGCAGTATGTCCGGCGGCAACCAGCAGAAGGCCATCATCGCCCGCGAGATCGACGACGATCCGCAGCTGCTCGTCGCCGTGCAGCCGACGCGCGGTCTCGACGTCGGCGCGATCGAATACATCCACAAGCAGCTCGTCGCCCAGCGTGACGCTGGCAAGGCCGTGCTTCTGGTCTCGCTGGAGCTTGACGAGGTGCTCGACGTGCCGGACCGCATCCTCGTCATGTACGAGGGCGAGATCGTCGGCGAGCTCGATCCCAGGACGACCTCGGAAAACGAGCTCGGTCTGTACATGGCCGGTGCCAAGAGAGATGAGGTGCGCGCATGAAGAAAAAGAACCTGCTCAAAAACGACGCCGTCCAGTCGCTGCTGGCATCGCTGGGCTGCATCGTGTTCGGCCTGCTCGTAGGCTACATCGTGCTGCTGTTCATCCAGCCGAAGGGCGCGGGTAAGGCCATCCTGACGATCATCGAAAACTTCTTCACCTACAACCGCGCGGAGACGCAGATGAAGTACCTCGGCAGTACCCTCGTCAAGACGGCGCCGCTGCTCATGTGCTCGCTGTCGATCCTGTTTGCGTATAAGGTCGGCCTGTTCAACATCGGCGCGGCCGGGCAGTACGTGGTCGGCTCGTGTGCGAGCCTGTACGCGGCGCTCGCGTGGGGCTGGAGCTGGCTGCCGTGTATGCTCCTTGCCATCGCGGCCGGTATGGCCGCCGGGGCGATCGTCGGCCTGCTCAAGACGTTCTGCAATGTCAACGAGGTTATCTCCGGCATCATGCTCAACTGGATCTTCCTGTACGCCACCAACATGATCCTCACCAACGTCAAGGAGGTGGCGAGCCCCTATACCTACCAGATGCACAGCGCGGCGCAGCAGGCGCTGCTGCCGTCGCTCGGGCTCGACAAGCTCTTCAGCGGCAACCAGTACGTCACCATTGCGATACCGCTGGCGATCCTCATGGCCATCCTCGTGTGGGTCGTGCTGGAAAAGACCCGCTTCGGCTACGAGCTCAAGGCGACCGGCTTCAACAAGCACGCCGCCAAATACTGCGGCATGGCCGAGCGGCGCAACACCGTGCTCACGCTTGCCATCGCGGGCGGCCTTGCGGCGCTCGGCGGCTCGCTGCTGTACCAGACCGGCTACGAGCAGTGGCAGTGCACGCACTCCTCCGTGCCGAACATGGGCTTCAACGGCATCTGCGCCGCGTTCCTCGGCGGCCTGAACCCGATCGGCGCGATCTTCTCGTCGTTCTTCATCCAGCACATCACCTCCGGCGGCGCGTATGTGGACAAGAGCCTCTACTGCTCGCAGATCTCGGATCTGATCACGTCGATCATCATCTATATGTGCGGCTTCGTGCTCTTCCTGAAAACGGCCATGAACAACGCCGCCGCCCGCCGCGAGGAGCGGCAGCGGCTGGCGGCCGAGTCTGCGGACACCGCGCCGGAGGCGGCCCCGGCTTCCGAATCGGAGCAGGGGGCGGGGACTGCACCTGCGCAAGCACCGGCTGATTCTGAGAAAGGGGGCGAGGCACAATGACCCTGCTGCTGCAATACACCCTCATCTTCGCCGCCGTTTTGATGCTCGTCGCGCTGGGCGGCTGCTTCTCGGAACACTCCGGCGTCATCAACCTCGGTCTTGAGGGCATCATGGTCATCGGCGCACTCGGCGGCGCGCTCGTCATGCGCTACCTGCCGAGCGGCACGTCCGCCTTCGTGACGATCCTGCTCACGCTGCTGGGCAGGCGTTCTGATCTCCGGCGTGCTCGGCGGCCTTGGCGGCATCTGCTACATCCTCGCCGGCGTCTCGGAGTGGAAGTTTGAAAACGGCGTCGCCGGCTTCGGCTTCCTCGCGCTCGCCGTCATGATCTTCGGCCAGTGGAAGCCGGGACGCATCGCGCTCGCGGCGCTGCTGTTCGGCCTGTTCCGCGCGCTGTCGAACGTATACTTCGGCTTCGGCTTCCTCATGTCGCTGGGCATCCCCGGGTCGGTGTACAATATGCTGCCGTACATCATTTCCCTGCTCGTGCTCGCCTTCACGTCCAAGAGCTCCCGCGCCCCCAAGGCCGAGGGCATCCCGTACGACAAAGGCAGCCGCTGAGCACCCGCGCAAGCTTCCGCACCCCCGTCAAACAGGACGGGGGTGCTTTTTTGTGTGGGGTGCATAAAGCCGGCGTTTGAAATTTGGTACAAATGCAAAAAAGCGCAAAATTTGCAAAAGTTGTTGACATTCTGTGTACACGAACGTATACTGAGCCTAATTGAACAAAGCATGATAGAGGCGCGGACGTCATCAGTACCCTCGCTCACCGGCAGGAAACCGGGAGGGGAAAGGGGCAGCCGCCGAAGGGTCCCGCAGGTTCCTGCCGCGGGATTGCCTGGGCCGTCGGAGAACATCCGCCGGACTGCCGCAATTTGCGGAGCGCTGTCATTGACCGAAGGTTTCAAGTGTCATGAACAGTATGCTCTGTTCATGACATTTTTTTATGGGAGGAATTTCGTTATGAATTCCAGACGCAAGCTTTTGGCTGTTTTGCTGCTCGTTGTGATGGCGGTCTCGCTTTTGAGCGTGTGCGCCTTCGCCGCCGATGGGGAGGACGCGGCCAAGTCCATCACCTGCACCACGTGCAGCGGCACCGGCGTCTCGCAGGGCGCGGAGTGTGACGTCTGCGAGGGTACCGGCGTCATCACGTCCACCAGCCGCATGGCGTTCTCGTTCTGGGCGCTCGTGCCGCCGATCGTCGCCATCATCCTCGCGCTCATCACGAAGGAAGTTTACTCGTCGCTGTTCGTGGGCATCCTGCTCGGCGCACTGTTTTACTCCAACTTCAACCCGATCACCGGCCTTGACGCCATCATCAACGACGGCATGGTGCCCGCCGTTGCCGACAACGCCGGTATCATGCTCTTCCTTGTCATCCTCGGCGCCATGGTCGCGCTTATCAACCGCGCCGGCGGCTCCGCCGCCTTCGGCCGCTGGGCCGAGACCCACATCAAGACCCGCGTCGGTGCCATGTTCGCCACCTTTCTGCTCGGCGTGCTCATCTTCGTCGACGACTACTTCAACTGCCTGACCGTCGGCTCGGTCATGCTGCCCGTCACCGACCGGCACAAGATTTCCCGCGCCAAGCTCGCCTATCTTATCGACGCCACGGCCGCGCCCGTGTGCATGATCGCGCCGATCTCCTCCTGGGCGGCCGCCGTGTCCGGCGTCGTCGAGGACTACAACGGCTTTGACCTGTTCGTGCGCGCCATCCCGTACAATTTCTACTCGCTGCTCACGTTCGTGTTCATTGTCGCGCTCATCCTCATGAAGTTCGATTACGGCCCGATGCGCCTGCACGAGATGAACGCCCGCTTCAAGGACGATCTCTACACCACCGGCGACCGCGCCGATGCCAACAGCGATGCCATTGAATGCAACCAGAACGGCCGCGTCATCGACCTGATCCTGCCCGTCGCCGTGCTGATCGTGACCTGCTTTGCCGGTCTGGTCTATGTCGGCGGTTACTGGGACGCTGCCGGTGATTACTACCACGACTTTGTCGGCGCTTTCGGCAACACCGACGCCTTCGCCGCGCTGCCCTGGGGCTCGCTGATCGCGCTCGTGTTCACGATCATCTACTTCCTGTGCCGCCGCCTCATCAGCTTCAAGGCCGCCATGGACTGCCTGCCGAAGGGCTTCATCAACATGGTCCCCGCCATCATGATCCTGACCTTCGCCACCTCGCTCAAGAACATGACCGGTCTGCTCGGCGGCAAGTACTTCGTCGCCTCCGTCATGAACTCCGCCGCGGGCTCGCTGTTCAGCTTCCTGCCGGCGATCATCTTCATCGTCGCCGGTGTGCTGAGCTTCTCCACCGGCACGAGCTGGGGCACGTTCGGCATCCTGCTGCCGATCGTCACCTACGTGTTCGACCCGGCGAGCGAGCTGTTTATCATCGGCGTGTCCGCGTGCCTGGCCGGCGCCGTGTTCGGCGACCACTGCTCGCCCATCTCCGACACGACCATCATGGCCTCTGCCGGTGCGATGTGCAACCACGTCAACCACGTGTCCACGCAGCTGCCGTATGCCGCCACCGTCGGTATCATCTGCTTTGTCAACTACATTCTGGCGGGCTTCATCCAGAACGTTTACATCTGCCTCGCCATCGGTGTCGTGCTCGTGCTTGCGGCTCTGTTTGTCATCCGCGCCATCACCGCCAAGAAGCCGCTGTCCGGCTTCGAGGACGTGGCCTGAAAGGCATAAAAACCGCAATTTTGCGCGCCGCCTCCGGAGATTCGGAGGCGGCGCTTTTTACCCTTTTTCCCTGCTGCAAAAAGGCTTGACCTTTGACAGGGAGTGTGGTATAGTGAATCTACCTGTCAGTCGAGAGGTTCCCTTTTTATGCCCTTTCGGCCCATACAGGGAGGCAATCACGTCCCGACAGGGACGAAATCAATAAGGAGGTGCCGAAAAATATGGCTAAAGCTGGATCCCGCGTCAAGGTGACGCTCAGATGCGCAGAGTGCAAGCAGCGCAACTACAACACCATGAAGAACAAGAAGAACACTACCGAAAAGCTGGAACTGAGTAAGTATTGCCCCTTCTGCCGCAAGCACACCAAGCACGTTGAAACCAAATAAGACTTTCGAAAGGACGGAATGATTCATGGCTGATAAGAAACCGGAAAAGAAAGAAACTTCCACCGAAGCCGTCAAGAAAGTCGATAAAAAACTCCCGTTTTTCAAACGCATCGGCAAATGGTTCCGCGACATGAAGAGCGAGCTCAAAAAGGTCGTGTGGCCGACGCCGAAGCAGACGGCAAACAACACCGCGGTTTGCCTGGTGGTCATGTTCGTGTCCGCACTCGTGCTGTGGGGCTTCGATTCTCTGGCCGACCAGGGCGTGCAGCTTCTCCTGAAGCTGGGTGGGTAATATGTCTGAACTCGCAAAATGGTATGTCGTGCATACCTACTCCGGCTACGAAAACAGCGTGGCCGCAAACATCCTCAAGGCTGCGGAAAACCGCAGAATGCAGGATCTGATCCAGGAAGTCAACATCCCGATGGAGACGGTCAAGGAGATCACCGATTCCGGTGAGAAGACCGTCGAGCGCAAGGTCTTTCCGGGCTACGTGCTCGTGAAGATGGTGCTGACCGATGAGAGCTGGCATCTCGTGCACAACGTGCGCGGCGCCGCGGGCTTCGTCGGCTCCGACGGGAAGGCGATCCCCCTGACAGAACAGGAAATCTATGACCTCGGCGTCGAGCACCATGAAGTGGTGGTCGGCTATGAGCTCGGCGACTCCGTCAAGATCACCGACGGCCCGCTTGAGGGCTTCATCGGCACGGTGGACGAGCTTGAGCCCGATAAGGACCGTGTGCGCGTCGTTGTTTCCATGTTCGGCAGAGAGACGCCGGTCGACCTCGAGCTTGATCAGGTCGAAGCGATCAAGGATTAAAATCTTACAAGAAAGAGGTGCTTTCAAGTGGCACAGAAAATAGTTGGATACGTCAGATTCCAGGTTCCCGCCGGCAAGGCAACGCCGGCTCCCCCGGTCGGCCCCGCGCTCGGCCAGTATGGCATCAACATCGGCCAGTTCACCAAGGACTTCAACGAGCGCACCAAGGGCGACATGGGCATGATGATCCCGGTCGTCATCACCGTGTACTCCGACCGTAGCTTCTCCTTCATCACCAAGACGCCCCCGGCAGCTCTGCTCATCAAGAAGGCCTGCGGCATCGATCACGCCTCCGGCGTGCCCCAGAGAGATAAGGTCGCGACCATCAGCAAGGAAGATCTGCGCAAGATCGCAGAGCAGAAGATGCCCGATCTCAACTGCTCCAGCATCGAGTCTGCCATGAGCATGATCGCCGGCACTTGCCGCAGCATGGGCGTTCTGGTCGGCGAATAAGCCGTCAGATTCCGCTCCCTGATCGTGGGAGGATCATCCATCCGACGAACCACTTTATTAGGAGGAAACTGAATTGTTCAGAGGTAAAAATTATAAAGAGAGCGCTAAGCTCATTGATAAGCAGGCTCAGTACGAGCCGCAGGAAGCCTTCGAGCTCATCACCAAGACCGCCAAGGCCAAGTTCGACGAGACCGTCGAGCTGCACGTGAAGCTGGGCGTTGACTCCCGTCACGCTGACCAGCAGGTCCGCGGCGCCATCGTCCTGCCCCACGGCACCGGCAAAACGACCCGCGTGCTCGTCTTCTGCAAGGAAGAGCAGGTCCAGGAGGCGCTGGACGCCGGTGCGGATTACGCCGGCGGTCAGGATCTCGTGGCCAAGATCCAGGGTGAGAACTGGTTCGAGTTCGACACCGTCATCGCTTCTCCCAACATGATGGGCGTCGTCGGCCGTCTCGGCAAAGTGCTCGGCCCCAAGGGCCTGATGCCGTCCCCGAAGGCCGGCACGGTCACGCCGAACATTGCCAACGCCATCAAGGAAGCCAAAGCCGGTAAGATCGAGTACCGTCTCGACAAGACCAACATCATCCACTGCCCGATCGGCAAGGTCAGCTTTGGCGCTGAGAAGCTCACCGAGAACTATGACGCGCTCATCGGCGCGATCATCAAGGCCAAGCCGGCCGCCGCGAAGGGCCAGTACATCAAGTCCTGCGTCACGGCGTCCACCATGGGCCCCGGCATCAAGATCGTCACGAAGATCTGATTATCGGATAGGAAACCACCCCGCCATCGGCGGGGTGGTTTTGCGTCCGGCTGCGGAATGTGGTAACATGGAGCAAAAACGGCGGAGGTGAGCGCATGGCATCAAGGCAAGATCCCACCGCAGCGGATATCGCGTATGCACAATATTCGGCGGCGGAAAAGACGAGGATGGTCGGCGGCCGCGTGTACCATAGAATTATCTGCAAAACGCCGCTGCCGGCGCCGGTCGGCGGGGTGGAGCTGATCCTGCCGCGGGCGATGTTTCGTGGCGCGTGGGCCGGATGCGTCGAGGACGAGCGCGGCCGCGTGTTCCGGCTTGCAGACCCGGTGACGCTGCACTTTCCGGGCGCGGAGCCGCCGTGGTATGCGCAGTCGCTTGTGTTCGTGGTGCACGGCTGCACGGCAGACGGCATCGGCGCGTTTTTGCGCGCGTTGTAAGCGCGACGAGCGCACACCGTGGCCGATCTGTGCAGGGCGGCGGGGTTTACAAGCGGCGGCAAATGGCGTATCCTGTTGCTGAGCTGCGCAGCCCGATGTCGGGCATCGGCCGGGGCGCGGCGCAAAAGGAGGCTTTCCCATGCATAACGAACGTTACTCCATCCTCTACAGCAGCGCCACCGGAAACACCCGCCTGCTTGCGGACACGATCCGCGCGGCGCTCCCGCCGGAGCTGTGCGACGCATTCGGCGCGGTGGGGGAGACGGCTGCGGAGTCGGAGCTGCTCTATGTCGGCTTCTGGACGGACAAGGGCAACGCGGACGCGGACACGCTGGCGCTGCTGCGGACACTGAAAAATAAGCGGCTTTTCCTCTTCGGGACGGCGGGGTTCGGTGTCGACACCGCGTACTTTGACGCGATCCTCGCGCGTGTTCAGGCGGTGCCGGACGGCAGCAACACCGTCATCGGCACGTATATGTGTCAGGGCAAGATGCCGCCGTCGGTGCGTGCGCGCTATGAGGCGATGCGCGCCCTGCCGGCGCCGCCGGAGAATCTGGACGCGCTGATCGAAAACTTCGACCGTGCGCGCACGCACCCCGATGCGGACGATCGCGACCGCCTGCGGGCGGCGGTGCTGCACGCGTGAGCCGCGCGGAAAACGGAGGGAACGGTATGTGGTTCGTATTTGCCCTGCTCTCGGCCGTGTTTGCGGCGCTGACGTCCATTCTTGCTAAGGTGGGCATCGAGGGCGTGAACTCCAACCTTGCGACCGCCATCCGCACGGTGGTCGTGCTGGTGATGGCGTGGGGCATGGTGTTCGTGACCAACACGCAGGGCGGACTCACGGACATCAGCAGGAAGAGCTGGCTGTTTCTGATCCTCTCGGGCCTGGCGACAGGCGCATCGTGGCTGTGCTACTACCGCGCGCTGCAGATTGGGGAGGCGTCGAAGGTCGTGCCGATCGACAAGCTCAGCGTGGTCATCACGCTCGTGCTGGCGTTCGTGTTCCTGCACGAGCGCTTCACGCCCAAGTCCTTGATCGGCTGTTTGCTCATCGGCGCGGGGACACTGCTGATGGTTTTGTGATATCGGATAAAAACGGCCGCCGGCCTGCGGAATGCTCCGCAGGCCGGCGTTTTTCTGTTTTGGGCGCTCATGTGGTCTGCGCGCTCTTGTGCGTGAGCTCGTTTGTGATGGCGAAGCCGAGAAACAGCACGACGCCGACGATCTGCACCGGGGCGAGCGGCTCACCGAGCAGCAGCACCGACACGAGCACGGACACGATGGGGTCGATATAGCTCAGCAGCGATGACTCCTGCCCCGGCAGCGCCCGGATGGCGGAGAAATACATGCAGTACGTCAGACCTGTGTGTACAAGGCCGACGATGAGCAAATTCACCCACCCGGCCGCGGACATCACGCCCGGGTGAAAGCCCGACGTGAGCGCGACATATGGCGCGAGCACCAGAATGGCCGCGAGAAACTGCACGAACGTGCGCTCGAGCGCCGGAACGCCGGTGATATACTTGTTGAGCAGGATGACGGCGGCATAAAACACCGCAGCGCTCACGCCGAAGCAGATGCCGCGCACGTCCGACGCGCCGCCATACACGCTGCCGGAGCCGATGATGAGTGCGACGCCGAGCGTGGACATGAGAAAGCAGACGAACTGCGCGCGCGTCATCTTCTCATGAAACAGCAGCGGGCACAGCGCCGTGACGATCACGGGTGCGAGATAGTAACTGAGCGTGGCCAGCGAAATGGTCGTGTATTGATACGCCTCGAACAGCAGCATCCAGTTGATGCCCATGGCCGCGCCCGAGGCCAGCAGCAGCCAGAGCGACTTTTTGATTTCGCTCAGGCACAGCCGTCTGCGCGTGACGAGAAAAGACAGCAGCAGAAACACGGCTGCGAGCCCCGCGCGGCAGAGCGCGAGCTCGGCCGACGTGATCTCGATCCGGCGCACGAACAGGCCGATCGTGCCGAACACGGTCATGGACACGATCAGGCCCAGCCGCGCGCGGCCGGTGCCGGTGGGAGTGGTTGTCGTTTTCATAGGCGCCTCCGAGAAAAGAAACTGAGGTCTAGTTTAGCCGCTTTGCCCGCGCGCGTCAATGCCCCCCCGCGCCGTGCCTTGCGGGGCTTGACGTGGGGCGCAGATGCGGTAAAATGGAAGCGCAAGGATAAAAACACGTCCCGGTAGGTAGTCCGGGAGCAGCGGCGACGCTGTCAGTAACCTGCCTCCTTGGTTGTCCGTTCCTTGCGGGATTTCACGAAAAGGAGGCGTTTCGATGGGGACACGTATGGTTCGGCTCACGGTTTTATTTGAGCCGCCGTTCTGGATCGGGCTCTGCGAGCGCGAGGAGGACGGACAGTACGCGGTGTGCAGGATCGTGTTCGGCGCCGAGCCGCGCGAGCAGGAGGTCTATGCCTTCGTGCTCGCCAACTGGCACCGGCTGCGCTTCAGCCCGGCGCTGGCGGCGGAGACGACGGCCGAGCGACACCGCAATCCCAAGCGCGTGCAGCGGGAGATCCGCCGCGCACTCACACCCGCCGGCATCGGCACCAAGGCACAGCAGGCGCTCGGGCTCCAGCGCGAGCAGGGCAAGGCTGCGCGCCGGGTGCAGACCCGTGCCGAGCGGGAGCGTGAGCAGGCGCGGCAGTTTCAGCTGCGGCAGACGAAGCGGAAAGAAAAGCACAGGGGGCATTGACGCCCCTTGTGCCTTTCGAGATCAGGACAGGGAGGTGCTTCCCATGGAGCTGAAATTGGGCTATGACACACCGGAGGCGGTGCGGGAGCTGTTTGCGGAGTACACGCACATGCTCGTCGAGAACGACCCGCATTTTCAGATCTACCTTGACCTGCAGAATTACGACGCCGAGGTCGCCGACCTGACGAAAAAGTACGGCATGCCGGACGGGCGGCTCTACGTTGCATGGTGCGATGGGCAGCCGGCCGGGTGCATCGCGCTGCGCCGGCTGGACGGCACGACGTGCGAGCTCAAGCGGCTGTACGTGCGTCCCGCGTTTCGCGGCCGGGGCATCGCCGGGGTGATGATGCAGCGCATTCTCGATGATGCCCGCGCCATCGGCTACACGGTCATGCTGCTCGACACGCTGCCGTTTCTCACGAGCGCGATCCGGATGTACCGCGCGCTCGGGTTTTACGACATCCCGCCCTACAACGACAGCCCGCTGGACACGACGATCTTCCTGCGGCTGGACCTGTGACTTTACGCAAATTTGACGCGCCTGCCGCTTGCCCGGCGGTGGGATGCGTGGTAAGCTGAGAGCAGAAGCAAGGATAAGGAGAACAGACATGGAAATGATCGATTTCAACGCGAAAAAAGGCTTCCTGTGCGATATGGACGGCGTGATCTATCACGGCAACCACATCCTGCCCGGCGCGGCGGAGTTCATCCACTGGCTGCAGGACACGCACAAGGAATATCTGTTTTTGACCAACAACAGCGGCATGACCCCGCGCGAGCTGTGCCAGAAGCTCCGGCGCATGGGACTCGATGTGCCGGAGGAGCATTTTTACACCAGCGCACTGGCCACGGCGGCCTTTCTGGCCGATCAGGCGCCCGGCTGCTCGGTGTACGCCCTCGGCGAGGCGGGACTGCTCAACGCGCTCTATGACCGCGGCATCACCATGAACGACGTCAATCCCGACTATGTCGTCATCGGCGAGGCACGGGCGTATTCGCTCGACACACTCACGAAGGCGACGAATCTCGTGCTCGCGGGCGCAAAGCTCATCGGCGCGAATTCCGATACCTGCGGTCCGACGGACGAGGGCATCGCCCCCGCATGCCGCGCGCTCACCGCGCCGGTGGAGATCGCCACCGGCAAGCAGGCATATTTCTGCGGCAAGCCGAACCCACTCATGATGCGCACCGGCCTGCGCATCCTCGGCTGCCATTCCGGCGAGGCCGTCATGATCGGCGACCGCATGGACACCGATGTCATCTCCGGCATGGAGAGCGGCATGTCCACCGTGCTCGTGCTCAGCGGCGTGTCCACGCGCGCGACATTGGACGAGTTTGCCTACCGGCCGAGCGTCGTGCTCGACGGCGTGGGAGACATCCCGCGGCTGGCGCAGTAGGGGTGCGTGTGCCTTGGCACCGGGCATAGCGAGGCGGATGAGGTGTTTCCTGACGATACGCACCATGACAATTCCGTTTCTGCATCCTCTTGGCCGGAACTGTGTCGAATGCGGCGGAAGCGTTGCGGTTTCCTCCGGTGGCACCGGTAATACGGTGCGTGTCAAATGACACCTCATCCGTCGCGGCGGCAGCGCAGACCCCGCAAGCGCGCAGAAAAGCCAGCCGCGGCGAAGGCCGTGGCTGGCTTTGCTATGTTTTTATTCAGCGCTGCTTGCTCAGCGCTTTTTCTTATTGCCGAAGATGCCGCTGCGGCCCTCGCTGACCGATTCGTTCATCGCCTCGGCATAGGCGCGCAGGCGCTCCTTCTGCTCGGCCGTCATGTTCTTCGGCACCGTGACCGTGATCGTGACGAACTGGTCGCCGCGGCCGCTGCCCTTGCTCTGCAGGTACGGGATGCCTTTGCCGCGCAGACGGAACACGCTGCCCGGCTGTGTCCCCTCGGGGATGGTGAGCTTGACACGGCCGTCGATGGTCGGCACCTCGATCTCGGCGCCGAGCGCTGCCTGCGCGAACGTGACCGGCATCTCCATGAGCACGGAGTTGCCGTCGCGCTCGAAGAGCGGGTGCGGCTTGACAAAGACCGTGATGAGCAGGTCGCCCGCCGGTCCGCCGTCGAGCCCGGCATTGCCCTTGCCGCGCAGATTCAGCGTCTGGCCGTCGTCAATGCCGGCCGGGATCTTGACCTTGATGGTCTGATTCTTGCGCACGGCACCGCGGCCGCCGCAGCGCGGACACGGCTGGTGGATGATCTTGCCGCGGCCGCCGCACTTCTTGCACGCGCCGCTGGTCTGCACCATGCCGAACGGGGTGCGCTGCGTGGTGCGCACGCTGCCGGTGCCCTTGCAGTCCGGGCAGACCTCCGGCGTGGTGCCGGGGGCACAGCCGGTGCCCTTGCAGTCCGGGCACTGCTCGACGCGGCCGACGTTGATCTCCTTCTCGCAGCCGAACGCCGCCTCTTCAAAGGTGATGTTCAGGCGCACACGCAGGTTTTCACCCCGGCGCGGGCCGCTGCGCTGGCTCTGACCGCCGCCGAAGCCGCCGCCGAAGATGTCGCCGAAGATGTCACCGAAACCGCCGCCGAAAATGTCGCCGAAGCCGCCGAAGCCGCCGAAACCGGCGCCGCCGGGGCCGCCGGCGGACGGGTCAAACGCCGCATGGCCGAACTGGTCATACTTCGCGCGCTTGTCGGG
>ENA-USUJ01001942-USUJ01001942.1-human-gut-metagenome-genome-assembly--contig:-NODE-1942-length-16544-cov-6.188923_pt1 | contig 16544 bp, 8 predicted proteins | sample MGYA00250061_ERZ773398 | MGnify/ENA primary metagenome ERZ773398 (study PRJEB29103, sample SAMN06111992) | human gut metagenome | biome: human gut; feature: ankylosing spondylitis patient; material... | reverse complement strand
CAGGGGAGATACCATGCAGAGGAAGATGTTTTCGATGTAGGTCATGCGTCCACCGCCTTTCTCGTGGCGGGCAGCAGCCCCAAAATCGCAAGCGTCAGCAGCATATCGCACCAGAAGGCAGGGCTGTCCGGAGAGGTATCCGGCCAGAAGCAGCCCATCGTCCAGAGCAGATACTCCGCGAACGCAAAGCACAGCACGCCGATGTGGAAATACCGCATATTCTGCGCCGCGCCCGTCTGCCCATTGGCGTAGACCAGTCCACGAATGGCGCAGAAGGAGAGCCATATCATCATGCCGCACCAGATCAGATTGGAGAGAATGTCCCCAAAGGTGCAGTAGAATACCAGCAGCGGCACGCCGAACGCAGGCGCGAGCCATGCCCTGCGGCAGCGGAAGCTGCGCTCGTCCTGACTGGCGAGCGTGGCTTGCAAAATGCGCAGGAAAATGACGCTGGCCACCCAGCCGAACTCCGAGACATAGAAAACCCGCGGCGTGGTATCGAACAGCAGCAGATACAGCGTCCAGTAGAGCGCACCGAGGGCAAAGCAGCCGTAGAAGCACAGCAGCAGAAAATACGCCTGTCGCCCACTTTTCCGGTAGGAGATACCCGAGAGCAGCGCGCCCACGAACGTGACCAGCAGTTGCAGCAGGTTCTCAATCAGCTCCATGCGCATCCTCGCTTTCCTCGTTCTGCCCGTCCTCCCGGTTCATCTGCCGCAGCCGGAAGCACAGAACGGTCACGCACACGCCGAGTAAAAACGCCAGCAGCCCGATGACGATGTATCCCAAGGCAGCGCCGCCGCCGTACATACTGGCCGCCGTTTCAAAGCCGGAGTAGTCGCCTGTCTGGATGCTTGCGGCAATGCCGGGCATGGCAAGGGACGCGCCGATGAGCAGTACAAGGCACGCCGCCACGGCAGAAGCCATGGTGATCGTATTGCGCCGCAGCCGTTTTTCCCGCTCAATTTGGGCGATGCGCCGCTTCGTCTCCGCGACGCGCTCCTCATGACTCCGCATTTGTGATTCCCTCCCGTTCCAGCAGCCTTCGCAGGCTTTCTTTTCCGCGATACACCATGTTGGTGATCTGTTTTACCGTTTTCCCCGTGACCTCCGCCGCCTGTGCGTAGCTCATATCCTCGAAATAGGTGAGGTACAAAACCTCCCGGTAGTCCGGGTTCATTTCATCCATGCAGAAGTGCAGGATGCGGTTTCGCTCCTCCGTCCGTATGACCTCCTCCGCCAGCAGCCGTCCGTCCGGCTCACCGGTCAGCGCATCGAGGCTGAACAGGGGCTTCCGCTTACTCTTATGGCGCAGCGCCATGTGCCGCGCCGCCTTATATAGATACGCCTTGAAGCCGCCGTCCCGGATGCGGGGCTTTTTCGTGAACAGATAGGCGAAAACATCCAGCATCAGCTCCTCCGCCTCGTGAACGTCGTGCAGATAGCCGTCGATATACAGGGTCAGCGGGTCGCCGTATTTTTTCATCAGGGCATTGAGCCCTTCGTCGTCGCCGCTCAGATATTGGCGGTACAAAGCCTCGTCGCAGGTCATAGCGTTCACTTCCTTTTTGCGGATGCTAAAATGCAGAGGGGTATCCGTCAGGTGCTTGTCCTGCCGGAGATCATACTCAATATGGAACATGATATACGAAGATCCGAAGAAACACAAGACATCCGGAAAAATGTTCAGCAGAAAGCTGCGAATAGGAGAGAGTTTTTGAAGAAGTCCTCCAAAGCTGGTCATGCACTTTGCAGAAAGAACGGTATAATAAGTCTGCGTCCGGGTGCAGGGACACAGAAAGAGAGAACAATATGAATGAGACTTATATCACCACCGAGCTGCTTGCGCAGTATGCACAGCAGCTGTACGAAGAAGAAAAAAGCAGCGCCACCATCGAAAAATACATCCGAGATGTCCGTACTTTTTCAAAATACGCCGGTTCACAAGCGCTCACGAAAGATCTGACAATTGCATATAAGCGTGATCTTCCGACCAGAGGTTACACGATTTTATCGGTCAACTCCATGCTCGCCTCGCTCAACAGCTTTCTCGTTTTCTGCGGCAGGGCGGACTGCAAGGTTAAGCTGTACCGCGTGCAGAAGAAAACATATCTGGCTGCAAATCGGGAACTGAGCAAGGCAGAATACCTGCGGCTTTTGCACGCTGCCAGGAAAGATCAGCGGCTGTGGCTGCTGCTGCAAACGCTCTGCGCCACGGGAATCCGCGTATCCGAGCTGCAATATTTTACGGTGGAGGCTGTCCGAGCCGGAGAAATCTCCGTCGCGTGCAAGAATAAGACGCGAAGCATTCTGATTCCCCGGGGGCTGCAAAACATCCTGCTGCAATACGTGCGCAGCGCGAGAATCGAAAGCGGGCATATCTTCCGTACCCGGACCGGCAAGCCGATGAACCGCAGCAATATCTGGTCTGCCATGAAGCGGCTGTGTGCGCAGGCAAACGTAAATCCGGACAAGGTGTTTCCCCACAATCTGAGGAAGCTCTTTGCCCGGACTTTCTATCGTATGGAGAAGGATATTGCAAAACTGGCAGATATTCTCGGTCACAGCAGCATCAACACGACGCGCATCTACATCATGTCCACCGGCACAGAGCACCGCCATCAAATGGAAAAGCTGGGTTTGCTTGCTTAGCGCAACGGGACACAACATTATTTTTCTTATGTAGTAGACGCGCCGACCGAATGGTCAGACTGCACCCACTACTTATTAGGAATAATAACACTTTTTATGAAATTCTTCAAGCCTAAATCGTAGATTTATCATTCAAGAACCATGATTCATCCATGTCAGGCGAACAGAACGACATGGAAAATCGGCCAATGAATCTGCATTTTTCATTGGCCTGTTTTTTGCGCCCATTTGGGCATGGCTTGCGTTTCAGTGCAGCGTTTGGTCGTTCATCCTCACGCATTCTCCCATGCCCGTTTACTACATAAGAAAAATTATGTTCTATGGGGCAATCGATATGACCGCACAGACAACGCGCGCAAAAATTGCCATCGGCTATCGTATCGGTCATTTGCGCGTGGAAGAAGCAACGTCCCAGCACAAAAACGGCTACACCGTCTGGCGCTGCCGCTGCGATTGCGGAGGAGAAATTCTGCTCGACACACGCACTTTGCAGCGCGGCACCGTCACGGACTGCGGCTGCAATACAAATGTCAAGCCTGGGCAGCGAGATATCACAGGTCAGCGCTTCGGGCGTCTTACCGCGCAATACCCTTTGCTGGCGCGGGATGCCTCCGGGTCTACCGTCTGGCACTGCCGCTGCGACTGCGGCGGCGAAATCGACGCGCCTCTGCATCAGCTTACAGCGGGCTACCGGAAAAGCTGCGGCTGTCTGAGCCATCCGCCTTTGAAAGACTATCTCGGCAAGCGGTTTTCCATGCTGACCGTAACCGGTTATGCAGGCAAAGAGGACGGGCAGCACCTGTGGCGCTGCAAATGCGACTGCGGAAAGGAAACGGTTGTACGCCAGACGAACCTGCAGAGCGGTAAGACAAAAAGCTGCGGCTGCTTGCAGGAAAAGCAGCTTCTGGAAAATCTCAAGCTCTGCGAGGGTACGTCCGTTACCATTCTGGAAGCTGGCAGACGGCGCTTGCGCCCCACCAACACCAGCGGCGTAACCGGCGTTTACCGGAACAGGCGCACCGGAAGATGGTGCGCGCAGATCACGTTCAAACGAAAAACGTATTATCTCGGTGCGTATGAAAAGAAAGACGATGCCATCCGGGCGCGAAAACGCGGCGAGGGATTGCACGAGAATTTTATCGCGTGGTACTATGCCACGCACCAATTGACAGAAGGAAGGCCATAGTCGTATGAGCGCAGAAACGCGCGGAATGACGCTGAAAGAATACTGCATCAGAAGCCGCCGCGCGGAGTTGCTGCAGCAATGGCACTACGCAAAAAATGATGGGCTGACCCCGGACGCAGTTACCTGCCACTCGCGGCAGAAGGTCTGGTGGATCGATCGGCTGGGGCATGAATGGCAGCAGGAGATCTACAGCCGCACGGCGCTCTGCAGGGGCTGCCCATTCTGCGCCGGACGGAAGGTTCTTGCGGGCTTTAACGATTTAGCCTCGACGCACCCTGCGCTGAGTGCGCAATGGGATTGGGAAAAAAACTTTGATCTGACGCCGCAGATGGTAATGGCCGGAAACAGCCGCAAAGTCTGGTGGCGCTGTGAAAAGGGGCATAGCTGGCAGGCAAGTATTGCTTCCCGCGCCTCCGGGTGCGGCTGCCCGGTCTGCGCGAACCGGAAAATCCTGCCCGGCTTCAATGATTTTGCTACGACCCATCCGGCGCTTGCTGCCGAGTGGCATCCAACAAAAAACGGCGACCTCACGCCGCAGAAAATCAGCTACGGCTACGACAAAAAGGTTTGGTGGCTCTGCACCAACGGTCACGAATGGCAGGCTGCGCCGAAAACGCGTGTCCGAATGGGCGCTGGCTGTCCGATCTGCGCAAACGATGTGGCGCAGGCAGGCTATAACGACCTTGCCACGCGGTTCCCCGCCGTCGCCGCCGAATGGCACCCAACAAAAAACGGAAACCTCACGCCGTCGCAGGTGGTGTCCGGCAGCCATCAGACGGTCTGGTGGCGGTGCTCGCTTGGTCACGAATGGAGAGCAGAGATCGTGGACCGGACGCGAGGTACCAATGGCTGTCCGTACTGCGGAAACAAGAAAGTGCTGGCAGGCTTCAACAATCTTGCAAGCATCGAACCGGAAATTGCCGCCGAATGGCATCCGACGCTCAATGGTGCGCTCACGCCCGAAATGGTCACAGCAGGAAGCAACCGCAAGGTCTGGTGGCTCTGTCCGGATGGGCATGTCTGGCGCACGGCGATCTCGAACCGCACGAATGCAAAGAAGCGCACCGGCTGCCCCGTCTGCGCCGGAAACGTCAGCCAGAAGCACCGACATCTGTCTTTTTCGTCGCAGACGGAATCGGAACGGAGGCGTGCATGAGACAGAGTCTCTTTGACTATTGCAGACTATATCAGAAGCAGAACCTGCTGGACGAATGGGATGCGGAGCGCAATCTGCCGCTCACGCCGCAGGCGGTCACCTACGGCAGTCATACGCCGGTCTGGTGGCGTTGCGAAAACGGACACGAGTGGGAAGCTGTGGTCTATACGAGAACCCACGGCAGCGGATGTCCGTTCTGCGCCGGAAAAAAGGCACAAGCAGGCTTCAACGATCTGGCAACGCAGTATCCGGAGCTGGCGCGGCAGTGGGATTATACGAAGAATATTCCTGTATTACCGGCAGATGTTACAACCGGCAGCCATCGGCTAGTCTGGTGGAAATGTGAAAAAGGACACAGCTGGCGCGCAAGCATCCATTCCCGCGCTTCCGGGTGCGGCTGTCCGGTCTGCGCCGGGAGGCAGATTCTCGTTGGAGAGAACGACCTTGCGACGGTGGATCCGGAGCTGGCACAGGAATGGGACACGACGCGCAACGGCAAGCTGACCCCGCAGGACGTTCTGCCGGGGACAGAGAAAAAGGTCTGGTGGGTCTGCGGGCATGGACACCACTGGCGGGCGGCGGTCTCTGCACGGACGAACAGGCAAAGTGGCTGCCCATATTGTTCCGGAAAACTGGTGCTGCCCGGCTTCAATGACCTTGCGTCACAAAATCCGGTGCTTGCCGCGCAGTGGGATGCGGAACGAAACGGAACGCTCACCCCGCAGCAGGTCACGCTGACCAGCAACCGCAAGGCGTGGTGGATCTGCGAGAAGGGACACAGCTTTCAGGCAGTGATTGCGTCCCGCGCAAACGGAAGCGGCTGCCCGTACTGCACGAACAAAAAGGTGCTCGCTGGATTCAACGATCTGGCGACCGTCGAGCCGCGCATCGCCGCCGAGTGGCACCCGACGCTGAACGGCAGTCTCACGCCCGAAATGGTCACGGCGGGCAGCCGGAAAAAGGTCTGGTGGGAGTGCCCGCTGGGGCACGTCTGGAAGGCTGCCATCTACCCGCGAACCGGCGCAAGAAAATGCGGCTGCCCCATCTGCGCGGGAAAAACAAAAGCCGCAAGCGTATAAAAAATACTGTCTGCCATTGGCGGGCTTCATATAGATATTTTTAATTATGGAGGAACGCAAATTGAAGAAGCGAATTATATCCCTGCTTTTGTGTCTCTGCATGGTATTCTCGCTTTTGCCGACGGCGGTACTGGCTGCGGATGGCAAGAACCCGGATACTTCCGCAGGTTCCGAGCAGGTTACGCAGCAGGATTCAGAGAATCTGGGTGACCAGGCAGATCCGGATAATCAGGCAGATCCGGATGACTTGGATGATTCGGAAGATTCGGATGACAGTGATGCTCCGCAGCTGTTGGGCGAAGGGCTCGGCAGTGCTTTGTCCGGAAACTGTGGCGCAACGACTGAGGATACTGTCAGCTGGGCGTTGACCAAAAATGAAGATGGTCGTACATATACCCTCACCATTTCGGGCGGCGGTGCGATGGCGGATTATTATGCTCAGTACGTGCAGCGTAAGGACGAGTTTACCGGTGATATCGCACCGTGGCGCAGAGCACTGCTTTCCGATCCGAGTGTTGAGCGTACAACGGAGGATGTTGTTCCAATCACGGAAGTCAAGATCGGTGATGGTGTGACCCGTATCGGTTCTGGTGCGTTTGCCTATACTGAATTGACGGGAACTGTGACCTTTAACGAAAATGTCACTTCTTATGGTGATGGCGTTTTTGCAAGGGATACCTCAATTACAGCCGTCGATTGGACAAACTTCAAGCCCACGGAGAAGATCAGAGACGGATGGGCTACGGTCTACGAAAAAGAACACATCGCAGTACCGTATGCATTTTTTGATGGATGCAGCAGCTTAGATACCAGCATTATTGGCGGCACAGAATACCACGGACAATTAGTGTTGCCGGATACTATCGAAGCCATTTATGTTGCTGCGTTCCGCGGCACGGGATTCAGCACGGTCGACTTTTCTGATGGGTTATCCAGCATTCAGGCTGTTGGTTCCTATGCAATTACCAAGCTTGCAAACATGACCGAGTTTACCTATCCAGGAAACGTAGATTTCTATGGCGTGAATGACGAAGGACAGAATAACGTCATTCAGGGCGGCGGCATCGAAAAGCTCACCATCGCAAAGGACGTAACTGAACTGCCGGCTAACTTTTGTACTAATACAGAAAAGCTGACTGCTATAGAATTTGAATCAGGGTCTCAACTAACGAAAATAGGGGAAATGGCATTCTATGGCACCCAAGCGTTGAAAAGCATTGACATCCCCTCGACTGTAACCTCTATTGGCGAATCCGCTTTTGCGGATTGCTTCAGCCTTGAGAAAATCGAGTTGGGACAGATTGCGTCCTTAGGACAGAATACGTTTGCGAGATGCTCTTCTTTGGAAACGGCTAAGATTCAGGGAAGCCCTAGTGTTATATATCCGTCCAATATGTTTGGCACGTGGGGCTCTGGACACAGTGCGGCACCGTTGAAAACGCTGGAAATTGGCGCCGGTGAAATTCAGTTTGATCTGAGCCGCCAAAAGGACAGCATTGAGACCATTGTTTTGGGAGATGGCGTAACAGCGGTTCCTGCAAGATTTGCAGTTGGCTGTACGAAGTTGACAAGTGTTTCTCTGCCGGACGCCTTGACCTCAGTGCCTGCCTATGCATTTAATGGCTGCTCGTCGCTTGCGGAAGTAGGTATTTCTGAAAACTCGAAGTTGCAGTCTATCGGCAACGGTGCATTTGCGAATAGTGCCTTAACTCAGATTTATATCCCTAAAAATGTCACATCCATTGGCGAAGGTGCATTCAACAGAACACCCATTACAGTATTTGATATGAGTGATGTGCTTGCTGATAACATGACAGTTGGCCTGTATGCAATTAACAACTGGTATAGCAAGGATGAGCAGGCTAATTGGCCCGCCTGGAAAGACAACTTCAAATACATCTATGTAAGCAACAGCGGTGCCGCCAAGGATGTCAAAGCAAAAACCAGCAACTGCAACTATGCGTTCTTTGTCACAAACGGCGGAAGTGTAGATGCAACGAAAACCGGTTTTGCCGCTGTGTACCGCGAGGGTTATACCGCCCAGTGGTTTGAAACGGAAAACTTTACCGGAAGCCCGGTTACAGGGACTCCGGCAACTGGAAAGACTTACTATGTCCAGTGGACGGATGGCGAAATCAACGGTTTCTGCGGCGCTGCGGGCAACGAGAAAAAGGTTCGTTGGGTGCTGGCAGACGAGGGTGATGGTGGATACACCCTGAGTATCACCGGCACGGGCGCTATGGCGGACTACACCTGCAATATTACCGGGAGCAAGGCTACCCAGCCTTGGCGGGAAAGCATGACCGGCGTAGCGCCCACTGCAATCACCAAGGTTGTTGTGGGAAACGGCGTGACCAACATTGGCAAGTTTGCCTGCGATGGTCTGAGCCAGGTCAAGGAGTACAACATTGCCGCATCGGTTGAGGATATCGGCGCATGGGGCGTCTGCGGTCAGAACGCCGAGACCTACACCCTGAATGGCAGCACCCATTATGTTACCGACGACGGCGTTCTGATGAGCGCCGACAGAAAGACGCTGGTGTCTTATCCCGGCGGCAAGGACGCTGTTGACGAGTATGTGATTCCCAACACAGTGGAGACCATTCTCGCTGGCGCATTTGTTGGCAGTGACGCGAAAAAAGTCGTCATTCCCAGCAGTGTGACGAACTTCCCCAGATTCTCGTTCGGCGGTTCCACGGTTGAGGAAATCGAGTTCAACGCAACGGTCGAGACGCTGGAGGGCGGCGCATTTTCTGGACTGTCTAAGCTGAAGTCTCTTGTTTTCGGGGGCACGACGCTGACTACAATCGAAGGGCAGGCTTGCAGTGACCTTTCCAGTCTGACGGAGATTACGTTCCCAGATAGTTTGAAAACCATTGGAGATCAGGCATTTAAGGTCCTTCCCGATGACGGTGCAGCTGCGCCTAACTTAAAAAAGGTAACGTTCGGTAAGGGCATGTCCACGATCGGTAGTGTGGTGTTCCTTCGCCAGAGCGCACTGGAAGTCATTGACATGACGCACTGTGCAAAACCGACGCTGAAGGCTGTTGGAGAGTTCAACAGTCGTGGCTTTGACGGCAGTGGGGAAACTCCTTATAAGAACACACCCATTGTATACACAGCAGATGCGGACGTTGCTGGGTTGGTCAAGCAGAACAATAGAAATCTCATTTACGCTGTCACCAACGGCGGTACCTTCCCCGCTGACACCGTGTTTGAAACAGGCAAGCTGGCTGAGCCGAAAAAAGAGGGTTGCCTCTTCCTGGGCTGGTATGCGGATCCTGCTTGCAACGGCGAAAAAGTGACCACTTTTGCAGCTGGTAAGACTTACTATGCAAAATGGATGGATCATATCCCCGAGCCGACCGAGGCTGACTTTGCGAATGGCTTGGTCACCGTTAAGTGCCTCAGCCCTGTGCCCCACACTGATGTCCAATATGGTCTCAATGCGGCGGTTGCAGCCGACAAATACGTAACGGAGCGGGTCAACGCTACCGAATACTCCGTGACGTATGACGCAGACGCGTTCGCCGTTAACGGGCACAGCCTCTACAGCGCAGATACGCTGAACTGGAAGCTCACCTACGACGGCAGCAAGTGGAATCTTGCGCCGCAGACCTCCGGCGTTGACGATGTGGTGCTTGTCACCCACGCGCCGACCACCCTCGATGAGGTCACGAAATTTATTGACGGACGCACCGATGTGATCAAGACATCCTGTGTGAACGGTGAGACCGCCACGTGCGCCTATGGTCTCATGGTAGCGTTCGTGAACAAAGATCACGTTGTGTCTGTTGAACAGGAGAAGGACAGCAGTGGAGAGCCCATTCGCGGCAGCTACATTGCTACGCTCAAGGTTGATCAGTTTGCTGAAGCTTGCGCAAAGGCTTGCAACAACAAGAGCTTTGCGAGCAGCCCGCGCACTCACGACGTGCTGAGCCAGAATCCTGTCCAGTGGAGATTCAAAGTAACACAGGCGGAAGTAAGCACCGACGCAGGCGCGGAGAAGCAGTACGTCTGGTCGGCAGAGCCTGTCGAAGCAGGCAAGGACGATGTGTGCCAGGTGGCGCACCGCGTCGTTCTGACATTCAGCTATAATCAGCATGACGTGACGGTCGATGACACCAAGGTGGAGTACAAGTACAACACCACGGCGATCACCAACAATGTGGAGGTTCCCACGCCCACCCGCGAGGGCTATACCTTCATCCGGTGGCTCGATGCAGACGGCAATGCATTTGATCCGACTGCAAACGTGACGGAAGACCACACGTATGACAACATCGAGTGGAAGCCCATCAAATATAGAGTGATCTTTAACGCCAACGCCGGCGGCAAGACTGTCACCGGTACGATGGAAGATCAGGTCTTCACCTATGATGTCGAGGCCAAGCTGAACGCGAACACGTTCGCCTGCACCGACGAGAAGAACGGCGTGCAGCTCTACGTCTTCGGCGGCTGGAACACCGCGGCTGACGGCTCCGGCACAGCCTATACCGACGAGCAGGAGGTCAGCAACCTGACTGCTGAGAGCGAGGGCGAGATCACGCTCTATGCCCAGTGGCAGCACGTGACGAAGAAGCTGACCTACGTCAGCGCACAGGGCGATGCCCCGGACGCTGCGGATGTCGATATCTTCAGCGAAGTTGTCGTCGCAAACGCGCCTGCGGGCTTTGATGAGACGAAGTACATCTTCAAGGGCTGGAGAAGCAACGTCGCAGTCGGCTACGAAGTCATGCAGCCCGGCGACAAGTTCGTCATGCCCAACACCGACGTCACCCTGACGGCTGTCTGGGAAGAGATTGTCCCGGCTGTCAAGCACAATGTTACCTATCAGTACGGCATTAAGACTACTGTGACGACGGCACCGGTCGAATATGGGGTCGGCAGCATCGTCAATGTCATGCAGAACGACCCGTCGGAGACCGGCTACACCTTCACCGGCTGGCGATCCAGCCATGAGGGCCGGATCTATCAGCGGGGCGACACCTTCGTCATGCCGGATACCGACGTCATCCTGACTGCCCAGTGGCAGAAGAACCCGACCGAGTACACCGTTATGTTCATGGACGGCGACAGAACCGTCGGCTCGCAGAAGGGCGTGGCTGGCTCGCTGGTCCTGCTGAAGGATGCTCTGAGCAAGGAAGGCTATACCTTCGTTGGCTGGAAGAGCAATGTGGACGGCAAGGTCTATGAAGCATCTACCCGATACACCATGCCGGAACTTAATGTCAAGATGTCCGCTGTCTGGCAGGCCAACCCCGCCAAGTATACCGTCACCTATGACCTGAACGGTGCCGAAGGCACGGCTCCGGCCGCTGCGCAGTATGTCGCAGACGCATTCGTCACAGTTACGGAAGAGACCTTCACCAAGGAGGGCTTCATCTTCGCAGGCTGGCGCTCCAGCTTTGGCGGCACTGTCTATCAGGCAAACGACACCTTCCAGATGCCGGGCATCAACGTGACCCTGACTGCCCAGTGGCAGCCGGAAGAGGCGACCTACACGGTTTCTACCAGCGTGGACGGCGCCGTGACCCCGGTCGCAGACGGCCTCAAGGCCAATGCACTCTACAAGATCGAGGCTGCTGACCCGACGAAGGACGGCTATGTCTTCAACGGCTGGCTCCTGTCCTCCACCGGCACGATCGTCCATAGCGGCGACACCTTCAACATGCCCGCCGGCGACGTCGTCCTGACGGCCCAGTGGGAACAGATCGTCCCCGTCGCCAAGTACACCGTTACCTATCAGATCGACAGCATGCAGTCTGAGGCTGGGACCTATGAAGTCGGCAGTACCGTCCGCGTCATGCGGGACAGCCCGACGAAGTCCGGCTACACGTTCCTCTACTGGCGATCCAGCCACGAGGGCAAGCTGCTGCAGAGGGGCGACACGTTCGAAATGCCGAACACCAATGTCACCCTGACCGCCCAGTGGCAGAAGGATCCGACCGAATACAAGGTCCAGTTCCTTGTCGACGGCAGACTCATCGGTCAGGAGACCGGCATTGCGGGCAGCTTTATCACGCTGAAGCCCGCACAGACCAAGACCGGCTTCACCTTTGTCGGCTGGCAGTCCAGCGTCGGCGAAGGCAAGATCTACCCGGCAAACAGCCGCTTTGAGATTCCTGCTACCACGGTCAAGATGACCGCTGTCTGGCAGGCTGACCCGGCTACCTACACCGTCACTTACGCCCTGAACGGCGGCGAAGGCGCGGCTTCGGACAGCAATGCATATGTCGAGGGTGCATTCGTCACCGTCACGGACGCGGCTGTTACGAAGGACGGCTTCGTCTTCGCAGGCTGGCGCGCTGACGTCGGCGGCGATGTCTATCAGGCAGGCGACAAGTTCCAGATGCCCGCCAGCAACGTTGTCCTGACTGCCCAGTGGCAGCTGGAAGAGGCCACCTACACCGTTTCCACCAGCGTGGACGGCGCCGTGACCCCGGTCGCAGACGGCCTCAAGGCCAATGCACTCTACAAGATCGAGGCTGCTGACCCGACGAAGGACGGCTATGTCTTCACCGGCTGGCTCCTGTCCTCCACCGGCACGATCGTCCATAACGGCGACACCTTCAACATGCCCGCCGGCAACGTCGTCCTGACGGCCCAGTGGGAGAAGGAAGCCGAGAGCTACACCGTTACCTACAAGAATGGCGAGGCGAGCGAATCCGCAGGCAGCTACAAGGCTGGCGAGTGGGTCAACGTCAAGGAGGCTCCCGCAGCAGCTGCAGGCCAGACCTTCAAGGGCTGGGAATCCAATGTCGGCGGCACCGTTTATCAGCCCGGCAAGACCTTCGAGATGCCGGACACGAACGTCGTCCTGACGGCTATCTGGGACAGCGAGACTTACAAGATCACGTGGAAGAACGGCGATGCTACCCTCAGCGAGACCACCGTCAAGCACGGCGAAACGCCCAAGTACATCGGCGAAACCCCCACGAAGGAAGCTACGGCAGAGTACACCTACACGTTCTCCGGCTGGACGCCCGAACCCGCGGCGGCAACTGCTGATGCGACCTATGAGGCGACCTTCACCGAGACGAAGCGGTCCTACACCGTGAAGTTCTACAACGCGGACGGCACGCTGCTCGAGAGCAAGCAGGTCGAATACGGCACTGTCCCGAAGCTCGGCCGCACGCCGACGCTCGAGGGCAACAGCCAGTACAGCTACACCTTCAAGACCTGGTCCCCGAAGCTCGCGCCTGTCACCGGCGACGCGGAATACACCGCAGTCTATGACCGCACGGAGAACACCTACACCGTGACCTGGGTGATCGAGGGCGTATCCACGACCGAGACCTATACCTACAACGAAATGCCGGCCTATAAGGGCGATACGCCCGCCAAGGCTGACACGAGCGATGCGGTCTACGAGTTCACCGGCTGGTCGCCGGCTCTGAGCCTTGTCACGCGCGACGTGACCTACACCGCGCAGTTCCGTACCATCGGCAAGTACACCGTCAGCTATGATCTGGCAGGTGGCGAATCGGCCAAGCCCGATGATGCAAAGTATGCAGTCGGCTCCGTCGTTACGGCGGCTGGCGTGCCGACCAGAAACGGTTATGTCTTCGAAGGCTGGCTGGTCAGCTACGAAAGAAAGACCGTCAACGCCAACGGCACCTTCACCATGCCCGCGACCGACGTGACCCTGACGGCGCAGTGGACCCCGGCCGTTCAGGTCGGCGGCGCCTACATCGTTGCAGCCGACCCGAAGCACGCGGTGCATGAGGCGGCTTACAGCGACAAGCTGACTGCCAGAAAAGCAGACGCCACCGGTGCTGAGATCACGAACGGCGTGAAGTTCATCTTAGTCGACGACGAAGGCCATGCGCTTGGTACCACCGACCTCGGCCACGGCCTCACGCTGAGCGCTGACGGCACGATCACCGGCACGGCCATGGGCGCAGGCACCCTGACGTTCAACGTCCGTCTGGCAAACCTCGACAACGAGTTCGTTTCCGAGATCCGCACGATCACCCTCGTGATCGAAAAGGCTCCCAGAACCTGCTCTGTGTCGATCGCAAACTGGACCTACGGCGACGAACCCAACGAGCCTGTCGTGACCCTCTCCAAGCCGGAAGGCACCGAGACCATCACCTTCTACTACAAGGTCAAGGGCGCTGACGACAGCACCTACACCAAGGAAGTTCCGGTCAACGCCGGTCATTACACCGTCAAGGCAGTTGTCGGCGAATCGGCAAATTATCTGGGCTGCGAAGCGACCGTTGACTTTGAGATCTACAAGAAGGAGATCAAGTCCGTGTCCCTGAGCGTGACCGCACCGGTCGCCTGCGCGGCTGCGCAGACCACCATCGCGGACGGCGACGGCTTCACCGGCACGATCACCTGGACGCCCGCACCTGTGGACGGCAAGTTCGACTACGCGACCGAATACACCGCAACCGTCGTTCTGACGCCCGACAGCAACCACTTCTTCACGGCGAACACGACGGCAGAGGGCTGGCGCGTTTCCTATGACGAGGCTTCCGGCAAGCTGACGCTGACGCACAAGTTCGAAAAGACCGAGCTTGGCAAGATCGAGACCCCGGTCATTCGCCCGAACGGCGGCAGATTCACCGGCCGTCAGACCGTGAAGATCACCTGCGCGACCGAAGGCGCCGTGATCCACTACACGACCGACGGCACGACGCCCACCGCGTCCAGCCCGGTCTATGAGGGGGCGTTCACGATCACCGAGACGACGACCGTCAAGGCCATCGCCGTCAAGGACAAGTACCTCGACAGCGAAGTCGCCTCCGCGACCTTCACCAAGTACACGCCGAGACCCAGCACCGGCGGCTCCACCGTCATTCCGACCCCGTCGAAGACGGAGCTGAAGTTCAACACCGCGGATCACTTCGCCTATGTCAACGGCTATCCCAACGGCACCGTGAAGCCCACCGGCAATGTCACCCGTGCCGAAGTGGCCGCGATCCTCTACCGGATCATGGACGCTGACTGCTCCAAGGCTTACTATGACACCACGAGCAGCTACCGCGATGTTGCCCACAGCGACTGGTACAATGTCTATGTCGCCACGCTGGAGAATGCCGGCGTGATCGTGGACACGAAGGCCGGCGGCTACTTCCGCCCGAACGAGGCCATCACGCGTGCAGAGCTTGCCGCGATGCTGGCACAGTTCGCCGACACGAAGAGCGCGCCGAACTACTTCACCGACGTCACCGCGAACTACTGGGCAGCCAATGCGATCGCTGTCTGCGCGAAGCTCGGCTGGATCAACGGCTATCCCGACGGCACCTTCCGCCCGGATCAGACCGTGACCCGTGCAGAGATGATGGCCATGATCAACCGTGCGCTGGAGCGCACGCCGAAGTCGGCCGCTGACCTGCTCACCGGTATGAAGGTCTGGAGCGACAACGCGAACGTCAACGCATGGTACTATCTCGACGTGCAGGAGGCTACCAATAGCCACACCTACACGAAGTCCGGCACACATGAGACATGGAAGAAGCTGCGCTGACGCAGACTTCTGAGCATCTTTCCCAGTTGACCACATAGCAACACAGAAGGGGCGGCTATTCAGCCGCCCCTTCACATTTACCATTTCATTATAAAGCAATGTAGCAACATTCCCACCGAAGGTTGCTATTTATTTTCTCCATATTCTTCAGCCTGCAGCATTTGGATGAATGCAACAATCATACGCTTTTGCTGCGCATTGCAGACCCCTGCAAGATGCAAGATCTGTGCAAGCGTGGGATCATTTTCGGACAGCTCCGGATAAAAGAGTTGATCGGCAGCCGCGCCCAAACTGCGAAGAAGCTGTTCCAGAGAGTTTAGACTCGGTCCCTTTTCACCGAGCTCAATGGCAGATATCTGTCGCTCACTGACGGTGCTTTTTTCAGATAGCTGCGCACGCGTAAGACCCTGTTCTTCGCGGATCTTTCGCAGAACTCTGCCAACTCGCTTTGAAACCGGATCATGTAATTCCTCCACCAGAAGATCACCTCCAACGCCTTTATTCTACATGAAAGGCAGTTTACGGAAAATGTTCCATTGGTGGCAAAATGCAACCACTACTAGGGCATATCTTTTCTTGTGAAACAGCAATAATTGCAGCCCGCCATTTTGAAAGTGCGTCAGTGCAATCATCGTTATAGTTATGTCTGCTCTAGATGGAGTGCGTATGGTTGATAGAAGAAACCGGAAGCAGGCGGACTGCTTCCGATGGTGACCAGCAACCCAGCAAATCGCAGTTCGATCTACACACAAGTGGCATCCGGAACACTGCGGTTTAAACTATACCATTTTTTATCATGAACCATTAGGAGATAATACCAACAGCCACTGGTGTATTCTTGCCGGAAACGGCAGGAATGTGCCGGTGGCTGTTTTCTGTCTGCCCCGAGCGCCTCCGCTTTTGAAATTTTGGTTTTCTCAAAATTTCAAAAGATTGGAGGAATCCGTAATGGGATTCAACTGCGCACAGGAAAAAGCAAAATTTGACCGT
>ENA-USUJ01001930-USUJ01001930.1-human-gut-metagenome-genome-assembly--contig:-NODE-1930-length-16609-cov-4.223808_pt1 | contig 16609 bp, 16 predicted proteins | sample MGYA00250061_ERZ773398 | MGnify/ENA primary metagenome ERZ773398 (study PRJEB29103, sample SAMN06111992) | human gut metagenome | biome: human gut; feature: ankylosing spondylitis patient; material... | reverse complement strand
GTCGCGGGAGTTCCCAATCCCTTTCTCTCGGAATCTTCGGGCATATCCTCTTTGCCCGCCGTCTCCATGGCGGAGAGCAGCGTATCCTCAGTGAATTGCTTGGGCGGGGTCGTTCTGCCCTCTTTGACCGCGCAGGAGGAAACGGAAAGCATCTGTCCCTCGGAAAGCTCCGGGAGGGTGCTGTCCTGCTTGCCCTTTTCCGTGTATGCCCTCCAACCCATATTAAGGATTGTTTTCCCCTTGGCGGCAAAGGCATTTCCGCCGCAGTCCAGCCTTGCCTCGGTCTCCAGATAGACGAAGGGTGCGCTGACCGCCATAAGCACCTGACGGGAAACAAGGCGCAGGATTTCCCGTTCGCCTGCGGGCAGCGCCTCCAAGTCCGTTTCGCCCGCTGCCATGGTGGGAACGACGGCGTGGTGGTCGCTGACCTTTTTGCTGCTGCACACCTGCCCCGAACAGACGGCTGCGGGCGGCTCCGTGCCGCAGATGCCTGCGCAGCACAGCGCCAGCGCGTTTACGCCGCCCTCCATATCGTCGGTGAGATAGCGGCTGTCGGTGCGGGGGTAGGTGCAGAGCTTCTTTTCGTAGAGGCTTTGCAGATAATCCAGCGTCTGCTGCGCCGTGTACCCAAGCAAGCGGTTCGCATCCCGCTGGAGCGTGGTCAGGTCGTAGAGCGCCGGGGCTTTCTCCGTCTTTTTTGTCTGCACGACGGAGGTAACAGAGGCGCTTTTGTTCTTGCAGTCCCCGGCAAGCCGCTCCGCCTCCGCCTGCTCCTTCATGCGCCCGCCTGCGGTGGAGAAGCCGTCAAAGTCCAGATGGACGGTGTAGAAGGTCTCCGGCTGAAAGGCATTGATCTCCGCTTCCCGCTGCACCAGCAGCGCAAGGGTAGGCGATACCACGCGCCCCACGTTCAGGGTGCGGTGGTACATCACGGAGAACAGGCGGGTGGCGTTGATGCCCACCAGCCAGTCCGCCTTGCTGCGGCAGAGGGCGGAGGCGTAGAGGTTGTCGTACTCCGCGCCGTCGCGGAGATTGTCAAAACCCTGAAGGATAGCCGCATCCTCCATGGAGGAGATCCAGAGCCGCTTTACGCGCTTGCGGCAGTTGTTGAGATTATACGCTGTGCGGAAGATCAGCTCGCCCTCGCGCCCGGCGTCGCAGGCGTTGATGACCTCGCAAACGTCCTCTCTGTGCATGAGGGCGCGCAGGGTGTTCATCTGCTTCTGCTTGTCCCTTGATACGGTGTACTGCCAGCTATCCGGCAGGATGGGCAAGTCCTCCCTTCGCCATTTGCCGTACTTTTCGTCATAGGCATCTGCGTCCGAAAGCTCCGCAAGATGCCCGAAGCACCAGGAGACGAGATAGCCGCCGCCCGAAAGAAAACCGTCCTCGCGCCTGCCTGCGCCAAGAACGGCGGCAATGCTCCTTGCCACGGAGGGCTTTTCACACACAACCAATCGGTATTCGTTCATATTCCTTTATTCCTCCTCATCGTTGATATCGAAATCATCCGGCGCGTCCCAGCCCTTTGCCCGCAGGAACTCCTTGCGCAGGGTGTTGTTCCCGCAGTCCTCGATGGCCTTCTCCACATACAGGTCGCAGTTTGCGTAGCTGTATTCGTCGAAATAGTATTTGAAGTCGTAGTAGATGGCTTTGACGGGCTTGGGGGTGCGGAGCAGCGCCTCCGCGTCCCCGCAGCCCGCCTCCACTGCTTTTACGATCTTCTGCCGGATGAAGTATTCAAAGGCTTTCTTGCCGCCCCGGTATCCGGGCTTTTGGGAGAGCGTCTGCCGAATGAAAAGCGCCTGCTCGCGCTTCATGATCTGAATAAGCCTCTCGCGGGGAGACGGCTCCATGGGCGATTCTGTGCTGACTGTCTGTGTCACTTTTCTTCATCCTCCCCGGCGTCCGTCTCGTCCTCGGCTTCAAACTCGTAATCCTCATCTTCCTCGTCCTCGCCGTAGTCGTAATCGTCCAGATCGTCCGCCCCACGGGTGTCGGCCTTGGGCTTGCGGAGCTTGAACCAGTACAGCGCACCGCCGCCGCCCAGCAGGAGCAGGAGGACGACCACAACAAGCCCCGCGCCGCCGGTACTCTTTTCGGGTGCGGTCTCCGCAGGCTCGGCGGACTGTGGCGTGGGTTCCGTCACTTCCTTGCCCGCGCACTCGCTCATATTGGTTCTGCACACCTTGCAGCCCGTGTTGATCTTGCCCACGGCGCATTTGTCCGTGCAGGAGCAGGCGGGGACGATGCTCTCGCCGTCCTTGGTCAGTGCCAGCAGGTCGGCCTCGTCCACAAGATTCAGGAAATGGACGTTCTCATTGCCCTTATCATCCCGGTCGATGATGAGATAAAAGGTGTTGCCGCCCTTGGTCGTCACGGTGATGAACTGCTTGCCTGCGCCGAAAGCGGAGCCGATGTCGTCCATGAGCGTCAGGTTGCCGTCCGGGGTCAGGGGCGCGGAGCCTCCGGCAGCGGCGTAATATTGCAGCAGTATCTCCGGCAGTCCCGCCATATCCGTATCGCTTCCGCTGTTTTCTGTCGGCGCGTTCATGACGTCAAGGTATTTGCCGTATACATAGCCTGTCTGCTCCGGCACGACCACCTTGTACCAGCCGTTGCTTTCCTCCAGCACCTTCACCTCCGCGCCGTTGAGCAGACGCCCAACCACGGTGTAATCCGTGCCGGGGCCGGTGCGCAGGTTCAAATAGGTGCGGACGTTGACCACCTTTCCGGCCTGCTCCCGTTTGGCGGGAAGCGTCCAGCTCCGATCCCCGATGGTCACGGTATGGCTTCCGTCCGCATTTTCGGTCACAAGCACGGTCAGGGTCTGTCCGTTTGGGGTCTGCTCACCGGTATTCGTATTCTCCGGCTGTGTGGTTGCAGTTGGGCTTTCCATGGTCGGGTCGCCCATTGTCGAATCGACCATATCGCCGCCGCCTGCATAGGCCGTAACGGAAAAGACCGTCATGCAGAGCACGACGGCCAGCGTCACGGCAAAAAATCTCCATTTATTCTTCATCCATAAATTCCTCCGTTTTTCTGTATTCGTCGGGCAGCGCCGCCGTGGGACGCTTTTCCAGCATCGCCATCAGCGCCGCGAGCTGCTCGATGGTCAGCCCGTTCTCGCGGACGATGCCCACAATATCCGTGTTTTCCAGCTTCAGAATCTGCTCGTCCAGGGCTTTGAGCCGTGCGGTCAGCGATGTGAGCTTTTCCGCCAGCTTCTCGCGCTCCTGACGCAGCTTTTCAAGTCGCGGGTTCATAACATCCTCCTTTTTTGCGTTGATATGGTTGTTGTTAAGGTAATCTGCCAAACTGGAGAAAATGGCTTCGCCAGTAGCTCGTGTCGATGGAAGCGTAGTGAATGGGGTCGCCGCAGTGGAGCATCCTGTTATTGCCCACATAGATGCCCACATGGGACGCGCCTGCGGTGTCGTAGGTTTTTTCAAAGAATATCAGGTCGCCGGGACGGGCGCTTTCCGGGGAGACGTAGGCGCACATGCCCCGCAGCCCCTCCGCGCCCAGCCTGCCGAAGCTCCAATGCAGGCCGCAGTTGTTGTAGACATACGAAACGAAGCCGGAGCAGTCGAAGGAGGTGTCCGGCGAGCTGCCGCCCCAGATATAGGGGTAGCCCAGATACTTTTCCGCTTCCTTGATGATGGCGGCGAACTGTTCATCCGCCAGCGCTTCCGGGGGTATCTCGTACTTCTCATACTTGGTATAGTAGTAGCGGTTCACATACGGGGAGCCGGGGAACAGGTCGGGGCGGTTGCCCAGCACGCTCATATACACGGCGTACATGGAGAGCTGATCGTGGGACATGATATGCACCGGCACATGGGAGAGGTTGAAATTTTCCAGCTCCACATGGCAGATATAGTAGGTGTAGGGAACCTCCGCCTCGTACTCGTAGCTTTGCAGATTGCCGTTTTCGTCGGTGTAATAGCCGATATGCGTTTCGGTGCGGTATCTGGTTTCCGTGGTGACGGTTTCCGTTAAGATATACTGCTTTTCAAACAGCGTCTCCAGAATCCCGCCTATTTCGTCAATCGTCCATTCTCCGCCCTTGAGGGCGGTAATCATGGAAATGAGCACATAGGGGTCGTGCTCAATCTCGTCCAGGTCGAAGTGGTACTCGTCGTAATCGTGGGTGCTTTCGTAGCTGTTCAGGTATTCCCGCAGCTCGTCCTCCATGGCGCAGTAGGCGGCTTCCGCCGCCAGCATATCCGCATCCTCCAGCGGATAGGTGGAGGCCGCAATGCCGGACACCCCGCCCTGAAACAGCGTGGAGCAGGAGGAAATGCAGGTCATGAGCAGCAGTATCGCGGCGGCGATACCGCCCGCGATGAGGAAGCCCTTCTTGTGCCGGACAAAAAAGCTGCCGGCCTTTTTGCTTCCCTCGGCGGCGCGCTTTGCCGCCTTTGCGGTGGTCTCGGACGCTTTGACGGTATTCCTCGCGCCGTTCCCCGCTTTTGCGGCGGCGTATTCCTTTTTAATGGCCTGCTTCTGCTGCCAGCGGGAATAGGGGTTGGAAGCCCTGCCGTATTCCTGCTCGTACTGTTTGTTCAGCGCCTTGAGATTGGCTTTGTCTGCGGCGGCTTCCGCCTTGTCCGCCCTGCGGTAGGGCTTTTCCGCATGGGAGCGGTGCGCCGATTCCGCAATGCGCCAGGTGCGCTCCGCCGTCTCGGTCAGGGTGTTCGCCGCCTCCGTGCCGGGGTTGTCGTCGCCCTCCTCCCGGAGCTTGCGGTGGACTGCGCTGCGGACGGTATCCAGCGGCGCTTTCCTTGCGGCGTGGGCCAGCCTGGAGGGCGGACGCTTTTTGTCCGCCTCCTCAAAGAAAAGGCGCGTCGTGACCTTGCCGCTCTCACTGTCCACAACGCGCTTTTTGACCTTAACGGTTTTCTTGGGAATTTTCGCTTCGGCCTTTTCCAGCTTAACCGCCGCCCTGTCCGCCTTGCGGACAGCTCGTTCCAGCTCCGGCAGGGCGCGTTCTTCCTCGGTGAAAATCAGCCTTGGCGAGCGTTTTGCCATATTCATCACCTCCTGATGGGACTGCTGATGGGTTAAAAGCGTTGTTCAAACAGAATTTCATCCGTTCTCTCCAAAAAATGCCGCTTGCCCGCCGGGGTGATGAGGGTATAGTGTCCCAGCTTGCCGCGCTCGGTGTAGAAGTCCCTCACCAGAAACAGACCGGCGCTCTTTTTGACCGCACGGGGAAAGAGCTTGCGGTTCTTGTCCCGGAACAGATACTTCTTTTCCTCCAGATACCGGGTAAACTGCTTTTCGGGAACGCCCAGCTCCTTGGCGGTGGTGCGGATATTGGTGCAGTCCGCAGGGTCAACAAAGGCGTCGTAATACTCCGCTTTGGGGAGGGCAAGCCGGAGACGGCGGGTCAGCTCCCGGTTTCGGGCGTTTTCGCTGCGCAGGCGGTTCAGGTACTCCGGCACGGCCTCGGGGTGCGCCTCCAGCGCATCCAACAGGCTGTCCGTCATATACGCGCCGTGCTTGCGGATGGAGGGAATGACCTCATGGGTGATCCAGCGCTTGAAGGCTCTCGCTTCCGGCTTTTTGGAACAAAGGATCAAATGATAGAGTCCGGCTTCACTTACAGCATTTATTTCAATCGTCTTATCGGTGTTCTGGGGGTGGGGTACTTCAAGTAACCCACCTTCATCCGAGTCCAATCTGGACATTGCGCGCGTAACCTGGTTCAATCCGAGAGCTTTGCACACATCAACCGCAACAAACCAAGGAGCTCCGTCTTTCAGCACGGAACGTACCCGACCAAAATCTGCGCTTTCAAAAATCATAAGGTGGTTATCCATATTCTTTTTTCCTTCCTTACACTGTAATTGCGTCCTTCGCTTCCTCCCCGGTTTGTTCGGAGAGGTCGGACAATTTTGTCGTGATGATTTTGTACAGCTCCGTATCCTTGGGGAAGCGGTCTACGAAGGGCAGGATCACGCTGCCGTAGAACAAAAGCCCCTCGCCCTCGGCGGATTGGGTCACATACGAGAGCTGGTGGGGCGAGATGTTGAGCTGCTTCGCCAGAATCTGCCGGTCGCCGGAAGCCTGGTTGAGCATATACACATAGTCGGAGTTTTCAAAGATGTTCTCCACCTCACGGCTGGAGAGCAGGTCTTTGACGTTCTGGGTGATGCCCGTGGGAACGCCGCCCCACTTGCGGAAGCGCTTCCATATCTCCACCGTATACGCGGCGGTCTGCTCCTCCTTCAGAAGAAGGTGCATTTCGTCGATATAGTAGCGGGTGGACTTGCGCTGCTCCCGGTTGACGGTGACGCGGTTCCACACCGCGTCCTGCACCACCAGCATCCCGATCTTTTTGAGCTGCTTGCCCAGCTCCTTGATATCGAAGCTGACCACGCGGTTTTCGATATTCACGTTGCTGCGGTGGTTGAACACGTTGAGGGAGCCGGTGACGTAGATTTCCAGCGCCGTGGCGATATACTGCGCTTCCTTTTCATCCTGCCTGCGAAGCTCGTTGTACAAGTCCTCTAAAATAGGCATTTTTTCCGGGCGGGGGTCGCTCAGGTATTCCCGGTAGACAGAGCGCACACAGCGGTCGATGATGGTCTTTTCCACCGGCATGAGGCCGTCCTTGCCGCCCACGATCAGCTCGCACAGGGACAGGATGAAGTCGGATTTCAGGCTCAGCGGGTTTTCGTCGTCGCTGTAATTCAGGTTCAAATCCATGGGGTTCAGGTAGTCGGTGGAGGTGGGCGAGATCTTCACCACCTGCCCGTGCAGGTGTTCCACCAGCGGGCCGTACTCCGCCTCCGGGTCGCAGATGATGATATCGTCGTTTGTGACGAGGAACACGTTGGCGATCTCACGCTTGGCGGAGAAGGACTTGCCGCTTCCGGGCGTGCCTAAGATCAGACCGTTGGGGTTTTTCAGCAGCTTTCTGTCTACCATGATGAGGTTGTTGGAAAGGGCGTTCAGCCCGCAGTAGAGGGCTTCCTTGCCGTCCTGAAACAGCTCCTGGGTGGTAAACGGCACAAAAATCGCCACGCTGGATGTGGTGAGCCCCCGCTGGATCTCGATCTGGTTCAGCCCCAAGGGGAGGCTGCTCATGAAGCCCTCCTCCTGCTGGAAGTCCAGCCGTGTGAGCTGGCAGTTGTACTTCTGGGCGATGGAGCCCGCCTGAAAGACGTTGTTGCCGAGGCGCTGCCTGTTGTCCGCCACGTTCACCACAAGGAAGGTCAAAAGGAACATACGCTCGTTGCGGCTTTGCAGCTCCTGCAAGAGCTTTTTCGCCTCCGTGCCGTAGGTGGCAAGGTCGGAGGGGATAATATCCATATCGTAGCCGGAACGCACCGCTTTTTTCTGCTCCTCAATGGTCATTTTCTGCAAGTCGGTGATCTTGCGCTTAATGGTCTTGATTGCCTTTACCTGATCCACGGACTGGACGTGCATACTGACGATAAGGGAGCTTTCCATATCCAGGAAGTCCGCCAGCATCCGGTCGTTGAGCTCCGGCGCTAAAATCTGCAAGAAGGATACGCAGCCGGTCTTGCTGCCCACGCCGAAGCTGCTGCCGGTCTTGAACTCAAAGGCGCTGGGCGCGATGAAGTCCTTCACCGACAGCCCGGAGGGAGCCAGCCAGTCCCACGAAAAGCGGAAGGGCTGCGGCTCGTCCATGTGGAGCATCCCGTGCAGCAGGCGCAGGCGCTCCATCCCGTTCAGGGCTTCCGCCTGCACGCCCAGACGGCGGAAGTTGTTGAGGATATCCGTCTCGATGCGCTCCAATCGGGGCTTTGCCGCTTTCAGCCCGTCCGCCTCCACGCCGAAGGTCAGGTACTTGGTCTTAATAAGCCCGTTGTTGCCTCTGGCAAGCTGGCTTTGCAGCATCCCGGTGTACTCGGTGCGGAGCTTGTCGAAGCAGTCGCCCTGCAAGGGGATGGCGATGCGCCGGGCGTAGGTGTCCCGCGTGGCGGAGAGGTTGATGAAGGAGAGCTGGAAGCGGATGGAGGAATCAAAATAGTTGAGGAAGTCGCACCAGCCGTCGAAAATGGCGGTCTTGTCCTCGTTCTGGTTGAGCTGGTAGTTGATATCCTGAAACTGCACGGTTTTCGTGTAGTAATTGTCCGTCACGCGGCACACGCCGTCGGGGTACATCCGCTGAAAGGGGATGCTGTCCTGGGCGGACTTCTGTTTCTTATCCTGCCGCTTCGCTCTTGCGATGGCGGCCTCGATCTGCCTGCGTTCGGCGCGGGTGAGTTTTGTGCGGGTGGACAATGCGATACACCTCCCGGTCTAAATTGTCCTGCCGTTCCAGAACGGCGTAGAAATTATTGGTTGCGTAGGGGCGCTGCTTGGGGCGCAGGAAGCAGACCTGCACGATGTTGCGGACAATCTTTTCAAGGGGCTGTCCGTTCTTCTCATACATGGCCAGCAGGAAAAAGGGCAGCATGAGCAGGATCATGCAGATCGCCGCCGTGCTGACGCCGGTATGGGCTTTGAGCAGGAAGAACAGCGGAACGCCCAGCGCCGCACCAGCGCCGAAGCAGATGAGCTGGCGCTTCGTCAGGTTCAGCAGCACCTTGGTCTTGACCGCGTTCAGGTCTTTGGGTACGGGAACGTATGCCATAATGATGTACCTCCGTCAATGACTGTTGAAAATTGACTTTGCGAGACTGCTGGTTTTGAACAGGGTGAAGCAGAGCAGCACCGTGTAGCCCATGCACAGCCAGATGGCCGTGGAAATGTTGTCGTCTATGAGCATATTCTGTACCAGCACCGCATAGATGGCGATGCAGATGATGATGAGAAAGCCCTGAAACGCCAAAGCCAACAGGGAGCGGAGATAATTCTGCCCCATGCCGCCCCATTCCTTGCCCATCATGGTGGCCATGGGGATGGGCGCGATGCTGGTGACAAGGTAAATCTCGATCATGCGCCCGTAGATGATGATGAAAATGCAGATGGTCAGCCCCCACATGGTGAAGCCCACCACGAAGGATTGCAGCCACAGCCCCAAAAGCGTCCACACGTTCATCTCCAGCAGCCTCGCCTCAAGGTCCGCGATATGGTCGGCGAGGTTGATGGAGGTGTTGCCCACGATAAGGCCGGAGGCGTTGTTGACCACGCTCTGCGCTACCTCAAACACGCCCATGACGATGTTCCATGTGTTGGATACGATGAGCACGGCAGCCGCCGTCTTGAACACCCACTTAAAGAATACCCATGTGTCGATGTCGTGGAGGTTATTGCGGTCCGCAATGAGCTGGATCAGCTCCAGTGTCATCACAAAGGCGAGGATCACGCCGGCGATGGGCAGGATCAGGTTGTCCGAGAGGGAGCGGATCATGCTGTAAATATTGGCGTTCCACGCCTGCGGGGTGCTGCCGATGTGTCCCGCCGCCTCCGCGACCTTGGCGTTGACGTTATCAAAGAGGCCGGTGAGGTTGTCCATGATGCCCCCGACCAGCAGCTCCTTGAGCCATTCGGTGAATTTTTCCCATATCAAATCCAATGGGTCAGCCCTCCTTTCCCGCCCCCGCCCGCGTCAGGCGGGCAGGGGCGAAGGGTTTTACATTGCGGCATGGACGGGATTAACCGAACAGCCCTTTGAGCAGCGGCACGAGAATCATACCGATGAGCGCCACGCCGCCGCCCGCCATGAGCTGTTTCATCCCTTGCGATTTAGCCCCCGGATTATCATTTCCGTAACCTTCCAGCAGGTTGATGACGCCCCAGATGCCAAGACCGGCTCCGAGGGCAATGACGAGGGTCTGCAACACATCGACTGCGCTATTGAAGAAATCCATAGTTTATGTGCCGGAATCGTTTCTTTTTGGTTTTTGTAGTGGAAACCGCAAAGCCGGAATGAGCTGGCCGCGCTGTGCGGCTGTCGATTCCGGCTTCTCCTTTCAAATTTTCGGTTGTGCTTTCCTCCGACTTTGCGTTTCGCCTGTATCTGCTGCATTGTCGGCGTCCTCCTTTACGGAATGGGTGTCTGATCTATATATAAAAATCTGCCAAATCAGGCGGATTCTGAACCTGCGGCCGCGCCCGCGTCAAAAACCTCAAATTCCTCCTCCGGCTTCAGCTTGAGCTTTGTGGAGAGGAATTTCTCAATGTCAAAGGCGTTCTTGGGATTCGCGTCCGAAAGATACTTGTAGTTGGGGTGTTTTGTGATGTCGTATTTGTCGGATAGAAACGGCCTTACGCCGCGAAGCTGCAAGATACACTTGCCGCCGTTAAGAACGGCAAGCTCATCCTGACTCATCAGCTCCTTGCCGAGCTTCTGATAGTTCAGGCTGTGGGAAACCTCTCTGCCGCGGCTTTCGCCGGTGTTGAAGGTGTCAATGGTCTCCTTGCCCAGCGCGGCGGACAGCTCCTTTAATGTGGTCGGCTCCTTGCCGCCGAGGAACACGGAGCTGTCGCAGTTGCCGATGATGGTGTCGCAGTTGTCCTTGTAGAGCGCCTTGAGCTGGCTCTGTGCCTGCAAAACAAGGCAGGCGGAGATCTCGCGGCTGCGGATGGTGGCCATCAGCTTCTCCAGCTTGGGAATCTGCCCGATGTTGGCGCACTCGTCGATGAGGCAGCGCACATGGACGGGCAGCCTGCCGCCGTACACATCGTCCGCCTTGTCGCACAGGAGGTTGAACAGCTGGGTGTAGACCATGCTGGCAAGGAAGTTGAAGGTGTCGTCTGTGTCGGAAATGATGATGAACAGCGCCGTTTTCCGGTCGCCCAGCGTGTCCAGCTCCAGCTCGTCATAGGAGGTGATCTCCCGAAGCTCCTGAATGTCGAAGGGGGCAAGGCGCGCGCCGCAGCTAATTAAAATACTTTTCGCTGTTTTGCCCGCCGCTAAGCGATATTTGGCATATTGGCGCACGGCGAAGTGATGCGGCTCCCGTTTTGCCAGTTCTTCAAACATCAGATCGACGGGATTTTTGAAGTCCTCGTCGTCCTCCCGCACCTCCATGGTGTTGATCATTTCGATGAGGGTGGCGAAGTTCTGCTCCTCAACCGGCGCTTCGTAGTAGATATACCCGATGAGCGCCGTGTAGAGCAGCGTTTCCGCCTTGCGCCAGAAGTCGTCGCCGGATTTCCCGTCCCCCTGCGTGTTGGCAATGAGGGTCGTGACCAGCTTCAGAATGTCCTTTTCCGAGTGGAGATACGCGAAGGGGTTGTAGTGGTGGGACTTTTTGAAGTTGATCGTGTTCAGTATCTTGATCTTATACTGGTTCCGCTGGAGTAATTTTCCACATTCGACCACGATGCTGCCTTTTGGATCGGTGACAACGTAGGAACTGTGAAGCTGCATGAGGTTGGGTTTTATGAAAAACCTCGTCTTGCCGCTGCCGGAGCCGCCTACTACCAGCACGTTTTTGTTCCGCGCCGTCTTGGGGTCTTTGGGACGGTTGGACATCATGAGCCGCTCGGTCTGGGTGAGAATGACGTTGTTCTCAAACTTCGGATCGACGTAAGGGGCGATATCCTCGGGCCTGCCCCAACGGGCAGAGCCGTATTCCAGATTCTTGCGGAATTTCTTGGCGTTTTTGCCCTTGACGTACACGATAAGACGAATGAGCAGAGCGGCAGCGACTCCCACGCACAGGTCGATGGGGTGGAAGCTGGGTACTAATGAGGAAAAAGCAGTGGCGAATCCCTCCATGAGGTGCAGCGCCTTCCCCGAGAAATCCATGCCGGGGGCAAGCCTCCACGCCTGCCCCAGCTTGGTGGCAAAGAGGGCGATAAAGACATACGGGATATTGGGCAGCAGGAACTTCTTAATATTCAGAGGTTTCTTCATATCGTGATGCCCCTGTTCTGATTTCGGGATTTACCCGGCGTAATGGCCTGAACCTTCGCCTTGAGTGCTTGCAGATGCGCCAGCACGGAGGGACGGTTCTGCGCTTTGGCGGCGCGTTTAAGCTCATATGCCGTGTATTCCTTGAACGCCGCCGTCAGTGCGTCCGCGTCCCTCGCCTTAAAGAACACAAAGTATTTCGGCGGTGAAACGCTGCGGTCTTTCTTAACGGCAAAATCCACGCCGTATTTCCGGGCTATGCGCTCAAAGCCTTTGATATTGCTGTTGGTGATCTCAATGTTGGATACACCCTGATTCTGCCCTATGAGCTGCTTCACCGTCTGCTTGCCGGTGGGCTTTTCAGGCGCGGCACGCGCCTTTTCCATGGCTTTGCTCTTCTTTTCGGAAAGATATTTATCCATCCCGGCCTTCAGCTCCCGTGCGGTCAGCTTGACGGCGGAGATGATTAGAGTGACAGTTCTGTTTTCAATTTCTTCCTGCATGAGTTTTCCCTCCTTCCGTTCGCATTGGGATTGATGGTATCATCGCTCTGTCACCGGAGCGGTCTTGCCCTTGCCCGCAGCCTTGGCGGGCTCGGTGGGGATCGCCATGATCTTGCTGCCCATCTTCAAAAAGGCTTCCGGCTGACGGAACTTTTCCTCGTATTTCTGTTGCAGCTCCTTCGGCAGAGATGCAAAGTTCTCATCCCCCAGACCGCAGATGAAAAACTTACCGGCCACAATATCGTAGATATCGCCGTCCCCGTCCCGCAGGGCGCGGTTCAGGGGCTTGCCCTCCAGCTTGGCTTCCTCCCCGCAGATCAGCGCCACGGGGTCGTCATATGGGTAAATCGCTTCGATATAGCCGTCCACAGCCTTCTGCAAGGAGGCAAGGTCGGAGCCGATGCGCTCCACGCGCGGGTACTGTCCCGGCTCCACCATGAGCACCTCGAGGGTGTCGTCCGGCGCTCTTTCGGCGGAGATTTCCCTGCCGTCATTGCTCTCAAACTCCACCTCCACGAAATTGTCCGCGTCCAGAATATGATCCCCGGCGTGCCACTGGTCGCTTACCATCTGTTGGGCTTCCTCTTTGGAAGAAGCCTCCACGGACACGGTGAGCTTCAGTGTTTCGGTGATGGTCACGTCAAATTCCTTCATGCGCGCCGCCTCCCTCGTCAATTTCAGCCGGAAGAAAGGGAAAGAGCAGCTCCGCCACTGCCTTGACCACAGCTTCCGCTTCCGCAATGGACAGCTCGATTTCTTCGCTGTCATCCTCCGTATCGGGTGCATCTTCATATGGGGCTTCGGGGCTTTTCTCAAGGTCGTCGTCATATACGCCGCGTTCGTCGCAGCAGTCGCAATGGATGTGTACGTCGCCGTAGATGTTGATGGTTACGTTCATGGATAAACCTGCCTTTCTCAGCGCTCGTTACGGCGCTGCTGTTTTTTCTGCCACTGCTCCAGCAGCTTGATGATGGTCTGCTGCATTTGCAGGGGCGTGTAGCTTCGGGGGAAATATTTGCGGAGGGTATCGCTGCTCAGCGTGATGCGCTCCTGTTCCTCCTTCTTTTCCTCGGACATGATGGAGCGCATGGCCTCCTTCGTGCATTTTCCCTCCCGGCTGAGCTTCTTGAGCCGCTGTGCCTGGGAAAGCGAGGGCGTGTTCTGGGAATAGTCCATTGCGTCCAGAAACTGCTTTTGCTCGTCACGGGTGAGGTATGACAGCTCCACGGCGGGGCTGAACGCGATCTCCTTGCTGTCCACCTTTTTCTGCACCTCCGGCAGAAGCTCGGTGAGACGGATATATCTGTGTACCTGCCTTTCACTTTCGTTTGCATCAGCACCGACTTTGGCAACAGCCCATGACTTCTCGCCAACTTGGCGAGAAGTTGACTTATCCTCCAAATCCACCCGTTTTCCCTGATGCTTCAACGCTTCCAGCTTCATTTTGTACGCCTGCGCCCGCTCCATGGGGCTGATGGTTTCCCGCTGCAAGTTGCTGTCCACCATGAGGATCACCGCCTCGTCATCGTCAAGATTGCGGACGATGGCCGGTATGGTTTTCAGCCCCGCAAGGTCTGCGGCATGGAGCCGCCTGTGTCCGGCTACCATCTCGTATCCGCCCTCCGGTGCGGGGCGGATGATGGCGGGGTTGAGAACGCCCACCTGCATGATGCTGTCGATGGTCTGCTGCATGAGCTCATCATCCGTCACCTTGAAGGGGTGGTTCTTGAAGGGACGAATCTCTGAAAGCGGTATCTGCTGTACCTGTTCGTTGGGTTTCTGTTTCGGCACGGTCGCATCACCTCCTGAAAATGCCAAAGCCGCAGGCAATAACCTGCGGCTCAGATGAATCCCTCCGACATATCGTGACTGACAAGGCTTCGGTAGTAGTTCCCGATGGTCAGAGGGGCGTTATACAGCGTGGCTAAAAGATACTGGCGCATATTGCGGATGCGGGTGGTGTTTTCCTTCAGCCCGCCCACCACAAAGCGGATGTGCTCGCCGTTCAGCTTCAAAAATTGGCTCCTGACCACCTCGGCGGGCTTATCGTCGCCGGAAATGCGGACGGAGCTTTTCGTCGTACAGACCACATCCACCAGCAGCTCCAGGATTTCTTCCAGCGTGTCCTGCTCGTATGGATAGTCTGTCAGGAGTGCGTCGTAGGCGATGTTCTCCGCAATAAGCTCTCTGTACTGCTCTCTCAGAGCCGCTTCGTTTCCTTTCGTTTCCCGCCCGTGATCCCTCCTGAACGAAGTGAAGGGAAAAGAATCAGTATCACTAAAATCAGTATAATTCTTATCAGTATAACTACCTCGTGATTTTAACGATTCTTGATCCGTGATTTTCACTGCTCCTGAATCGTGATTTTCACGGTTCAGGAATCGTGATTCCGGGGAGGGCGCGGTGCTGCCCGATGCGTTATCCACATCCTTATCCACAAAGTTTTTGACGTAGATGAGGTTGGGCTTGCCCAGCCCCTGCCGCTTGCGCTCGATGAGGCGGCATTTGCTCTCCAGCTCATGCAGCAGCTTTCCGGCCTTTTGGTCGGCGCAGCCCAGGGCGGTCATGACCTCCTCGATGGTGAAGATGATATACACACGTCCTTCTTTATCCAGCCAGCCGTTCTTGCAGCTCAGGCTCATGCGGTCAAGGAGCAGACCGTAGAGCACCTTGGCTTCTGCGGAAACGCTTCTGAACCGTTCCTCCGTGAACAGCACCTTGGGGATGCGGTAAAAGAAGAACTGTTCCGCTTCCGCACCGTAGAAATAGTCATACATGGCTTCTGTCACGCTCCTTTGGAAGCCCTGCGGCGCGCATGACCTCTTTGGTACACCATCCGATGCAGGGGGCAGCCTTTCCGTAGGGACAGCCCTTGCACTCCGAAACGGCGGGAGCGGCGCTGTCCGCATCTGCTTCGTAAACTTGTTCTATGCCGTTCCGTCTTGCGGGCTTCTGCGGGACGGGACAGCAGCAGCCGTCCGGGTAGACGCAGCCCTTTAGCTTCCCTTTCCGGTACAGGCAGTACCGGCAGTCATATACGTTGTAACCCCACGACTTCCCGTATGCTTTCACAATAACACCTCCTTCGCCCGCATCTGGGCATAAAAATAGCGCGCCTGCCGACCCAAGCGCCACTTTGGGTAACAGACGCGCTATGTACTGATTATTGCAAGGATGTCGTCTCCTTACCGGAAGATGAACCGAGCAATAGCTGCTGAAATTGACTGCTTCAAGAGGGCGGAATACAAGTAATTTCGCTGTTCGGGTGTCCTAAAACCATTGATATTACTGTGTTTTTTGAAAAATGCTGTATCACCACTCGCACCATGGCGAGTGTTCTTACAGCATTTGAAAAGCTGTGAGGACACTCGCTTTTTTTCTGCTCAAACAGCGGGTCTGTCGTCTGTCGTGTAGCTCACGAACACGCCTTTTCTGGTGTTGACGGTGACGGCCGGGATGGGCAGTGCCGGTTCGTTGGGAATGTTCATTTCCCCCACGCAGTTGTAGTGAATGCGAAGCCGCTGTACCCATTCGCCGTCGATCTTCTCGGCATTGTAGACCTCGATTTTCTCCACCAGTTCGTTGAGCATCCGCGGCGTGAGCTTTCTGGCGCGGGTGTATTTGCGGACGATGGACACGAACATATCCGTTGAGGCTGCGCGGCTGTTCTGCTTCTCGATCTCGGAACGGAGCTTTTTTATTTTCTCCGAAAGCTCCTTCTGTTCCTCCTCACAGCGGCGGGACATCTTTGCAAAGCGGTCGTCGCTGAGCTTGCCGGAAACATTGTCCTCATAGATGCGCTCGAACAGGCCGTCCAGTTCATCGTCGCGGGCAAGGAGTGATTTCAGCTCCTTCTCCTTCAGTCTGCGCTCCGTTTCCTCTGCCTGCCGGGAGTGACCGATCACTTCCTTGAGAAAATCGTCCTCGTAAAGGCCGGCATACTTCGTCAGACGACGGATTTCGCCGAGAACGACCTGCTCCAGAAAGTCTACTCTGACATAGTGCGTGGAGCCGCAGGTGCCGCGATTGCCCTTGTAGTTGGAGCAGTTGAAATACTTGATCTCCGGGTTTCCCTGATTGAAATGAAAATGAAGGTTGCTCCCGCAGTCGGCGCAGACCAGAAGCCCGGAAAACATACTCCTTTCCCCGTCCTTCGCTTGACGCTTTCTCATCTTGCCGCGCTTTTGCTGCACCTGTTCAAAGACGGCTCGCTCAATGATCGGCTCATGCACATCCTTGAAAATCGCCCAGTTCTCACGGTCATTCTCCAGTCGCTTCTTGTTTTTGTATGACTTGGAATAGGTCTTGAAGTTGAGAATGT
>ENA-USUJ01001915-USUJ01001915.1-human-gut-metagenome-genome-assembly--contig:-NODE-1915-length-16698-cov-4.194032_pt1 | contig 16698 bp, 16 predicted proteins | sample MGYA00250061_ERZ773398 | MGnify/ENA primary metagenome ERZ773398 (study PRJEB29103, sample SAMN06111992) | human gut metagenome | biome: human gut; feature: ankylosing spondylitis patient; material... | reverse complement strand
GGGTATAATACCCGGTAGCTGTGTTGGCCCGATGGAAGAGCAGATGCAGATCCTAGTCGAAAATCATAATACGCCGGTGTGATGGAATGGTAGACGTAGCGGATTCAAAATCCGCCGGGGGCGACTCCGTGTGGGTTCGAGTCCCACCACCGGCACCAAAAAAGGGAAGGCATGGCGCGCGCCATGCCCTCCCTTTTTCACATATTGAAGCGTCGGCGGGCCTCCTCGCGCAGCGAGGGCACGCGGCGCACGACGCGCAGCGGGATGATGAGCCCGACGCAGATGACCACCACGACGAGCGACCACGTCGGCTGCCACGCCGCGCGGAAAAAGCGGTCCATGCAGTATTCCACGCCCAGCGCCATCAGGCCCACGGTGCCGATGCACATGGCGATCGCGGAGAGCCGCGACCGCCGCCCGCCGCGCAGCAGAAAGCTCAAAAGGAACACCAGCACGCACGCCCAGCCGAGGATGGGCAGGGCGAGGCCGCGGAACCATGCGCCGCCGCTCAGGTCGATGGAGATGAGGAAGACGTACACACCGACCGCGGCGACGTCCGCCGTCAGGCGGAAGAAGATGGGGATGCGCCGCGCGAGCATCGGCAGCACGAACCAGATCCAGAGCATCACCGCCGCGCCGATGACGTAGAGCGACCAGGGCCGCTCGGTGGGCAGCAGCAGGTTCAGCACGCCGCAGCACAGGGATACCGACGCGAGCATCGCCGTGAGCAGCGCGGCCGCCGCACGGCGCGAGGCGGGCGGCACCTCGGCGGGCTTGGTGGGAAAATAGCTCGGCGCGTCGGGGTCCGGCTTCCAGGCAGGCGTGCCGCAAAGCGGGCAGCGCGCCGCGCCGGGATCCAGCTCCACGCCGCAGTTGACACAGTATGACATATCGTTACCGTCCTTTCGCTCCGCTCTTCAGCGGTTGCTCTCCACGCGCACAGGGATGCCCTCGCGCACGAGGAAGCGGAAAAAGTCGCGCTCGGTGTCCGTCTCCGCCTGCGTGCCGGCAAAGGTGATCTCCATGGTATCGCCGTAGCTGATGGAGGCGCAGTGGCAGCGCGGCACGGTCGCCTGACCTAATATGACCTCCGCTCCGCGGATGTGCGCCGCCATCTCCGGCGGCACGGTGAACGCGCCGGGATTGGTGTAGGTGCAGGAATAGGGGCGCACACCGAACAAGCGGTAGTTGAGCGCCATGACCGGATTCTTGAGCACGACCGGAATGAGGCGCAGGGCAAAATTCTCCGTAAAGCGGACGTTGCCGGTAAACGCCGCCTGCAGCTCCTGCCGGTTGATGTGCAGCTTCATAAAATGGCGCACCTGCGAGACGATCTCGGGGAAGGTGTAGTCGCCGAGCGCCGGGTCGATATACGGGCGGACGGTGGTGATGAAGTTGCGCAGCGTTTCGCTCGGAAACCAGCCGCGCAGATTGATCGGCACCGCCAGCGCCACGGGGCGCTCACGGTAGGGTCTCTCGCGCTTCTGCTTTTCCAGAATGACGTGGATGAGCACGGCGGAGAGGTACTCCGTGATGGAGGCGTTATGCTTCTTTGCCTGCTCGCGCAGGCGGGAGAGCGGCACGAAGCCCATCGTGACATGGAAGGTGTAGAACGGCTCCGGCGTGCCGGTATTCTGATAGGCCCTCGGCAGGCGGCGCAGGCCGAAGGCGTGGCGGCCCGCATAGCGGGCGTAGGCGTCCTCCAGCTCCTCCTCGCGCGGCGGCTCATTCAGGTCGAGCACGCCGTTTCCCGCGGGAACGTCCACGCCGGTCTGGCGCAGGTATTCGGCAAGGAGCGTGCGGAAAAAGACGATGGCCCCGCCGCCGTCGGAAAGCGCATGAAATACCTCGACGGAGATGCGTTCGCGGTAATAGTAAAAGCGCACGAGCCAGCCGTTGTCCTCGCGGAAGCGGACGGGCTGGCAGGGGTCGGAGACATCCTCCTTCAAAAACGGTCCGGGCGCATGGTTCGGCTCGAGATAGTACCAGAACAGGCCCTTGCGGATGCGCACGGCAAAGCTCGGGAAGCGCGGCATACAGCGGTCGATGGCGCGCTGGAGCGCGGCGGGATCGACCTCCCTTTCCATCCGGGCGGAGAAGCGGTAGATGGCGGAATACTCCTCCTTTTGCAGCGCGGAGTAGAGAATGCCCGCGCTGTCGAGCTTGTACCATTTGCTGTCGGGTCTCGCCATCGTCGTTTCCTCCTTCCGCGCGGCATCGCCTCGGATGGCTTATTGTAGCACAGCGGCGCGCACACCACAAGAAAAATGACGGTTTTCCTTTTCTTTTTTACGCAAACATGATATTATACAGGCAGGAAGACCAATCACAGGCAGGAGATAACGATGGAAAACAAGCTGAACCTTCCGCTGAAAAAGAAGAAAAACGAGGCCGAGAGCCCGCGCCTCGATCCGCTGATGCGCGCGCTCAAGGCGCTGCACAGCGCGGGCGCGCCCGAGACCATGACCGAGGAGGAGCTGGAGCATCAGCGCCGCAGTCAGGAGGTCCTCGGCCGGCTGACCGCGCCGATGGCCGGCATGGACTATGAGGAATTTTCACTCGGCGGCATGAACGCCGCGTGGATGCGGCTCAAGGCTCCTCACGGCAGCCGTCACGCCATTCTCTACTGCCACGGCGGCGGCTACACGAGCGGCAACCTCGGCTACGCGCGCGTGCTCGCATCCAAGCTCGCGCACGTCATGGGCTACGACGTGCTGAGCTTTGAATACCGTCTCGCGCCCGAGCATCCCTACCCCGCCGCCGTCGAGGACGCGCTGCGCGCGTGGGATCATCTCATGCTGCTGGGCTACGGCGCGCGGGATGTCGTGCTCGCAGGCGACAGCGCGGGCGGCAACCTCGCGCTCGTGCTGTGCCATCGTCTCAAGGCGGCGGGCCGCCGCCTGCCCGGGGCGCTGGTGCTGATGTCTCCGTGGACGGACATGACGATGTCGGGCGCGTCCTACGCCGAGCGGGCGGAGAGCGACCCGATGCTCACGCCGGAGTACATCGAGGCCGTGCGCACCGCCTACGCCGGCGGGCGGGACTACGCCTCGCCCGATCTTTCGCCGCTCTTTGCCGACCTTACCGGCTTCCCGCCGACGCTCATTCAGGCCGGCGATCACGAGATCCTGTATTCGGATGCCGAGATGCTCTGTCACGCGCTGGAGCGTGCGGGCGTTCCCTGCCGCTTCGAGGTGAGCGAGGGGATGTGGCACGTCTTTCAGATGTTCCCCCTGCGCAAGGCCGCCGCAGCGATGGAAAGCGTCGCGCGCTTCCTGCTGGAGCGGTGACGGCGCACCCCCTTCTGAATCCCATACCCTGAGAGGAGAAACGAATATGAAGCAGCCTCATATCCAGCTCGACGAGAGCTTGAACGTCCGCTATGCCATCCTGCCCGGCGACCCCAGGCGCGCCGAGCGCATCGCGTCGCACATGAGCGAGGTCGAGGACCTCGGCATGAACCGCGAGTACCGCAGCCTTGTCGGCACCTACCGCGGCGCGCGCATTCTGGCCATGTCCACGGGCATGGGCGGCGTCGACCGGCATCGCGGTCGAGGAGCTGCATAACATCGGCGTGACGCACGCCATCCGCATCGGCTCCTGCGGAGCCTTACAGACGGACATCGCTCCCGGTGAGCTGCTCATCGCCGCCGGCGCGGTGCGCGACGACGGCACCTCCCGCGCCTATGTGCGCGAGGGCTATCCCGCCGTGCCGGACACGGAGCTGCTGCTCGCGCTGACGGAGAGCATCCGCGCGCAGGGCTTCGCCCACCGCCTCGGCATCATCCGCAGCCACGAGAGCTTTTACATCGACGACATCGAGGAGATCAACGAATACTGGTCGAAAAAGGGCGTGCTCGGCAGCGACATGGAGACCGCCGCGCTGCTGACCGTCGGGCGGCTGCGCGGCATGAAATGCGCGAGCGTGCTCAACAACGTCGTGCGCTGGAAGGAGTGCATTTCCCACGGCGTCGGCTCCTACGCCGCCGGCGCCGACGCGGCCGCCGCGGGCGAGGAGCACAGCATTCTCGCCGCGCTGGAGACCTTTGCGCGGCTGGAAGCCGAGAAAAAATAGGAAAAACGGGAACTTTTTCCAGTTTTCAGCGTCAAACCCTTTAGAGACCCCAAATAAAAGATTGAGGTGATGAAAGATGAAGAGAACGCTTGCCCTTTTTCTCAGCGCGCTGCTGCTCGCCCTGCTCACGGGCTGCGGCAGCAAGTCGGCGCCGCGCGACAGCGCCGCCGGCAGCGACTACATGACGGCCAACCAAAGCTACGCCAAAACGGACGAGAGCTTCGCCTACGACGAGCCGGAGCTCCCGACGCCCGACGCCGAGAACGGCTATTGGGACGGCGACGACAGCCGGACGCTCACCGGCGGCATGACCGCTCCGGGCGACGCGAAGATGATCTACCGCGCGAGCATCGAGGTGCAGACGCAGGACTACGCGACGAGCGAGACCGCCATCACCGAGCTGGTGAAGTCCTGCGGCGGCTACTTTGAGAGCAAGAGTCTGAGCAATCGCTCGAGCGGCTACCGCTACGGCGAATTCACCGTGCGCGTGCCCGCCGCGGAGTACGAGCACTTCTGCGAGCAGGTCGGCTCGCTCTGCCACGTCACCTATATGTCCTCCTCGGCGGAGAACATCACCGAGGAATACTACGACACCGACTCCCGTCTCAAGACCGCGCAGATCAAGCTTGAGCGGCTGCAGGAGCTGCTCTCGAAGGCGGACAATATGGCGGACATCATCACCATTGAGAGCGCCATCAGCGACACGGAGTACGAGATCGAAAGTCTCTCCGGCACGCTGCGCCACTACGATGCGCTGGTGGATTACGCCACCGTGAGCCTGACGCTCAGCGAGACCTACAAGCTCGATGAGAACGAGGGCGCGCCGCTGACCTTCGGCGCGCGCATCGCGCGGGCCTTCACGAACGGTCTGCGCGACACAGGCGTATTCCTTGAGGACCTTGCCATCGGCATCGCGAACAATCTTGTGTTCCTGGCGGTGCTGGCGGCGCTCGCCGTGGTCGTCGTGCGTGCGGTGCGCAAAAAGAAGCCGCTCGGCAGGCTCGGCAAAAAGAAAAGCAAGCTCCCCGCAGGCGAGGAGCCGAAAAGCGAAGAATAACCGATAAGGAGAAAACGCCTATGAAGCTCACCTGGCTGGGCCATTCCTGCTTCGCCGTCGAAAGCGGCGGCTATCGCGTCGTGCTCGACCCGTATTATGTGGAGAGCTATCCGCCGCTGCATACGAGCGCGAACGAGGTGCTCTGCTCGCACCATCACCGCGACCACGATTTCGTGGAGGCGGTGGAGCTCACGCCGCGCGGGGACAGCCCCTTCACGGTGGAGACCGTCCAAGCCTTCCACGACGATCAGGGCGGCGCGCTGCGCGGGACGAACACCATCCATGTCCTCGCTGCCGAGGGGCTGCGCGTCGTGCATCTCGGCGACCTCGGTCACGAGCTGAGCGGGGAGCAGCTCGCGCCGCTGCGCGGCTGTGACGCGCTGCTGATTCCCGTCGGCGGCTTCTACACCATCGACGCGGAGACCGCCAAGCGCGTGGCGGACGCCATCGCGCCGCGCGTGATCGTGCCGATGCACTACCGCCACGGCAGCCACGGCTACGATGTGATCGCCACGGTGGAGGACTTCCTGCGGCTCTATCCCGCAGACGAGGTACACTGTCTTGACGGCAGCTCCTTTGAGCTGACGCCCGACGCGCCGCGCGGCGTGATCGTGCCGAAATTCATGGGCTGAGCGCATATAGAAAAAGGAAGCGAAGGGGAAACCCTTCGCTTCCTTTTTTCATCTTAGAACCACTTCTTTTCCTGCGCCTTTTCCAGGACAAAGGGCAGCATCTCCTCGCGGTCGAGGACGGTGGTGTGGCGCACGGGGCGCTCGCGCAGACCGCGGAGGTTCTTCGGCGCGGGAATTCCGGTCAGACGCTCGAGCTGCTCCATGACGGCGAACTCGTCGCCCTCCGCCTTTTCGCCGAGACCCCCGAGCACGGCGGCGGGGAACTTGTAGGGCGACGCGGTGGAGAGCACCACGACCGGCGCGTGAGCGGGGTTCGCCGCCTTGTACTGCTGCGCGACGTTCCACGCCACGGCGGTGTGCGTGTCGCAGAGATAATGATGCTCCTGCCAGACCCTGCCGATGGTCCGCTTCGTCTCGTCGTCGCCGCAGCAGCCCGCCCAGAAGAGGGACTGAATCTTCTCCTTCAGCTCCTCCGGCACCTCGTAGGCGCCGTCCTCGGTGAGCTGACGCATGAGCTTCGCCACCAGCTGCTCGTCGCCGGAGAGCAGGAACAGCAGACGCTCGAGGTTGCTCGACACCAGAATGTCCATCGAGGGCGAGCTGGTGAGGTAGAACGGGCGCTTCTTATCATAGCGGCCCGTGCGGATGAAGTCGGTGAGCACGTTGTTGGCGTTGGACGCGCACACGAGCGTGCCGACAGGAAGCCCCAGCTCGCGGGCGAAGTAGCCGGCGAGAATGTCGCCGAAGTTGCCGGTGGGAACGACGTAGTCCACCCGCTCGCCGACGGCGACCGTGCCGCGGCGGACAAGGTCTGCGTAAGCGCGGAAGTAATAGACGACCTGCGGGGCAAGGCGGCCGATGTTGATGGAGTTCGCGCTCGACAGGCGCACGCCCTTGCCCGCGAGCAAGCTTTCGCCGCCGACCTTGGCAAAGACCTGCTTGACGGCAGTCTGCGCGTCGTCGAAGTTGCCGCGCACCGCGGCGACACAGGTATTGTCGCCGCCCTGCGTGACCATCTGCGCCTTCTGCACGGCGGACACGCCGCCGTCCGGGTAAAAGACGATGATCTTCGTGCCCACGACGTCGCAGAAGCCCTCCATCGCGGCCTTGCCGGTGTCGCCGGAGGTCGCGGTGAGGATCAAGATCTCATCGTCCACGCCGCACTTCTTCTTTGCCGCCGTCATCAGGTGCGGCAGCATTGAGAGCGCCACATCCTTGAAGGCGCTCGTGGGGCCGCGGAACAGCTCGAGCACCGTGTCCTCACCGACCGGAACGGTGGGGGTCAGGTCCTCGGTCTCGAATTTGCCGGTGTAGGCGGCATGGACAAGCTGCTCCATCTCCGCGTGCGTGAAGTCGGGCAGCAGCGCGCATAATATCTCCGTCGCCATGCCCTGCGTGGAGAGCGTCAGGCAGCGCTGCCAGTCGAAGTCCAGCCCCGAGAGGGCCGGCATGGCGTACAGCCCGCCGTCGGGGGCAAGGCCGTTCAGGATCGCTTCGGCGCTCGAGGCGGTGAGGGCCGCGTTGCGCGTGCTTTGATAGTTCATATTAAAAATACCTCCGCTTTTCGGTTTTTTTCATTTGCCATATCAAAATATTTTTTCGATTGCCTATTGCATTTCGACAATGCTCATGTTATATTGTTCCCATCAAAAAGTCAAGTGTTTTTCTACCGCGGACATTTCCGTGCAAACTGCACAAATCGTCCATACTTGGCGGATTTTAAAGAGAGAAAGGCAGGCACACCCCATGAACATTGCATTGCTCGGCTTCGGCACCGTCGGCAAGGCCTTCTACGAGCTCACGCTCGGGCGGAGCGATCTGCGCGTGACGAGCGTTTTATCCCGCCGTCCGCGCCCGGAGCTTCCCTGCACCGTGACAAATGATTTCGACGAGATCGTGCGCGACCGCTCGGTCGGCATCGTGGTCGAGGTCATGGGCGGACTGGAGCCGGCTTACCGTTATATCTGCGCGGCCATGCGCGCGGGCAAGCACGTCGTCACCGCGAACAAGCAGCTCGTGTGCGCGCACTACGACGAGCTGCTGGAGCTTGCGAGGGAATGCGGCGTGTCGCTGCGCTGCACGGCGGCGGCGGGCGGCGGCATCCCGTGGCTCACGTCCCTCTCCCGCGCCGCGCGGCTCGATGAGATCACCGCCGTCGGCGGCATCCTGAACGGCACGACGAACTATATGCTCTCAGCCATGACGGCCTCCGGCGTCGATTATACCACCTGTCTGCGCGAGGCGCAAGCGCTCGGTTACGCCGAGGCCGATCCCACCGCGGATGTGGAGGGCTACGACGCGCGGCGCAAGCTGGTGCTCAGCGCGAACCTCGCCTTCGGCGCGTCGGTGCAGGAGGAGGAGATCCCCTGCTTCGGCATCTCGAGCGTGGAGGAAAAGGACTTCGCCGCCTGGCGCGAGCTGGGCAGGGTCTGCAAGCTTTTCGTCCGCGCCGAGCGGCACGAGGGCCGCATCTCCGCCTTTGTCTGCCCCACGCTCTTCCCCGCCGCGTCGCCGGTCGCGCAGACGAACGGCACGGGCAACCTCGTCACCCTGCGCGGCGCGCGCTTCGGCGAGCTGAGCTTTTCCGGCGCGGGCGCGGGCGGCTACCCCACCGGCAGCAGCGTGCTGAGCGACTGCGTGGACGTCATCGAGGGCTGCCCGAGCTTTTATGTCTCGCGGCACGAGGCGAAGCACATCGACAATTCCGCGGCGGCCGGCCGCTTCTACCTGCGCACGGGCAGCGAGACCGTCTGCACCGGACCCATCACCGTCGCCGAGGCCTTTGCGCGCGCCGAGCGCGCGCGCTCGTGCGGCGAGCCGGTATTCTTAGCAAGGATCGAGGAGGAGTAAAGGAAAATGCTTAAAGTTCTGAAATTCGGCGGCTCGTCGCTCGCCGACGCCCAGCAGTTCGCCAAGGTCAAGGCCATCGTGGAGGCCGACGAGTCCCGCCGCGTGGTCATCGTGTCCGCGCCCGGCAAGCGCTTTTCCGGCGACCACAAGATCACCGATCTTTTGTACCTCTGCGCCGCGCACATCAAATACGGTGTGAGCTGCGAGGAAATTTTCGACATGATCCGCACGCGCTATCTCGAGATCGCGCACGACTGCGGTCTGAAGCTCGACCTGAATCCCGACTTCGACGCCCTGTGGGCGAAGATGCAGGAGGGCATCGAAAAGGACGAGCTGGCCTCGCGCGGCGAATACTTCTCCGCGCGGCTGATGGCCGAGTACCTCGGCTACGAGTTCCTCGACGCCGCCGAGTGGGTGAAGTTCCGCTTCGACGGCACGGTGGATACCGACGCGACCTACGAGGCGCTGCGCCGCGCCGCGGGCGACCGCAGCGTGGTCATTCCCGGCTTCTACGGCGTGATGCCCGACGGGCGCATCCGTACCTTCTCCCGCGGCGGCAGCGACATCACCGGTGCGCTGGCGGCAGCGGCGCTGGACGCCGACGTCTACGAAAACTGGACGGACGTCTCCGGCATTCTGATGGCCGACCCGCGCATCGTGGACGATCCCGCGCCCATCCGCCACCTCACCTACGGCGAGCTGCGCGAGCTGAGCTACATCGGCGCGCAGGTGCTCCACGAGGGCACCATCTTCCCCGTGCGTGAGAAGAACATCCCGCTCAACATCCGCAACACGAACGAGCCGGAGCACCCCGGCACCACCATTCTCGAGAGCATCGAGGAGGACACGAACGACGGCAGCTTCATCACCGGCATCGCGGGCAAGAAGGGCTTCTCCGTCATCACCATCGCCAAGACCGGTATGTCCGGCGACCCCGGCACGCTCGTGCGGATCCTGGAAATTCTCGCCAAGCACGAGGTCAACGTGGAGTATATCCCCTCCGGCATCGACATCATCTCGCTGGTGGTGGAGAGCAAAAAGGTCTCCAAATGTCTCTACGCCATGCTGGGCGAGCTGCAAAAAGAGGTGCAGCCGAATAAGATAACGGTGACGGAGCACATCGCGGTCGTCGCGGCGGTCGGCCGGAAGATGGCGTACCGCCCCGGCGTTTCCGGCAAGATCTTTGCCAAGCTCGGTGAGAACGGCGTGAACATCCGCATGATCACGCAGGGCCCCGAGGAGCTGAACATCATCGTCGGCGTGGAGGAAAAGGACTTCGCGCAGGCCATTCGCGTACTGTATGACAGCTTTGTCAAGGAACATATTTAAGGAAAAGGTGAGGGCAATACCATGAAGCTTTATAATGTAGGCATTCTCGGCGCGACGGGCGCCGTGGGTCAGGAAATGATGAAAATTCTGCTCGAGCGCAAGTTCCCCGTCGGCGAGCTGCGCCCCATCGCCTCCGCGCGCAGCGCGGGCAGCGAGATCGACTTCGGCGGCAGGAAGTGCACGATCGTCGAGGCGTCGGACGACGCCTTTGAGGGTCTCGACATCGTGCTCGGCGCGGCGGAGAACGACATTGCCGAGCGCTTCGCGCCCGCCATCGTTAAGGCCGGCGCGGTGTTCGTCGATAACTCCAGCGCCTTCCGCCTCGACCCCAAGGTGCCGCTGGTCATCCCCGAGATCAACCCCGAGGACGTGAAGTGGCACAGCGGCATCATCTCCAACCCCAACTGCACCACCATCGTCACCCTCGTCGCCATCAACGCGCTGGCGAAGGAAAGCCCCATCGAGACCATCATCGCCAGCTCCTATCAGGCGGTCTCCGGCGCGGGCAAGAACGGCATCGACGAGCTGCACGATGAGGTCGCAGCGCTCGCCGCGGGCAAGCCCGTCGAGCCGAAGGTGTTCCAGTACCAGATCGCCTACAACGTCATCCCCCAGATCGGCGGCGAGGCGTACATGGGCTACACGAGCGAGGAGATGAAGATGCAGAACGAGGGCCGCAAGATCCTCCACCTGCCCGAGATGAAGGTCAGCTGCACCTGTGTGCGCGTGCCCGTGGTGCGCAGCCACTCCGTCTCCGTCGTGCTGCGCACAAAGGAAAAGATCAGCGTCGAGCGCGCGCGTGAGCTGATCGCCGCCGCGCCCGGCTGCAAGCTGACCGACGACCTTGCGAGCAAGGTCTACCCCATGCCGCTCGACACGAGCGATCAGGACCTCGTCTACGTCGGCCGCATCCGCGACGATCTGACCGACGAGCGCGGGCTGAACCTCTGGTGCTGCGGCGACCAGGTCCGCAAGGGCGCGGCGACCAACACCGTACAGATCGCGGAGCTGCTGCTCGAAAAATAAATCCGATTTTTGTGAAAGGGAGCCTCTGTCCGACGCCGGGCAGAGGCTCCCTTTGTTCATTGCGACATTTTTCTTGCTGTTTTTTTGGTAAGATGGACAGGGCAAAGTGCTTTGACTTTTTGGGAAGAGACTGCTACAATAAAAGAAAAGTGGAAACGTTACCGGTAAGGTTCCCGGAAACGGGCTTTGATTTTTTCATGCAGAGGGTGTCGCCATGACCATCAAGGACATTGCAAAGCTCAGCGGCGTGGGCGTGAGCACGGTCTCCCGTGTACTCAACGACCGCCCCGACGTGAGCGAGGAAAGCCGCCGCCGCGTGCTGGAGGTCATTGCCGAGCACAACTATCTGCCCAACAATTCCGCGCGCAGCCTTGTGCGCACGAAGTCCGACACCGTCGGCCTTGTGGTGCGCGGCGTGCAGAACCCCTTCTACACCGATATCATCCGCGCCATCGAGCATAAGCTCGACCTCGCGGGCTACACGATGGTCATGCGTCAGATCTCCTCCTGCGATGACGAGGTGAAGTGCGGCGCGGTGATGGAGCGCGAAAAGCGCCTGCAGGGCCTCATTTTTCTCGGCGGACGCTCGGATTACTCTCCCGCGGAGCTGGCGCTGCTCAACGTGCCCTTTGTCTGCTGCACCTACACCAACGCCTACGGCACGCTCGATCCGAGCAAGTATTCCTCCGTCTCCATCGCCGACGAGCAGGAGGCCTACCGCGCGGTCATGGAGCTGGCCAAAAAGGGCCACCGCCGCATCGCGGCGCTGACCGCCGACCCCGACGACAGCTCCATCTCCCAGCTGCGCTACTCCGGCTACGCCCGCGCGCTGCGCGAGCTGGGCATCCCGCCCGAGGAGGAGGACGTCATCTGCGCGGACGATTTCACCGTGGAAAGCGGCTGCCGCGCCATGCGCGAGCGGCTGAAGCGTCCGGCGGACTTCACCGCCGTCTTTGCCATCGCGGACGATATGGCGATCGGCGCGATGCGCGCCCTGCGCGAGAGCGGGCGCAGCATTCCCGAGGACTGCTCCATCATCGCCATCGACGGCATCAATGTCTCCGAGTACATCCATCCCATGCTCACCACCCTCTGCCAGCCGATGACGGCTATGGGCACGAAGAGCGTCGAGCTGCTGCTCGGCGTCATCCGCGGCGGCGCGCACGACCACCTGACGCTGCCGACCACCCTGCGCGCGGGTGAATCCGTGCGTGACCTGACGAAATGATTTTCCCGCGCCGAGCGCGTGAAAATAAATTTGAATAAGGAGATCAATGAAACATGAAGAAGTATCTTGCGCTTGTCCTGGCACTTGTTATGGCTCTCAGCCTCGTTGCCTGCGGCAACAAGACGGCCGAGGAGCCCTCCGGCGACGGTGACGCCACCGAGGCCGCCGGCCGTGTGTTCTGGCTGAACTTCAAGCCCGAGGCGGACGGCACCCTGCAGAAGGTCGCCGCCATGTACACCGAAAAGACCGGTGTGCCCGTCACCATCCAGACCGCCGCGTCCGGCACCTACAACGAGACCCTGACCGCCGCGATGGATAAGGAAGCTCCTCCCACGATGTTCGTCGTCGGCAACCAGGCCGCCGTGGACACCTGGGGCGACTACTGCTACGACCTGACCGGCACCCCCATCGCGGGTGAGCTGACCACCGACGCCTACAACCTCTACGACGCCGACGGCAAGCTCTGCTCCATCGGCTACTGCTATGAGTGCTACGGCATCATCGTCAACGAGGATCTGCTGGCGAAGGCCGGCTATCAGCTCAGCGACATCACCAACTTTGAGACCCTCAAGGCCGTTGCGGAGGACATCCACTCCCGCGCCGCCGAGCTGGGCTTCGACGCCTTCACCTCCTCCTCCATGAGCGGCGACTCCAGCTGGCGCTTCACCGGCCACCTCGCCAACCTCGAGTATTACTATGAGTCCGTGGACGATCCCGACGCCTGGAAGGTCTGCCCCCCGAGCATCAAGGGCACCTACATGCAGAACTTCAAGAACCTCTGGGATCTCTACATCAACAACAGCGCGGTCGCTCCCTCCACCCTCGCTGCCGGCGGCTATGATGCCCAGGCCGAGTTCGGCAAGGAGCAGGCTGTGTTCTATCAGAACGGCTCCTGGGAGTGGGCGGCTCTGACCGGCACCGGCGATGGTCAGTACGGTCTTGACAACCTCTCCATGATCCCCTTCTACTGCGGCGTTGCCGGTGAGGAGAAGGCCGGTCTGAACTGCGGCACCGAGAACTGCTGGGCCGTGAACGCCAAGGCCTCCGCCGAGGACATTCAGGCTACGCTCGACTTCATGTATTGGCTCGTCACCGACGCTGAGGTCTCCCGTATGCTCGTCGATGAATTCGCCGTCATGCCCTACAAGCAGGCTGCCGAGTCCACCTGCGGCTTCCTGGCCGACGCCAACGCCTATGCCGCCGAGGGCAACTACGTCATGCCTTGGGTCACCAACTTCCAGCCCAACGTCGACGCCTACCGTGAAGCCATCGTCGCCGCGATGAACCAGTATGACAACGATCCCACCGACGCCAACTGGGAGCAGGTCAAGACCGCGTTCGTGGACGGTTGGGCCGTGCAGTACGCTGCCGCCAACGGCTAAGCGTCTCCATACCGCAAAACCTACGATTCTTATGAAGAGGGCGGGCCTTCGCCCGTCCTCTTCTTCTACCACGGCAGAGGCCGCAAGAGGCCCGCGCCGTGCTCAGTCAATCTATCTCGATGGGAGTGATCGAATTGAAGCGTAAACACGACGCAGCAGCCGTCAACAGCTCGCTCGTCCGCCGCCCGATCCGGCGGTGGGCCCCGCTGTTCATGGGTCCCATGCTCTGCGCCTTCGCCATTGGCTTCGTCTATCCGTTCTGCAAGGGCGTGTACCTCTCGTTCTGCAAATTCAAGACGACCTCGGACGCGCAGTTCATCGGCTTCGGCAACTACATCAAGGCGCTGAACGACGCGAGCTTTGTCCATTCGTTCTGGTACACGGCGCTCTTTGCGCTCGTCTCGCTCGTGTTCATCAACGTGCTGGCCTTCGCCGTGGCCTATGCCCTCACGCAGGGCATCAAGGGGAGCAATCTCTTCCGCACGGTGTTCTTCATGCCGAACCTCATCGGCGGCATCGTGCTGGGCTATGTGTGGTCGATGATCTTCGACGGCATCCTCTCGCGCTACGGCACGTCGATCCTGCTGGAGACGAAATACGGCTTCTGGGGCCTCATCATCCTCATGTGCTGGCAGCAGGTCGGCTATATGATGATCATTTACATTGCCGGCTTGCAGGCCGTGCCCGAGGATATGCTCGAGGCCGCGAAGATCGACGGCGCAAACCGCTGGCAGACACTCTGGAAGGTCACCATCCCGAACGTAATGCCCTCCATCACCATCTGCACCTTCCTCACGCTGACGAACAGCTTCAAGCTCTTCGACCAGAACCTCGCCCTCACGGGCGGTCAGCCCTACATCATCCAGTCCGACGGCTCAGCCATCAAGACGACTGAGATGCTGGCGCTGAACATCTACAACACGTTCTACGGGCAGAACGTCAACTCCCGCGGCACCGCGCAGGCCAAGGCCGTTTTGTTCTTCCTGCTCGTCGCCGCCATCGGTTTGATCCAGCTCCGCGCTACACGCAAAAAGGAGGTGCAGCAGTAATGAACGGTTCCCTTTCCGCCGAACGCCGCCGCAAGACCATTCTTTCGGTCGTGCTGGCCTTCATCTGCATCCTCTACATCCTGCCGGTGCTGGCTGTGGTAGTCAACTCCTTCAAGCTCAACACCTATGTCAAGACCGAGACCTTTGCCCTGCCCACCGCCGAGAGCTTTGCCGGCTGGGCGAACTACATCAAGGGCGTCACCTTCGGCAATTATCCCTTCTGGAAGTCCGCGTTCTACAGTCTTTTCATCACGCTTGTCTCCACGGCGCTGATCCTTCTGTGTACCTCGATGGCCGCGTGGTACATCGCCCGCGTGGACAGCAAGCTCTGCCGCGGCGTCTATTACCTCTGCGTCTTTTCCATGGTCGTGCCGTTCCAGATGGTCATGTTCACTCTCTCCAAGACCGCCGACCGCGTGAAGATCCCATACTTTAACTTTGCGAGCGGCAGCCTCGAAAAGGTCGCGCTCAACACGCCCTGGACCATTCCCATCATCTACCTCGGCTTCGGCGCGGGGCTTGCCATCTTCATGTTCGTGGGCTTCGTGAAGTCCATCCCGCTGGAGATCGAGGAGGCCGCCGCCATCGACGGCTGCGGTCCGCTGCGCACCTATTTCTCCGTCGTGTTCCCGATGCTGCGGCCCACGATGATCTCCGTCGGCATTCTCGAGATCATGTGGGTGTGGAACGACTATCTGCTCCCCTATCTCGTGCTCGACAGCACCAAGTACAAGACCATTCCCATCCATATCCAGTACCTTAAGGGCAGCTACGGCACGGTCGATCTCGGCGCGACGATGGCGCTCATCTTCCTGAGCATCGTCCCCGTCATCATCTTCTACCTCTGCTGCCAGAAATACATCATCAAGGGCGTCGCGGCCGGCGCCGTGAAAGGCTGATCTCACATGAATCGTTCCTCCGGCATTCTGATGCCGATCTCCTCGCTCCCCTCGCCCTACGGCATCGGCACGTTCGGCAAGGCGGCGTATGACTTTGCCGATTTTCTCCACGCGGCGGGACAGGGCTACTGGCAGCTTCTGCCGCTCGGCCCCACAAGCTACGGCGACTCGCCGTATCAGAGCTTTTCGACCTTTGCGGGCAACCCGTACTTCATCGACCTCGATCTGCTCATCAAGGATAAGCTGCTCACGCGCAAGGAGGTCACCTCCTGCGCGTGGGGCTCGGAGCCTCGCTACGTCGACTACGGCAAAATTTACGAGAGCCGCTTCGCGCTGCTCGATGCGCTGCTCTCGCCCGTCATCAGCGTCATAAAGACGACGCCCGTCGCTTCCTTTGTGATCCTCGTGCTGATATGGCTGCGGCGCGACTATGTCCCGGTGCTCATTTCGGCGCTGATGGTTTTCCCCGTTGTGTGGAGCAACGTCTCCGCCGGGATAAAAAGTACCGAGCGCAGCTTTCTGGAGCTTGCGCGCGTGTATGATTTCTCCTTCATCAAGACCGTGCGGAGCATATATTTTCCGTCGGTGCTGCCGTACTTCCGTTCCGCGTGCTCAAGCGCGCTCGGCTTCGGTTGGAAAGCCGGCATCGCCGCCGAGGTGCTCACCGTGCCTGGCGTCTCGATAGGCCGCATGATCTATGAATCCAAGCTCTATCTCCAGACGACCGATCTTTTCGCATGGACACTGTGCGTCATCCTGCTCAGCTTCCTGCTTGAAAAGCTCGTGCTGAGACTGATATCGGGAGGCGGGAAAAATGCTTGAACTCAAAAACGTCTCTCTCAGCTACGGCGATCTCCGCGTACTGCGCGATGTGTCCCTCCGTCTTGCCCCCGGCGAGCGCATCGCTGTCATGGGTCCGTCGGGCTGCGGCAAGACGAGCCTGCTGCGCGTGATCGCCGGGCTGCAAAGTCCGGACTCTGGTACTGTCGAGCGCACGGCACAGCGGCTCTCCTTCGTGTTTCAGGAGCCGCGGCTGCTGCCTTGGCTCACCGCCGAAGAAAATGTCAGGCTTGTTCTGCCCGATGCGCATCACGGCGAGGACTCTGCCGTCTGGCTCTCGCGCTTCGGCCTGAGCGACGCCGCAGATAAGCTGCCCGCGGAACTCTCGGGC
>ENA-USUJ01001914-USUJ01001914.1-human-gut-metagenome-genome-assembly--contig:-NODE-1914-length-16699-cov-6.371255_pt1 | contig 16699 bp, 16 predicted proteins | sample MGYA00250061_ERZ773398 | MGnify/ENA primary metagenome ERZ773398 (study PRJEB29103, sample SAMN06111992) | human gut metagenome | biome: human gut; feature: ankylosing spondylitis patient; material... | reverse complement strand
AATTCCCGCAACCCCAAATACTTTGACACCGGCATAGATTCCAAGCAGCGTCAAAATCGGCGACACTCCCATTTTATGGCTGATCAGCTTCGGCTCCAGATACTCTCTTGCAAATACAGCCGCCGCATAAGTAAGCAGCAATATAGTACCGGAAAACAGATTCCGCTTTAAAAACTGCCAGACTGCCATTGGCAGGATCACGATCCCCGTTCCGATAAAGGGAAGCACATCCAAAAAAGCCGTCAGCACGGCAAGCCCCGGTGCATTTGACAGCCCTGCGATTCCAAATCCCAGCAGGCATAAAAGTGCGATCACCGTCATGATCTTTCCCTGTGCCAGCAGACTCACGCGCAGATAACGCATGATTTCATCTATCACCTGCCATAGTCTGCTTTTCTTATCTTCCTGTTCTCTCCATTTTTTCTGTTTTTCCCAGTCCTTTGCATATAATAAGACAGCAATCACTGTCACCAGAAAAAAAGCCCCTGCCTGTATCGCCCCTGTAAAATACTGATAGGAATTTCTGTAAGCCATGGCAGACAGTTTATTACAGACTGTCACACTGCCCTGCTGCAGCTTCTGCCAGAGCATGCCTTTTTCAAGGCGTATTCCTTTCTCAATATAACCGCAGCAGTCCCTGACTGTACACAGAAACGTTTCCTGATATTCATTCCGCCTCTCCCAGAACAGCATCCCATAGGCGAGCATTTTTCTGCCAAACAACCAGAAAAACAGAAGCAGAAATAATACAGTCAGAAGGAGCAGAACGGCCGTCCAGAGCTGTCCGCCGATTCCTGTCCTTCGTTTCAGATAAAAAACCGGTTTTTCATAAACCGCCATCAGAACCGCCGCCACCAAAAACGGAGCCACCAGTCCGATCAAATACTTAAACAGGACAAACAACAGGACCGCTGCTGTGGCAAATTTAATTTGTTTTCGATATGTTTCCCATATTTTATGCATAAAAAAACACCCACCTGCTCTGCTTACTTCCAGATTAGTATGGGCATTTTTTCTTAATTCATAGTTGTTAATAAATGGCTGATCGCCGGATTTTGCGTTTTTGCCTGAAATTCCATTTGTTTCCCGGTTTTGGGATGCGTAAACGTAAGCGCATAGGCAAAAAGAGAAACATTTTTGATCCCAAGCTCCTCAGAGCGCTCCATAGACGTCTGCGTTCCGTACTTCTGATCTCCCAATATCGGAAATCCCGCATGCGCAAGCTGCGCCCTGATCTGATGGAATCTGCCGGTTTCTATTCTGACATCCAGCAGTGCTATGTCATCTTTCCCCGTCATAACACAGTAATGCAGCTTTGCCTGTTTTCCTTTACCGGATGCCTGCGCCACAATCTCTGCTTTCTGTGTCTGCGGATTCTTCCATAAATAATCTGCCAGTATTCCCTCTTTCGGAAGCTCTTCCGCTCCCCGGTATACAAGTGCATAATACTGCTTATTCAGCGTTCCTGCCTGCAGCTGCTTACTCAGCCCTGCTGCCGCCTGCTTTGTCTTTGCCAGCACAAGAAGCCCTTCTACCGGCTGATCCAGCCTGTGTACCACATAAACAGGAGCACCCTTTAAATGCCTCGTCACGGAAGATACCAGATCCGGGCTTGTTACCCGCGCTGACTGTGTCGCCAGTCCGGCCGGCTTATACACAACCAGCAGCTCCTTATCTTCATATTGTATATTCATATCTGTTATTGCCTGCATCATACCTTAAACCTGTAGCCTATTTGGGGCACTTATATTTATACTTTAAACCTGTAGCCGACATCCCAAATAACATATCGCTCCTGCGATATGGGCGCGCGTAGCTGCGCATCCAATGAAACTATTTGGGGCACTTTTATTTATACTTTAAACCTGTAACCGACACCCCAAATAGTTTCAATGTACTGTGGCTTTGAAGTGTCGTATTCGATCTTTTCCCGGATCTTCTTAATATGCACCGTAACAGTTGCAATATCTCCGACCGAATCCATATCCCAGATCTCGCGGAACAGCTCGTCTTTGGTAAAAACATGGTTTGGATTCTCTGCCAAAAATGTTAAAAGATCAAATTCCTTGGTCGTAAACACTTTCTCTTCTCCGTCCACATAAACTCGCCTTGCTGTTTTATCGATCTTGATACCACGGATCTCCACAATGTCATTCTGCTTCTGGTTTGATCCGATCAATCTCTCATACCGGGACAAATGTGCTTTCACACGCGCAACCAGCTCGCTCGGACTGAACGGCTTTGTCATATAATCATCCGCACCCAGTCCCAGACCTCTGATCTTATCAATATCATCCTTCTTCGCCGATACCATGATGATCGGGATATTTTTCTGGCTTCTGATCTGTTTACAGATTTCATAACCGTCAATGCCCGGAAGCATCAGATCAAGGATGATCAGGTCAAATTCTTCGGAAAGCGCTGTTTTCAGGCCTTTTTCACCATCATTTTCAATCATCACTTCAAAATCACTGATCTCCAGATAATCCTTTTCCAGTTCAGCAATTGCTTCTTCATCTTCAATAATTAAAATCTTATTCATCATGTTCTACCTCTTTGTACTTTCTGATCACGAAATGCATACAGGTTTCCTCTCCTTCCCTGCTGGTTGCCCAAATGTAACCGCCGTGGTCTTCTATGATCTTTTTCACGATGGAAAGACCGATACCGCTTCCGCCTTTTGTCGAATTCCGGGAAGAATCCGTGCGATAAAAGCGTTCAAAAATATGTCCCAGATCCTTTGCCGCAATCCCTTTTCCGTTATCTTCAATCTCCACACGGATGGCATCCACTTCATCCAGAATACGGATCTCAATCTTCCCCTGCTCCTTATCCAGATATTTCACACTGTTTCCTATAATATTGCTGATCACCCGGCGGAGCTGCTCCGGATCTGCAATGATCTGCGTTTCAGGAGATACCAGATTGTAGAAATTCAGTTCAATATTTTTAGACTCCAGATCCAGTCCGACCTCTTCCACACAGTCCTGAAAAAATTCCGCCACGTTCATTCTTCTGAAATTATATGGAATTCTGTTGCAATCAATTCCCGCATAGAACGTCAGCTCATTGATCAGGCGGTTCAGCTCGTTTGATTTATTATAGATCGTACGGATATATTTATCCATCTTCTCCGGTGTATCCGCCACACCATCCATAATGCCTTCCACATATCCGGTAATGGAAGTGATCGGTGTTTTCAGATCATGCGTGATGTTGCTGATCAGTTCCTTATTTTTCTTTTCATTTTCTATGGATTCTTCTGTGGATTCCTTCAACCGCAGCCGCATCTCTTCATAATTATGAAACAGTTCTCCGACTTCTCCTGTATATTGGACATTCAACTGATATTCCAGATTGCCTTCCGCAATGTTTTTCATGGCAATACTGAGTTCATCGATCGGTCTGACAAACCATTTGTGCAGCAGTCCCTTGAACATATAAACGGAAAAAAACATGATCAGGACAATTGCCATAAACATATCAAAAAAGAAGGTTCGGCTGATCTTCTGCTCAGCAAAGATGAGTGCAGCCTGTGATCCCATACGATGTGTCATATACAAACGGAGCAGGCAAAAGGATAACAACGTCAAAACAAGCGGAATCAGTACCATCGCCGTACACGCCACAATGAGTTTTGTACGAAGCGATACATTTTTCATCTTATCTTTCATAGCTTTTCTCCCGCAAAATTCTACTTTATGTTTATAGTATAGCCTGTTCATTTTCAGTCGTCTATGCAGTTTCGAGTAATATTATCCTTTTTAGAAAATTTTTATGAAAACCTGTTGACATTTTTCCGTTTTCTGTTATTATGATATCAGTAATCATTACTGTTTCTAATAACAGAAAGGAGTGAACAGATGGCAGGAATAAAATACAGCAGACAGCGGGAAGCAATCCTACAGTTTTTAATGACCCGTAAAGACCATCCCACTGCAGATGCCGTATATGCCAATATCCGGAAAGAATTTCCCAATATCAGTCTTGGCACTGTATATCGGAATCTGACACTTCTTTCCGATCGTGGACAGCTCCTCCGATTACATTTAGGAGACGGTGTCGATCACTTCGATGCTGATACCTCACCGCATTATCATTTTGTATGTGAGCGCTGTCAGGCAGTTCTGGATCTTGAAATGCCGGATATTGATTCTATCGATAAGCTGGCAGGCGCAAATTTTGCAGGAAAGATCAAAGGACATTGTACCCATTTTTACGGCCTTTGCCCTGCCTGCGTCAAAGCAGAATAAAAGGTAACTTCTGTGATGAAAATCACAGTTTCACGTTTGAAATATTTCAAACAGCATAAAATAAAATGAAAAAAATGAAAAGAAAAGGAGAAATGAAGTATGAAGTATGTATGTCAGGTATGTGGTTATGTTTATGAAGGAGACAATCCTCCGGCAGAATGTCCGGTATGTCATGTAGGTCCGGACAAATTCAAGGCAGTTGAAGGCGAAATGACACTTGCAGCTGAACATGAATATGGTGTTTACGGTCAAACAGTAAAGAACAACCCTGAAATCTCAGATGAAGATAAGAAGTATATTTTCGAGCAGTTAAAAGCAAACTTTGAAGGAGAATGCTCTGAAGTTGGTATGTACCTTTGCATGGCAAGAATCGCTCACCGCGAAGGCTATCCGGAAATCGGTCTTTACTGGGAAAAAGCTGCTTACGAAGAAGCAGAACATGCAGCTAAATTTGCTGAAATGCTCGGCGAAGATCTGGAGCCAAACATGAAGGCTACAACAAAGGACAACCTCAAATGGCGTGTTGACTGCGAATTTGGTGCAACAGCCGGAAAAGTAGATCTTGCAAAATGCGCTAAGAAAAACAATCTGGATGCAATCCACGATACAGTTCATGAAATGGCAAGAGATGAAGCAAGACACGGAAAAGCACTCAAAGGATTACTGGATAGATACTTTGGTTAAGCTACAAGCCGAGCAAGGATAAAATAATAACAGCAGGAAGAACATTTATGCTCTTCCTGCTGTTTATTATTTTATGCTTATTGGGCGACAGCCCTTCATGAATAGAATGCGACAGCATTCTATGAATGGCTCGGCATTTATTTTTGCTGATTCATACGGCGCCAGCCGTCCATGAATAGCCCGTAGGGCTATGAATGGGCATGGCTTTTTGCTGGGCATTTATGCACTTCCAGCTGTTTTTTATTTTAGACTTATTGGGCGCCAGCCCAACATGAATAGCCCGCAGGGCTATGAATGGCTCGGCACAGCATTCTATGAATGGCTCGGCGTTTATTTTTGCTGATTTATACGGCGCCAGCCGTCCATGAAATAGAATGCACAGCATTCTATGAATGACCCGGCCATCTATTGGGCAACAGCCTTTCTTCCTAATTCATTCGGCGTTACATACTTTCTTTACACAACTCCATATATTTCTTCCTTGCCTGTTCAAAATACTTCCTGCTTACCATGATCTTATTTCCGCTATACAGAATAATCCCCTTGCGCTGAAAACTGTCTATATAGTGGAAATTGACTGCATAACTCTGATGTATACGGATAAAATAATCGGGCATCTGCGCCAGACATTCATCCATTTTCATCCGGAACTTATGCGGAATTCCGTCCTGATAGATCAGCACATTATGCTTCCTGCTCTCTACATGAGATACCTCCCGCGCATTCACAGCAAGCATTTTTCTTTTGGATCGGAAAGAAATCATGTGGCTGTCTTCTATCATCCGCCGGTTCACACATTCCACCACAGAGCTCTGCGATACAGGCTTCGTCAATACATGTGACTTATCCATCACATAAACAGTCTGCAGATCCGGATTCATCTTCCACATCTGCTCGATCAGCTGCAGCTCCTGCGCATTGTGGTTCAACTCTGTTACCAGAATATCCGGACGTTCCTTCTCCTGTTCTGAAATTCTCGCGTAATAATCACTGAAATTCTGACTTTCTGAGATTTCCTGTACTTCTCCCCTCTCATCAATGATTATCTCTTTTATAAATAGAGTATCCTCTGCTGCCTTACTGTCATAAATGCACACTCTATACATATAAATCCCCTCACTTATTCATTTGTATTGGATTATCCCTTGGTGATCCCTCACTTTTTCGAGTATAGCATATTACAATTGCTTTTTCACTCCTTTTGTCCCAGTTTACTCATTTTTGGCAAATTTAACTATTATCCCGTCAAGATCAGCACTCTGCAGTTTTCATATGACATTACTTTCCAAGTACAACGGAAATTTTAATTTCTTTTTCTATACTGCTCAGATCAAAATCCCCTCCATCTGCAGCACTGACATAAAGCTCATAAAGTGTACCCTCAGACAATGTATCCACTGCTGTGCCATTCTCGTCCCTGATTGACCATAGTTCATCAGAGACTTCCGCCATTGTGCCATCTGCCCTGTAAGCATAAAGCTTCAGATCTGCACTGTTTCCGGAGATATTATTCATACGGATCGCAACAGTTGTATTCGGATGTACATTTTCCACTGTTACAGTATAATGCCATCCCACAACATTACCCTCACCGCCATCTGCAGTAAAGTGTTCCTGTGTCAGCACATTCCGCGTTGCTTTATCAAGATCTACTTTCCGATAAGGCATTTCCGGGAGATATACAAACCGATCCTGCAGGCGCAGAAGCTCCAGATAACCGGTCGGGCAGTAAAGTGCATTACCGCTATTCCCTGCATACATACCGATAGCCATATTGTTATAGCCATATTTATCTGACACATCCATAGTAAATACTGTCTCACCTGTCTCAAAATCCAGAATAATGTACTGCCACATACCACTCTCCAGATCCTGTACATAGCCATAAATATATCCTGTTGCAGTAGAAAGCTTCATCATCGATGTATCACTCAGATCATTTCTGCACCAGATGCTTTTCATTTCATACCCATTATCCGTTCTGACTGTATCTACACGCTCTACACCCGGTGCGATCATGACATTTCCCCTGGTAAGCCAGTTCATATCATAAATATTGGCGTAGCTCTGAATAGAAGAATCACTGTCAGGATCTGCCAGACCGGCATTGCCTGCCCCAAACCAGTTACAGACAATCGTACTGACACTGCCCTCTCCATTGTCATAAACGATCGCAGAATTTTCTACAGATACCTGATATCCTTCCGGCAGCTCATCCAATACCGGGAGGCTTGCAGTAATTTCTCCTGTCTTCATATCCAATGCCAGCAGTTTGACCGGATCTGCATTATCAGTAAACATCACAAGATCAGGTGTCAGGGATGGGGAACAGCCGCCGCCCCATGCAAGACCACCACCAGTAGTTTTATCATTCTTGCCGCTGACCTTTGCGCCAACACTCTCGTAAGGTGTACACCAGACAGCCTCAACTCCATCATTTGCACGGAGCAGATAGCAGTTTTGATTTGTCAGAATGACCGCTCCGTCTTTTGAAGCTGCGATACCGTTTTCTGCACCTTCTCCCGGTGTCAGCTCATAAACAAAAACAGCTTTTTCAAGATCTGTCTGCTCTCCTCGCAGAATCGCATCAATGGCAGAATGTGCGATGTACCCCATCACACCCTGCTGTCCTCTTTCCGGATAAATACGAAATCCCCCCGTTGCGAACCAGAGATTTCCGTCATAATCAAAAACGACTGACAGAAGATTCTGCTCGAGTGTTTTCCCAAGTGCTGCCTCTGCTGCAGCTTTTATATCAATATCAAGAAGCTTTTTAAACTCCTGCAGAACATTGCCTTCCTCATCCGTTGCCTGCAGTATCAGCACATGGTTATTACTTGTAGGACAGACAATACGGTTCTCAGCATCCAGGAATGTATAAGAGCTCTGTATCACGTAATCGCTGCCATCGTGCTGCTTGGGCGAAAAGTATCCCAGTGTTTCCGTTTCCTCCGCATTCAGATCCCGGATAGCAATACCGCCGAGAAATGGAACAACAGCGTGCTCATAGCTGTCAAAATAAATAGCCGGTGAAGCATTTGCATTTGTTTTTTCATACGAAACATTAATCTCCGGATAAATACCAAGCGGCAGAATCTCATCTGTAGAATCGGTATTGTATCCATCATGATGAATATTGGCATCGCTTTTTGCCATATATGGATTTTCATCTATACGCTTTGCACTTAATGCCTTCACAGGAAGCGCTCTGCCTGTCACAGCCTCTGTATCCGTTGCAGTTTCCGTCTCCGTTGCAGTTTCCATATCTGTTGCAGTTTCCGTCTCCGTTGCAGTTTCCATATCTGTTGCAGTTTCCGTCTCCGTTGCAGCTACGCCGGTCTGCTGCTTTGTACCACAGCCGGTCAGTGTCAGCGCTGTTGCTGCGCAAAGCATTGCAGGCAGCAGAAATTGCAGTATTTTTTTCTTTTTCATGAATATATCCTCCATTATTTTATAGTGTTTGCTCTGGATCAATATGTTATTTTCCGGATCCAGTTTCTTGCCCTTTCTGCAGTCAGTATAAAAACAGCAATTATTCCTTTCAAGCACTCTGTCACAAAATCCCGTTTTTTGTCACGAATTCTCGTTTGTGTCAATACTTTGTGCTATAATTCAGATAGAAGCCATACAAAAAGGGGCATATACTGTATGAGAATTGCAATTGTAGATGATCTTGCCGCAGAACGGCACTTTTTGAGAGAACAATTAGAACAAAAGCTATACCGCATGGGCATACAGGCTGATATTTTGGAATATACATGTGGTGAAGCCTTTCTGGAAGCAGAACACAAGCTGCCGTTCTCTGTCGCTTTTCTGGATATTTATATGATGGGTATGACAGGAATAGAAGCTGCCAGAGAACTGCGAAAAACCGACACTGACTGTCTTCTGATCTTTACAACGACCTCAACTGACCATGCACTGGAGGGTTTTCAGGTTCGTGCCATGCATTATCTGGTAAAACCTTTTACCGCTGAAGACATTGATACATTGACAGATGAGCTGCTCACACGTATTGGACACACAGACAAATATATGGAATTAAAAGCAGAAGGAAGCCTGCTGCATCTGCGCTATCAGGATATCATTTATGCCGAGCATTTTGCTCATATCATATATGTCCACACTACTGTCTCAAAGGTACTTGCCACGCGCCAGACCTTTAAGGCATTTACAGCACCACTGACAACAGATCCACGATTTTTTATATGCAGTCGGGGTGTGATCGTCAATATGGAACATGCCGCCGATTTTGAGGGGTCCTCATTTTGTATGAAAGATGGCAGCCATATATTTGTCAGTCAGGAGCTTTTAAAAAATGCACGGCAGGCATTTATGGAATACCTGCTGCAAAGGGGGTGCATATCATGATTAATATGCTGCAACCAATTTTGGAGCTTTGTGTGGTGATCCCCGGCGTTATTCTCGCATATTTTCCCGTAAAATCCGGCCTGAAGCATCCAATACGGCAGATTATGATATGGCTTTTACCGCTTCTTCTGCTTCTTTGCATTACAGGGGGAAGTGTGTGCTATATAAAGCGGATCTCTACCATACCGGCACTTGCCCTGATCCTGTCAGTCACAACTTTTCTCTATATAAAAACGCTCCGGATCTCTCTGTGGAAATCCGGAACGGTTGCATTGTCTGTTTGTGCTGTATTTGCCTGTATTAACAGTCTTTCAAGAGCTGTCAATGCCGTACTTCTTATGGATCTGCAGCCTATACAGGCTGATCCATGGCTCTGCCTGCAAGCCTCCATATTCTATAATGCAATTTGCTGGCTGCTTACCGCTGTCTTTTATTATCCGGCAGTCCATGCGGTAAAAGAAATGATCGACGATGAGAATTTTGCACAGACCTGGTATGTATTCTGGGTTTTGCCGCTTGTCTTCATTGCTCTGAATCTGTTTATGATCCCAAGATATTCAGGCACGCTTTATGTTGGACGAATTTTAAAAGGGTACTTCGTTATCAGTCTTACGCTCCTTATTTTATTGCTCTGGTTCAGCGCGGCATTCCTGATCATGGCCACCATTCTGAACCGGAATGCAAGACTCCGGCAGGAAAACCAGCTTCTATCCATGCAGCAGCAGCGATATGAAAATTTAAAAGCTTCCATTGAAGAAATGCGACAGGCGCGGCATGATATGCGCCACCACCTGAACCAGATTTCCAGACTGACAGAAGAAGAGAATCTTCCAAAACTCAAAGAATATCTTACCAGCACCATCTGCAAAATTCCCGATTTTGATATGCATTTGTGTGAAAATCAGGCTGCAGACAGTGTAGCAGGGTACTACTATGCACTTGCCAGACGGGAAAACATTCCATTTTCTCTGCAGCTTGATCTGCCTGCCAGACTCCCTGTTGACGAAGTAGATATGTGTCTGGTTCTTTCCAATCTTCTGGAAAATGCACTTGAAGCAAGCCTGCGGATAGTTGACAGACCCCGGCATATCCGGATAACTTCCTACCTGCATGCCGGAAATCTTTTGCTGATCCAGGTTGAAAATACATATGTGGGAGAAATTTTGGAAAAAAATGGAGTTTTTCAGTCCTCCAAGCGGAAAGGAGAAGGCATTGGTTTGCAGTCCGTCCGTCACATTGCGGAAAAATCCGGCGGTGCCAGTACGTTTAGCCATCAAAATGGTATTTTCTGTGCAAAGGTCATGCTTTGCGGCAAATCATCTGCATAAGCAATTCGCCTCTACTCCAGGCGATTTCAGAAGCTCTTTGCCCCACTCCGTTTCAAATTCTTCCTTTGCACGATGGATCCAACAGCATCCGGTTTATATTTTCTGATACTTCTTCTTGTTTTCATTTTTGTAAGTACGTCGCTCATATTCAAAAACTCCTTTCAGACTTTTCGCAGATCCTGTCCGCTGTATTTATTATAGAAACACAAAGGAAATATATCAATTTCGCAAACAAAATACCAACTTGTCTGTTTTTTAACATTATGTTATATTAGACATAACATGAATTGATCTACAAAAGAGGGGGATTCTATGTACAAGTATAAACCTGTCCGTTACATTTTTCGTCTGCTCAACTTAATTATTTATGCTGCTGTCATATCATTTTCTGTTATTGCCATTCGTGATGATCTCCGCATTACCGATTTCATGACAACTATATTTAAAGATAACCTGATGGATTCTAAACGCAGCCTTTATCTGGCAATCTTTTTGCTCGTGAATGTCTGTATTATTTTACTGTTCAAGGTATTGAGCAAAGAAAAAACAAAGGCGCTGTTTTACTACATATGTGACTTTATCATCCGGTTGACTTTTTCTGTCCCGCTTGCTTTTATTACGCTTTATTTCTTATTCTATCGTCTGATGCCCAATTTATTGTTTGATGCCATGACACAGATCATTGTTTTCCTGATCCTGTTTGCGGTATATGATTATCTGATGCGCTGGCAGATCATGTTCCGCCTTGACGTCAGCTATTTCCGCGTCAAAGATAAATTATAAGACGTCGATTATCATTTACTGCATTTTTCTTGCCATGCCAAGCAGCTCCACCAGGCCTTTTTCTTTGATAATGGCAATTCCCTGCCCCTCATCTCCAAGTATGATCAGATTATCTCCCGGCTTGATATCAAACAGCTTTCTGGCTTTTGCCGGGATCACGATTTGTCCTTTCTCCCCGACTTTTACCATGCCAAAGATATGTTTTCCTTTTGGTGGTACACCAAGCCCCATATGATCTTCTTTTTTATATTTCACAAGATCGTCAAGCGATACACCAAATACTTCGGCAAGCGCCTGACTTTTTTCAATGTCCGGCAAAGATTCTCCTGTTTCATATTTTGACAAGGTCTGTCTGGATACACCTATCCTGTCTGCCAGCTCTTCCTGTGACAGATTATGATATTTTCGAAGTTCCACCAGATTTTCTCCAAGCATTTTTTATCTTTCCTTTCTCCTGACTCCCAAAACACACCAGCAGATAACCGGTATAAGGCTTATGATCCGATATAAAACCATCGCGCCAAGAAACGCTGCAGCCCCGGTCAGAATATAAACTGCAGTGACCGGCAGATTTTTCGCATATGCATGCAGATAATATGCACACATTGCCAGTGACAGATAATGGAATATGTAAAGTCCCCACGATTCCTTTTGCATAAATAATGTGAATCCATTTTTAAAATTGCCGAACCTGCTCATGCCCGCCAGAATGGCAAGCACACTGATCCATGCAAATGCATTGCAAAGTGGTTTATCCAGTACAGAATGCTCCGCATAAGGAGCTCCCCAATATCTGACAACAAACAGGATTCCAAGCACCACTGCGGCAAATGCCAGTGGCAGCCAGTATTTCTGCAGTCTTTCCACAACACTGTCATGTGACAGGCAAAAATATCCGACAAAAAATCCAAAGCCATAGATACCGAAACGATACACAATGATCACAGGCATATTGAGTATCTGTGCGGCCCCATATGCGACAATGGTAAACAATAGCAACAGCCAGACCGGGGCTTTTTCGCATTTTGAGTACAACCGGTCTTTTTCCAGCTTACGGATCACTACCAGAATAACAGAAAACAACCAGAGCATCTGCAAGTACCATAAAGGTCCGACACCGCTGACCGCCATAATGATATAGCGTATCACTCCGGGGATTTCCTGCATCGTATCCGTAAAAACACCACTGAGCATCATATTATAATAGCCCAGTATCCATTGAAAGACAAATAATCCTATTGTGGAAGGAACAAGCAGTTTCTGCGTTCTCTTTTTTAGAAATGCTTTATCTAAGCAGCCTTCCAGGCAGAAACGGGCACACATACCGGATACCACAAATAACAGCAGCATAAACCATGGATATACCATATAGAGATAAACATCCTGATACTGCGATTTTACAAACGGTCCGATCACACCTGCCGTTTCAACGCCGTTAAACATATAGATCACATGATAGATCACAACCAAAGCCACTGTGATCCACCGGATATTATCAATGTACACCTTTCTCATAAAAATACCACCTTTGCTATTATTTTTAACATAATTGTAAAAAATCACAAAGGCGGTGTCCAGCAAGTCTGCTTTACAGATCTACGTTATTCCTGTTAAAAAAGGTGGCAGATGTCCTACTCTGCCTGCTATTCCGACTCTGCCTCCTGCAGTTCTTTCGCGCCGTCCAGATAAACCCACTTGATCGTATAGGTCTTTCCTGTACATGCACCGATATTATTCACGTAATCATCTAATAGCTTCTGTGCCCTCTGCTGTGCGCTTGCCAGCAGAACAGTATCTTTTTCGGCCTCTTTGCGCATGTTATCCTGTGCTTCCTGAAAAGCCGCCGTCTGATGCTCGGCTTCTACTTTGGCAGAATCCTTAGCCACAATAAAAGAATCTTCCGTCAGCGTCGACTCATCCACCTTGCATCCCAGTATTTTGGCAGGTGGAAGTGTAATGGTTACCGTGTCATCCTTCACTTCCATATTGACCAGCGAGGCATCAATTCCAACCGTAACAACACCGGCGTATTCTATCCAGAACTTTCTGTCCTTTTTCCAAAGCCAGATACCGGAGGCATCTTCCTCATTATATTTTGCCACATTATGATAGTAACAATCCATCGTAGCCAGTTCACAGATGGATTTCATCTGGGAAGACTGCGGTATGATTTCTTTTTTTTCATCCTCATTCTTGCCACATGCAACAAGAGAAAGGCTCATGAGCACAAGCAAAACAGTACTTATCATTTTTTTCATTCTGCATTCCTCCTATTCGATCTGCAGCCGGTATTCTTCATCAAGCTGCTCCATAAAAGGCTGAATGATCGCTTCCATCGTATTTTTCGCATTCTGCTTTGCAAGCTCATAGATTGCTTTTTCTTCAGCACTTTCCCTTGTCACATCCTCAATGCATTTCTTATATGCCTGCTCAGACACAGTCTCCGTATTTGCCTTCTTATTTTCAAATATGTAATCAAGCGATCCGATATCCACATTGACATCTGTGATTTTGATCTCTGGGATTTCCACTGTAATCACCTTCCGGTCATGATCCACCTGCATATCCAGCTTTTCAAAATCAAAGCCCGCTTTTACCTTTGCTTCATAAGAAACGTAATAATCGATCTGCGCCGGATCTGTTTCATTTTCTACCTCCGCAATTCCATTATAGATTGCCTCAAAGGTAGACATGTCGCTGACATCGACCATCTTTTCCAGTGCTGTCAGACTGATGATCTCCGGTTCTTCTTTCTTTGCTTTACGCGTAACCGCAATAGCGACTGCTGCCAGAATTACCACGATCAACACCGCGAATACAACCATTCTCCCCTTTTTTCTTCGTTTGTGCTCTTTTTTCATGCCTGTCTATCCTCTCTTTTTACACAGAGTTCGTTTATGCTTCGTTCGTAACTTCTACCTGACAGGATTTCATTGTCTGAAGTGCTGCAGCATGTGCCTCTTTTGTTACCCCTGCACAACAGCTTGCATCCACTTTGACAGTTGCTTCCGGGTAATACGCCTTCAGGATAAGGGCATTCGATACCACGCAGATATCTGTACAGACACCGATCAGTTCTATCTGCAGATCACTTCCATCCGCTTCCTGCGCGGCGATCACCTCTCTCCAGCCTGTATAGCCAAAAGATGGTTTATCCACCACTGTATAATCCTTCTCTGCGAAAAGTCCATCCGTTAATGCACTGCAGATCTGCCATCCGTCTGTCCCCTTGATACAATGCGGAACCGGCAGATGCTTTCCTTCATTTGTCTGCATATAATCTTCCCCATGGGTATCTCTGGTAAAGATCACTTCTGCATCTTCTTTATGATATGCGTCTATTTTGGCTCTGACACTGGGAAGGATCTTCTGTGCGTCCTCCGAACCGAGTGCTCCTGTCACAAAATCATTTTGCATATCTACAACGATCAATATTTTTCTCATAGTGTTCTCCTTTTCTATCTGCAATATCTGATCCGGCAGTTTCCTTTCTCGTCAAACTCTTCTATTTCATATAACAGCGGTCCATCCTCATATATGCGTCCGTAGATCTCGCCCAGTTGCTTGGTCCTGCCTCTGACTTCCGTCCACTCATCCGGCAGATCAATTTCATAATCTGCCCCTGTTATCGTTCCCTGTTTTAGAGCAATTACATACTCTATGGAATCGGCCGTCCAATTACAACCAAGCCCCATCAGATTATCTCTGCCGTATATGCCTGACAGTTCGTCCCAAAAGACCCCAATTGTAGTGTATTGTTCTTCGTTTTTTGTTGAGAATATTCTTCTGATTCCTGTAAATTTCATGTGGGCTCCATTTAGTTCAATTAATACTAAATTTCCGGTTCTTTATGAAGAAATGATCCGAAAGTCATCTTTTTATCGATTTGCTCATCTTGAAACAACTTTCAAGATCCGGAAATTGCAATAAAACGGCTATTTTCGTACACGGAAACATATCCCGTTCTCTGTTTATAGCTCTAAACTATGCTCATTTAGAAGGAAGTCGTATATGCTCATCGTGAGGATTCCATCATTATCATGTAATGGTTTTACAACATCCTTTACAATAATAATCTTCTTAAATGAGTCATTCACATTTATAAGAGAAGCTTTTTCCTGTGCTCTCTTCTTGTCATCCGGCAGACTGAAAGCAGACTGGATGTAATATCTCTTGCTACCCATATTGGCAACAAAATCAATTTCAAGCTGTTTCTTTTCCTGCACACCTTCTTCTGTTCTGTCTCGCTTTACAACCACACCAACATCAACCTGATAACCTCTAACACGAAGTTCATTATAAATGACATTTTCCATCAGATGTGTCTCTTCCACTTGCCGAAATCCCAGTCTGGCATTTCGCAGTCCCACATCCTCAAAATAATACTTAAGTGGCGTACCAATGTATTTTCTGCCCTTAACATCATATCTATTTACTTCATTGACTATGAACGCATCCTTCAAATGGTCAATATATGCTCTTATGGTATTAAGGCTGATATCCGACTGGATAACACTCTTAAATGTTGCTTTTATTTTAGATGCATTCGTAAGAGAGCCAATGCCAGATGCCAAAATATTTATCAAGTCATTTATTTCTTGAACTTTTTCAATATGGTTGCGCTCAATAATGTCCTTTATATAGGTCTCTTCAAACAAACTGGTAAGATACTCCATTCTCTGCTCATCGGTAGCCATCGTAATAGTTAATGGCAGCCCACCGAAACTAACATAGGAACTCCATCCTTCATATTTATCCCCATCAAACACTTCCATATATTCTCTAAAACTAACGGGATAAACATGAACTTCATCTCCACGCCCTCTAAATTCTGTAATGACATCCTTTGACAAGAATTTTGAATTGCTGCCGGTTACATAAACATCCACATTATGCATATGAAGAAACGAATTCAGCACCGCTTCAAAGGCTGGCAGTAACTGCACTTCATCCAGAAAAATATAGTAGTCCCCATCATCTGTCATCCGGTTTTTAGTATATTCCAGCAGCGTGCGTGGATCTCTATACTTCTCATTTTCGAACATATCTAACTCAATTGCGATAATATGGTCATCCGCAACACCCTGTTCCTTAAGGTAATTCCTAAAAATAGTAAATAAAAGATATGATTTCCCGGAACGTCTAATTCCTGTAATAACCTTTATCAGATCGGAAGAGCGTCGTGTAGGGAAAGAGTGTAGATCTCGGTGGTCGCCGTATCATTAAAAAAGAAGAAGGGTGGGGAAATTAATCGACGGCCAACAAAACAGACAGGCACGC
>ENA-USUJ01001908-USUJ01001908.1-human-gut-metagenome-genome-assembly--contig:-NODE-1908-length-16749-cov-8.425324_pt1 | contig 16749 bp, 9 predicted proteins | sample MGYA00250061_ERZ773398 | MGnify/ENA primary metagenome ERZ773398 (study PRJEB29103, sample SAMN06111992) | human gut metagenome | biome: human gut; feature: ankylosing spondylitis patient; material... | reverse complement strand
CGCTGAAATCCAGAACCAGCGGCGTGGACGGCGTGCTTGCCGTCGGTATGCAGGGCAATACCGTCGTGTACCGCGCCGACACGCAGGACGCGCAGGGCATGACGCAGTATCAGGACTATACGCTCACCATCCGCCGTGCCCCGACGCTGAAGCAGCTGCGCGTGACGGAGGAATCCGGCGCGCCCGCCGCACTGGAGTCGTTTGACGAGAGCACGCGGACATATACCTGGCAGGTGCTCAGCGAACAGGTCACGCTGGCCCTGACACCCACGGCAGAGGGCTATACGCTCTTTGCCGACGGTGAAGACGTCACGCAGACGGGCGGCTGCACGCTTTCCATCGATGAAACGGAGAAAAGCGTATCCATCGAGGTGCGGGCCGGAGGCGAAGCGACACAGTATACGTTGGTTCTGAAAAAAACAAACAGCTGTACCGTTCGCATTCCGGTCGAATCCGCAGATGTTGACCTGACGGTCTGCGATGCAAGCGGACAGATCTTCAAGGGCGTCTATGTCGCGGCTGCAAATCAGTACCGGTTCACGCTGGTTCCCGGTATGCAGTATACCTATACGGCGACAAAGGATACGTATTATCATGCAACGGGCAGCTTTACGGCCAAGGACGGCCCGCTGTCAAAGGTCACTGTGCAGACCGGCGACTGGCTGACAGAGCTGGCTCTGAGCAAGGACAACCTGACGTCCAGCAAGGGCAATATTCCGCTCGACCAGACCTTTGACCCGGCCAGCCATGCCTATACGGCGGCTGTGGCCGATACGCCCGCCGCAGTCTATCTCTGCATCAACGGCGATATCCAGACGGGCAGCACTGCCTTCCTCGCGCAGTACCGCACCATCACCAACACCACGCAGGACGACCAGCTGCTTGAGACGCAGATCACCTCCGCCCAGCTCGGAACGCCTGTGTTCCTGCGGAACCTGCTTCTGAACCAGAACGGACGCGGCAATACGCTCACGATCCGCTGCCAGCGCACCGCCGGGAGCGTCACCTACTATCAGGAGTATATCGTCACGCTCCGGCGCACGCTCTCGCTGCGCGATCTTTCACTTGCCTGCGCCGGGCAGGCGCAGACGCTTACGTACGGCGGCGGCACGGGCTATTCTGCTGCGGTGTGGGACTATACCGTCACCGTGCCCGCGGCTGCACAGACGCTTTCCGTCTGCGCAGAGGTCTATCCTGCGGATGCCGCCTGCTACCGCGATAACGGCAGCACCGGCTATCGCGTCTGGATGGACGGACAGGAGCTGACGCCCGGCGCGGCTGCCGATGTGCAGCTGAACGGCACGGCGGAGCCGGAGACTATCACGCTGACGCTGACGAATGACTTTGCGGGCGAAGAAACGGCTTCGGAGTACCGGATTCAGGTGCGCAAGGCGCAGCCGGTCCTCTTCACGCCGCAGCTGACGCCCACGGACGCGCTGATGTTTGTCTGCGATACGCTCTCCAAAACACGCGTCTGGCCGGATGCAGACGGCGCGTATGAGCTGTTTGACGGCTATACCTATCAATACCTGCTGACCTGCCCCGGCTATGCGGGCCGGAGCGGGACCATCGAACCGTCGCACAGCGCATCCGGTGCGCTCGTTCTGAAAATCGACGAGGACGCTGTTGTCGTTACGGGCGGCGCGGCCCGCGCCGCAATGACCCTCAGCGCTGCGCAGAAGAACGAAACGCTGCGGCAGCTTCCCGCCGAATGGGCCGATTTCCGCGGAACGAGCTATGACGCCAATGGCACGCCCGGCGGCACCGCAGGCAGCAACAACGCCGTCGTATCTATCCAGATGCCGGTGGATGCCGACGCGTCCACGCTTTACTGGTCGAATGCGATCGGCAGCGGCATAGACAGCGGCTCGACCGGCTGCCCGCTGCTGGTGGACGGCGTTCTGATCGTCTGCGCGGGGGATATGATCTGCCGCGTCGACCCGGTTTCCGGCGAGATCCTGACGAAGGCCAAAATGGATCGCGCGTCGAGCTTTTCCATCACGCCTCCGGCCTATGCCAATGGCATGGTGTTCGTCGGACTTTCCGACGGTACGATCCAGGCGTTCAACGCCGAAACGCTGCAATCGCTCTGGATCTACCATGACCCGCTCGAGGGCCAGCCGAACAGCCCGATCACCGTCTGCGGCGACTATCTCTACACCGGCTTCTGGCGCAGCGAGGAATCTCCCGCAAACTTTGTCTGCCTGTCCATCACGGACGAGGACCCGGCGCGCACGGATGAAGAAAAGACCGCCTGCTGGTATTGGACGACGCCAGGCGGCTATTACTGGGCAGGCGCGTATGCCTGCGAGGACTATGTTCTGGTCGGCACGGACGACGGCGCGGACGGAAGCAAGTCCATGACCGGGAGTCTTCTGATGCTCGACGCGAAGACCGGGCGACTGCTCGACAAATGGGACGGCCTCTGCGGTGACGTGCGCAGCACGATCTGCTATGATAAAGCGACCGATGCCTTCTGTTTTACCACGAAGGGCGGCTGGCTCTGCAGCGTAAAAACCGGGAAAACGTCCGACGGCTGGCAGCTGCGGACAGGCAGCAAGTGGACGCTGAAGCTGGAAAACGGCACGAGCACCGCGCAGGCCATGAGCACCTCAACGCCGGTGGTGTACAATGGCCGTGCCTACATCGGCGTCAGAGGTACGGCGCAGTTCAGCGAGTACGGCGGCCACAGTCTTACAGTTGTGGATCTTGCGTCGCACACGATCGCCTACCGCGTCCAGACGCAGGGCTATCCGCAGACCTCCGGCATTCTCACGACGGCCTATGAAAAGACGACCGGCTATGTCTATGTCTATTTCGTCGACAATTATACGCCCGGCAAGCTCCGCGTCCTGCGGGACAAGGCAGGGCAGACGCGTGCAGACTATGTCACGGAGGAATCCGGCGTGGATACGCCCTATGTCCTCTTTACGCCCAGCGGAAAGGACGCGCAGTATGCAATCTGCTCGCCGGTCGTGGATTCCTATGGCGTGATGTATTTCAAGAACGACAGCGCGAAGCTCATGGCCTTCGGGCCGTCGGTCACGCTGGAAATTACCCGTCAGCCGGATAAAACGCAGTATCGGGCCGGTGAGGTCTTCGACCCTGCCGGTATGCAGGTCGATCTCGTCTATGCGAACGGCCTGCGGCGGGACGTGACAAAGTATGTCCAGTGGTCGGAGGACCCGCTTACGGAGGAGGATGCGGCAATCGACATCCGCTTCCCCTATGTCCGGTACCACGATCAGGACAGCGAGGAGTCCGGCCGTCTCACAAACGTCAAAACGCAGACGCCGACCGCGTCCGTCAGGCTGACGGTCGAACCCGGAACGGTGGAAAACGGCCGGATCGGCATGCTGACCTGGGCCTATGATATCAAAACCGGCTCGCTTACGATCAGCGGCGAATTTGAAAATGGCCAGAAGCTGGCCGTGGCCTATTATGATCAGAATGGACGCATGGTGCAGGTAAAGCTGCTGACGCAGGCACAGACGCTTGCGGCAGTTGAAAACGGCGCGCGGATCCGCCTGTTCCTGCTGGATCAGGATAACCAGCCGGTCTGCCGGGCCATGACGGTAAAGAGGTAACAGCATGAAAAGAATACGAGCGGTTGCGCTGCTTCTGGCGCTGTGCCTGCTCCTGTCCGCCTGTGGCGGCACGCAGACGCCGCTGGAACGGACGGCAAAGTACCTGAAATCAGCGGTGCCGGAGCCGGGCTTCGGTTCGCTGGACGGCGACTGGATCGTGTTTGGTCTGGCGCGTGCCGGGGCAGATCTGTCGGACGGATATTTTGACCGGTATTATACGGCGGTCGAAGCCGCCGTGCAGGCGGCAGACGGAACCCTCGACGAGAACCGGTATACCGAGTATTCCCGCCTGATCCTTGCCCTCACGGCGATCGGGCGCGACCCGCAAAACGTCGGCGGCTATAATCTGCTCCTGCCGCTGGCAGACCTCGAAAAGACGACGGCACAGGGTGTCAACGGCGCGGCGTTCGCGCTGCTGGCGCTGGACTGCGGCGGCTATGAGCTCCCGCAGAATTCCGCAGCCGCCGTGCAGGCGACGCGCGACGGCTATGTCGACGCAATTCTGACCCGGCAGAATGCCGACGGCGGCTGGAGCCTCGGCGGTGGCGCGTCAGATCCCGATCTGACCGCCATGGCCCTGCAGGCGCTTGCCCGCTACCGCAGCCGCGCGGACGTGTCCGCGGCAGTAGAAGCCGGGCTTTCCTGTCTGTCGCAGATGCAGGAGGAAAACGGCGCGTTTTCCTCCTGGGGCACAGAGAGCAGCGAGTCGGTCAGTCAGGTGCTCACAGCACTGACGGAGCTTGGCCTCTCGCTGGATGACGCGCGTTTTGTGAAGAACGGGCAGACGCTGGAGGACGTGCTCCTGCGCTTCGCGCAGGACGACGGCAGCTTCGCCCATACGCCGGAGGACGGAGGCAACCTGCTTGCTACCACGCAGGCGTTCTACGCCCTCACCGCCCTCCAGCGCGCCCGCGACGGAAAACCCACCCTCTACGATATGTCAGACGTTACGCCCTGAAAGCCTGCCCCCCAATCCTCACCCTGCCGCACGGCAAGGTGAGGATTTTCGCGTTTTACAGCACGCACCAGACACTTTCCCTGTACACAGACACCGATCTGTGTTATAATCATCAAATAAAACTGGACGATCAGGAGGCAGAACTATGATTCCGACCAGAGAGCAGGCATGGGACCTGCTGTGTGAATATAATGAGGGTGAATTCCACCGCCTGCACGCGCGTATCGTGGGCGATGTGATGCGGTATTTTGCCGCCCAGCTTGGCTATGCCGATGAGGCGGACTTCTGGCAGACCGTCGGTATCCTGCACGATCTGGATTTTGAGCAGTATCCTGACCAGCACTGCACGAAGGAGGCGCAGATCCTGCGCGAACGCGGCGTGGACGAGCGCCTTGTCCATGCGGTCGTCAGCCACGGCTATCTGCTCACCGTCGACGTGCAGCCGGAGCACCAGATGGAAAAGGTGCTCTACGCCACGGACGAGCTGACCGGCCTTATCGGCGCAGTCGTGCGGATGCTGCCGACAAAAAGCGTGAAGGACCTTCAGCTCAAGTCGCTCAAAAAGAAGTTCAAGGATAAAAAGTTCGCCGCAGGCTGCTCACGCGAGGTCATTGAGCGCGGTGCGGATATGCTCGGCTGGAGCCTTGACGAGCTGATGGAGCGCACGATCACCGCCATGCAGGCGTCCCCGGCTGCCAATGGAAACTGAAAAGGTACTGGTCGCCATGTCCGGCGGCGTGGATTCCTCCGTCGCGGCCAAGCTGCTGACGGACGCAGGCTTCTCCTGCATCGGCTGCACGATGAAGCTCTATGATAATGAAGACGCGGGCATTCCGAAGGCCAACACCTGCTGTTCGCTCGACGATGTCGAGGACGCACGCAGCGTGGCCTACCGCCTCGGTATGCCGTATTATGTCTTCAACCTCAAGGACAAATTCGCCGAGTGCGTCATCGACCGCTTTGTGGACGCCTATGAGCACGGCATTACGCCGAACCCCTGCATCGACTGCAACCGCTATCTGAAATTCGACAAGCTGTTTGAGCGCGCCGATATCATGGGCTGCCGCTATATCGCCACCGGGCACTATGCCCGCATCGAGCGGGAAGGGGAGAAGTACGTCCTCAAAAAGGCCCTCGACGAGACGAAGGACCAGAGCTACGTGCTCTACGATCTGACACAGGAGACGCTTGCGCGGGTCAAGTTCCCGCTTGGCAGCCTGCGCAAGACCGAAGCGCGTGAAATTGCCGCCGAAGCCGGCCTGATCAACGCCCGCAAGCACGACAGCCAGGACATCTGCTTTGTCCCGGACGGCGATTACGCGAAGGTCATCGAGAACCGCACCGGCAAAACGCCCGAACCAGGCCCGTTCCTCGACCTGAACGGCAATGTCGTCGGCACCCACTGCGGCATTATCCACTATACCGTCGGCCAGCGCCGGGGCCTGCGGATGCCGTCGGACGGCAAAATTTATGTCGTGAAGATCCTGCCGGAGCGGAACGCCGTCGTCGTCGGCCCGAACGAGGCGCTGTTTACAAGAGAATGCCTCGTGCCCGGTATGCACTGGATCTCCGGCGAAGCGCCCGCGCTTCCGTTCCGGTGCAGCGCAAAAACGCGCTACCGCCAGCCGGAGCAGCCCTGCACGGTCTATCCGGCAGGGGAGGCAGGCGTCCGCCTCGTCTTCGACGAGCCGCTGCGCGCCATCACGCCCGGCCAGTCCGCCGTGCTCTATGATGGCGATACCGTCCTTGGCGGCGGCATCATCGCAAGGGAGGAATCCGTATGCTGATCTCATCCATGGGCCGCTACGCGGTTCTGATCCTGCTGGATCTGGTGGAGCATCGCGGCGGCTTTGTCCCCGTGCGGCAGATCGCCGAGCGGCAGGAGCTGTCGCAGAAGTATCTTGAGCGCATCCTGCGCACGCTGGCAGAGCACGGACTGGTCGAGGGAACGCACGGCAAGGGCGGCGGCTACCGCCTGACGCGCGAACCGTCCGACTATTCCATCGGCGAGATCATCCGCGCGGCGGACGGCTCCCTGTCCTGCCTCGGCACGAACGTACAGCTGACGCGCTGCGAGGTATCCTCCGGCCTGTCCGCCGTCTGGAACCGGCTCGACAAACAAATCGCCGCCTGTCTCGACGCCATCCCCCTCTCCACCCTGGCCACCGCCGACGCAGCGGATGAATATGTGATCTGACTGATTTTAGCGCAGCACCCAGCGGCCTTTCCACCGGGGAAGCCGCTGGTGCATACGTTTTCTGCTTCTTAACAGACCCTTAACATACCGGCTGTTTTCTTTTATGCTATTATATACTGGGTGAGGATCGATGGATATGACACGAAATACAAAGGATCAGACCTTACGCGGGCGGCTGCGGCAGATATTCCTGTTTTCCTGGCGCGACTGTGCCGTGTGCGTCGGCATTCTGGCAGCGGCGGGGCTGCTGTGCGCGCTGCTGCGGATGATCGACTCGTCCGACGTGTATGTCGCGCTGATCTTCGAATGCGCGGTCGTGCTCGTCTCGCGTTTCACCGACGGGTACCTGTTTGGCCTGCTTGCTTCGGTGATCGGCGTCGTCGGCGTGAACTGGATCTTTACATACCCCTATATGCAGCTCAATTTTACCATTTCCGGCTATCCGCTGACCTTCCTTGTCATGCTGGCCGTCTCCGTCGTGGTCGGCACGCTGACCACCCAGATCAAGCAGCAGGAAAAGCTCCGTGCGGAAGCGGAAAGAGAAAAAATGCGCGGCAATCTCCTGCGGGCCGTCTCTCATGATATCCGTACGCCCCTGACCGCCATCGTCGGCGGCATCGACGCGATTCTGGAAAACGGCAGTCAGATCTCACCGGAAACCAGCAGAGATCTGCTGGAAAATATGCGCGACGAATCCAACTGGCTCATCGGCGTGGTGGAAAATCTGCTGTCCGTCACGCGTATGTCCGGCGCTTCGAATATCAAAAAGGAGCTGGAGGCGGGAGAAGAGGTTCTCGGCGCAGCCTCCATGAAATTCAAGCGGCACTATCCCGCGGTCGAGGTCAGCATCACCGCGCCCGATACGCTGCTTATGATCCCGATGGATATCATTCTCATTGAGCAGGTGCTGATCAATCTGATGGAAAATGCCGTCCAGCATGGCAAAACGACCACAAGGATCGAGCTGCGCTTGTCGAGCGCCGGCGGCCTTGCTGTTTTCGAGGTCGCGGACAACGGCTGCGGCATCGAGAAGGAGCTTCTGCCGCACCTGTTCGAGGGCTATCTCACCCGCGATCAGGAGGAGATCTCCGACCAGCGGCGCAATATGGGCATCGGCCTGTCTGTATGTATGTCCATCGTGCAGGCGCACGGCGGTACGATGCGTGCGGAAAACCGGAAAAAAGGCGGCGCTCTGCTGCAATTTTCATTGCCATTGGAGGAAAACAGACATGAACATCAGAGATAAGGTTCTTCTGGTCGAGGACGAGCGGACCATCCGCAGCTTTATGCAGGCGATCCTGACGGCAAACGGCTACGACGTGCTTATGGCCGGCACGGGTGCGATGGCGAATACCATGATCGCATCGCACTGTCCGGATATCATCATTCTCGACCTCGGCCTGCCGGATATGGACGGCATGACGATCCTGAGAAACGTCCGGAAATGGTCGAAGGTCCCCATTCTGGTCGTCTCCGCCCGCAGCCACGAGCGCGACAAGGTCGAAGCCCTCGACGCAGGCGCGGACGATTATCTGACCAAGCCCTTCGGCACGGAGGAGCTGCTTGCGCGCATCCGCGTCGCCGTCCGCCACACCCGGACGCCGGAAGGCGCAGCCGCCGTCGCCAATTCCGGCGTGTTCACCGCCGGAGAGCTGACCATCGACTACGATAAGCACCGCGTTTATATCGCGGGCCGCGACGCCAATCTCACGCAGAACGAATATAAGCTGGTTGCGCTGCTCGGCCTGCACGCGGGCAAGGTCCTGACATATGATTATCTCATCAAGGAGCTCTGGGGCCCCAGCGCCCGCAGCGACAACCAGATTCTGCGCGTCAATATGGCAAACATCCGCCGCAAGATCGAAAAAAATCCCGCCCAGCCTGCTTACATCTTCACAGAATCCGGCGTCGGCTACCGCATGGTCGAGGGGGATTGAGCGTTCTGCCGCCGCTTTCTGTGCTGCTGTTCCGCTTGCATTTTTCCTGAAACTGTGGTATGAAAGAAGAAAACCAATCAGGAGGGATTCCCTATGAAAGTCATGCTTGTAAACGGCAGTCCGCATGAGCACGGCTGCACCGATGCTGCGCTGCGCGAGGTCGCTTCCGCGCTGAACGCGGACGGAATCGATACCGAAATTTTCTGGATCGGCAATACGCCCATCGGCGGATGCATCGCCTGCGGCGGCTGCTCCAAGGCAGGCAAATGCGTCTTCGGCGGTTCGGTCAACGACTTTGCCGAAAAGGCAAAGGACGCGGACGGCTTTGTGTTCGGCACGCCGGTCCACTACGCGGCGGCCTCCGGCAATATGACCGCGTTCATGGACCGCCTGTTCTATTCTGCGCCGAAGGAAGCGTTCTGCCGCAAGCCCGCCGCCGTCATTACCTCCGCCCGCCGCGCAGGCACCACGGCCGCGTACGAGCAGCTGCTCAAATACCCCGGCATCACGGAAATGCCCATCGTTTCCTCCTGCTATTGGAACAATGTCCACGGCTCCAGGGCCGAAGACATCCAGCAGGACGAGGAGGGCGTGCGCATCATGCGCGTTTTGGGGCACAATATGGCCTGGCTCCTGCGCTGTATCGAGGCAGGCAAGGCCGCAGGCGTTCCCAATCCGCGTAAGGAGCCGCTTGCAAAAACGAATTTTATCCGGTAAAAACTGCACAAACTAATGCAACGCAAGCTTGAAAGGAGTGCAGCGCAAGATGTGTACTGCGATCACATATCAGACAAAGCAGCTTTATTTTGGCCGGACGCTGGATTACGAATGCAGCTACGGCGAACAGGTGACAATCACGCCGCGAAATTACCCGTTCGACTTCCACCACGCAGGCCCGGTGCATACGCACTACGCCATAATCGGCATGGCCCATGTGGCGGGCGGCTACCCACTGTATTACGACGCCGTCAACGAAACCGGCCTGTGCATGGCGGGGCTGAATTTCGTCGGAAACGCCGTATACGCGCAGCCAGAGCCGGACAGGACGAATATCGCGCAGTTTGAGCTCATCCCATGGCTGCTGGGCCGGTGCGCGTCGGTTCAACAGGCCCGGACAGAGCTTTCCCGGCTCAACCTGACCGGAACGCCGTTCAGCGCCGCTCTGCCCGCCGCGCAGCTGCATTGGCTGATTGCCGACGAAAGAGAAGCGGTCACGGTCGAATCGACCGCAGACGGCCTGCACGTCTATGAAAACCCTATCGGCGTTCTGACCAATAACCCGCCGTTCGGTGAGCAGCTGTTCAATCTGAACAACTATATGCACCTTTCGCCCCGACAGCCGGAAAACCGCTTTTCCCAAGCGCTCCCGCTGCGCCCATACAGCCGGGGCATGGGCGCGCTGGGCCTGCCGGGCGATCTGTCGTCCATGTCGCGCTTCGTCCGCGCCGCGTTTACAAAGCTGAACGCCGTCTCCGACGACACGGAGCAGGGGAGCGTCAGCCAGTTTTTCCACATCCTCGGCGCCGTGGAGCAGCAGCGCGGCTGCTGCGAGGTGGCAGACGGGCAGTACGAGCGCACGATCTATACCTCCTGCTGCAATGCACACAGCGGCGTCTATTATTATTCCACCTATGATAATCGCTGTCTGACAGCGGTCGATCTGCACCGGGAAAATCTCGACGGCAGCGCGCTTATCGCCTATCCGCTCATAACAGAGCAGCAGATCCTCTGGCAGAACCGCCGGTAAAACGCAAAAGCGGGAGAACGCACAGCTTTGTGTGTTCTCCCGTTGATTTATGCTTTATGGCAGTGCGCGGATCAGCCGAAGGAGGCGTCGAGCATATCCTTGATCTCGCCCGTCCAGTCCTCAACGGACGCGAACCAGCTGATCATTTCGTCGTACTGGTCGTCCGTCAGATCGTCGCGGGTGTTGAGAATGTCGCTGTAGCGCTGCAGCATAAGCCGCTTGGCGTGTCCATCGTCAGCGTCTTTACCGCGTACCTGTGCTGTGAGATTCTCAACTGGGTACGCGAGATCGTCAGTGCGCTGACGCACTCTGTTCTGGCGGGCGAGATCAGCTATGCGGTGCTGATCGTTCCGGTCTTTCTCCTGCTGCGCCGGTATTTTGTCCGTGCGGCATACGAAGCCATGACCTGCTCAAAGGCGGCGCTTGGGCTGTTCGGCAGTCTCCCGGTCGCGTTCTATTTCTTTGATTACGCAACGACGATCTATTCCGATGCCCTTTACGCCGGAATTCATGCAGTCAACGAGTCGCTTCCGGCGCTGCTGATCGTATTCTACGTGATATTCCTGACCGCGTATCACGTGCAGACGCAGCGGCGCGGCAGCGCGGAGATGCAAAGCTCCATGTTGGAAGCAAAATGGTCGCAGGCGCAGACGGAAATGGACGCCATGCGCCGCTCTCAGGCGCAGACGGCAGTGTATCAGCACGATATGCGCCACCACCTGAACGCGATCGACGCGTTTTTATCAGCAGACCGGACAGAACAGGCGCGGGACTATATCCACCGTGTACAGTCCGAGGTCGAGGCACTGAGCGTCCGGCGCTACTGTGAAAACGAGCTGGTCAATCTGCTGTGCTCCTCGTTTGCGGAAAAGGCGCAGCAGCACGGCATCCGGCTGACGGCGGAGCTCCGCCTCCCCGCAGCGCTGAGCATTCCAGACACCGAGCTGTGCACCGTTTTGTCCAACGGACTGGAAAACGCGTTCCGCGCCGTGTCCGGGCTGGACGAGCAGCAGCGGACCGTCTCGCTGTACTGCGGCGTGCGGCTCAATAAGCTGCTGCTGGAAATCAAGAACCCGTATCAGGGCGAGGTTGTCATGTGCGAGGGGCTTCCGGTATCCGACCGCGCGGGTCACGGCTACGGCTGCCGCAGTATGCAGGCCATCGCCGCCCGCCGCGGCGGCCTGTTCGAGCTGCAGGCTGAAAACAGCGTGTTCCTGCTGCGCCTGGCCCTTCCGCTGAACGGGTAGCCGCGTCTGCTTGCCATGAAAAATGCACCGGTGCTTCTGCAGCGCACCGGTGCATTTTTTGCGATCCCATATACCACAGCCATGATTCTGATTAGAAAATCCGGGAAGCGTACAGAATACGCGCAGGAGGTGTTTTCTACGGATCGGCATGAAATTAAAATTGGCGGTGCAACCTACTGCGTACAAAGAAGCTTTCGGGATCAGAGCAGCGCCGCAGAGATCATTGCAAAGAAAATCTTGGAATCGTCGAAAACCGACGGAAAAATTGACGTATCTGCGCCGGTAAGTTATAATATGAACGGGAAGTTGGTTCAAGGAGGCTAAACATGAGGACCAACATATCAATTGTTGTTGCCGCGTATGTGCGTCTTTCCGTGGATGAGGCCGGAAAGAGCGTATCCGGGAGCATTGAAAACCAGATCAGTCTGATTAAAGAGTATTGCGCGAAACGAGAACTGATCGTCGCGGCTGTCTTTCAGGATGACGGCTGGTCGGGCGGAAACTTTGAACGCCCCGGCTTCAAAAAGCTGCTGGAATTCCTGAGGAAGAAGAGCGCGAATACGGTCATTACCGTCGATCTTTCCAGACTTGGACGAAATATGCGCGAGGCAAGCTACTACGCCGAAGAATATTTTCCGGAGCACGGCATCCACTTCTTCACGATTTCCGACGGCTTTGATACGGCGCGTGAAAACGTCTTTGCACCGTTCCAGTTCGCCATGAACGAGGTCTACCTGCGTGACGGTTCACGCAAGGTCAAAAACGTTCTGAAAAACAAGCGTGAGAGCGGGCAATACTGTGCCTGTCCACCGTATGGCTACAAAAAGAATCCGGACAATGTGCATCAGCTCATCCCGGATGAGGTGACCGCGCCGGTCGTGCAGAGAATTTTTGCCGCGGCGGCCTCCGGTGATTCCTCCCGGAAAATTGCGATGGAGCTGAACGCCGGCGGGATCATTCCGCCGCTCAAATATCGCGTCCTGTATCGCGATCATTTTGGCGACGAGGGCGCCAGCCACGCCTCTGATCTTTGGAATTATACGACGATCAAGCGGATCCTCAAGAATGAGGTCTATCTCGGGCATACGCTGCTTGGCAAAACGAGAAAGGCCAGCATCCGTTCCGAAAAGAAGCTCCCCGTCCCGCAGGAGGATTGGGCAGTCACGCGCGGCACGCATCTGCCGCTTGTTTCGCAGGAGACATTTGACGCTGCGGCGCTGAATCTCGGAAAGGGAACTCGGAATTATCAGAAATACGACCACGTGCGCAAAAGCATTTTCTCCGGCATTGCCGTCTGCGGACGCTGCGGGCATTCGCTCTGCTCCTGCGGAACGGTCTATAAGGGGGAACGCGAGAAATACTGGTACCTGTCCTGCACCAGACAGCGGCCCGACATTGCAGATCCCTGCGAGGGTGTCCGGATCCGCTACAGTGACCTTCTGGAGGTCGTGCGGCAGGATCTGAACGAGATCCTTGCCATGACCGATGAACAGATCGACCGGCTTGTCGGCGATGTTCTCCGGGAAACGCAAACGTCCGAGGCAGTCCAGGCCCGGCAGCTTCAGCAGGAGCGGGCCGCCGCCCGTCTAAAAACCATCGACAGGGTGATTACAAAGCTCTACATGGACAATGCGGAGGGACAACTGGAGGATGCCCGGCTATCCGATATGGTGTCGCAGCTTCAAACTGAGGGCGCGGGACTTCAAAGACTTCTGACAGCATTGGAACCGGACAAAACAGAAAACGCAGCGGAGGACTATCAGCGTTTTTTCGCCCTTGCACGGCGCTATACACACATTGAGAAGCTGGACAGAGAAACGCTGTCGCTGTTTGTTGAGCGCATTGAGATCGGACCGAAGGAATTGCCGCAGGGTATCCGGAAGTCCGTCCGCCGGGAGCAGCCGTTTTGCCAGAGCATCCGCATCTTTTACCGCTTCGTCGGCGAGCTGGCCCCAGCCCCCGTGCGAAGCTTCCCACTGCCATCCAATCCGGAACCCGGCAAAAAATAAGATGAAAAAGAACACCAAGGGAGGTCGGCGTCAACCTGAAGAACGGCTACAACGGCGACCTGACCTCCCGCGAAGCCGGCTCCGTCGGCGGCCAGATGGTCAAGAACGTGTGCCCCATACGAACCGCGAGATTTACAAGAAATAACCGGATCATGGAGGGGCATATGCAGGCGGTGCGGTACATAGTGCGGATCAGCGTATAAGAAAAAAGCACGAACTCTCGGAAGAAATAACCGGAGTTCGTGCTTTTCTTATGCAGAAATAATTTACAATCTTTAGAGGTCGCCTGAATAGATAACCACACCGTACTGTCGAATCAATTCATTTTCTCCTTTTATTGGAATCTACGTCAATACTGCATCATTTTTATGCGACCTCTTTATAACGCTTATAGACATATTCATAAATTCGCTGAAGATATACGGAAATACTCGGTTCATCGTAGCAGGCAGGCAATTCGCTCCATAGGTCATCACGAATCAAATTGTATACGATCGAGCGAGTCTCTTGCTTGTCTGTCCAATGGTCGAGTTCGGCAATTTTGCTTTTCACTTTTTGCAGAAGTTCAACCGCCACAGCCTTGATTTTCCGAATATCCTGCTTAGAGAGGTTCTCAGAGAACAGCATATCATAAAGAGACAACTCCTCGTCGCTGGAGAAACCCTCACGGACATACCGTCGTTCTTCCTGATCCATGTCTTTTACAATCTGCATCAGTTCATCAAAGGTTTTCTCAATCGTTGCGCGATCCTGCTGGCTGTTATAGTCCTCAATGATCTGCTGATAGCGTTCATGATATATGATGCGATCGGGATTATTCAACAACATGGAATCCAATCGGCTACGGATCAGTTCTGCGAGGTCTTTCATTACCAGATTCTTTTTCTTTGTCTTGGCAAACTCGCGGCGCAGTAAATCAAAGTCGATCTGGCTGATGTCAAACTGTCTGGAAAGAACCATTCCAGAAGCGGCATCTTCCACATGGACGTACTCGCTGATGATATTGTTGATCTCCACCATCAAATCCACATTAGAGGCTGTTTTTCGTTTTTTCTTCAGTTCGCCGTAGATGGCGGTAATTGCCTCATATCGCGTGCGCACTTCTGGTGCAATATCCCCGCGATCGGTATATTTCATCAGGCGCGACAGTTCTGAGGCATAGGTTAAGAAGGTTTTCTTTTCTTCAACTGTGGCAGAAACTGCATTCGCTGCCGTTTGTATCTGCTGCAGCTTTTCAAAATCTTTTGCATCAATCAGCGTTTGTAGAGAAAAGCTGTGTCCCAGAAGGAAACTTTCCGATGCAGCGACAGTCTCCAAAATCCGGGCAATCAGTTTTTCCTTATTCACCGTCGGGTCAGCACCACCGCTGCCGTTCACATTGGCAGTATAATCGGCCAGCGCCTTCCGAAGCGCCTTGACGATGCCGATGTAGTCAATGATCAGGCCGTTGCTTTTCCCTTCTGCCACGCGGTTGGCACGGGCGATGGTCTGCATCAGCGTATGGGCTTTCAGCGGCTTGTCCAGATACAGGCAGGACAGGCACTTCACATCGAAGCCGGTGAGCCACATGGCGCAGACAAACACGACCCGGAGCGGGTTGGCAGGATCTTTGAATTCCTTGTCCAACTCCCGCTTTTCCATTTTTTCGCGGTGTGTCTTGATATCCAGGCCCCACTTTTGGAAGGTCTGGATCTCATTTTGCTCCTGACTGATGACCACAGCCATTTCCGTTTCCTGCATCCATTGCAGCTTGCGCTCCAGCTCCTGGGTCTCTTGCTGCGTGGCGTGTTTGATCTGAATTTTCAGCGCTTCAATTTCAGCCGCCCAATATTTTTGGACCAAATCATACATGCGAACACAGGTCACCTTATTCAGGCAAACAAACATGGCTTTCCCGCTTGTCCACAAATCGGAGTAATGGCTCACAAAATCCCGTGCGATGGATTCCAGGCGGGGCGTTGCTGTCAGCAGATGGATCTCTTTGGCGAACTCCGCCTCCAGCTTGTCCTGCTGATCCACATCCAGATCCGCCTGCTCAATGGCATCCAGAATCCGATCTGTGATTTCCGGATTGTCCTTGATATCCAGGATTTTCTCGCCGCGGTTTTCGTAGTACAGCGGCACAGTTGCACCATCCTCTACAGCTCGCTTGAAGTCATACACAGATATGTAGCCACCGAAGGTGCGCTCGGTGATGTTATCGCTGGACAGTAGCGGAGTTCCCGTAAAACCGATGCGGGACGCCGTGGGCAGAAGGCGAACCATATTGTCTGCAAAGATGCCGTACTGACTACGGTGGGCTTCGTCCGACATGATGACAATATCGTGGTCGGGATAGATTGGCTCCACATCCGTCTTGTTGAACTTCTGGATCAGCGTAAAGATGAAGCTCGGGTTGCCTTTCAGTTTATCGATCAGGTCGTCGCCGCTGGACGCAATAAACTGGCTTGCTTTTGCTTTTCCAAGAATACCACAGTTTTCGAAGGTGTCGCTGATCTGTGTGTTCAGTTCGTCGCGGTCGGTCAGGATCACGATAGTGGGCGAGCCGGAGAACTTGCGGCGAATCTTCTGCGCCAGAAACACCATGGAATAGCTTTTGCCGCTGCCCTGGGTATGCCAGAACACGCCCAGCTTACCGTTGTTCAGCTTTCGGGCTTCGTAGGCTTTGATTGCCTCGTTCACGCCGAGATACTGGTGGTTCCGGGCCAGTATCTTTGCCGTATGTCCTCCGGAATGGTCAAAGAGGATAAAGTTTTCCAGCAGATCCAGGAAATTTTCCTTTTTGCAAATGCCGCGAAGCATGGTTTCCAGCGCCACGCTGCCCTGTTCCTGCTCAGACAGACGCTTCCATTCATGGAAGAACTCATACTTGCTGCCCAGCGTACCGACCTTGGCTTCCGTTCCATTGGAGAGGATCAGGAAAGCGTTGTAGTAGAACAGATGGGGAATGGTGTCGAGATAATCGGTGTAGTTGTTGGTGTAGGCATCCTGCACGTCCACCCCGTCCGTTGACCTTGGAGTGGGAGGATAGCCAATTCTCCGCGATCGTTGAGGCTTGGCATGGAGG